>Ga0099364_10000054_pt1 | contig 169613 bp, 169 predicted proteins | sample TergutTh196P3_FD_73070 | JGI IMG/M metagenome (GOLD analysis project Ga0099364, IMG submission 73070) | Microcerotermes parvus P3 segment gut microbial communities from Pointe-Noire, Republic of the Congo - Th196 P3 | ecosystem: Host-associated > Arthropoda: Insects > Digestive system > Gut ... | reverse complement strand
TTTACTGTAACCGTCGTTTAACTCATGCGAAGTATCAATCAGCATGGTAACGGGAATATTCCGTTGCTTTGCCAGACGGACAATGATTTGTTTGACCGGGCAGGCATCGGCATCGACTAAGATTTGCATCAGCCAAACACCTCCGCCGCCGCGACGACACGCAACATATCCTCGTCAATTCTATTTCGTCCGTAAGCGTCGATGAATCGCTGACGGTATTTATCCGTTTTCAAATTGAACCATAACGTCCAAATCCCCCAAAATATATCTACATGGCGGTCGCCGACACCGCCGCTGTCGAGGTCAATGAAACCGCTGAACCGCCAATCATCAAGGATGACATTCGGCAGGCAGTAATCGCCATGTAAAAGGGTATCGGTTTTGAGCAAGTGACCGTGTTTTTCTATAACTGCCCACGCTTCCTCCGTACTCCGATAACCGAAGCTGTCGGGGAAGTGGCTTTTGTCAAAACTGTCGGCAATTTTATTCTGTTCCATCTTGGCGAGATAGCGTTCGGTATGGTTTTGAATCGGGCAGTCTTTATAATCCTCGGCATGAAGTTGGGCAAGCCGTTCTGCGTATAGTTCACATAGTCGCTCAGGCTGTTCGAGATATTTTGCCGCCGTGCAATCGTCGCCGTGGACTTTTGCTGTCAAAAGCCAATCGCGTTCATGGGTCAGATACGAAATAACCTCGGCGGCAAACCCTTTGCCGTGAAAATATTTCGTCATAACGGCTTCACGTTCCAACGCACCTTTGGCTGCGGACTTCAAGAAATAACCGACGTCTTTATCAACGAAAACAACCCTTGTTTCCGGCGAGCAACTGCTGTCATAGATTTTTGCGCCGGACAGGAGCGGCCGCAGTTCGGCGGGGTATTCGTCTGTGTCAATTTGGATGGGTTGCAGTATCATACCTCAAAATCCTCGCTCTTGAAATTGCTGTAATACCGCCCCTTGACCGCCGTAAACTTCAACACGCAGTAGTCCGGGTCGGTCACGCCTTCTTTGTAATACATCGTATCGCCGCTTTCTCGGTTTGAGCATGGCTTTCGTGTTTGGAAATCCGTCGCCGTCAACAGAGCTAAGATGGCAGATTTTCTACTTGTCTATGATATTGCCGATGGTTTTTTCTGTGTCACGCATGATGTTCCTCCTGTAGAATTTCCGCTAAATTCGCCCATTCTCTCTTATGGTGCGCGTTCATCTCTTTGAAAAACGACTTGTTAAACACCACTCTTATGAATGGGTCAAGAATTTTTCCAAAACCGTTAAACCCAATTCGTATCGTTTCTGTAAGCAGCAGACCTTCTGCCGTATCAGTAAAATTCAATTCCAAATACCCCGGCAAATTCACGCCAAGTTTACGCATTTGAAACACGATGCGGTTAGGCTTGTTCGCAACTCGTGTGATTGCGTGAAATTTAAGCCTGTGTTTCGGGCTTATGTGTTGGTCATAGTAGATTAAGTCGCCCACAGGCGTTTTCTTGCCGTGCTTTACAACGTGAAATTCGTGATGTTCTGCGTATACTTCCGGCGGCGGCGCGACCATGAAATCATAAAACTCTGCGGCTTGTGCGCTCGGCAGTTTGCTTTTCATGGTGTGTGTTATAGCCATCTTCTCACCTTTTTACAATACTCTTCATATTCAACACCGTAGTGCTGACTTAAAAACGGTTCTTCTTTATAAACGACTTGCAAATGATAAAAGACTGCTTCGCCGAGCAGTATCAACAACATACCTAAGTTGGAAAAGGCTAAAAACGCACCAAGCCAATAAATTATGAAACTGATATACATGGGATTTCGGCTGAGTGCGTAGAATCCGGTTGTTGTTAAGCCCTTGCTGTTTTTATCCACGCCGATTGCTAAATTCCTGCCAAACTGAATAACATCAATGTAGTAAAGCACAATACCGATGTACAATATAACTACTCCAATCCACCGTAAAACCGGAATGTTCCAGAACGGCGTATTCAAGAAGCTAATAGTCGGCAGGTTAAAGATATTTGATAGATAAATGTATATTGTAAGCGCAAACAGAAAGTAAGTCCTGATTCGCTCAAAGCCTCGCATTACCATTTTGCCAATGGCTATCGCAAATGCAAACATTCCGTAGAAAAGACATAAAGCGGCAACGGTCAAGATATTAAAGAACATCGGCATTTTTTATTCTCCTCACTTTCGGTTTTATCAAATCATAACTTCGCTCAATCATTCTTTCTAATTCGTCTATAGGTACATCACCGCCGAGCGTGACCGTGTTCCAATGCACCTTGTTCATGTGCCAACCGGGTGTTATGTCCTCGAACGCTTGCCGCAGAAAATCCGCTTCAAACGGGTCGCATTTCAAATTGATGCAGAGTTTTCCGTTGCGTTCGTAAATATGGGCGAACCCTTTTTTGTTGGTGCGGTGGCGCATGACCGCCCCCAACCGTCGTCCAACGCAACGCCCATTTCACGGGATACAAGAATCCATTTCCGAGGATTCTCCGGGTTAATCTGCTCCCCTGCGAGAATTTCGGGGTGCTTTTCAATCAAGGATTGAAATAAATCCTCATTCTCATAAGGGGTCTGTGTCAATTCTATCAAACCCTCTCCGTCGCGAATTGCGAATATTTTTCCGCTCATTAAAGCCCTCCTGATAGATATAGTTTGGAGTCGAGTTTGTTGCTAATTATTTAGGATTTCTTTCACGGTATTACAAATCTTTTTTGCTTCTGCATCAAGAGTTGATTCTAATTCATCTATCAATGTCTGCACAAACGCCTTGTCAACATTTGTATTGTCTTTGCACTCATCTAACACTAAACCCCAAAATTTTTCTGTTTTTACGCAACGAGAAATATCATGTGCAAATTCGCATAAATGCAGGGCATCATCAGGAATATCATCTGGTCTAAAATGTCTCATTTCATCATCATATAAACTTGGGTTCGCCAAAACACCCCAAAATTCTTTCCCCCAAATAACGCGTTTTTCCCATAAACCGACCAACACCGCTTCTTCTTTATCTGTACATTCGTCGTTGTATATCTTATCGGCTATTATAAAGAAAGGCTCAAATTTAGCAATAAACATTCCTGATAAAATATTGCATATACAGAACAAGTCCAACATTAACTCGTATGCGGTCAGTTCCGCATCACAAGTGTTCAAAAGCCCTGAATGCGCTACCTCATTTCTTAAAATCTTGATGTCATATCGAAAATAAGAATAAACATCTCTAAACCTAACGTCATCTTTTATCGACGCATCTACTTTTTCGCCTAAATTGCCCTCTGCTTGTAATTTTTTTATTGCCAAATAATCATTGAACAGTCCTTCTATTTGCAAAACCGCCAACACACAAAATGTTGAGTACAACCTTTCGTTAAGCAAGTGTGCCAAAACGCTAAATATCTCTGTTCTTTCTTTGCAAAAATACTCTATTTTGGGCATATCCCACAACGCCATTATTTGGCTATTTTGAGCGTAGCTAATCAATTCCGATTTATATGTTTCCATATCTGTTTTCTTTAGATGTAAAAACTTTTCTGTAAGATTGCTTTTCTGACGCATATATCTTAATGGGTCATCTGGGTCGTCGTTCGTATAATCAGGCACAACGCTGTCAAATTTTACAAGTGTTGAAAAATCATATTCACAATCGTAATATTTATGTTCGGATTCAAAAAAGTAACTGTGAATACCTCTATCTAACAATATATTAAGCCCCTCATTTACTAAGTCCTTTAGAAAAAAGCACGACAGCAAAAAATCACCAAAACTTGAAGCTACCCAAGTTTCAAGTTCTTTTTGTGCTTTTTTGTTTATTCCTAAAAAATATTCCCGTCTTTCTTTTGCATAATCCTTTTCGCTGTCAATTACTTTTTCACTATCCAATTGCAAAACAGATATTCGATTTTTTATTTCCATCAGATGCTTGCGAGCTTTAGCGGTTATGAATATATAGTTTCGCACAAATAAACCGTCGTCTTGGATATTTGCTCTTGCTACTTTTAGCTTGTCGCATAAAAAATCAATTGGCTCAACATCCAATACAGGCGGTATTCTGATGAAATCACCAATTTTCCAACTGTAGGTATGGCTGTAAAATTCTTTTTGGCGGGTAATTGTGGCATATAAGTAGTTTCTGACAAACAACTCCGAGTCTGTAATATCGGAATTGGCGAACCCAAAATGCTTACATAAAAATTCAATAGTGCTAATATTATTGTCCTCTCTTGAAAAGTTGAATGGTGATTTAAGATTTGATAATATTGGGGTTATTTCTGACATCATTTGTTCTCCATAGCTTCTCATTTGCTCTACCCATACATTATGTCCTAACAATTCAAGTTTCTTAAACAGCTCACCATAACCTGGTATTAAAGACAATACGACTTTAGCTTTATCTTCGGGCGGAACTGTCTCTAAAATATCTTTGCCCGTGCAAAATCCTTTTTTCTTCAACCCTTGAGTTGTTTGTGGAGAAAGTCCTAATTCATCAATACTTGTTTGTGTAGTTAATTCATTTGATTTAAGAGATATGCTCATGCTCTTTTGAGGAGATGACTGTTGTAGTTTATGAAATATTTCTGTTTGGTATTTCTCAATCTGCTCTGCATTTTTGCCTAAAGTCAGTGCTATTTGGTCATTAGATTGTCCATAACGAAATTGACAATTAATGACAATTCGCTCCATCTTATCTAAATTGTTTATTGCGTTAAACATCCCGACAACATCGCAATCATCGTTGTTTTCGCTGTTGAAGACATGGCGGTATATTTTTATAGCATATTCCTTATCTGAACGCATCATAAATTTATTTACCATCCTTTATTTCAAAAATCTCACGACATTTTCTACTCCAACCCCAAAGCCTTAAAAACCGCGTCCTCTGGGCTTGTGTAGAACGAAGTCTGGAACTTCGCGAACAAATCAGCCGGAACGGATGCTATATCCACCGCCGACGACATGGGCAGCAGTATCTTTTTCGCGCCCGCGTCGAAGCAGACCTGCATGGTGTTTGCCAGTTCCTCGACCTTGCTGATTGTGCCGCCTATGCTCATGTTGCCCAACACGCACATCTGCGATTGAATCGGCTTGCGGAGCGACGCGCCACATAAAGCCACGAACGCACACAACGCCAAATCAGCCGTAGAGCCGATGCCTTGACAGTCGGCGATGTGCATAAGGTAATTGCTGTCGTCTATGTTGATTGAGCCGCTTATCAGCTTTTTGTTAGCCTTAAAATAGTTCTGCGCCGTTTTGAGACTCTCTTTGGCTTCGCGGTCGTAGCCGACACCCGTAACCTCAAACTTTCCGTTGCCACCGACAAGCTCGGTTTCCAGTTTATATACGCCAAGCATACCCGTATCGCCGCGAGCGACGGTGTACACATGACCGGGCTTACCTTGCCCCTCCGGTATCAGCTTGCCCGAACCTTGCTCCGGCACGGAAACAAAGTGTTCCTCAAAGCTGTCGTTATCCAAGTATGAGAAGTGGACATCGTAAAACTCCATGCCGCCGATTTTTTTAAGCTGCTCCTTGACGCGCCTGCGGCCTTCGAGGGCGTATTCAAGAACCTCGGCTACATCGTCACGTTCGTATTCGCCGTGCGGGTAGAGCAGTTTAAGCATACCCGAAACGCTTTTGCGGATGGCAATCACATCACGCTGATTCAAGTCTTTGCCAAAACGGAAATACCGCTCAATGGCATCACCGAATGAACGCTTACGCATTTCACGCAGAAATTCGGCGAGATAGTCGGTGATGAAGCCGTAATCGTTTGTAAAAAACTCCGGTCGCATTTTGGGGATTTCCCAACCGGGCAGGTAGTAGTGCATACGGTCGAAAAACGCGCTGTCACACGCTATCGCTTCGGGGAACGGCTCGAATAAGTGGGAAGTTTTCATTAGTACATCGACGCTCTGGTTGATGTTTCCGACGAACACCATAGAAGCGTTGGCGTTCTTTTCTTCCTTACCGCGAGCGAATGAACCCGAAGCCATAAAGTCTTTCATTATCTGTATGCCGTCTTTATCCTTGAAGGTAATCCCGGCAACCTCGTCAAAGGCGACACAATCCCACATACCCACAAGCCCAATCGTCCTGTTAGCCATGTTGTAAAACAGGTTGGCAACGGTGGTCTGACCGCCCGAAATGAGAATCGAGTTCGGGGATATTTCCTTGTAGATATGGGATTTGCCCGTGCCGCGCGGCCCCAACTCGCAGAGGTTGTAGTTGTTCTCAATGAGCGGCACGATACGTTCGAGCAAGTGCCATTTAGCGCGGGTTTCAAATTGCGTGGGTTCCATGCCGACACTTCGGAGCAACACGTCAATCCATTCGTCCTTTGAAAATTGCCGCCTGCCGTCAAAGAACTCCTGCATATCCATGTTCGGCATTTGTATCGGTGTTAGTTCTTCTATCTCAAACGGGCTGACTTTATTCTTTTTGCCGCCCTTTGGCGCATCGTTATCAAACTCGTCAAATCTATCTTCCAGTCGGTTATAGTTCATGCGAAGAACGCACCAAATCCCGCCCGACAACAACTTTTCAAACTGCTTGATATAGCTGTCGGCGACGACTACATTTCTAAGGTTGAGGTTGGAAAATACAGCCCTGTATGTATCGCTGTCGGGGTCGAGCTTCGCTTCCACCTTGTCAATGACGGTGTAGCTTCCCATTTCACGAATTTTGGATTTAATCTTTTCTGCTTCATCAGGACGCACGAAATTATTTGCCAAGATATTCTTGACACGCTGAACACCCTCGGCAATGCTCGCCTCATCATCCGTGGCGCAATACATACCAAGCAGATATTCGAGGACGTAAACAGGCACGTTTGCACCCTCTTTTATCTTCTTAGTCAAGTCCTTACGGACGATTTTACCCGCGAAATGCTCGCTGAGTAAGGCGTTAATTTCGTTGCTCATACTGACACCCCCATTAAAACTGTATACCGACGCCGAAAACCAAATCAATGGTGTACGGGACACGCACGATTTCATGCTTCACCATATCGTCATCATCTTGCAGGACGAGGTAATATGTCTGTTTTTTATCGTACTGCGCGTTACGCAGGGTAAACTTTTCGCGGTAGGCACGTCCGGCAGGTTCGCGGCTCGTGCTGTCGGCGATGATGATAGTCTCGTTCGAGATACGGTTGCCCGCTTCGTCCGCAAAGAACGCTTTGACGCGCAGCGGCGTTAGTTTATCCCCGACAGGCTCGTTTTGGAAAAACTCAAGGTTCGTGATGATGCTCGTTATTTTTCGTGACAAGCTCGACAAACTAAGCGTTATCTTTTGCCTCGCTGTTGCTTTTGCGTAGTTTTTACCGCTCTTGAATTTAATGAGCGGGAGCATAACCTCTTGCAAGGACGAACCGCCGTGAACATAATTTGCGCCGCCGCCTTGGAGCGGAAAGACGTTTGCTCCGCGCGGAACAACTGCTGTTATGTCGTTCTGCCCTAAGTACCGCATAGAGAATTTCTGTGTGCCGTGCAAATCGGCAGGTGTTTTCGTCATGATATACCGCCGTGTCGAAGCAATGTTGTCGTCCGTGTTCTTAGGCGTTTTATCGCTGACCGAAAGCGGTGTTCGACGGTAAATATATCCGTGGTCTGCCGTCAGAAACATGTTGATTGCGCTAATACCGCTCGTAAGCCGCCGAACGAGAGAAACCAATTCGCCAAACGCTTTTTTTGTTGCGTCAAAGACCTCACGCTCGGTTAATGCGTTATCGCCGCGAGCGTCGATTGTGTTGTGATAAACGTAAATCAGCTTAATGCCGTTGAATGTTTCGGTTAGCTGTTGTTTGCTCAACTCCATCAGCTTATCGGCGAATATCGCCACGGCTTCCGCTTTTACGGTTTTCAAGATTCTTTCTTTGTTTGCCGTGCCTTTTGAGTTGATGCCGTCAATAAATATCTCATCTTTACTAACGATTTCAATCGCTTTATGCGGAAGCAACGCCGCCATGCCAAGCGCGGTATAGGACGGTATCACACCGAGCATTTCGCTCAAACGAGATTCGCCCTTGAACTCACGGTTCAATATTTGCGTAAACTCCACGGCGGATTCATAACGCAAACCATCGGAAATAATGACGACGACACGCTCATCTTTCCGCACGAAGCTACTGATACGATCGCTGTAAAACCGCGCCTGCTCCCTGCAATCGGGAATCGCCCACGGAATTACTCCATTTTCGTCTTTGTTGTCGTCAAGCAATTCGCACCATTTCACAGACAGCTCGGACAAGAACCCGTTTGTATACGCGGCTTCCACTTGCGCCGCAAGCTCGCGCCAGTCATCCGGCTGTAGCAGAGCATCATAAGCGGTCGTAAATTTGCGGTAGAAATAATCAAATCGATAGTATTCATCCCGATACTTTTTCCAGAGCACCTTAGTGTTTGCGGCGGCGAAATCCGGCGTTTTTTGAGCCAGCGAAAACAATTCACAAGCGTAATACAGCGATTCGTACTCTTTTTCATAGTCGCCGAACCAACGGCGGTTGCGCCGTCCGTTGAGCATTTTTTTGTATTCGTCGTATTCACCCGCGCCGGAGGTGAAATTGCCGCGAATACGGGCGATAATGGCTTCGTCAAGCTGTGGGAATGTGTCGCACTCTATAATATCGGCGATGCTCCGGTTTGCGATATACGCCGCCAAATCAAGTTTGTCCGCAACGAAATCGCAAACCTCTTTGTAGTTGTTCTCGTCCGATGCGTCTTTCATAAAGCCGTCAACAAGCACAAAACAGCTTGTATTCCGTGCGTTGTACTCGTCCCAAGCCTTTGGAAGCGATGGAGCGAGGCGGTGTGCGAAGTGCGTAACGAGAAGTAGAACGGCGAGCCGCTCAAAACTTTCTTCTTCAAAAGAGTAGCCGTAATTACGCTTAATCAGCATCCACAAACGGCTCATACTGCCGAACTTGGAAATAGCGTCAAGCGTACCGCTCTCACCGCCTATCACTTCGTTTAAGATAGTGCGTATGCAAGCATCGAAATTCGGCACGTTTACCTTGCACAGCGCGGAAAGGACTGCTATGTCAAACTTATCCTCCGTCCAGTCGGTGAACCCGTAGTTGTCAAAACGGCGTACACGGTCGTTATTATGGAAGAACGCCTTATACTCCCGTGCAACCGTGCGGAGCTGTACATCCATCTTGTAATTTATGAGAATCAAGGAAGCCTCGTCTGTCGAGAAAAGTTTGCTGTACCGAATCGTATCCGCAAGCCAGTTATCCCTGTCGGCAGGGCGCGGCATGGGGGAATAGACAAGTAGATTATTCTGCGTGTCCTCCCGCTCAATAAGCAACTTAACCGCCAACTGGTTATCATCGCGCAGCGTGACGGTTTTCGCGTTATCCAGTCCGAGCGTATCAATTTTACTTTCAAACGCGCCGTCATCGTCATACCAAAAGACGATATTGCGAACAGCACCCTGCCGAGGTGTCGCCGCAAACAGCTTGTCTAAACTTTTTTTGACTTCAACCATGTTCATGTGGCTTCCCCCATTCTAATCTTCCTCTATTTTGAATTTATCCTTAATCCGTTTCTCTATATCCTCCGCCGATGGCAGGGTATCGACAAACTCCTGCGGCACGAAGTCCGATAACTTGTATTCGCTCACGCCGATGGGCTTATTGATGTCGCGCAAGGCATATTCGGCGGTCATTTTGTCTTTTTCCTTGCAAAGCAGGATTCCGATTGTCGGGTTATCGTTTTCATGCCGCAGCATATCGTCCACCGCAGATAAGTAGAAATTTAGCTTACCCGCGTATTCGGGCTGAAATTTGCCGCGCTTTAATTCGATGACAACCCAACAGCGAAGCCGTGTGTTGTAAAACAAAAGGTCGAGATAGTAGTCAACATTTCCAACGGTTATTTGGTATTGGTTGCCGTAGAACGCAAACCCCGTGCCAAGCTCCATGATGGTCTTTGCGATGTTCGCCACGAGTTCATCTTCAATTTCACGCTCTATGATTCCTTCGCGCTGTTCAACGAAATCGAACACATACGGGTCTTTCAGCGTATCGGTGGCAAGCCCGCTTTGCGGCATGGGAAGCAGAGCCTTATAATTCGCCGTTTTATCAGCCAACGCCTGCCGCGCATAGGCTTTGGTTTCGGTATGATATTCAAGCGAACTCAACGCCCAACCGTTTTCAATGGTCTGCATGGCATACCAGAGATATTCGTCAAGCGTTTTCGTTTTATCCAAAAGATGCGTGTTATGCGACCAACTCAAAAGTGCAGACACTGTCTGCACTTTTTCCTCGTCAGGCACAAACGCTGCGAATTTACGCATATATTTCAAATTTCGGACAGAATAACCCTTTGCTTTCGGGAAATCCAGTTTGATGTCCCGCGCAAGATTTTCAACGAATTTGTTCCCATATTTTGTGTTTTCGATGATTACATTGCCTATATTCCAAAACAGAATAATCTGCTCGCGGTTCATGCCCAAGACGGCTTTATGCTGCGCGTCATGGATGCGTGTTTTTATGTCCTCCAACGCTTGGAAGTAGCTGTTGTCGTTGATTAACACCGCGATTCCTCCTTTTTTATTTTGCAGATGGTGTCTGCACTTTGATTTGGTTGTTGGTGTTGGTGCTTCTTTCGGGTTACGTTTTACATTCCTTGTAGCATATTTGACAGATAATTTCGACAAAAACATTAAAAAATCCTAAGTTAATATGGTTTGATTTTTCATGAAAATACCGCCAATCTACAAAAGCGTTGCCGATTTTTACTAACTCAGCATCACATTCGGCATCAGAATAGTTAAATACCATTTTTAAGCCGCTTATTATTTGCGTTTGCCAATGTGCAGACAAACACTTAAACAACTCATCTATTTTGTGTATTTTTTTGAAAGTCGCTCCTTCTTTTGTTAATATAGCTTTAATAGCCATTTCGGTAGCAAAGGACTTATTCACTATATATGGCACAGAATAATAAGCCATTAATTCTTTATTATTTGCCTTTTCAGCAGCGTCAAAGACCTTCTTCAATAATTTAGAAGATTCAAAAAACATTATTGAATTTGCTGCCATTACTTTGTAGTCACTCATCTCTAAAACCTCCCCAATAAATCCATCTTCACAGGCAACCGTCCATCGCCCTGCGCGATTTCCACGCCTTGAAACTTTGCGTAATTCGCTGTTACGCCGTCGTCCAAGTCAAGCTCTATGTTTTGGACGGCGAGGTGGGCGATAATCTGGTCGTAACTGCGGCACTCGGCGATTTTCTTCCGCAGGAGTTCTACGCGCTTTTGTCCTGCGCTTTTTCACGCGCCGATGTTTCGGGCAATTTTTCAAGAGCCTCCAACCGCTCAATCTCCGCTTCGTATCTTCGTTGGAGCGGATGCAGATACTCCATGCGAACGCGCCCGACGGTGTACTTGTCATAGCGGTGCAGATAAACAAGTGCCTTGAACCCGCCCAGCTTGCCCGAATCAAACTGCCAGTAAATCGGCTTCTTCTGATAAATTTTAACGTGGTCTTTATAGAAATCATTCATAAAATAGCGGCGGATTTTTTCCCGTGCTGTGCCGTTTGTGTTGGGGTAGAGAGCTTCGGCGATAAAATACAGGTTGTCGTCAAGCGTAGCCGCGCCGTAGACGGTACGAACAAACTCAATAAACCTTAGAACGATGTCGTTGTTGAAATAATCCGTGTCGGTAACGGGGAGGACGTTTTCCTCCTCCGGCATGAAGGTCTTGTATTTCGCCGCATCCCATTCGCCGCCTGCGTAAGCAAGCCCGTCCACATCAAGCGAATACCGCCCGAACATACAGCCCACGGCATAGCTGATAAACGAACGCACCTCACGTCCCAAATCGGCACGGCGGACGGTTACATCCTTGTCCTCGACTTTGGGGGTGAGTTCGTCCTGTAAGCCGTAGATGTCGATGAAGATACGGTTGAGTTCTTCTTCGTTGGCTTTGAGGGCGTTGAAACTATCGTTGGTAAAACGCTTCCAATTATTAAACGCATCTTCCATTGTGTTTTCGACTAACGAACCCGCCGCTTGTTCTATCATTATTTGTGCAGGCTTAAAAATTGCGGATTTTATCAATGGGTGAGTCGTGAAATCCCATGAGGTTTCAAAGGAATCCCAATCGGCGCGGGAGAGGGCGATGTTGGTGCTTATGAAATGCGATATTAACTGCTCATTACCCTTGCTATCTAATATCGGGATTTTTGCCAAATCCCCGATGTTAAAATGCAATGAGGGACAAAGAATAGAGAGCAACGCTGTGCTTGCAACGCTATTCAATAAAGCGACAACAAGTTCGACATTACGTTCTCCAAACAAACACAGCCCTGCGGTAGAAAAAATATATCCGCAATCAAATTTCCTTAGCCCTATTCGTCCAGTTGAAATGTCTGACCATGTATACCCCGGACGCATATAATAATCTTTATTTCTTATTGAAGCGAATCCCGTATCCTTTATTTCCCGCCCGTTATCTTTCCAGTTGATTATTAGGCTGTTATTTCCATACCAACGCCTTGTTTCGCCTCCATTATTAAACGGAAACCATTTCTTATCATGTTTAATTTCATTGTCACTACTGGCAGGGAAAGCAAAATCCATAGAGGATACCTCAAACCAATTACGGACAAAACGGTTATTATCTGCCGTCGAAATTCCAACGCAAAACTTAACAGCACTCCCAAAATTCTCGTTCGACATAAAAGCATCAATAATATTTTCGCTCACCCAATACGCCACAGGGCTACCCGGTATCTTCGCAAAGTCATCACCGTCAGCAACATGACGATGTTCGCCGCTCAAAAACTCGCGTTCCTTACCCTCCGCGTCACCAATATCAACAAGGCGTACATACACGCCCTTATAACCGCCGATATGACCGCTACGCATAACAAACGCCGTGGACTGCACCACTTCGCCGCCGATTTCGGCAAATGCCCGCGCTCCGAGGTGGGCCATGTTTACGATGTTCCGCTGCCCAAGTTTTACGCGCAGTTTTTCATAGCTCGACAAGAACATCCAAGCGTGTTGCGTAATCATCGCCTGATAGCCGTTTTTCTTTGTAAGTGTACCGCAATGCTCAATAAACGCCGCGAACATATCACTCTTGCTGTCGGGGTAATTCTTCTTCACAAACTCCGCCAATTTCCCGCCCATGCCGCTTGCACCCATATACGGCGGGTTCGTCACCACCACATCATATTTCCGCGCAAGCAAATCATGGCAATGCCAAGCGTTCAGCCGTTCTTCGTAGCCGGACATTTCCATGAGGTTCGTCGGGTCGGTAGGCATTTCGCCCGCGCTTTCCACTTTCAGCAGACTGCCGTATTCCTCCAAATCCGCGTTGCCGAACGTGGCGTACACCTGTGGTTGCGGAATATCGGCAGGGTCGCGACGGAAAAAGCGGCGGTTGTACGAGCGGGCTTTCATCAGCAGCGCGAAGTTGGTCAACTGGCAGGCGCGTTCGTCTATATCTAAACCAAAGAGGTTATTTTTCAAAATCAAATCGGGTATGTCGCGTTCGGCATAACCTTGACTAAAATAAATCTGATACAGCACATCAAAGGCGTACACCAAAATATGCCCGCTGCCCATGCAGGGGTCGATTAGCTTAATTTCTTCCGGTTTTATGTTGCGGGTAATGCGGCGGATTTGAGCAATCTCCGCTTCAACATCGGGCGTTTGTTCCGCATCGGGCAGATAATATTTCCAACCTACGCGCAGTTCCTCTTTCGGATGCCCTTCCAACCACAACCGCCCTAAGCTGTTTTCCACCATGTACCGCACAATCCAATCGGGCGTGAAAAGCTGTGTCGCGGCGGGGACGTTTTCTTTGGTGATTTTTACGTTCTTTTTCAGCGCGGCGAAAACTTCGTCTTTTTTCTCGCTGATGTAATACTGGTACAGCCAACCGATAATTTCTACCTGCTCGCCAAAGTCGGCTTCCGTGATTTCGGAATGGGTGAGGTCGTAGACAATGCCGTCTTTGACGTAAAGACGGTCGGGAAGAAGCAGTTCGGCGTAGTCGGTAATCGCGGAAAACATACCCGGAATGAGCTTGCCGAGTTCGTTGCATTGCTTCACGAGGATATAACGGTAAAGGGCTTCGTCGCTCTGCGTTTTGGCTTTTTCAGCGGCTGTCCTGTCAATGAAATCAAGGCGTTCCCATTCGCGGACACACTCCGGCTCCAAGCGGTTGTCGTCGCCGCTTGACAGCATGCGTATGCCGGAGGGGAGATAGCCGTTTACCTCCATAAAACGGAGCGCAGCAAGGCGGTTAAACCAAGTGTAAGCGACTTCCTCCGCGACGGTTTGGAAGCCGTGCGACCTCACACGGTTGGCGAGCGCGGTACGGGCTTTCTTTTGGTCGCCATCTAAATAAACGCCGTTGTTTGCGAACTTTTGCGTTAGTTCGTTATCGCTCTGCACGGTTTTTTCGTCGCAGCCGTAATACCGCATCTTCTGCGATACGGCTTCAATCAGCTTGCGCCTCGCGGCGACGGCGTATTTTTTAATCGCGGCTTTGTTCATTAGCTTCCCAACCTCTCATGCTCCCCATTTACAGGCAGACCGCCCATTTCAATCAATTTCCTGTTGCCGTCCGGCGCTTCGGTATCGTCTTTGACGTACAGCTTTGTGAGCTTATGTTTCAGGCAGTATTCCGCGCCTTTGAAACTCCCGCCCGTGCCACTGCCGCTTGATACCACCACGGCGTAATTGCTGCTTGCGTAGATATATTTGTTACGCTCCAATGCGTTATACCCACGGAACGATATATCCGGGTTAAACGCCGAGATAACGAGCAATTTGTCCCATAAAATATAGCTTGCGTTTTCCTCAATGTACTTTGTCATGCTGTCCGAAACAAAGGTCACAACACTACCGCCCGCTTTCAGCGCGGCTTCTTTTGCCACGGTATCAATGCCCCTCGCGCCGCCTAAAATAATGGTTACACCGTTCTGCGCGGAAATACGGGCGTGTTTGGCGGCGTAGTCGGTTTCGTTTTCCGTTGCGGTACGCGAGCCGTTCAATTTTCGCACCGAGCCTGTCGGCACGAAGCAACAGCTTTTGGATATGCGATTCTTCCTCCGTTGTTAATCCGATTTCCCGCGCTATGTCTGTGGGCGTGTCGCTCAAAAACACAGACGACGTATATTTCAAGGCGTTAAGTTTTGTTTCAAGTTTGTTCCATGCGGCGACGGTGAACGGTCTGACGAAAGTCTTTTCGTCGTTTGGGTCGTAACCCAAGTCAGAGCATAGAACGATTTGCGCTAAGTTATCTTTCGTTGTGACCGTCAAATCATCACCCCTTAAACAATCTGTATTGTCAACGGCGGCACGTTTCGCGGCTTCGTTTGCGATTTCGCCCATCAGTCGGGTTTTAAGCCTGTCGCTTTCGGTTTTCATGGCGATGGCTTCAAAGATATTTTTCGCGTGAGAGAGGCGGTCTACCAATCCGCTGAACGCGCTTCTGACCTTTTCGCCAAATTCATTTACCAATCCTTGCGCGGTATACTCCTGCTTAACCGCTTCCCAATCCTCGCGTACAGCCGCTTCAATCGGAACACATTCTTCATCAAGAATGGCGGTGAAATGCTTCGCGAACAAGTCTGTTAACTCCGGCAGACGGTGAATTTCCGAATATGGCGAAGCCAGTTTGGTAATTCGCTCGATTTCGCCGATGATTTTTATGGTGTTTTCGTCAAGCACATAGGCACGGTTTTTGTCGTATCTATCGAGCATCATCAAGGCTTTGTCATAAATCGCCCGCTAACCGATGAAAAACTTTCTGACATCGGCAACATCTTCCTCGAAGTCGAGCAAGTCCTCTTTGCTTGTCCGCAGGGTTTCAAAAAACGTCCGCACGTCATTGATTGCCGTAATGCTTTCCAGCAACTTCTTCCCGGCTTCCAATACTTGCTTACCCGGATAACGAGCGGTTTCGTAATGCCCCAACATACCCTTAACGCTGACATCCCGCCCCGAATCGGAGCGTTCGTATAGTTCGTTTTTGGCTAAGTCCTTAAACTTCGCCATGATACCGTCCTCATCGTTCGGCAGAGCCGAATGTGAAAACAGGTCACGCGCTAAGTCTTTGGCGATATTCAATAAATCCGTCGTGACTTTTACGCGAACCTTAATGACAACACGGTCGTTCGTGTCGCGTTTGGTGAGATAATCCACCACCCGAACATCACCCGAATTAAACGCTTGCGAGCTTAACTCAAGCCGAACCTCCTGCCGCTTAAACAACATGAGCAGTACGCCGATGGTATCGTTTTCTTTCCACCTGTAAGGGCTTTTTCCGAAATAGTCAATCAACGTCCGCACCGTTATATTGCTGTACGAGTTGCGTGTGATGTAATCGGTTACATCCTCAACGGCGGATTTGTTCGGCGTGTTCTCCATACCGTCCACCTTCACCTGCATCCCTTTTTCGAGAAGGAGCGTCCGCAGTTCCTCTACTGTATAAAACGGCGTGTCAATGAAGTGCAGTTTTGTATATTTGCTCTCTACCAACGCACGGAACGCTTCGCTTATGCGCGTTGCGGGGTCTTTGGCTTTGATGTCGAGCTTCGCGCCGTTTGCGTAGATTTCCGCGAGTTTAAGGGCTTCTTTGAGAAGCTCACCGTAGCGTTTCTTGCGTTCCTGTGACTCGTCGTTTTTGGCGGCGATGATTTTACCCAACGCATCAGTCCCTTTGTCGCCCGCGTGACGGCGAAGGTATACGTCAATCTGTAACGCCTGCTCCATTTCCTCCATAAACGAAATGTTCTGCGGCAACGCGACAACGATGTTATCCTCACGCATGGAAATAATGCCGAGTTCTGATGGCGTAAGGTCGCCGCCCTGTGAATAATACGGCGTTAGGATACGGATGCCCATTTCTTCTTTTTGCTGACCTCTTGCGCGGTCATCAATGAAAACATTAAACCCGAAGTCATGCCGTTCATTATAACGGTATTTCCGATTGTCCTTGAACAGCAGATACAGCGCGGAATCACCGACTTTTTCAACTATTTCGCTTCGGTCGATGGCTATTTCGCGGATTTCTCGGTTTACATCCTGTTCTTCGTCGGTCAAAAAGATAAACCGGTCGCCGTTGCAAACATGGTCTTTTTCTCGGCGTAGAGCAGGCGCAGTAAATCCGTGCTTGCATCGGTTTTGGCGAGCAAACGCTTCTTGATGACTTCATCTGCGTTGGCAGACGACAAGGGCAGGCGGGTATCGAACCTGCCGATAATTTTTGAGAACGCATCGCGCCCGCCTTTTGTTTCCTTTACGATACTGCTTATATCTTCCTGCCCCGTGGCAATCACCCAAGCGCGGCCTCCGCACTCGGTTCCCAAACTCTCAACGACCGTTTGGAGGTTCAAAAGCAGGTTGCCGTCCGTTCCCATATACTGTCCAAGCTCATCGCAAAGGAAAATAACAAAGTGCTTTTTACCAAGCGACTTTGATTTGAACTCAACGTATTCGCGTACCTTATGAGCAAACTGCGTAATGTCTAAGCTGTAACTCTTTTCGCTGCTCTCGCACCAATGCCGCGCCGCTTCCGCGCTCATTTTTTGCGTCGCCGCCAACGCCTCGACAATCGAATCGGACTCAAAGTAAAAATCCTCACGTCCGGCTTCCCATGTTGTCCCGGAGATTTCATTGAATTTTTGCTTGAACGCTTCATAAGTCTCTTCGAGGGTCATTTTACGTTCCAAGTCCGCAATCCACGGCATACTGCCGCAAAAGCCCTGCATTTCGTTGAAAACTTTCATAAAGACCTTAACGATTGCGTCCTTGTTTGCTTTGGAGTCGGCATCAGACTTTGCGTCGATATTAAACAGAATCACGTCTGTGCTGATGTCGCCCGCCGCTTTCATGTCCGCCAGAATCGTTTGGTCAGCGATTTTGCCGTCAAAATATCGTGTGGCGGTTTTGCCCGTGTATTCCAAGCCTGACAGTATGTATGACAGGATTTTCAAAAAGTGGGATTTACCGCTCCCGAAGAAGCCGGAAATCCAAACACCCATCTTATCGGTACGGGTCGTTGTGCCTTTCCGGTAGCTCTCGAAGAAGCGATAAAAGTTGCCCGCCAATTCACGGGTGACAACGTATTCTTCCAGTTCATTTTGAATAACGGCAGGTTCGTTTTGACCGATTTTAACAACGCCCTGAATGGGTCGGTTGATTTTCTTCTCGAACATTTCATGCAGTTTCATTTACGCCCCTACCTTTCAATTAACCGGAAAGCCCGGTAATAGTTATCGTCCGTTATTTCGCCGAACAGCTTCAATTCAGAATCGCTGTACAGACCGGGGAAAAACATTACAAGCGGCGTTTTCTCTACGCGGCTGTGCAGGTTATTCAAAATCGTGTGGGAGCGTATGGCAGGCCATGCTTTTCCCACGCCGCAGACTAATATAATGTCTGTTTCAGGGTTGTTGTCAGCCGCAATGCGGCTCACAAGCACATCGTCCTGTAACGTTGAGTGCAGCGTTTTCTTGATGGGGTTGACGATTGCGCCGGACTTCTTTTCGAGCTCCATACCCAACACACGGTCAAGGTAGCCCCGTTCGGTGAGGTAATCGACAGTCATATCAAACAAGTCAAAGACCATCAGCCGCGTGTCGTCGCGTTCGGCGGCAATGCTCTCTTTCAGAAAGCGGATGTGGGAACGCATCGCCATTTCGTCCTCCGCGTCATAGTCGAATATCCAAAAATTGATTTCATTGCCTAACCCGCGCCCTTTGCGGAACGAGTCGGACAATATTTTCGGTTTGATTAAATCCAACCGCTCATTTAGTGTTTTCATCTATAACCTCCAAGCAGAACGCCGCTGTGTATGGGTCTGGCTTGTCCCACGCCGCCATTCGCTCGTTTTCGTTGGTCTTACAGACGAGAAAATTTGTAATCTCGTTGTCTGATATAGTCGTCTGTCCGATTTGAACTTTGTCGCAGTAGATGTCGCGCATAAATTCAAAGAACAGCAGGTCGGTCTTGATTATCGAATAAAACACGCCGAGCCGCGCGTTTTCATCCAGTCCGTTGGCTATGAGCCGGGTCACAGGAAGAGATACCGCGTTTAGACGTAACGCTACTCTTTGCGCCAACTTCAAACGGCGAAGCTCCTTATCGAGTTGGAAGATGTTTTCGTCAACCGACATGCGGATGATTGATTCGGGCGTTTCGCCGCCGACAATCAGCCTTGCCGCCTTTCGCGTTTCAAGATAAAGGTACGGCATATCCTTTATATAAGAGGAATAACGCGGAACGTCTTTCACGGTGTTCACCACTTTCGTTCTTTGACATATCACGGTCTATCAATAACTTCCATAGCTTTTTGTAGCTGATTTTCATAGGCAAACCCTCCATACAAACCTCAAAGCTAATTATACCACGTCTGTTTCAATATTGCAAGCATTATTTTATGAACGCTAAATTAGTTGCATGATGGTGTTAAATATTGCAGGATTGTGAGTATTATGTTTCCTGCTTGCTCGTTGTAGGCTTTGTGGATGATGTTTTCTGCTCGAAATCGTGTTCAGGGGGTTCATCCGGCACAATATCCATAATGTCGGATATGTTGCAATTAAGAGCCTTGCATATTTTTTTGAGAGTATCGGTCGTTACGGTAGCTCCCCTTGATAACTTCGCTAATGAAGCGGGAGCGATGCCCGCCGACCTTCGTAAGTCTTGTTTCTTAGTGACGTTATCCTATTCATTGTGGTAGTCAACACTTTATGGTCTGATTCATAATGAGGCGTTTCTATTTCGCAGCACCTTGTAAATGCGCTTAGTGCCTCATGGTATCGCTCTTGCCGTTCAAGCAAGTCTGCGTAAAGATAATATGTCACGGCTAACTGGATATTGGAATCTTGATAAAACTTTTTATACAACCGTATTGAGTTTTTGAACCACTTTTCTGCGTTTTCAAAATCTCCGAGTTTGTCATAGGTATGGGCAATTCCATCTCCCATTATTGCAATTTCGGGGTTGTCATCGCCATAAGTTTCTACAACGATGCTGTGTGCTTCAAGGAACAACTCTAACGCCTTTCCAAGCTCTCCTGTATCTTCGAGACCCCGTCCCATGTTATATAACGTGCTTGAGGTGTGGATGTGCCTTCTTCCGTAGGTTTCTTCTTGGATTTCAAGTGCCTTTTCATAATACTCCATCGCTTGTTCATATTTGTGTTGGTCGGCATATTGAATAGCGATATTGTTATACGAAATAGCAATATAAGGGTGTTTTTCACCATAAGCTTCAAGTTCGATGTCTAATACGTTTTTATATAACTCAAACGCTTCTTCCTCCATACCTTCAAATTTATAATAAATGTCAGCTATGCTTTTTTGAACTGTCGCTACATTCGGGTGGCGGTCGCCTAACAAACGAATATCAATTTCCAATGCCTTGTTGAGTAATTCGAGTGCTTTTTCATTTTGTGACAAATAACCGTATACGATTCCTAAATTATGATAATTAGTAGCGGTGTCATGGTGATTTTCGCCGAGAACCGCAAGCCGAACAGCAAGAATCTCTGCGAACTGCTTTTCTGCTATTTCATATTCTCCGTTTTCAACATATGAGCTTGCGATACTATCTCTTGTAAGAAGAACATCAGGATGTTCAACGCCAAAAACCGCTTCACCTGCTACAAGAGCTTTCTTGAAGTGTTCCATAGCAAGTTTCGGGTTGCCCAAATTATCATAAGCTCTGCCGAGATTGTTATGTGTTGTTGCCAAATCGGGGTGATTGGTGTCTAACGCTGGTTCTTGGACTGAAAAAGCCTTTCGATATTGTTCCAATGCTTTTTTATAATCACCCAAGCTACTGTAAGTGTAACCTATATTATTGTAAGAGATAGCCGTTGCAGGGTGTTTTTCTCCGAGAGTGGATATACGAAGTTCCAAACCTTTATTCAACAAAGCCAACGCTTTGTCGTATTCACCAAGCGACTCATAAACATTGCCGAGAGAATCGTATGAAGTCGCCAAACGATAATCTTCAATGTCCGGCAACTGTTCTCGAATATTTATAGATTTCTGATACCACTCTTTTGCTCTTGGTAAATCGCCTTGCCTGATATAACAGCTTGCCATGTTGTGATAAACGGTTGAGGTTATCAGCGGTTCTGTATCATCAATAGATTCACAGATTATCTTTGCTTTTTCAAGCAACGCTAACGCTTTGCCATAATCCCCCATTTGGTTCAATATAATCGCAATGCAGTTAATTAAATCGGTGTACTCGTCATAATCGCCGCTTATAGTTTCAACAAGCGATATGGCATGACCTAAGTGCGGCAATCTGTTTGTAAACATATCATCGTCGTTGTATTCAAGTGAAACAGCCAACCCAATGGCAAGCGGAGCCGCTGTTTCAAAACTCGGCATTGCTTTGTGACGCACAACAGAAGTAACGAGCGGGTGCATAGAAAACGCAGTATCAAGTTGTTCGCCAATTCTTCCGCGAAACACCCAACCTTGTGAAACAAGAGCGTTGACCGTATCAAGGTCGTCTATCTCAAACCATTCCTTTACATTATGTGCGGTGATAGTATCAGTCGATAAAAGGGAGAATAGCTGCAAAACGCGCAGCTTCTCGTTTTTAATGCCGGATATATCAAGCACTTTTGAAAACTGTTCAATGAAAATCTGTTCAGCTTTATCCCATTCACCTATTTCCGGTGTATGAACGTAGGTTATGCTTTCGGAAATATCAGAAAGTGAAAACCCTGTTTCTTTCAGTATTTTTTGCATTTCACGAGTCGAATATGCTGCCGTCTTCTGTGTCTTTGCCAAAAGTTCAATGGCAAGCGTATGGCGGTCAGCCATTTCGATAATCGCGTCCAAATCTTCGTCGGATGAATCATCTTCTGCGTAGGTAATGCCGTAGTTGTAATCGGCACTGTAAGGATATTCTTCGCTGTGCTGACGGTAAAGGATTCGGCAATCTTCAATGTTGAGTTTTCCAATTTCGACAGCCTGTAACCGTTCAATACTTCTACGGCGCGATGTCAAGACTACCTTGCAACGCAACTGAGATAGCAAGGAAGCCTCCCTCTCGGAAAGTTCATTGGCGTTATCAATGAATAACAGCAATTCACCTGCTTGTTCATTCAGATATTTAATTGCCTGCACAAGATAATCGGCAGGGCTATCTGTTTGGTACACAATTTCTGTGAACTGTTGAAAAAAAGATTGCTCGATACTATCGTGATAAACAAGCCATCCTACTTTTTTTATCTCGGGCAACTTTTCGTTTATACAGTCATGGAATAGCTTTCGGCAAAATTCCGTTTTGCCGATTCCACCCATGCCGTTTAGAAGCATCAGTTTTGCGTTGCCAACCAATAAGCGTCTTACTTCTTCCATCTTGGCATCACGCCCACGGAAAAAGTCTGAGGGTTGTAATGGATGAGTTTGAGTGATGACAGAAACGATGTTTTTATCGGGTTTTGATTCCGTTGCTATGTGGAAATTCAAGTTAACCATCCCGCCATCGGCGACCATTCCGATTTGTACGTTTCCGTCGCCCTCTTGTTTCATGGTTAAAGGTTTATTTGCAATATCTGTATGGGTTTGGGGTAAAGTCGTTCCCAAATCGGCATTGACATTATAAATGACTATTTGTGCAGCAGGCACATTCAAACCTTCATTAGCCAACTCCAAATTACCACATTTGAATAACCGTAATTGAGAACAGTCTTTACAAACCAACTGCCCCTGCATATTTATAACATCGTCTTGACCGATTACGACTTCACCCAGTTTATATTTCATATCCCCACCACAATCAGGACATGGGGTGTTTGAAATTAACAATTTCGGAGCTTGAGTTTTATACCGGAGGTTACGCAAACCATCACAACATGGACAATCTACCGTTACCACAGCGTACACATCAAAAACGCCGTCGTTTTCAGTAGCTGTATATTGCAATTCCTTGACATCGACTGGAACAGATAATGTTTCGCTTCGGCTTGACACAACGACATCGTAAATAATATTTGCCGAACCGCTTACTTGTGAATGTTCAAGCTGCTTCTCGGTTTTACAATTTTCGCAGAAGAACATTTCAATGGGTATGTTTGAACTCAACAAACTTCGCATTGTTTGTCCTCCAGAGCGAACGCACTTTGGTAAACTGCGTTTTCGCCATTACTCGTTTTCAATAGCTTTGATTCACTTAACAACGCAGAAAATACGCTGTCGTAATTTTTGAATTTTTCATCAATTAACATTTTAATTTTGTTGTCACTGTATATTTTTCCCATTGCTTCTAAGAAATTATCTAATGCTTGCATAATAGCATCTTTTCCTTCGTTAATCGTATGAGGGGTCTCGAAATAACGAATTATATCTCGTTGTAAATATATATCCCAAAATAAACTCGCAAAAGGCAATCCTAACTTAAACCCATACGATACGCCATGAAGGATTTCGTGCGTCCATGTGTGCAGATAAGTTGAAGCAATATCTTCAAAATTATTTCCATTTACTCCTTTAATTTTATATAAAATGTTTTGTCTTATTATCGTAGTTCCCTCAATAGTGAAACCCGGTACATTATCATCAAAATAAGGAGATACAGCATCTTCTTTTACAAAATCATAAAGTTGCCCAAAATATGTAGCACTTAAATTTGTAATTTGTCCATACAAAAAACGACCGTCAACATTCCGACTGCTATCAGCACCAATAATACCTTCGATTTTGCTCATGGCGAGGTCTTCTATGGCTGCGACAAACACACGATAGGACGAGTTCAATCTTGCAAGTTGCTCATTTATATCGAAACTATTAAACAGGTAAACAGATTTATTGAAAATCCTAATCTGCACTTCATTCAAAGTTTTTATAGAAATGATAGGCCATTCTTTACGAACAACACCTACAGAAAACTTTTCTTTGAATATTTCATAATCATCATTAGCATCAAAATAATCACCTTGTGAATCGAATAATGCTTGCAAAGAAAAATGTTGCGGTTTTTTCAAATATGTGTATGAATACATACCCATAACTAATTTTCTGAACTGTTGCTTCAGCGCCGATTCCAACAATGAACGAGCGCACAAGGTAGTGATACCACAACTTTCTGCTTCCTTGAATTTCGATTCCCAACATTCGTTAATTAGTGTCATATGCTTTCACCTCCGTAAATCCCCATAATGCGTTCCATTTTATCATTCATAATGCCGGGATTTGAAGCCAGGCATCTCGCGATGTTGCGATACGAATATTCAGCACTTCTTTCGTTTCCCAATTTCGTTTTTATTGCCAATGCTTTTGTATAGTGCCCAAGCGCAATTTGTGAATCGCCAAGCAGATTGTAGGTGTTTCCCAATTCATCATAAATTACTCCAAGATATTGCGGTTCACAGTTGTGAACACAATATGCTTTTAGAGCATTGAGAAGCGCAATAGCTCTTTCTTCATTGTTTGAACTCTGATACAAAACAGCCAATTGAATAAAGCAACGAAAGTATGGCTCAATAGATTCTTTGTGATATGTCATTAAACCTACAGTTTTTTCAATGCTGATTTTCCCCAAACACAGTTTTATGGCGTTTTTACAAGAATCAATGGATTCGGTCAGAAAAACCGTATCTTTTGTTGTTTCATACATTCGGAAATATGTGAGTGAAAGTTCATACAACACCTCGCTCTTTCCGAGTAATTGCTCAACAGATTCTTCTTCATTATAAAGCGACAACAAGCTCTTATATGCGTCAAGAGCCTCATCAAAATTATCCAATTCAAACGATGAAACACCCAATAACATATAATAAGTGTTCATTTCATTTTCAGAAGGGTGAAAAGATTTCAAGACAACGTAAGCCTTGTCGTACTTATGCTCTGATATAAGTTTTTTTGCTTTGTTCATTTTATCAAACATTTTTTCACCTCACGAAATGTTTTAGCTTGCTACTTTTGTTTCCACGCGTATTTATAAGAAGTTGCTTGCGTCTGGTAGCATCACATTTATCGTCCCACCGCTGACTTGACCGATTTGAAGGCCGTTCGCACCATCGTGTCCCATACGAATCGACGAATTGTATGTTAGGGACTCTATTGATTCGCCGCTTAAATAGCCATTTAATAAATCAAGCCCTTTTTGCGTTACACGATAATAACTTGAACGCTGTTCACTTTCGTTTACAGAGTAGATGTATTCAATATATTTTCTGTCAACAAGCCGCTTCAACGCATATTGAACATCGGCTTTACTTGCCGTTATTTTTTCTTTAGGAACAGCTTCGTGCGGCGTATCTTGGAGATTGTTAATAAAATTTAATACCTCTACATCAAGTTCACTAAGCGGCGATACTTTATCAGCTACATCAGAATCAATAAGTCTCCGTTGTAGATTCTGTTTCAACAGACCAACGTCCGTTAATGTATTTGTGCTGTACGCAACGATGTATCTGTGATTGATAGAAAACGGATAAGGTGTATCTCGTTCATCCGAACACAACAATATGACTCTTTTACCTGCTGAATATGCAAAGCCGATTTCGTACCAAACATTTGGGCTATCCGTTGAAATATCTGCTACGCAAACATCGCAAGCGGCAATAAACTTTTCTGCGGTATCAACAGCAAATCCCACAGCAGATTGTCTTTCAAAGCTATATAATTCATATCCACACGCTTTAACCATTGGCTCGATAACCTCTGAAAAAACTTCGGCTATTTTGCCTGAATTTGATGGATATATGTTATAGCAATATCGCATAATAATACCCCCTAACGTACAAGCTTTGAGGCTAATGAAGCTAAATCAGATTCCGCGCAAGTATACGCATCGGCAACCTCGGTTACATATTTTGCTAAATAGTTGAGAAGTTCAACTTTTTTTCTTTCATCATTCATCAGCGATTGTAATTGCTTCACTAAATCACTTTTTGGGTTTCCGTGCCAAGCTGTCTCAAGATGACTGGTTATAGAACGAGTTTTTTGCGTCAAGACTTCCTGTTCTGCCGCTACTTGGTGAAGTTGTACGGCAAGATTTCTTAACTCATTGGGGTTTATGTTTACCTGAGCCATAATTTTTCCTCCCTATAATGAGTTCATTAAAAATGAACCTTAACCTTTATTGTCGTAGTTTTGAAACGAAAAATCCAAAACATTAAAGCTAATGTGCATCCTTATTAAGCGTAATATAAGGCTTATCCATTGGTTCTTCCTCCTTGATTTCCGCCTAAATTGAATGTCACATTGCCACCGCTAATTTCTTTTATCTGAATACCATTGTCGCCTTGAATCATCGTGATGCGCTCAGTAGATTTGCCACTATTCTCTGAACTTTGTGCAACGGGTGACCACAATCCATTCTCCGCAACAAACAAATTTATAGTAGGAAAAAGACGTTTTTCAAATATATATTTTATTTCTGGCGTGGTTTTCATCACTCCGGATTTACCGCTAAATGCTCTAAGTAAATCACAATAAATCGAAGTTATCTCATCTCGAAATACGGCAATATCTTCATCAGCGGCAAGACCTCTCCCTGTCGTGACAAGTGCCTTGATAGACTCAAGTATGTTCGATATATTGTGCGGTTCTTTTGAAAATTCAATTTCTAATGACCTCGCACATTGTGTCGTTTCGGCAAGAAAGCGCGACAGTTTATTATTGTCAGTTGCCGTGATGAAATCCGTATTATCGTTAGTGTCATTTTTATGAGTTTCCTTATTCAACGCCACTTCAAGAGTCAGTTGAATACTAAAATCTTCACCGAGCGACTCGCCGCTCGGACAATAAGGAGCATTGGGATAAGATGTTTTCCATTCTTCGATAGTTGCTTGTGCATCATACGAACCGTTAGGAATGTTTTCTTTGATTATATAATATATAACTCCCGCAAGAAGGCACGGCAGATTGTAGTCGCGCTTTTTTTCATCAATGGCTTTTTTCGTGAAACCGATGGTGGGGCTATCGCCTATAAAGAACTGAGAATCATCATTGATTCCGCAGTTGATGATTAACTCCAACACAGACAGTGCCAGCCTATTAAGTTGCTGGTCATCAAGATAGGTGTCTATATACGCCTTGAACTCGGACAAAACGGCAGGGTGTTCATTAGTAAATCTATCAGCATATTTGACCATGCTTCCATGACGCTGAATAGGATGGTCATCGCGTTTACAGGTCTTTGCGTCACTCACCACATCATCTTTATAGCCTTTATTTTCGCCTGATTTTGCCTTGTTGACATTAAAATCCGGGGCAGATGAATGTTTATCAACTATATCAAGAAGCGCGAAGTAGAGAACCCGATTCGGCACTTCGAGCTTTCTTAATTTGTCCCAGTCTTTTTTGTTGCCGCAGAGCAACGTGAAAAATGTTCCGAAACACAAGTGAAACATCGTTTTCGAACCTCCTTTTTGTAAAAAATCAATTCGTCCGAGCTATCCGACGTATCTCGCCAACTTATCCGAGTTATCCGAGAAGAACCACGGCTTGGCCTACTACCTATCCAAGAGTGTGATGTCCATAGGAGAAATCCTGTGGGCATTTTTGCTTTCTGAACCCACATAACGCCAACCCCATTGCTCGATAGACACAGCTTCGCCACGGGGACACATCGCTATTTCGATGCGCCGAGTCAGGCAGTTGCTCCCGTGCCATCAGCAACGTGAAGCAAAGCGGCTCCCGACCTCATGGGTATTGCGACAAGCCTACCGTGGGCACAAGGGCGAACCCCAAGTACATGAAGCTACACCTTACTACATTATACATCACTGAATGTTCATTGTCAATAGATATATTTCGCCATCGTGAAATATATCGCTTCACAAAGACAACGAAGATGCCGAAAGGAGGTAGCCAATGAAACCCTCAACCCACTACATAGTTTTTCGCTCCCGCGCCCCGCCCGTTCCGTTTGATTCGGACAAGCCCCACTAAATCAAACAAAACGGGAGGTACAGATTATGTACGCAAATTTCATGAAGCATAACTTCAGCAACTATTACGCCCCCGATGGTAAAGGCGGCTACAAAGAGGTAACGCGCGGCGTTTGTTTTGCCTATGACAAGGAGTCGTCGTTCAGCGGCAAGTATCCGCAGCGGTGGTATTGGGATGTTCAAAATAGCTTCGCCATACGCCTTGAGCGCAACGAAAAAGGTAAGCGGATTTACAACGAAGCCAGAGCCGAACGCCGCCGCGCCGCCAAGGATTACTTGGAAATGTACGGCTGTGTACGCAAGGAGTGCATGACCTGCAAGGGGTACGACGAGGTCGTTCGCGGTGAAAGTAAATGCGACAGTTGCGCGAACCACGTCACGTTCATCGTACTTGATGAGGAACTGGACAATTCAGACGGAGCAAAAGGCGTTCCGTTTGAAATTCGCGCAAACGTGGATGTTGAGCAACAAGTCGAAACCAGTTTTCTTCTCGAAACGCTACACGAGGTCTTGCAGACGCTTGACCGCGATGAACAGGAGCTTTGGCGGTTTTTGGTCGCCGACACGAAAAAGAAAGTCATCGCCGCACACTTCGGATGGACGCTCGACAAACTCTCGTGCCAACAATTAAGGCTCTACACGAAACTCCGTACAAACAGAGCCTTGAGAAACTTTTTTTGAAAAAGGCTAAAAATCTTCACGGATTTTTGGCAGAGGGTGTCCAGTTAATAAGTAAGGGAGGAATTATCCCCTCTTGAAATCCGGGATTCCGTCAACTGAGCGCGATAATGACGAAAGAGTCGGAGCGCACCCAACGCCGAAGGGCGGGTGGTCAGAAGCAAGGTATGACGGAATCCTACTTCTCTGAAATGCGAGTGCGGAATTTTCCGCGCCAAAACCGGAAGCGGACAGCCCAAAGGGGCAGACCGCCGGGTATCGCCCGTCTGAAAATGGCGAGGGGAACCCGTGAAGTGATTTAACACAAAAACTAACAAAAACAACCTTAGCACCGGACGTTCGGTGCGAGTTTCGACTACGGGCAGGGCGTAATCCCTGCCCGCCCCGAAGCCCGTACTGCTTGCTTCCTTTGCTAAGACGAAGGGAGCAACCCCCAATGATGAATATAATGAACGAATTTTCACGCGAGTTGCCCGAATGGGCGGCAGGACGCACCTTTAATGAGGGTGAACCTATATTTTCGGCGTTTGAGTGCGCCTTGCTTGAACGGGAAACGGTGAACGGCTTTGTGTATACGCTTGTGAACCTGCGGAATGGGAAAATGGCGATTTTATCACGGCGGTCAACACCGCTGTCGCCGTCTGAAGTTCCTGCAATGGTCAAAAGAATCAAATCGTCTATGCTCGCAGGCGCAAGCCGTTATCAAGTGGACAGGGTGGTCGGCGATTCAATCAGCTATCAGCAAGCCGTCCAACTGCTTAACACGGTGTTTCGCGAAATTCTTCCTCAATATGAGGGATTTTCTGTCCGCGAAGAACAGATAACCCTTGCCCTGCACGTTCTGGACACGATTTATCACCAAAACATAACGCTGGCTGAGTCTGAAGTAGGCACGGGAAAAACATTGGCATATCTCGTGCCTGCGGTGATAGCAAAACGCGGGAGATTGAACGATGGAAAAAATTTCAACCTGTACCCCGGAATGGCGTATGCGGATATGCCCAAAATGCCCGTTGCGTTGATTACTTCGAGCATAGCCCTCCAAAGAGCTATCGTCACGGAGTACATACCCGAATTATCCACGCCGTCACCATTCAACTACCGCGAGAATGCGCTGCTGTATTTGAGCAAAAACGTCCCGGTTCCAAGTGTGGAGAATCCCGCAAGTTACATCAACGCCGTTACGGACGAGGTTGAGCGGCTTGTCATAGCGTCACAGGGTAGAGCGGCTATTTTGTTCACGAGCTACAACGTCATGGGCAGAGTCCACGCCGCGCTTTATAAGAAAAACTTGCCGTTCCCGATGTTCAAGTTAGAACGCAGCACATCTAACGCAATCGAACGGTTCAAAGAAAGCAGCAACGGCGTTTTGTTTGCAAGCGGCTCTTTATGGGAAGGCATCGACATTCCCGGTGACGCACTCTCAATGCTGATAATTGTGAAGCTGCCCTTTGAGCCACCCAATTCCCTCACGGAATACGAGAGAGAGCAGTATGGTGACAACCGCGTGTTTCTGAATGAGGTTCTTGTTCCCGATATGTTCATCAAGCTCAAACAGGGATTCGGGCGGCTAATCCGAACAGAAAAAGACACAGGGGTCGTCGCCATACTCGACTGCCGCGCCAATGAGTACGGAGCGTACCACAAGCGGGTGATACACGCTTTGCCTGACTGCCGAATCACAAGCGATTTCGGCGAAATAGAACCATTTTTGCGGGATAAGAAGCCCGTTGATTATTTCATAAAAACCGCGAAGGAGGAGAACAGCCATGACGACATTCAAGGAGTTTGATATACGGACAGTAGACCCGGACACGCTTGTGGATGCTGATACTGTTTCGGTTGATGTGGATTTACCGATACCCGCACGAATGGAAGATATGGCGCGGCAGATGAATAACGTGCCGCATTACTTCCGCAGCGGCAAGACACTCGTAAAGGTTTCACACATCGTCACGGACGTTCAGCTTAACGACCTGATGGAAAACTGGCTGAGAACGGTTTAGCCGCAGACGGCTACCATATCTTTGTCCCAACTTGGGACAAGACGAAAATTTTATTGAATACCGCAATATTGTGAGGGTGTTCCGCAGAATCGACTTAGCCGGGTGGTTTGGCTACAATTATAGGTGACTAAACCACCCGGAACCCTCTTGAGCGCGGTCTTTCCGAGAGAACACGAACAGGAGGCGTTACAAAATGAGCGAACAATACATTGCGGACATTTATCTCCGCTTATCAAAACAAGACGGCGACAACTTGGAAAGCGACAGCATCGCCAACCAGAGGGCGTTAATTCTTGATTTCATGAAGTCGCACCCCGAAATTCGGCTCCACAAGATTAGAATTGATGACGGTCGTTCCGGTGTAGATTTTAATCGCCCGGCGTTCATCGAGATGATTGAGGACGTAAAGGCGGGAGTTGTGAATTGCATAATCTGTAAGGATTTCAGTCGTTTCGGAAGAAATTACATCGAAAGCGGCAAGTACATTCAAGTGCTGTTCCCACGCTCCGGCGTGAGGTTCATCGCCGTGAGCGAAAACTATGACAGCTTGACGGTGCAGGGCTATATGGGCAACATCATCGTACCGTTCAAAAATATGGTAAATGACGCTTACTGCGCCGACATCAGCGTCAAGGTGAGAAGCCACCTTGAAATAAAACGAAAAAAGGGCGACTTTGTAGGCTCGTTCGCCGTGTACGGCTATACAAAAGACCCCAAGCGACAAGAACAAACTCATCATCGACGACTTCGCCGCTGATGTAGTGCGCGACATTTACAAATGGAAGATAGAGGGCGTGTCGTGTCAAGGCATTGCCGAGCGGCTCAACCAAAACGGCATACTCTCTCCGATGGAATACAAACGGTTTATCGGTCTGAGATACAATACTTCATTCAAGGTGAACACAACGGCTGTTTGGCAATCGGTGACGGTGAAACGCATACTCACGAACGCCGTTTATATCGGTGTTTTAGAACAAGGTAAGCGCGAGAAGCCGAATTACAAAGTCCGCAAGCACGTTTATCTGCCAAAAGAAAAGTGGATTTGCAAGGAAAACGCACACGACCCGATAATTGACAGCTCCGTTTACGACACGGTGCAGGGGCTTTTGAAGCAGGATACCCGCGCCGTCAAGAGTGGTGCGAGCGTGTTTCCGCTGTCCGGTGTAATTATCTGCGGCGACTGCGGCGGGGCGATGATTAGAAAAACAAATACTGTCAAGGGCGTTCGCTATCCATATTATATTTGCGGCAAGCATCGCGCCGATAAAAATTTCTGCTCTACACACAACATTTCGGCGAACGAGTGCGAAAAGGCGGTGTTGACTGCATTGCGACTACATACATCCGCTGTGCTTGACGTTGAAAAGGCTCTTGCCTGTGCGGAAAGCATAGTGTATCGACAGGACGGTGTTCGTAAACTGACAGCACGGCTTGAAGCCAAACAGGACGAAATTCGGCGATATAACGATTTTCGCCTATCGCTGTACGAGAGCTACCGCGAGGGAGTTATCCAAAAGGAAGATTTTCTCTCGTTCAAAGCAAGCTATGACATCAAAATCACCGACGCGGAAACCGCCGCACTTCAGTTAAAAAATGACATAGAGAAAATGACTGCGGGCGAAACGGAAAGTCACGACTGGATAAACAAGTTCCGCGCCTATTCTGAAAGCGCGACGCTTGAACGCAAGACCGTCGCTGAACTGGTTGACGGCGTGATTGTCTACGAGGGCGGAAGGCTTGAGGTTATGTTTCGGCTTTATAATGAGTTTGCGCGGTTGCTGACCGCGTTGAAGGAAGGGGGGGCGGCGTAATGGCACGGAAATCAAGGAAATCAGGAACGCTGCAAGCCGCTCCCGAAGTGTACGAAGCAACTTATGATACCGCTGTGTATGTGCGGTTGTCGGTTCTCGACAGCGGTAAAAAAGATAGCGAAAGCATATTGAACCAACAGGATATGTTGGAACAGTATATCGCCACCCATCCCGAACTTACGCTAAAAAAGGTGTTTGTGGATAATGGCGAAACGGGCGTTGACTTCCTGCGTCCCGCTTGGAACGACCTGATGGCAGAGTGCAAGGCGGGCAGAATTAACTGCATCCTTCTGAAAGATTTATCTCGTTTGGGTAGAAATTACATCGAAACAGGTGAGTATCTTGAAAAAATCTTCCCGTTACTCGGTGTTCGATTGATTGCCGTTGGCGACCAGTACGACAACATCAGTCTGACAAACAACGAACGGTTGGTGTCGAATCTGAAAAACCTCGTCAACGACATCTATGCGAAAGACATCAGCCGCAAGTCAAGCGCGGCACTCGCCATCAAGCAAAAAAATGGTGATTTCATCGGTGATTACGCCGCTTACGGTTATCTGAAAGACCCTGCGAATAAGCACAGACTTATCGTTGACACAGAAACCGCGCCGATTGTCCGGCAAATCTTCCAGTGGAAAGCGGATGGCGTGGGAACATCGCAAATTTGCCGCAGACTCAATGAAGCGGGCATACTTGCGCCGCTCCGGTACAGGCTCGAAAAGGGTATAGTCAAAAGCGAGAAGTACCGTAACAATGTTTGGCAGGTAAAAACAGTCAATGTGGTATTGCAAAATCCCGTCTATCTCGGTCATATCGCGCAACGTAAACACGTCGGCGCATTATGTGAGGGCAAAGGCAGAAGTCGTGCAAAATCCGAGGATTGGGTGATTGTGCCTGATATGCACGAGCCGATTGTGACGCAAGAGGTTTTTGACCCTGCCAAGATGGTGATGGCAAACCGCACGGCGCAATATCAATCGGCAAACGGCAAATACGCGCACTTCACGCCGCCGGAACAACTGCTTGGCGGTTTGGGGTTCTGTGCCGATTGCGGGAAGTCACTCCTACGTTACAAACAAGTAAGTTGAAACGGCACGAAAGCTGATTGGATTTATCTCTGCCGCTCCTACGAAATGATTAAGGAGTGCAGTAAAAAGAGCATCCATCAAACGGATTTGGAGCAGGCAGTATACGATGCTATCCGGCTTGAAATCGAAAAATGCGCCGACATCAGCGGCATTATCGAAAAGCTGAACCGCGAGAGTGGTCACAAGTCGCGGCTTGCACGATTTGATGCGGAGATTGAGGAGTGCGAAAAGGAACTGCGCCGTATCGCGTCGCTCAAACAGGCCGTTTATGAGGATTATGCCGCAAGACTCCTTACTGCTTCCGAATATCAATTTGCTACGGAGAAATATAACGCCGATACGATAAAATTCCAAACACGGCTTGAATCGGCGAAAGAGAACAAGGAGGCGTACACGCAAAGCTCTACACCAACGAACAAATGGCTTGGAGCGTTTTCGCGGTTTGTAGACGCGAAAGTGCTTACAGTTGAAATGGTGCAAGCATTGGTAGAGCGCGTGGAGGTCAGTGATTACAATCGTATCCATATCATATTCAAGTTCCGCGATGAATACGCGGCAATACAAAAATGCGCAGAGGGGGTGGCGTAATGACATACACGATAGCGAAATATCTCCGCATTTCAGCGGAGGACATAGACCTTGACGGGTTCGATAAATACGAGAGCAATTCAATCGTAAATCAGCGCGGCCTTCTCGACGACTTCATTTCGCGAATCCCAGAATTTGAGGATTGCGAAGTGATTGAGGAACTGGATGATGGTCGAACAGGCACGAATTTTTCGCGCCCCGGCGTTCAGAGGTTGATTGAACTCGCGCAAAGCGGCAAGGTGAATTGCATCATTGTCAAAGATTTGTCCCGATGGGGCAGAAACTACTTAGAAGTTGGCGATTTTCTGGAACAGAAGTTCCCAGCGTGGGGAACGCGCTTTATCAGTATTAACGATGTCTACGATTCGGCGAAGCTGAACGGCGCGACAGGTGGTATTGACATCGCTTTCCGCAATCTAATTTATGAAATGTATAGCCACGACTTATCCGAAAAGGTACGCGCGGGAAAAATCGCAATGGCGAAACAAGGCAAGCATCTCGGCGGATATGACTTTTTTGGTTACAAGAAAGACCCTAACGACCGTCATAAGCTCATCATTGACCTCGAATCTGCTGCTACAATAAAACGAATATATGAACTCGCCGCTCAGGGTAAGACGCTAAATGAAATCGCGCGACAACTGAACACAGAGGGGAGGGCGACAGCGCAGCAGTCGAAAACAAAGCAAGGCTCCAAAATGCAATGGACTAACGGCGAAGCAAACTTTTGGTACGGCTCAATGGTATCAAATATATTGCATGACGAGCGTTATACAGGAAAGCTGATTACCGGGAAGCACCGTGTAGAGGGAGTTGGCTCGCAGAAATTTATCGCTGTACCAAAAGAGGAATGGATAGTCGTGGACGGAGCAATCCCCGCCATCATCACGCAAGCGGAGTTTGATGAAGTCCGCGCTAAAATGTCGTCGCGGCTTGTGTCCGCGAATAAACCGGGCAAGAGCAAGCTGTTGTTTTCACGAAAATTGCGTTGCGCTTACTGCGGATTGTCACTAAAAGCAGTAAAACGAACCCATGACGTGAAGTATCATTGCGATACTGCCGGGTACACAAACGACTACGGCTGTCAAAAGGATTGGATTGCGGAAGACGACGTAAAAAAAGCCGTGTTTACCGCCCTGCGGCAGCAAATAGCTTTTGCGGACGAAGCGCGAAAACTATTTGAAATCAGGGCAGCAGAAGTATTGCCGAGCATTGAAAAATATCGCAAGGAAATTGAACGCCTTAAAAAGACGGCAGAAAAAGCGCGAACGGCGAAGATTGGCTTGTGGGAGCGGTATCATCTGGGTGAGCTTTCCGGTGAAGCGTTCCAACGCGAAAACGAAAAAGCAGACGAACAGGTGAAAAACTGCGAAAGTAAAATCGGCGAACTTGAATGTCGGATACTGGAGATGGAAATATCGACAGGACAGGAGAACACTTTTGTCGAGCGGTTCAGTAAACAAGTCGGCATCACTGAACTGACGCGCCCAATAGTTGAGGAACTCATCAACACAATCAAGGTCTACGCGCCTGACCGTATTGAGATTGTGTTCAACTATTCGGACGAGTACGCGAAGATTTTAGAATTAACGAGCGTAGGGAATAAGAAGCGAGTCAAAAGTTAAAAAACTTCACGAATTTTCTGCTGAGGGTGTCCAGTTAAGAAGTAAGGGAGGATTGTTCCTTCCGATGGGGTTCCGTCAACCGAGCGTGATAAGGACAAGATCCGGAGCGCACCCAACGCCGAAAGGCGGGCGGTCAGAAGCAAGGTATGACGGAATCCCGCTTCTCCGAAATGCGGCTACGGAATACTTCAAGCCTAAAACCGGAGTCGGGCAGCCCAAAGGGGCAGGCCGTCGGGTATCGCCCGTCTGAAAATGGCGTGGGGAACCTGTGGAGTGATTTTACAGCTACTAACCAAAAGCTACACCTTCAAAGTTCCAAAACGAAAGCACCATCACAAATCTAAAAAACTTTGACGGTTTCAACTACGGGCAGGAGCGAAACGTCCTGCCCGCCCTGAAGCCGCCGAAAACAGGTAGGACATAGGCTTGGCTATTTTTCTTAACAAGCTGCTACGAACTTTTTGTCGTGTTCACAAAATATTTACATTTCCGAGCAAAATTTTTTTATGGTCTATATTGACACACTCCGACGACGGATTTTCGGGGGCGAATTTTCAACGCCCGAAATTTATTGAAATGATGGAAGAAATTAAAGCGGGGAAAATCAACTGCGTAATAGTCAAGGATTTATCCCGCTTCGGCAGGGATTTCGGGGAATCGGGAAAGTATATTGAACACGTTTTTCCTTTCCTCGGCGTTCGGTTTATTTCAGCCAATGACGGCTATGATTCGCTCAACAAAAAAGACAGAAATTCAGATTTAGTCGTTCCCGTCTTAAATCTGATAAACGACGCTTATTGCCGGGACATATCGGTTAAAATCCGCAGTCAGCTTGAAACTAAACGCAAGAAAGGCGATTTTATCGGAGCGTTTGCAGTTTACGGATATGTGCGTGATATGAATAATCGGAACAAACTCGTTGTTGACGAAGCCGCCGCCGATATTGTGAAACTCATATTTCGTTGGAAACTTGATGGAATGAGTGCATTGGCAATTTCAGATAAACTCAACAAGATGGGCGTTTTATCTCCATATGAATACAAAAAGTCGCTTGGGTTGAATTATTCCGCTCCGTTTGCCAAATCAAGCAGGACATTGTGGTCTGCGGTTGCCGTTTTTCGCATCTTAAAAGATGAAACCTATCTCGGCGTTATGGTTCAAGGCAAATGCTCAACGCCTAATCACAAAGTTAAAAAGCGGTTTATCAAACCCGAAGCGGATTGGGCAAGAGTAGGCGGAACACACGAGGAGATTACCACGCTTGACGATTTTAACCTTGCCGCAAGATTAATGGAATCCGATACCCGAACATCGCCGGGGGCTGAAACAGTTTATCCGTTTTCGGGAATGGCGAAATGCGGATTATGCGGCGAGAACATGATTCGCAAGACTGTTAAATCAAACGGCAAAAGCTATGTATATTACGTCTGTTGCCGCAGTTGCAAAGGTGTTCGCATTGCTGAAAAAGATTTAACCCAAGCGGCGGAGATTACGCTCTTGAGTCAAGGCTTGATGTTTTATTTCGCTATCGCTATGACTATGAAAGAGCAATTAGTTTTGCATTGGCTGTCAGCCAAATTCACAAGATTCCCGAAGCCGAAGTTCTGAGAGAGGGGGCGGCATAAATGGCAAGAGTAAGCAGAAAAGGTAAAGGCACGGTGGGAACTGTCGCCGCCGAACCTTCAATTAGAATGTGGAATACAGCCGTTTACGCTCGGCTCTCGGTTGAGGATAGCGGACGTAAAAATTCCGATACCATAGAAACTCAAATTGAATTGGTATCATCGTATATATCGCAACAGCCTCATTTATCGCAATTTGACATATATGCAGACAACGGGGTAAGCGGAAAAGATTTTGAGCGTCCGTCTTGGAATCGACTTATGGACGATATTCGTTCCGGCAGGGTCGATTGCGTTGTCGTCAAGGATTTATCTCGCTTTTCTCGGAACTATATTGAGACTATCGAATACATAGAGAAAATCTTTCCGTTTATGTGCGTCAGGTTTATTTCTGTAAACGATGGCTACGACAGCGAAACGTCCACGGGGAATAACGAGCGGCTGATTATTGCTCTGAAATCTCTTGTAAACGACAGGCATATAAAAGATATATCCCGTAAAATGGTCTGCTCTCATAATATACGAAGAGAAAAGGGCGAATTTACCGGTCTCTACGCTCCTTTGGGTTATGCTAAATCAGCTACAGAAAAAGGTAGACTTGTTATTGACGAGGAAATCGCTCCGGTCATAAAGAAGATATATGAATGGAGGGCGGAGGGCATCGGTAAAACCGAAATCTGCAAACGGCTTGACAATGCGGGGATTCCCACTCCTTTGGGTTGGCGGCAAAAAAAGTACGGCGTTTATACTACCGGAAATTACAAGGCGACAATATGGCAGTTAAAAGCCATAAGTCAAATCATCCGCAGCAAGGTCTATTTAGGGCAGTTAGAGCTTGGCAAACGCAGGGCAAAATTATACGATAATATCCCGAAGACGTTTATGCCGAAGACGAAGTGGATTTTAGCGGAAAATACTCACGAACCGATTATCAGCCTTAAATTATGGGAAGCGGCGAATGCGGTTGAGCAAGGAGTTCGCAAGGAATATGCGGAGCGACCACGCGGAGAAACTCCTAATAATATATTCAGAGGATTTCTTAAATGTGGCATCTGCGATTCGGGATTGGGTCGGTCGTATAAAGAAAGCGTAAAAAAAGATGGTGTTAAATCGGATTATTCCCAATATTTCTGTCCCCTGCAACGCCAGCATCCGAAAGAACATTCTTTTAAGTCAATCCATATAAATACGATATATTCATCGGCTTTTCCTCTTGTTGATGAAAAACTCCGCTATGCGGCGAACCTCGGCGATATTATCGCTAAGAGAATGAAGAGGCAAAGTAATCCGAGAGCAGTCCTTGATGCGGAAATATCGCGCGTTTCGCGCGAATTGGAGACCATAAACAGCCGTATCGCAGGGTTATATGAAAATTACGTTGACAAACTGCTGACAGAACAGGAATATATCGGGCTTAAAGCTGAATATTCAAATCGAGCAGATATGCTCAAACAGAGGATTGGCGAGCTTTCGAAGCGGGCAGCGGTTATGTCGAATATATCGGAGTCAGACAACAAATGGCTTAAAGCGGCGAAGGATTTTCAAAATCCGAAAGAACTCACGAGAGAAATGCTCGAAGCGATTGTTGAGCGGATTATAGTATTTGATGCGGAACGTATCGAAGTGGTTTGGAAATTCAAGGACGAGTTTGAACTGTTAGAGTCGATAGCGGCTCAGGAATTTGAAGAGGAGGTTGTGTAATATGGGTGCTTTAGCGATATATTTGCGGATTTCTCAGGATGATGACAATGTTAATGAAAGCAATAGCATATCAAATCAGCGCGACCTTATTCATTCTTATATCGCTGCCGATTCCGCTTTCTCCGATTGCGAGGTTCTTGAATTCGCAGACGACGGTTGGTCGGGTATGAATTTTGAACGCCCGAAAGTACAGGAATTGCTTGAATTAGCGAAACGGGGAAAGATTCAGACTATAATTGTCAAAGATTTAAGCCGTTGGGGTAGGAATTATGCGGAAGTCAACGAACATCTCGACAAAATATTTCCTTTTCTCGGTATCAGATTTATATCAATAAACGATAATTACGATAGTATGGATTTCAAAGGGCAGACCGCTCCGCTCGATGTTGCTTTCAGTTCGCTTATGCACGACATTTATGTTAGGGAATTATCCGAGAAAGTACGGCAGAGTCACAGAGCCAAAGCATTAAGGGGAGAATATTTCTGTGGAATGGCACCATTCGGTTATATTCGTTCTAAGACCGAAAAAAATAAACTCGTTGTAGACGAGGTTGCGGCTTTAATTATCCGACGTATATTCGATATGGCTTGCGAAGGGAAGTCAAATTCAAAAATTGCCGCAGTTCTAAATTCTGAAGGCACGGACAGTATCGGTGCTTATAGAGTTAAAAGCGGACGAAGCTATGTTGGAAGGAAGCCCGCAAACGGGAAGTCGTATTGGTCGGATTCTCAAATCAGTTTTTTACTGAAAGACGAGCGCTATACGGGAACAATGGTTAGCTGTAAAACAACTGTGGCGTTGCCCAGCAGCAAGCAAATTATTAAAATCCCGGAAAGCGAATGGGTTAGAGTTCCCGATACTCACGAGGCTATTATACCCAAGGAGCAGTTTGCCGATGTTCAAAAGCGTTTCAACAAAACCACAAACTCTAAAAACCCCAAGTATGCAAATTTGAACAGACCAAAATATATACCCTCACCGTTTAAGGGCAGGATATTCTGCGGACATTGCGAGCGGTCAATGCAAGTAGACCGCTGGGGCGGGAAATATCATTTTTGCGATAGCCAAAGGCTTAAAAGGGAGCAAGACTGCAACAGCGATAAAACCTATATTGCCGACTTAAAGGCGATTGTTTTATCTGCGGTAAAAGTTGAAGCTCAAAAGGTTTTTGATAATAATCGGAAACGCAAAGCAACTGCCGCTCAGAGTAATTCTGAAAAAGAAATGGTTTTGTCGGAGTATAAAGGACTGTTATCCCGAATAAGTCAGTTAGAACGATGTAAAACTGCTCTCTATGAAAAATTCGCCGATGACAAGCTTGAAAAGGATAGATATATCAAAGCAAAGGCTGATTTAAGTAAGGAATTATCAGACGCACAGGCTCGCTTGGCTGATTTGAATTCTCGGTTACAGGGATTTGAAGGACAGATGGTTGAATACGATAATGAGCCGCTCCTGCAGAGTATTTTAGTTGCAGAGGAATTAACAGACGAAATGCTTTTTCCGGTTGAGCGGATTGTTGTTTATGCTCCTGACAGGATTGAGCTTCAGTTTGCGTTCGGAGATTTGAATATTTAAGCAAAAAGCGGCGGTGAAGATTTCATCGCCGCTTTTTTTAATTGGTTCAGACATAAAAAGTTTACTATATTTTTTTAGTCTTTACTTGACAGAAGTTTATATGTGCGCCATTACATGGACACGCAGTTCGGCAAGCTCGCAGCGGCGTTTTCTTTTGCAATTTCTTCAAGAAAACAAGCCGCAGATTTTGTCTGCAATACTGTTTTGAGCAAATGTTTAACTTGCTCGTTCGTCAAATCTTTTGCGTTAGGGATAAGGCTTTCAAAGATTGCACCTCGTTCGATTAGGTGGTGGGTTCTCATTCGACGTCCTTCTTTTTTGAGAGTGCTTATTAGGCGTTCTTTTCGGTGGAGAAGTTGCTTATATTTCATTTGGTTTATGAAAAGAAAACTATCTCAAAGCTCACGCAAAATCAGATAGCTGATGAAATCGGAATTGCGACTTCGGCACTCAGCAATTACCTCAACTCCGACCGTGAAGCGGGGGCGATAGCGGTCTGCAAAATTGCAAAATATTTTGATGTAACTTCGGATTATTTGCTTGGTTTGGAGGATGCTCCGACACACGTTGAAGCGGATATTTGCGATAAAACGGGGCTTGATGAAAAGGCTGTCCGTGAGCTTCTGCTGAACGCCGTCTTTGCCAAAACCGAGCGGCGGGATTTGGAGGAGGGACGGTTGGGGCAAAACGGTATGTTTTTCAAGGCACTCAACCATTTAATCCTTCATGGTTTCGGGATTTTTTTCAACATAGCAATGTATCTTTTTTCGGAGGTAAACGAACCCGCCGAAATAAATTTTACGCACGGAGACCACATCGTTGCTCTTGCAAATAATGAGCAATATATTTTTGCGGGAATTTTGAATATAATCAGCGAGAAACTTATAAAGAGCGTGATATTTTGAAGAACAAGGCAGTAAGGGAAAGCAGACTGCCCGAGCGACCGAAAAATTTTGTTGACGACAGATTCGAGCGGATGGATAGGGAGATGAGGGAGATGGGGGTTGAGGATTGGTGAATACTTTCTTTTTTTAAGAAAAATGTTTGTTTGTGTCTTTACATTTGACGGATTATCTGCTATAATTATAGTGTAGTGAGTTAGTCGGCTTAATTTAATAAATGTTATGGAGATTGATATGGCTAAGAAAGTAAAATTACAAGAGCAATCGCTTGAAACTATAATGTGGAATTGCCGTAATTCTTTGCGGGGAACTGTTGGCGGCAATGAGAAAAATCGAGATGCTGTTATGGGTCTTGTATCGGGCGTGTTTATGAATACTATGCTTGGATTTTACATATGCTCAAAAAACTTGATGTAACCGGCGGTATAGCGGGATTTTTGCTTGCCAACGGAGCATTGAACGCCGATGGCATTGAGGGTGAAATCCGCCAAAAGCTGATTGAGAATGATAAGGTTGAAGCGATTATTGTTTTGCCGAGGGAGATGTTTTATTCAACCGATATTTCCGTTACGCTTTGGATTATTAATCAAAACAAAAAAGCCCGTATGCTCAATGGTCGGCAATTGCGTGACAGGCAAGGTGAAGTGCTTTTCATTGACTTGCGTCGCTGGAACGAGAATATTTACGAGAAAAAGTATGTGCAGTTTTCGGACAAGCAGATTGCCGCTGTCAAGAAAATTTATACCGACTGGCAGACAGGTAGCGACTATAAAGACGTCCCGAAACTCTGCAAGTCAGCAACAAAAGCAGAGATTGCCGCACAGGGTTATTCCCTCGCTCCGAGCAAGTATATCGAGTTTATCGACCATGATTTGGAGATTGATTACGCCGCAGAAATGGCACGGATTCAAACTGAAATGCGTGATGTTTTAAGAGCCGAAAAAGAATCACAAGCCATGCTTGAAGAAGCGTTTAGGGGGATTGGCTATGATATTTGTATAAAGGAGAGGGCAAAATGAATGTGACTATAAACGATGTAGTTGACTTTTTAGGCAACCTATATAATCTTACCGATGATATAAACTTCCGTTATGACAATTACACGATATTAGAAAATGCAGATATTCTAACTATAGCACGAAGATTAGGTAAAACCGAAGAACGATATAAAAATGAAATTAAAATTTATGATGCTATACTTGCGGCAAAAAGTGCTGTAACACCACCTCAAACTCAGAACTTTTTTACGCAATATAATCAGAGTTTTAATCCATTTTATAATCCTATAATCGCTGAGTACAACAAATATCAACGTGAATTAAAATGGCATACCGATAACATTCCTATTTACCTTGCTATAAAATATGGTGAAAAAGGTACAGAATGGGTTTTGAATAAATTTAGCGATGAAGTAAAAAAGTGGTATTATGCAACAAACAATCAGTAAGGGGGATTGGGTATGGGATTGACTAAACTTGGTGAATATATAGAACAATCTGACCGCCGTAACGCTGACGGCACTTTTACCAGTAATGATGTTGTTGGTCTTTCGACTGCAAAGCAACTTATAAATACAAAGGCAAACTTAGACGGTGTTAGTATGACCTCTTATAAATTGTTACCTCCACGGCACTTTGCTTATGTTCCCGATACTTCAAGACGTGGTGAAAAAATGTCGCTCGGTTATAATACCACAGACCAAACCTTTCTTGTGTCGTCAATTTCTATAATTTTCAGAGTTTCAGACACGGATAATCTTAACTCGGACTACCTCTATATGTATTTTAACCGCCCTGAATTTGACCGATACGCACGGTTCAACTCGTGGGGTTCTGCTCGTGAAGCGTTTTCGTGGAGCGATATGTGCGATATTTCCATAAATCTGCCGCCATTGGCGAATCAGGGAAAAGTTGTGGCTGTTTACAATGCCATGCTTGCGAATCAGCGGGCTTATGAGCGGGGGTTGGAGGATTTAAAGTTGACTTGCGATTCCTATGTTGAGCGTTTGCGGCACGAAATGCCGTATATAGCGATTGGGGAGTACGTTGAACTTTGCGAAGATAAAAACACCTCGCTTGAATATGGAGTTGAAGACGTCAAAGGTGTTTCTATTGAAAAGCAGTTTATTGAAACTAAAGCGGATATGGGGGAGTGTCGCTCAAGCCATATCTGATTGTAGAACCCGATTCTTTTTCTTATGTGACTATAACTTCCCGCAACGGCGAAAAAATTTCACTTGCACATAATGGTTCAAATAATACCTACATCTGCTCATTTTCTTATGTTGCTTTTAAGGTTTCAAAAAAAGACAAAATGATACCAAGCTACTTGAAAATTTTCTTCAACCGCCCCGAATTTAATCGTTATGCTCGTTTTCATTCGTGGGGAAGTGCAAGAGAGGCTTTTAGTTGGGAAGATATGTGTGCGGTTAAAATCCCTATTCCCGATATAGTCGTTCAGCAGTCAATTGTGAATATCTACAATGCTTATCTCAAGCGGAGGGAAATTAACGAAAAGATGAAATCGCAGATTAAGGACATCTGTCCGATATTAATTAAAGGCTCGTTGGAAGAGGCGAGCGTGTAAGAAAGGGGTTAAAATTATGACTGCTAGCGATTATCTAACCCTTGCGGCACTTATTATTGTGCCTATTTCGGCAGTGTTGCTTGGGCAATACTTACAAATCCGTTCCAAAAAGCGTGAAGAAATTCGCAAACTGCGTGAGTCAAAGAAACCGTTAATGCTTGACGAATAAACCAAACGAGGAGGGCGAATCCGTGAATTTAACGGGGGTTTGACCTTATTCGTGACGATACGAGCAAAATAGCATTGCACATTAATTATATTGATTTTGACGAAATTGATAACAACACTTATAAAGTTGTTACATAATATTCGGTGCAGGGTGAAAAACTCCGCCGTCCCGATATGCTTTTGTTTATAAACGGAATTCCCGTGGCAGTATTTGAATTTAAAACAGCAATTGAAGAGGATGCTGATATTTATGATGTTTGGAAACAGATACATTATTATTATATGAAAACGGCTATCCTCCCGAATGGGACGAAGAAATATTTGAACGAGTATTAGAGTAGGCAGAGAATTTTAAGAGACATGAGGGATAATGACATTTCAAAAATAAAACTCTTTAATATGTTTGGAGGTCAAACTTATGCCTAAAGACAATCGTAATTTTTTCAAGGAGAAGAAAATATGGTCAGGAGTAAAAGATGAGCTTCTCGGCTGTTACTTAGTGCCGTATTTCAGTAAGGTTTTTTCAATGAATAACCCTATTCTATATATTGACTGTTTTGCGGGCAAAGGCAAATTCGATGATGGTAAAAACGGTTCGCCTTTAACGGCTATAGAGAGTCTACAAAAGAGTATTTCCGTGCGTAAAGACAACACCCCTCTCCCGCTGGTCAATATGAAATTTATAGAATTAAATCATGCCGGCGAGTTGGAAAGAAATCTTTTAACTCAAACTTTTGGAGAATACGAAATAATAAATGGTGCATTTGAGGAAAAAATAATACCCATTCTGAAAAAAGCACGTTCTGAAATTCGCAACTGTAATGTGTTTCTTTACATAGACCCTTGGAATTAAAGCATTAAACGCAACACTTTTCGATTCATTAGCTGATACCGTCTGCGCTGTAAATACAGTTATGTTTTAGATATGCCAATTCGCTTAAGGGAGGGAAATCACCCAAAATACAGAATGGTTCACGCAACCAATCACCCCGATGGTTGCTTGCTCATGGTCGATAATATTTCCGCCAGAGCCGATAAGCTGTTCATAGATATTCAAAGTGGCGGACAAACATCTTTATTTGAACAATCGGTTGAAAACGAAATAACAAATGATGATATGTTAGAGTCAAAAATGTGTGAGTATCTTTTAGGGGTAACAGAATTTACTCGGCTTAACGCATTTTTAGCTGACTTCTATAATGAGTATGGTGTATTGTGTAGCATTTCTCGGTTAAGCAGCGGCAAAGGCGGCTCTATTTTGAAAACACTTGAAAGCAATGGCGAAATTGATGTTTTGAGAAATCCGCAAACGACAAAAACAGGAAAGACTTCTAAGTTTTGGGATTATAAGAAAGATATTCGTTTAAGGAAGCGGAGTTGATTGTAATGGAGAAAATAACAAGAAAAACTATGCTATACAAAACAGGAGTTGAGTACGGCGATTATACTATGAACCACGTTATGGGTTGCTCTCATGGTTGCCTTTATCCTTGCTATGCATTCTTAATGGCGAAGCGTTTCGGTAAGGTTAAGACTTACGAGGAATGGTGTGTGCCCAAGTTGGTAAGCAATACCCTTGAAATACTTGATTATGAAATACCCCGATTAAAAGCAAAAATAGAATCCGTTCACCTCTGTTTTACTACCGACCCGTTTATGTTAGGCTATGATGAAGTATGCAAGATGAGCTTGGCGGCGATTAGAAAATTGAACGAATCCGATATTAAATGCACTTGTCTTTCAAAAGGGGTTTTGCCAATTGAGTTAGCGGGATTATCAAAAGAAAATGAATACGGAATCACGCTGATTTCTCTTGACGAGGGTTTCCGTGAAGAAGTTGAACCGAAGGCGGCTTCATGTGAAGATAGAATTTCCGCACTGAGAGCGTTGAGTGAAAGTGGTTGTAAAGCTTGGGTCAGCATTGAGCCATATCCCACGCCCAATTTAATTAAACAAGACCTAACCGACATTTTAGATGAGATTAACTTTGTTGACAGAATTATTTTCGGACGTACTAACTATAATAAAATAATATCATCATATAAAGAGCATAAAGAATTCTATAACGAACAAGCAGAAATGGTTATAGAGTTTTGCGAAGAAAACAGCATTGATTATCATATTAAAGAGGGAACGCAAACAGGAGCGACGTTCACCTTATCGCACTAAAAGGATAGGCAATAAACGATAATATAACGGGCTTCAAGATAGAGAAGCCCCGTTATATTGCAGGGGGAAGTCGCCCAAAACAAAAACGAACGCTGATTTTTAAGCGTTCGCTTTTATTCATACATTCTCATTGTCGGTTTGCCTTAACAAAACTTGATTTTATAGTTTTTTTCGCTTGCTTCTCTGCGTTCATTGACCATCGCTCCAATGTTTAAACATTTCTATCAGTGAATCCATTTGAACTTCCCGAGGCAAACGAGATTTGATTTCATCGTTAAAATCCATCATGCGAAAAGGGAATTTTTTCATAAAACGCTCTTCACGCGGTATATTTAAATTTTCCAACCGATAATCCTCAGCTTCAACATACTCGTTATCAATAAACGCATCTTGAACAGCCTGATTTTTTTGAATGAAATCAGAAGGCGTGAAAATTATTGCAGGTGACGGTTCGGGAATCGAAACAGGAGCAGATTCAGGAATTGGAGCAGGGGGTAGAACTTTAGGCTTTTTCTTGTCGTGGCGTCCGAAAATGAAGTCTAAACTATCTCTGGTATGTAAACTTGTAATCAGATGTTTCCTGAATTTTTCAAATTCTATTGTATGTCGCCCATTAGTTTTTGTGTTGTCCGGAAATGTGTAATTTAACATTTCTTCATAAAACGCCATGAACTCTTCAGATTTTTCAAAGAGTTCATGCTCTCTTTTGACCCGCCCATATTGAGTTAGCTTTTCCATTTTTGTCGTGAGTTTTGCCCCTGCCGATTAAGATGAACCGCATAGCAATGCTCGGGCAGCTTTCCTCATTTTTCTGTTTTGGTTGTTTTCAAAATTGTGGGTATTAATTTGTTTTCGATCAGACTTCTAAACTCTTCTAATGTTATCTCTCCTTTTTTATTTTACTCTTATAAAATGTATTAACCATTGAAATAGTATCCGTGGGGTTTCTCCCGTATAAAGCATGTTGCGGATAAAAGGTTGTATCCATAACTAAAACTCCTTTGAAAAAATTTAATTCAAGATGTGATTGTATGTTACTATTTGTTTATGTTATAATTTGATGATGATAAGTTCATTAATAAAATCTCCTTAAAAAAATGTTTTATGGTTATGTATACAAGCCCAACAATAAGAACAATAAGCCAAAAGAAAAACAACCCTGGACATTTTAATTTAAAAGGGTCTTCCGGCTCTTTAATTAATGGTTCATTTAGAAGTTGTTCTTTTTTTTTCTCAAATTCTTCTTGGGATATAATTCCTTCGTCTAATAAATCTTTGAATTTTCTCAATTCATCAGCTTGGCTTAAACTAATATTAGTGTTTTCGGTGTTCATAATAAAACCTCTTTCGATAAATTATTTTTAAAAAAAAGATGTGATTGTATGTTACTATTTGCTTATGTTATAATTTAGATGATGATAAGTTCATCAATAATTGAAAGGGGATAATAACATGAGCGAAAAAATGCTTGAAGCGGATTGTGTTCAAATTAAGCAAAAAACCAAATATACACCATTGCCACAATCACTAAAATAATGAAAATAGCTAACGCAGTCGGATTATCCATAAATGAGAACAATGAGGGAGGGATTTCAACTTTAGGTGATAATAATTGTTCTTTCTTATTATCAAATTCTTGTTGAGTAATAACTCCGTCATCAAGTAATTTTTTGAATTTTAACAGTTCATCGGCTTGGCTAATTGCATTATCAACTTTATTATTTTCCACAATAAAATCTCCTTAAAAAAAATGTTTTATGGTTACATATATAACCCAAATAATAGCAATCAAAGGACCGATAGTTGCAATATATGGAAACAACTTACTGGGTTCATATGCAATATAGTTATGTTCAACTTTGCTTGATGAATCAGCTTTTAAAAGTTGTTCTTTTTTTTTCTCAAATTCTTCTTGGGATATAATTCCTTCGTCTAATAAATCCTTAAATTTTCGCAATTCATCAGCTTGGCTTAAACTAATATTAGTGCTTTCGGTGTTCATAATAAAACCTCTTTCGATAAATTATTTTTAAAAGATGTGATTGTATGTTACTATTTGATTATGTTATAATTTAGATGATGATAAGTTCATCAATAATAAAAAAGGGGGAAAATATCATGACAGAAAAAGACTTAGCGTTTTTATTGGCAGACATAAGTAAATTTTTAGCTGGGCTTTGGGAGACCGATTAGGAAACGAATAGCGATTTAATAATAGTAATAATAAACCAAAGAACAACTGCTGCTACCCCAATAAGCCAAAAACATAAAATAGCAGGGTCATCTATTGAAAATAGGTTTGATTGTTTTTCATTTTCAATTTCATATTTATGCTTAATTTGTTCACCGTTATTTAAATTAGAATAATTCATTTGTAATAATTGCTCTTTCTTTTTATTAAATTCTTCTGGCGAAATTACACCTTCGCCTAATAGTAACTTGAATTTTTTCAATTCATCGGCTTGATTTGACAATCTAGCTTCGACTGAATCGGCATTATTTATTTTAGTTTTATTTATCTTGAAGCCGAGAAAATCAACCATTTGTTTAATTTCATAATACTCGTCGCCAAAATCAAATATAACAGATTTCATATCAATAAATTTTAATTCTATTTTACCATCGTCATTGATGTTTGCAGAGCTAATATCCGAATAATAGTATGTATTTAATGTAGATATAAACAGACCTTTTGTTTCACAATGGATTAATTCTGACTTATTGGCAGAAAGATTGTGAGATGAGAATTTATAGTTATTATTTCCTATTAAAATGGCTTCAATATCAGCTTTTTTTAATAACTCAACACCTTTTTTTGTTTTATTCTTATAAAGTGTATTAACCATTGAAATAGTATCCGTGGGTTTTCTTCCGTGTAGACTGTGTTGCGGATAAAAAGTTGTGTTCATAACTAAAACTCCTTTAGAAAAATTTAATTCAAGATGTGATTGTATGTTACTATTAACATATGTTATTATTTAAATAATGAATAGCAATTTGTTATTTATTAAAAATATAAGGGGGAATACAAAATGGGTGAAAAGGAATTAGCATTTTTAGAAAAAGACATAAGTAGTTTTTTAACAAGCCTTAATTCTGTTACAGACAGATTAGGCGAGGTTGCAGAAGCGTTTAGTATTGTTGCGGATAAAGGGCAAAAATCGGCTGAAATATTGCAACAATTCAGCAAGGATATGCGAATCGCTACTGAAAATGGGGTTAAATTTGACTCTGTAATTGGATTAACTGCTGATACACTTACAACATTCATGTTAGCAAGTTCAGCAATTATCAAAGTAAAAGAACAGTGGATATTTATTACAGAGTTATTAGGCAAAGCATTATCCGCAATTCCTTATGCGGCGATGATAGCGGGGGCTACGGTTGTAGGTTTGGCAATAAAAGAGGGTATCATTGAGCCAATGAACAGAGATTTAGCCAAAGCTACGGAGCGTGCTAATAAAAATATACTCGCATTTAACGAATCAATGAAAGAGGTTGTTTCAAATTTCAGAGATACCTCGGCATTAAAAGAACAGGCTGCTCGCTATGAAGAATTGCGGAAAAGAATCGGGGTTTTGACAAATGAGGAAATGACGGAATTGAATAGGCTTGCCCGTGAATTAAGCGAGATTTTACCAGCGGGGACTTCGCTTATTGATGAGCAAACGGGAGCATTTAAAGAACTATCCGGCGGGGTTGACCAAGCGATTGACCGCATTGAGGCTTTGCAAATGGTTGAGTTATTCACGGCTCAACATAGTCTTGCAAGTGAAAATATTGCAGAAATAAGTGCTAAACTTGAAGAGCAGGAGCAAATAGTCAGAAATGCTAATAAGTTTGGGATTTTACAGGACGGCTATCAACAAGCCAAACTAGCGGCTGAAGAGGCGAAAAAAGAAATTCAAAATCTTAATCAAGATTTGTATGAAAACGAACTTGCTTTAAAGACTGCTGAAGGTCAATTGCCGCAATGGACAGGTAAACTTGATGCCGCTAACGAAAGCATTAGGGAGTTATATCCCGAAATAAACAATATCGCCGGGGCTTGGGATAATGTTGCTATTGCCGCCGACGGAACGCTTATTGCAACAAATACTGCGGGGACGGAGATGTTGAAAGGGATAAAGCAGAACGCCGAGGAAGCGGAGCGGGTTGAAGCCCAATATTTGAAAAGGCTTCAAGAACTGACTGACGAACAAGAGCGGATTTCACAATTGCGAATGGATGCGGAGGAAGCTGTTAAACTGGCAATTATCGAAAGTGCGAACGCTCAAGGCTTGACTTATGAGGAGTTAAAAGAAAAATTGAAAAAAACAGCCGATGCCATATACAAAACCTTTGAAACAATGTCCGGCGGGCTTGGTGATTTAACTAAAAAAATAACCCTCGACAGCGACACAATGTGGGAAACTATTAGAGATAATCAGGAGGAGAACATAAAAAATACAGAGGAATTTTCTGAATTATACGCTGAATTGATAAAAGCGGGCGTTTCTGACAGTTATCTGAATGCTATAGGGGCGAATAAGGTGGAGGCGATTCCGTTATTGCGGGACATGATGGACGAGGGAATAGACGCTGTTTTAGCTTCCGAAAAGCAATGGCATGAAGCCTATGGAATCATAACCGAAACATTATGCGATTCTTTGGAGGTTGATGAAGAGCAAAGGGAAGCGATTAAGCAATACATCAGCAATGAAAACAGCGGGATTTACGGAAATCTGAAATCCGTAATTGAAAATGCTAATTTTAATCTTCTCGGATTGGGAATAGGGGAAGATATTAATCAAGGAATAGCGGAGGGGATTGCGGAATACTCTCATATGCCTTTATCGGCTATAGGGGAATTGTTCAAAGCTATGAGTAGCGGACAAGAATATCTTTCCAAAGCCTTGCCATATGTAAACGGCAGCCACCGTGCCGGGCTTGATTATGTCCCTTACGACAACTATATGGCTTTGCTTCATAAGGGCGAGCGGGTTGTTACGGCACAGGAAAATCAGAGTTCAAATTGGGGGCAGGGCAGGAGTGCGAATTTTACGATGAATGTCTACGGGAATACTGCCGACCGTTATGAAATTTTGCGGGATACTGAGGATTTGCTCCGAATGGGCGGGTTTTGTTAGGCTTGCGAAATGCGGTTATATTAACATTATACCAATGTAACCGCACTTTGTCAATAAAAATTAGGGAAAATGCAAACAGAGTTTTAGTATGTTTCGGCGGCTCGGATTTGCGAAATATGACTCCGAAGGTTATTAAAGCATTATGTACTATTGATAATGTGGAATTGTCTGTAGTTTTAGGGAGGTATACAAAATGCGATGAATATGTCCGCACTTTTTCGGCAGATAATATAAAAATATACAAAAATCCCATTTCAATGGTTGAAATAATGCGTAACTGTGATATAGCAGTGACTGCGGCGGGAAGTATGATATACGAGCTTGCCGCTTTAGGTATGCCGACCATTACGATTACGCAAGCCGATAACCAACTTCTCATCGCTGATTATTTAAATAAAAACAATCTTATGAAGAATATTGGCGATTGGCAAAATGTTGATTTTGATTATCTAAAGAATGAGGCAATTGTGTTATTATCAAATTATGACAGACGTAAAGCAGAAGCTGAAAAACTCGTAAAAACAGTTGATAAAAACGGCGCGGTAAGTGTGGTTAAAAATGTACTAACTTATCAATGAATATAATGTAAGCATAGTTTAAGGCACAACTAGGTGTTTTTCATAAAGGGTTGCTATACAGTTACTGTTTTTTTGTGGGAATCATATATTTCTTAGTACAAGTAAACTATGAGAGGAGGCTAACTATATGCCACACATAATGATAACAGGTGGAGCAGGTTACATCGGCTCTCACACTTGCGTTCAACTTTTAAATGCAGGCTATGATATTATAATAGCAGATAATTTTTCAAACTCGAAGCCGGAGGTAGTAGAGAAAATTGAACGCATATCGGACAAAAAGGTTAAGCTTTATGAGGCAGATATGCGGGATTTTGAAAAAGTTTGCGAAATTTTTGGGGAAAACGAAATAGAAGCTGTGATTCATTTTGCGGGGCTGAAAGCCGTAGGTGAGTCCTGCGAAAATCCGCTTGAATATTATCACAATAATATATGCGGGACAATTGAATTGCTCCGTGCCATGAAAAAATATAGTTGCAAAAAAATAGTATTTTCCTCTTCGGCGACTGTTTACGGAACAGACAACCCCGTGCCTTACATTGAGCATTACCCAACCTCGGCAACTAATCCATACGGCTACTCAAAAGTTGCCATTGAGCGGATTTTGATTGATTTAGCCGCCGCCGATTCGGAATGGGGCGTCTGCCTGTTGCGTTATTTTAACCCAATCGGCGCAGATGAAAGCGGGCTTATCGGCGAAGAGCCGAGCGGTATACCTAACAATTTATTCCCTTATATAGCAAGGGTTGCCATTGATAAACTTTCTCATTTAAATGTCTTCGGAGATGATTACGACACCCCCGATGGCACGGGAATCCGGGATTATATCCATGTCGTTGATTTAGCGAAAGGGCATTTGAACGCACTTGATTATGTTCTGAAAAATACAGGAACGCAAGCAGTTAATCTCGGAACGGGGAAAGGCACTTCTGTCCTCGAACTTGTAGCGGCATTTGAAAAGGCTTCGGGCAAAAAAATTGAATATAAAATAGCCCCTCGCCGAGCAGGAGATATAGCCGTCTGTTATGCCGATACGAAAAAAGCTAAGCAAATTTTGAACTGGCAAGCTGAATCGGATATAGATAAAATGTGTACCGATGGCTGGAGATTTATCTCCGCTTAGGCACAATAAAAACATACATCGTGAATGAAATTTACGCTTAATTTAACTAGGAGAATATTTATTTGTACATTTGCAGTGTTTAGCCAATATTTACACTTCGAAAACTATCAATAACAACCAATAAACAAACATATATATTGTAAAAATCATACAATAACGTAATATTCCCTTGACAACAAATCCCTGTAAGTGTTATAATACAATTAATGGAGGGATATTTATATTATGGAAAATTTTACTTTTTACAGCCCTACGAAATTTGCATTCGGCAAGGATGCAGAAAACGAGTGCGGCGCGCTTGTTAAAGAATTTAAGGGAACAAAGGCTTTGCTTCACTACGGCGGCGGCTCGGTGATTAAATCGGGACTGCTTGACAGGGTGAAAAAATCGCTGGATGGTCAAGGGATTCCTTATGTTGAGCTGGGCGGGGTACAGCCGAACCCCCGTGACGGTTTAGTCTACGAGGGGATTGAGCTTTGCAGAAAAGAAGGCGTTGACTTCATTATCGGGGTAGGCGGCGGTTCTGCGATTGATTCGGCTAAAGCTATAGCGTTAGGTGTTCCGTATGACGGAGATTTTTGGGATTTCTTCTGCGACAAGGCGGAGGCAAAAACCGCCATTCCAACCGCGACCGTGCTTACCATAGCGGCGGCGGGGAGCGAGGGCTCGCCTAATTCGGTTATAACAAAGGAAGAGGGAATGGTTAAAAGGGGAGCGGGGAGCGACCTTATAAGACCCGTATTTTCAATACTGAACCCCGCCCTCACGCAAACCCTGCCCCCGTATCAGACCGCTTGCGGGGCAACGGATATTATGGCGCACGTTTTTGAGCGTTACATAACTAACACAAAAAATGTTGAATGTACCGACAGGCTCTGCGAGGCGATTCTGATTACCATGATTAATGAAACGCCCAAGGCTCTCAAAAATCCCGATGATTATGATGCGCGGGCGAATATAATGTGGGCGGGTATGGTCGCGCATAATAATATAGTCGGAGTAGGCAGAGAGCATGACTGGAACAGCCATGGTATAGAGCATGAGCTTTCGGGATTGTATGATGTCGCACACGGAGCGGGGCTTGCTGTTGTTATGCCCGCGTGGATGACCTATGTGGTTGACCAAGACGTTATGCGTTTCGCACAATCTGCGGTTAGGGTTTGGGGTTGCCAAATGGATTTTCAGAACCCGAAAAAAACCGCATTAGAGGGAATTGCGGCGTTTAAATGCTTTTTAAGCTCCATAGGAATGCCCGTAACTTTCGCGGAACTGGGGGCGAAAGAGGAGGATATACCCGTGCTTGCGAGCAACCACCCCGTAGGAGACGGTAAAACAGGAGGCTTTGTCGCACTTTCCAAACGAGATATAGAGAATATTTACAGGCTGGCTTTATAATAAAATTTTTTGGGACAGTTACTAATCGCTGATTTCTGCCCATTCATCGGTATAATCCGAAGCCTGTTGCTTCAGCTCCTCGTAAAGCGCGCATTTTTCCTGCATCAGAATATAATCGGCGCAAACCTCGGGAGTTGACATTTCCGATTGAAGCGCAGCCATCTTTTCTTCTGCGTCATAAATAGCGGCTTCAAGCTCTTTAATGCGAAGCCGCTTTTTTGCGTTGTTCGCACGTTGCTCTTTACTGCGGCAGGGGGGATTGCTCGGAGCGGCGGGCTTTGAGCTTTCCTCCGGCACTTTTTCTGAGAACTTATCTTTCTCCGCTTCGGCAAGCCGCTCGCGCCTTATATTCATATAATCATCAAATCCGCCGCTATAGCTCTCTACTGCACTTTCGGCGATTTCAAGAATTCTGCTTGCAAGCCTGTTGAGCAAATATCGGTCATGCGACACGAAAATAATCGTGCCGTCATATTCATACAGTGCCTGTTCAAGAACCTCCTTGGTATCAATATCCAAGTGGTTTGTAGGCTCGTCCAACAGCAGAACATTACCGCGCTCCAGCATCATCAAAGCAAAGCAAAGTTTAACCTTTTCGCCGCCCGAAATAACGCCGACCCGCTTAAACACATTTTCGCCGCTGATTCTTACCAGCCCCAAAATGGAGCGGACAGCATTCTCCGTCATAGAGGGGTGCAGTTTATGAACGGCATTCATAACGGTATCTTTGGGATTAAGGCGTGCAAACTCTTGGTCAAAATAAGATATTTTGACATTCCGCGCCCATTCAATACTGCCGCGCGAGCAGGGGAGTACGCGCTGAAGAATTTTCAGCAAAGAGGATTTCCCCGTCCCGTTCGCCCCGATAACACCAAGCTTTTCGCCCCGCCTTATGCTGAATGACAGCGATTCCGCAAGGGTAACGCGCTCCGTCCCCTCGCCGACTGCAATATCAATATTCTTTACTTCAAGAATGTCAAGCGGGGGGATTCTGTCATATTCAAATTTGATTTTAGAGGTTCTATTGTGAATAACCGGCTTCGGCACAGCTTCGGCTTCCAATGCCTCCAGCTTTTTCTGTCGGCTTTTAGCCATATTTGAGGTAGAGGCGCGGACGATGTTTTTATCGACATATTCTTTAAGCCGCGCCATTTCAGCGGCTTGCGCTTCATATTCTTTAAGTTGCCTTGTAATCAACGCTTTCTTTTGAATGGTGAACGCCGTATAATTCCCTTTAAACCGCCGCAAAACGCCCCGCTCAATTTCACAGATTGAATTGCAAAGCCTATCCAAAAAATAGCGGTCGTGAGAAACGATAAGTAACGCGCCTTTATAATCGCGCAGAAAATCCTCAAGCCAGATAACGGTGTTAAAATCCAAGTGGTTTGTAGGCTCGTCTAAAATGAGCAGGTCGGGGCTTTCAAGCAAAAGTTTCGCCAAGGCAAGCCGCGTTTTTTCGCCGCCGCTTAAAGTGGATATAACCCTATCGTAGGTATCGGGCGGAAAGCTCATGCCGTTTAAGATTTTGCTTATATTCACGTCAATCAGGTAGCCATCGTTCGCTTCAAAATAAGCTGATTTAGAGGAATATTCCTCTTGAATAGCCGCAAATTCTTTTTCATTGCCACGCAAATCAGAGCTTGACATAAGGCGTTCGAGCTCCCTCAGCCGTTCTGCTGTAACAAGCAGTTCGCGGAATACGCCTCTGACCTCTTCAATAACGGTGCAATCGCGTTCTAACCCGGAATTTTGCTCTAAAAAGCCTATAACGGCATTTTTCCGGCGGTTAATTCGCTCCGTATCCGGCTCGGGGAGCTTTTCGGGGTGTACCCGCCCTGCAATAATATTTAAAAGCGTGGATTTACCGCACCCGTTAGCCCCGATTAGCCCGATGCGGTCTCCGTCCTCTATTGTCAGTGCGGCGCGGTTGAGAACAAGCGCGCCGCCCCAAATTTTACTTATATTTTCAAGAGCTATCAGCATTTTCAGATTCTTCCCGTAATTTTTTATTATGTTCATGGACGTTCGCTTCTTAATATAATTCAATTATACAATATTCCGTCGTAATTGTCTATATTTTTGCCGGATTTTATTTAATTTTATTTATAAAATCTTGACAGTTATATAAAATTATGATATTATTAGGTTAATAGCTCGGCTAATGATGCCCCCTAGTTAATCACCATTAAAATTTTTAAAGGAGTAATAAGCCTTGATATTTGAATGGGACCCCCAAAAAAATAAATCTAATTTTAATAAACACAAGGTTACCTTTGAAGAAGCTGAAACTGTGTTTGACGATATAAACGCTGTTTATGCCCCGGATAAGTCTCACTCTGTAGGTGAGGAAAGGTTTATTGTAATTGGAATTACAGAAGACCTTGAGAAAAAGCTTACTGTTTGTCATTGTCATAGAGGTGATAATGGCGATATTATTCGTATAATATCAGCAAGGCGAGCAACTAAGCGAGAGATTAAATTCTATGAGGAGGGTTTTTATGAAAGCTGAATACACCGTTGATGACCTTAAAGGAGCTATAAGAAACCCATTTTACGAGAAGCTGAATAAAGAAGTTACCGTGGTTATAAGGCGTTCGGATTACGCGACCTTTGAAGAGGTTGCAAGGACAAATGACGAAACTCCCGAAGCCGTCATGCGCCGCTGTTTGAAAGTTGCGGCGCAAGGAATACGGGAACATGATTAAGAAGCTTATCGGCTTTTGAAAGGGGGTTTTATTGTGCCGGAACGTATTGTAAACCTTAGCTGGGATTCCGAAGCCGCCGTATGGATAGCTACAAGCGATGATATTCCGGGTTTGATTTTAGAATCGGGGTCTTACGATGCTTTAGTTGAGCGTGTTCGCTATGCGGTAACAGATTTAATCAAGGAAGCCAATATTCCGTTGTTCTTTAAATCAGAGCGTCACGAAAGGGCGTATGGCTAATGGCTGAATATGAAAATAAAATCGCGTCATATGGCAAATGAGATTATGAAGCAAAGCGGTGTAAAATATCATTTTTAGGTGTACGTATATTGTCCGATTATAAGAAGCCCTCTTTTTATAAAAGAGGGCTTCTCTATGTCCGTTATGCCAACGCCACATGGTCAGCCCCTGCAATGTCAGCCAAAGAGCTCAAAAGCTCCGCGCTTATTTTTACCCCTGCAAGCCCCTTGGATTTAACCCTCTTATCAATATCGTAAAGATAAAGAAAAAGCTGTCCTGCCCCCGAATATTCACTTTTTTTGGCATTATTCAGTATATTCAGTATATTTTGTTGAATATACATATCGCTGCTTTTGCACTTAATATATATGCTCATTCTTTCGCAAGCGGCTTTAAACTGCGCCTCGGTTAAGACGGTATCGATAATAAGCTTAGGCTCATCGTCCTTAAACGATATTTTAGCGGTTATAAAAAGTATTTCACCCTTTTTAAATAAACTGCCCGCCGCAAGGTTAAGCTCGGGGAAAACGATTCCCTCGATTTCACCGCTCATATCTTCAAGCCGCAAAAAAAGCATCTTCCCGCCCGATTTTGCGGTATAGTTTTTAACGCCCCTGACTATGCAAACCATCGAAACCGCATCGCCGTCTTTATAAATCCCCTCGCCGGAGTTCATCTCATACGCGCTCCGCGTTTTCCGCGCCCGCGCATACGGCTCCAGTTCGCGCAAGGGATGTCCCGAAGCGTACATGCCCAGAACCTCTTTTTCCATTTCCAGTAAAACGCTGTGCTCATATTCGGGCGCGTTTTCTATAATAATTTCGGATTTCGCCTGCCCCTTTAAGCTTCCGAAAAAGTCAATCTGCCCTTCAAGCTTCCCCGGCGCGGATTCGTTTACGGAATCCAAAACTCTCTCGTAATTTTCAAGCATCTGCCGGCGGTTAAGCGGGAAGCTGTCAAATGCGCCGCTTTTTATAAGGCTCTCAACCGCCTTTTTGTTAACGCCTTGACCTTTCATGCGCTCGCAAAAGCTTTGCAGACTGGTAAAACCGCCGCTCTTTTCCCGTTCGCTTATAACAGAATCAATAACGCCCCGTCCCAGATTGCCGACGGCAAGTAACCCAAAGCGAATTTGTTCTCCGACTGCCGTAAACCCGCTCATGCTTTCATTGACGCACGGAGGTAAAATGCGAATTTTATTTTTCCCGCAGTCGTTTATATATTCAAGGAGCTTGCTTGTATGGTCAAGCGCACTTGTCATAAGAGCCGCCATGTACGGGCGGTAATAATGTGCCTTCAAATATGCCGTCCTGTAGGAAATATAAGCATAAGCCGCCGCGTGGGATTTATTAAAGGCATAATGCGCGAACCCCGCCATCTCGCTCCATATATCGGCGGCTACTTCTTTACCCAGCCCGTTCGTAGTAGCCCCCTCTATAAAAAAATCCCGCTCCTTTTCCATCATGTCTGCCTTTTTCTTGGACATAGCCCGCCGCACCAAATCCGCCCTGCCGTAAGAATACCCGCCCAGCTTGCGGCAAATTTCCATAACTTGCTCTTGATAAACTATACAGCCGTAAGTTACGCTTAAAATATCCTTTAACGCGGGATGCTTATAGGTGATTTTTTCGGGCGAGTGCCTGTTTTCGATATACTTAGGAATGCTGTCCATAGGTCCGGGGCGGTATAATGCTAAAACGGCGGTTAAATCTTCAATTGAAACGGGCTTTAAGCGCGCTAAAACCTGCCTCATTCCGCCGCTTTCAAACTGAAAAACTCCAATTGTATTTCCCGCGCCGAGCAGTGAATATGTTTTTTTGTCGTTAAGCGGTATGTTGTTCATGTCAAAGCTTGGTTCATTCAGCTTAACCGCCAATTCGCAGTCCCTTATAACGGTTAACGTCCTAAGCCCTAAAAAATCCATTTTTAAAAGCCCGAGGCTCTCTAAAATTTCCATAGGGTACTGGGTTACCGCCGATTCATCGTTTTTTTGCACGGGAACATAATCGCTGATAGGCGCATCAGCGATAACCACGCCTGCCGCGTGGGTTGAAGCATGGCGCGGCATACCTTCAAGCTTTTTAGCCGTGTCTATTACCGCGCGAACCTTTTCATCGGATGTGTAAAGCGCGCGTAAAGCCTCATTTTCTTTAAGCGCGTGAGCAAGGGTGACGTTTGCGCCGTAGGGGAGCATTTTTGCCACCCTGTCAGCCGTTTTATAGGGGATATTCATAACCCGCGCCACATCGCGCACAGAGCCGCGCGCCGCCATAGTGCCGAAAGTTATAATCTGAGCTACATGTTCGCGCCCGTATTTTTCTATAACATACTCGATAACTCTATGCCTGTTTTCATGGCAGAAATCTATATCAAAATCCGGCATCGAAATCCGCTCGGGGTTTAAAAATCTTTCAAACAAAAGGTTATGCTGAATAGGGTCAACCCCCGTAATCCCCATGCAGTAAGCCGCAAGGCTTCCCGCGCCCGAGCCCCTGCCCGGTCCGACCGGGATTTGGTTTTCCTTTGCAAATCTTATAAAATCCCATACGATAAGAAAATAATCGGTATACCCCATTTTAATAATGATACCTGTTTCAAAATTCATTCTGTCGATAATCTCTTTAGAGGGCGCGCCGTACTTGTCATACATGCCATCGTAACAAAGTTTTTTGAAAAGCTCCGTATTGCCGCCCGTAAGCTGAACCCCTGCCGTAAATCGCGGCAGTTTCAGCTTACCGAATTCAAGCTCAACATTGCACATGTCCGCTATTTTAACCGTATTTAATACGGCGGACGGCGCGTTTTTGAAAAGCTCATTCATTTGAGCCGTGGATTTTATATAAAACTCATCATTAGGAAAGCTCATGCCGTTAGGCTCGCCCAAAACCGTGTTGGTCTGTATGGCAAGCAAAACTTCATGAACCTTTGAATCGGTTCTTTCTATATAATGCGCGTCGTTTGCCGCGGCAAGGGGGATATGAAGCTCGTTTGAAAGCCTATAGAGCAGGGGGAGGATATTCAGCTCTTCCCTCATTCCGTGGTTTTGCACTTCTATATAATAATCCGCGCCGAAAATGTCTTTATATTTAAGCGCGGTCGCTTTAGCCGCATTGTAATCACCGCTTTGCAGTAAACGCGGGATTTCGCCCGCAATACAGCCGGATAGCGCAATCAGCCCGCCGTTATAACGCTCCAAAAGCTCAACATCAACGCGAGGCTTACTGTAAAACCCCTCAATATAAGAAAGAGAAACAAGCTTAATTAAATGATGATAGCCTTGAATATCTTTACAAAGCAGGGTGAGATGGTAAGGCTTATTGTCCAAGCCGTGAACCTTTGAAAACCGCGAGCGCGGCGCTACATAAACTTCACAGCCGATAATCGGCTTAACACCTTGATTTTTAGCCGCCCTGTAAAATTCTACAGCCGCATGCATTGAGCCGTGGTCGGTAACGGCGACGGCGGCTTGCCCCAGTTCCTTTACCTTAGAAACAAGCTCCCCGATTCTGCAAGCCCCGTCCAAAAGGCTGTATTCACTGTGAACATGAAGATGGACAAAGTTATTCATATTTACCCATTCCCCGATTATTTATAAAATTTACTCTATACCGTGTTCCAATACCAAAAAAAATCATCCCTGCAATTTCAAACCCGCTCATAATTATTACCGCATCATATCATAAATTGTGATATATCGCCCTTAATTTCTCCAATTCATTATTTGGAAATCCCAGCCAGTTATTTAAATAATCATCAACCGAATATTGATAAATATAGGTATCAAACATTCGTAAAATTGCTCTGCAGTAAGCCTTTACGGGCAAGTCTGCCCGAATGTTATCAGCCTCAATGCGGCAGGTAGTATCATTAACATATGATACTTTTAATATGTTTCTTTGCGAGCAATTGTAAAAAACAAGAACAGAGCCAATTCGACCGCTGATTTTGATTGCACTTTCAAGCAACTCAAATATCGGGTCGTTAGGGACATATTCAAAGAATAAAACTAAATCAGACCCGCCGGCTGCCGCCGATAATTCAGCCCAACCATTTTTCAAGTACGTTATCTTCAAATCAAAACCACACATAGTTAACCGCACCTAACTTCCATTCCTAAGCCCCTCCGCAATCTCCGAAATCCTTTTAAGCCTATGGTTAACCCCCGACCTGCTCAATGGTTTGTCTAAAAGCTCCCCTAATTCCCGCAGGGATATTTCGGGGTTTTCAAGGCGGAGCTTTGCTATGCTCTTTAAGCTTTTCGGCAGGATTCCCAGACCGGAGGTTTTAGAGATATACTCTATATCCAGCGTGTGCTTTTCGGCGGCTTTAAGGGTGCGCTCTATATTTGCGGTATCGCAGTTGGCGATGCGGTTTGCCTTGTTTCTTACATCTTTGTATATCTTCACATTCATAAGCTCTACCGCCGCCATCGGCGCGCCCGCCATGGTTAAAAAATCCTCAATGGCTTCGCTGTTTTTGACGTATACGACATATGCGCCTTTGCGCTCGGTAAGCCCTGCGGTTATGCCGAAGCCGTTAAGCGTTTTGAGCAAATTTTCAGCCTCGCTTTGAGTGGGCGGGGTGAATTCAAGATGATAATCCTTAGCCGGTTCGGCTATACTGCCGAACGACAAAAACGCCTCCGATAAAGAGGCGTAAGCCGCGTTATTTCCCTCCTGCTCCGCAGCAGAGCGGATTTCTTTTTTTACTTCATGGGAGAATGACAACCTCATCTTATTTCCCCGCAGATTAAACCGCCCATTTCCGAGCAGGAAACAAGCTTTAAGCCTTCCCCCTCCGACATAATGTCGCCTGTTCGGTAGCCTTTTTCCAAAACGGTGTTAACAGCGCGCTCAATGGCATCCGCCTCAGTCGGCATGTCGAAAGAGTGCCTTAACATCATCGCCGCCGAGAGAATCGTGGCTATGGGGTTTGCTTGGTTAAGCCCTGCTATATCGGGCGCAGAGCCGTGAATAGGCTCGTATAATCCGAAACTGCCGTCACCCTGCGAAGCGGAGGGGAGCATACCCAGAGAGCCCGTGAGCATAGAAGCTTCATCAGACAAAATATCACCGAACATATTTTCTGTAACGATAACGTCAAACTGAGCGGGATTCCGCACCAACTGCATAGCGCAATTATCGACCAGCATATCGAAATATTCAACATCGGGGTATAATTCCGCCGTTTTATGTGCAATCTCGCGCCATAAACGAGATGAATCCAATACGTTGGCTTTGTCAATCGAATGTACTTTACACCTGCGCTTCCTTGCTGTTTCAAACGCCGTCCTGCAGATTCTTTCAATTTCATAATCGGAATATTTCATTGAATCTACCGCGGTTTTCGCGCCGTTTTCATCAATGTAGGTCTTTCTTTCCCCAAAATAAACCCCGCCGGTCAGCTCACGAACTATGACAAGGTCTAAGCCTTTACTTGTAATTTCCGGCTTCAAAGGGCAGGCTGACGCTAAGGGAGCAAGCAATTTGGCGGGGCGGATATTGGCGAATAACTTCAAAGCTCCGCGCAACCCCAAAAGCCCCGCCTCGGGGCGTTGGTTACCCGGCAGGCTGTCCCACTTAGGACCGCCAATCGCCCCCAAAAGCACTGCATCCGAATTAAGGCAGATGTCTATCGTTTCTTGGGGGAGGGGAGTGCCCGCTTTATCAATTGCTATACCGCCCATTAAGACATCGGTATATTCAAACGAATGACCGAATTTGCGGCAAATTTCATTTAAAACCTTTAAAGCTTCCTCTGTAATTTCAGGACCTATCCCATCGCCCCGAATAACGGCTATTTTTTTATTCATAATGCTCCTCCAATCGAATTAAGCAACCCGCCCGCATGAATAATATCCTTTATAAACTGCGGAAAAGGCTCGGCTTGATAGGTTTCGTTTTTGGTTTTATTGGTAATCACTCCCGTATCAAAGTTAACCTCAACTTGGTTTCCGTTTTCAATCCCTGCGGCGGCTTCCTCACATTCTAAAATCGGAAGCCCGATATTAATTGAATTGCGGTAAAAAATTCTGGCAAAGGTGGAGGCTATAACGCAGGAAACACCGCTTGCCTTTATAGCCAAGGGCGCGTGCTCGCGGGAAGAACCGCAGCCGAAATTCTGCCCTGCGGCTATTATATCGCCGGCTTTAACATTAGCCGCAAAGTCAGAGTCAATGTCCTCCATGCAATGAGCGGCAAGCTCCTTCGGGTCGGCGGTATTAAGATACCGCGCAGGGATAATCACGTCTGTATCAACATTGTCGCCGTATTGATGAGTTGTTCCCGATACTTTCATAAATTGTCATCCTTTCGTATTATTTTTAATAGCCATTAAAGGTTTGCAAATGGCTGCCGTAAGTATGCCTGCCACAATAGCTTCAAGAACCCCGTTAGTCGTGATAATACCGATAATAGCAGTATATACCACCTCGGCGGGTTCCGCTCTTACACTGTTCCAAGCTTCTCCGAAGAATAAGAAAATCAAGTGCATAACCAATAAAGTATTGGTAAGTGAGCCGACAACGCCTGATACCATCATGCAGAAAATATCTTCCTTATTTTTAAGAAGCTTTTTTAACGCAGCATAAACAAGCGGCGGAAACACACCCACAAGGATTCGCGGAACAAAAACGACTATAAGCGAAAGCCAACTGCCGCTGTCCTCCCCCGGCATATTGTAAAAAGGTGAAAAAACAAAAGAGGTAATTGTAGGGTTAAACGTATTATTTAAAAGACTGGCAAACCCAAACATAAATCCCAATACCGCTCCGTATCTGGGACCTAAAAGTAAAGCCCCTACAATGACCGGTATGTGAATTGTCGTTGCTCTTACAAACGGCAACGGAATAAAGCCAATCGGTGTAAAAGCTAAAATGAAAATAATCGCTGAAAATATACCCGTAATCGCTAAATTTTTAATTTTTTCCTTAGAATTCATACAAAATCTCCTTCATTATATAATTCAAACAACCCGTCAATTAACAACATAGGCTCGTAGGAAAAATCAAAGCCGCAGTGCGGAATAATCAGCGGTGCGTTGCCCCCGGTAATAATAACTGTCGGCTTAACGGTTAAGAGTGCTTGAATTTGCTTTATATAACCCTCTATAGCGTAAACAGTGCCTAAAACCGCGCCTGAAATAAGGCTTTTTCGGGTATCACAGCATATAACGCCTATGTCGCTTAAATCATCTGCCAATGGCAGTTGGGCGGTGTTTTGCTCCAGCGCGGTCAGCCCCGTTTGCACGCCGACCATGATTACGCCTCCGGCAAAAGTATGGTCTGTGTTTATGACATTTATAGTGGTGGCAGTCCCTAAATCTATTACTGTAACGGGCAGTTTGTATTTTGCCAAAGCCGCGGCACAGCAGACGGCGCGGTCTTCCCCTAAATTTCCGTTATATTCCGAAATAATGAAATTACATTTAGCTGCATAAGTTCGCTGTAATTGGATTTTTGTGCGTACAGCCTCTGTAATGAGCGGAGTTTTTTGCGGTACAACCGATGAAACGATTCCGCCCTTCAGCAAATCCCAATTGTCAATCCGAAATTCCTCTTCAAGAAATAGTACAAAATCTTCAGCACTGTTAATCTTTTCTGTTTCCAATACCGCATGTCGGTAATTCGCTTTAACTCCAACCGCGCATCTTATGTTTGTATTGCCTATTCCAACACATAAAATCAATTTTTTCCCTCCGATTGTTCAAATATACGTTTTATAATACAGTCAACATCAGCAAGCGCGCCTTTTCCTAAGTCCCCGCAAGCAAGCCGAGATTCTTTGGGTTCGACAAAATGATAACCCAATGCCGTAAGAGTTTCAATATTCCGCTTTGTTATCGGGTTTTCATACATGGCGGTATTCATAGCGGGACATATAATGACAGGCTTATTTTGAAAAGCCATGATTACAGTTGTGAGCATATCATCGGCGATTCCTGCCGCGATTTTCCCGATTATATCAGCACTTGCCGGAGCGATAACAAAGCAGTCCGCCTTTTGTGCAAGGGAGATATGGCGGACATCGGAGTAAACAGCTTGCTCAAACATATCCGTGTAGACCTTATTTTTAGTCAGTGTTTGAAAGGTGAGGGGAGTGATAAATTTTGTTGCGGCATCCGTCATAATGGTATGCACATTCATGTTCGATTTCGCAAGCAGATTTGCAATCTCAGCCGCCTTATAAGCCGCTATACTCCCCGTAACGCCAAGGATTATGTCTTTCATGCCTTTATTTACCCTCCCTAAACGCTCTTATATATTCAACGCTCAACCCGCAGTTTCTCAATCGTTGCCGAGACAATAGCGGCGGCAATTTCGGATTTTGTTTCATACTTCTTATAATCCTTGTTATTGTCAATCAAATACCCGATATGCTTGTCCTCATTTATATCCTTTAAATCGTTGGCGAGTGTAAAACTGCAACGGTTCTCTTGAAGCACCCTAAACCCCGCGTCAATAAGCGTTTCAAGCGAAACGGAATTCAGTAGCTTGAAGCCTACAAGAACAGACGAGGGTGTTCTTTTTTGAAACATTGCAATAACCTTAGGCGTTTTTTCCATGATTAACGCCAAATCATCAATATCAGAGCTTATTTTAGATGGAGTAAGAGGTGGGGTAATAGCGGGTGAATCGCTTGAAAGATTTGCTTCCGCGTTCCTAAATCCCAATTCCTCTTTTAGCTCCCTCTTTATATTTGCCATTGAGGTAACAGCTTTCACGCGGTAATCGCTGACCGCCATGCTGTGAACGATAATATCAACGGAAACACGGTTTAAAATTTCAGCAATACTATTTTCCAAACTTGCTACACTGTCGGTATACACAACATTGATTTTCTCCGAAGATTTCGGCAATACAGCCGCCCTGTTGCACAGATAGTAGATTTCTTCAATATCCGGCAACGCGCAAAAAGCGTCCGCGACCAGACTGCCGAGCCTGCCCGTAGCGATATTTATTATGCTCCTTACACTGTCGATTTTTTCAATAGTACCGCCCGCTGTAACCATTACTTTCATACGTCACAAACCTTTTAATAATTGATAACTTCTCATTTCTGATTTCAGACCCCGCATATCCTCCCCGCCACAGCCGAAGCCGCCGCAACGGCAGGTGAAGCCAGATAAACCTCCGATTCGGGATGCCCCATCCGCCCTACAAAATTCCTGTTTGTAGTCGCAACGGCGCGCTCACCCTTAGCAAGTATGCCCGTATGCCCTCCAAGGCAGGGACCGCAGGTTGGGGTTGAAACGGCACAGCCCGCTTCAATGAATGTCTTAATGTAGCCCGCTTCCATTGCGTCAAGGTAAATTTTTTGCGTTGCGGGGAATATAATGCAACGGACATTTTTGTGAACTTTTCTGCCCTTTAAGATTTTAGCCGCCATCTCTAAATCACTAAGCCAGCCGTTTGTGCATGAGCCTATGACTACTTGGTCGATTTTAACATCTCCGACTTCGTCTATAGTTCTTGTATTGTCCGGCAGATGGGGGAATGATACCGTTGGTTTAATCTCGGACAGGTCAATGTCGTAAACCGCATCATAATCCGCATCCGGGTCGGCTTGATATACTATATAAGGGCGGTTTACCTTGTCCGACATATATGCCTCTGTCTTTTCATCAACGGCGAAAATCCCATTCTTCGCACCCGCCTCAATTGCCATGTTCGCCATACAAAAGCGCGCATCCATTGAAAGCGCGGACAGCCCCTCGCCGGAATATTCCATTGTTCTGTAAAGCGCGCCGTCAACGCCGAGCATACCGATGATATGCAAAATAACATCCTTACCCATGACATATTCGTTAAGCTTGCCTTTCAGATTAAACTTAATTGCGGAGGGGACTTTGAACCAAGCCTCGCCCGAAGCCATGCCCGCCGCCATATCGGTAGAGCCTACCCCTGTTGAAAACGCGCCAAGTGCGCCGTATGTGCAGGTATGCGAATCCGCGCCGATGATACACTCTCCGGCGGCGACAAGCCCTTTTTCCGGCAGGAGCGCGTGTTCAATACCCATCTGCCCTACATCGTAATAATTTTTAATATTCATTTTTTGAGCAAATTCGCGGCATATTTTAACCTGCTCAGCCGATTTTATATCCTTATTCGGCGTAAAATGGTCCATAACGAGGGATATTTTCTCATGATTGAAAACATTGTTAAACCCCGCCTTGTAAAACTCGTTTATGGCAACGGGAGCGGTAATATCATTCCCCAAAACCATATCGAGCTTACATTTAATTAGCTGCCCCGCTTCAACCTTATCAAGCCCCGCGTGAGCCGCGAGTATTTTCTGCGTCATTGTCATGCCCATTATAACACCCCTTTTTAAATTACACTTGACATTATAACATGCACTATGGTATAATGTCAAGTATAAATTGGTTACATTAGGGTGTCATATTGTTTAAGGAATTTAATTATGTTTAAAAGGTTCAGCTTTAAGCTTACTTATACGCAGACCATTGCGTTTGGGTTTCTTATGATTATCATTGTCGGCGCGTCTGTTCTGTGCCTTCCGATTTCTTCCAAAAGCGGGGATTGGACACCGCCTTTAGACGCGTTGTTTACGGCTACAAGCGCGATTTGCGTTACAGGTCTTGTATTGTTTGATACATATACGCATTGGTCCGTTTTCGGGCAGATTGTCTTAATACTTATGGTTCAGACCGGCGGAATAGGCTTTATGACGCTTGTTACCATGTTTTCGATTTTCAGGAAGCGAAAAATCGGTCTGCATGAAAGGCAGCTCCTTGTTCATTCGGCGGGAACGCTTAAGCTCTCGGGGGTTGTGCGGCTTATAAAGCGAATCGTAAAAGGCGCGCTTTGCATTGAGCTTGCCGGAACGATTTTGCTTGCGCTGCGGTTTTGCCCGCGTATGGGATTTAAAAGCGGTTTATATAATGCCGTTTTTCACTCTGTATCCGCGTTTTGCAGTGCCGGCTTTGACCTTATGGGGAGAAATAAGCAATTCTCATCCCTTTCCGAATATGCCGACGACCCCGTTGTCAATATTACGGTAATTATGCTTATAGTTACGGGGGGGATAGGCTTTGTTGTGTGGGACGATATTGCAAGGCATAAATTGACATTCCGTAACTATGAGCTTCATTCCAAAATCGCGCTGACTACAACGGGGCTGCTAATCGTTGTAGGCTGGCTGTTGTTTGCTGTTTTTGAATCGGGCGGGGTATTATCCGAAATGGAGGGGCATGACAAAGCGATTGCCGCGCTTTTCATGTCCGTCACCCCCAGAACGGGGGGCTTCAGCACGGTTCATACGGCGGAGCTTTCCGAATCGGGTGTTTTTCTGACTATTATTTTGATGTTTATAGGAGGAAGCTCGGGTTCAACGGCAGGGGGAATCAAGACGACGACATTAGCGGTTTTAGCCTTAACCTCGTTTGCCGCGGCGCGTAAAATGCGCCATGTTACGGCTTTTAAGAGAAGGATTGACGACTGCATAGTGCGCGAAGCGGGAGCACTTGTATGCGTTTATTTTACCGTAGTAACCGCGGCTGTTTTAATTTTATGCGCTCTGGAATCCTTTTCCTTAAAGCAAATTCTTTTTGAAGCTGCCTCGGCAATAGGTACGGTAGGGCTTTCTATGGGGATAACGCCTTTTTTGGGTAACGCGGCAAAGGTGGTTATCATGCTTTTAATGTTTATCGGCAGGGTAGGGTGGCTGACTTTGGTATTTGCTTTAGCGGGGGAACACTATGACCCGCCCGTGGAAAGAGTTCCCGAGAAAATATTAATCGGATAGAGGAGATATTACGATGAAGCGCAGGAGAAGAGCGAAATCTATTCTGGTTATCGGAATAGGGAGATTCGGAAAGCATATTGCAATGAATCTTCTAAGGCTTGGAAACGATGTTATGGTCGTTGATAAGGACGAGGAGATTATACAAAGAATTTCCTCCGTTTTTGAAGATGTAATTGTGGGCGACTGCACGAATGAGGATGTGCTCCGCGCCCTCGGCATCAGCAATTTTGATATGTGCTTTGTAACGATAGGCAAAAATTTTGAATCCTCGCTTATTATTACGTCGCGGCTTAAAAATCTCGGTGCTAAATACATTGTCACAAAGGCAGGGCGGGATATACAAACCGATATTCTGAAAAAAATCGGCGCGGACGAGGTGATATACCCCGAGCGGGTTCTTGCCGAAAAGCTGGCGGTTAAATATAATGCAAGCAATATATTCGATTATATTGAGCTGACACCCGAATTTTCAATTTACGAGGTGGCAGTGCCTGCGGATTGGGTAGGGAACAGCATAGAAAAAATCCATATAAGAAAAAAATACAGCCTCAATGTTATAGCGGTGAGAGCGGAATCGTCCCTGATTGCTATGCCGGGGGCGGATTATGAATTTCAAGAGGGTGATGTGATTATCGTCATCGGAAGACAGACGGATGTTGAGAGTATGTGTATGCAGGATTAAAACTTCTGTTAAATTTTTAAAATATTTAAAATATTTTAAAAATGTATTGACTTTTCCGCTCAAATTTTATATAATTGTATACAAGCATGTTAAGAAAGGGGTATTTTTAATTATGGATACCAATATTTTGCTTGAAAGCGGCACGAATGAGCTTGAATTACTTGAATTTGAAGTCGGCACGAATGTTTTCGGCATTAATATCGCCAAGGTTGTCGAGATTATGATAGACCAAGAGGTCACGCCGGTGCCTAACGCGCCTCCCGAGCTTGAAGGGGTTTTTATTCCGCGTGATAAGCTTATATCGGTTATTGATTTACATAAAGTGGTAAAAGCCGCTAATATTGAAGATAATAAGAATATTTTTATTATCTGCGAATTTAATAATATGACGGTAGCTTTTCATGTTACTAAGGTTAAGGGCATACAAAGAATTTCATGGTCGGATATATCTGACCCACCCGAGATAGCCGGCAACGGTAATGACGTGGCAATGGGGCTTTCAACGGGGATTGCAAAAATTAAGGACCGCATTATCATTATTATGGATTTTGAAAAGATTGTTTCAAAATTAAACCGCGAGGCGGGTCTTGACATGCGGGGGCTTGAAAAGATTAAAACCCTTAATTACTCAACGGGTAAAAAGCGGCTTGTCGTAGCCGATGATTCTAAATTTTTAAATCGGCTTATTAACGATGCCCTGTCAAAAATCGGATTTTCAAATATAGAATCGTTCACCAATGGTCAAGACGCTTACAATTATGTTAACAGCTTCAGAAACAAGGAAGGGGCAATTACCGACCATATAGCCTGCGTAATCAGCGATATTGAAATGCCTCAAATGGACGGGCACAGGCTTACCAAGCTGATTAAGGATGATAAAATTTTAAATGAAATCCCTGTTTTGCTTTTCTCATCGCTGATAAATGAGCAGATGGTGGCAAAATGCAGAAGCGTCGGAGCGGACGGTCAGTTTTCTAAGCCGCAGATTAGTGAGCTTATACAAAAATTAATTGAGCTTGTTTCATAAAAAAACACCCCTCGTCTGTAACAGGCGGGGGGATTTTTTATGCCGCGTTACCCGCCAACGGTTCATGAAATTAGCAGGCTCTCATTTTCACTTCCAGTTTTACTTTGGTTTTACTTCAAACTTATTTCTTTATTTCATTAAATTGTTACTTGCAAAATAAAAAAATATAGTGTATAATAGAATATAGTATTAACCCCGAAAAGGAAGGACGGTTTGAATGAGAGGTAAAGGTAGCGAAGCTCATATGCCGATGCTGGCAATGAGGGGGATTGTTGTATTTCCGGGTGCGGTCATGCACTTTGACGTTATGAGGGGAGTATCGGAGACCGCATTAAAGGCGGCTATTGACTCGGATAAGCTGATTTTCTTAACGGCTCAAAAAAATTCGGATACGGAAAACCCGGCGGCGGGTGACATATTTAAAGTAGGCGTTGTGGCGGAGATACGCCAGATTATAAAATCTCCCGACAATAACACAAGGGTGCTTATTGAGGGCAAATACAGGGCAAAGCTCGTCGGAATCGTTGAGGAAGAGCCTTTTTTGACTGCCTCGGTAAAGGAATTACCGTATAACAGCAAAGAAAACGAGGATGCCTTGGAGCTGGATGCGGTTATCCGTGTTTTAAAAGGAGTTTTCGGGCAATATTGTTACAGCGTTCCTAAAATGCCGAAAGAGCTGCGTGCCGCCGTTTTAAATGAAAACGACCCGCAAAGGCTGTTTGACGCAGTTGCTTTTAATATATCGGTGTCTGTAGAGGATAAGCAGCTTTTGCTTGAAGAAAATCATATTATATCGCGCTTGGGGATGCTGATTGCCATACTTGCGCGGGAGATTGAAATATTGGATATTGAGCGCAATATCCATGAAAAGGTAAATGCGAGAATCAACAAGAATCAGCGCGATTACTATCTCAGAGAGCAGATTAAGGTTTTATCTAACCTTTTGGGTGAGGATAAGCCCTGCGAGCACGCCGCCCTGCCGGAGAACAAGGAGGTAGAGGAATACATACGGAAAATAGGCGCGCTTAAGCTTTCAAGTGAAATATCGGAGAAGCTTCGCAAGGAGGCGGAACGGCTTTCAAAGACCCTTTCCGGCTCTCAGGAGGCATTTGTCATCAGGAATTATCTTGATAATGTTCTGGAATTGCCGTGGAGCAAAACGACTAAGGATAAAACCGACCTCGGAAAGGCGAAAGCCATCCTCGATAAGGAGCATTACGGATTGCAAAAGGTTAAGGAGAGAATACTTGAATCGATTGCGGTAAGGTCTTTAAAGCCGGAGCTTAAAGGGCAGATTATCTGCCTTGTCGGACCTCCCGGAATCGGCAAAACCTCAATCGGCAAATCCCTTGCTAAAGCTCTGGGCAGGAAATACGCCAGAGTTTCCTTGGGCGGCGTTCGGGACGAAGCTGAAATAAGGGGGCATCGCAAAACATACGTAGGTGCTATGCCGGGGCGTATTATAGAAGCCTTTAAAAAGGCGGGTACGAAAAATCCGCTGATTCTTCTTGACGAAATTGATAAAATGACCCGCGATATGCGCGGAGACCCTTCGTCCGCCCTGCTGGAGGTTCTCGATTCGGAGCAAAACGGAGAATTCCGCGACCATTATATAGAAGTGCCGTTTGATTTATCGAACGCGCTTTTCGTAACCACCGCAAACTCAATCCAAACAATAGACCCGCCGCTTCTTGACAGAATGGATGTGATTGACCTTACAAGCTATACGAGAGAGGAAAAATTTCATATAGCACGCGGGCATCTTATCCCTAAGCAGATTAAGGCAAGCGGGCTTAAAACATCGCTTCTTAAAATTGAAGACGGAGCGGTTTACGCTATCATTGACGGCTATACAAAGGAAGCGGGCGTTCGCAGCCTTGAAAGGAGAATCTCCGCGATTTGCCGTAAAGCCGCTAAGAAAATCGTGACGGGTGAAATAAAAAAAGCTGTTGTTACGGCGGGTAATATTGACAAGTATCTGGGCGCGCGAAAGTATCTTGACGAAAGCCTTACCAAAAGGGACGAAACGGGCTTGGCTAACGGTCTTGCATGGACCTCTACGGGGGGCGTGATTTTACCGCTTGAAGCTATGATTTTAGACGGAAAGGGCGAAATTGAAATCACCGGCTCATTGGGAGAGGTTATGAAGGAGAGCGCGAAAATCGCTATAAGCTATGTCAGAGATATTGCAGATAAGTATAATATTAATAAGGATTTCTACAAGGAAAAGGATATACATATCCATGCCCCCGAGGGAGCGACCCCAAAGGATGGTCCGTCTGCAGGCGTAACGATGACTGCCGCGCTTATTTCGGCGTTGTCCGGCATACCTGTCCGCCGTGATGTTGCTATGACGGGTGAGATTACATTGCACGGCAAGGTTATGCCCATAGGCGGCTTGCGGGAGAAAACCATGGCGGCGTATAAGGCTAAGATGAAAACGGTAATTCTGCCTCTGGCGAACAGAAGTGACCTAGAGGAGGTTGACGATGCCGTTAAGGCAAGCATGAATTTTGTTTTTGCGGAAACATTGTCCGATGTTTTGGATACCGCGCTTGTTGCTCCTAAAAACGAGTTTTCGATTACTTATGTTAAGCCGGATATTGTCAAATCGGATATTTCCAAGAAAACGGAGGTTCTTACGGGTCTTAGTGCGGGTAAATAAGGGTAAATAAGGGTATATAAGGGGAACATCTATGAATTTCACAAGGGTTGAGTTTTATAAATCATACGGAGAATACAAGCAAATCCCCCCGGCTTTGGAGGCGGAGGTCGCATTTTCGGGACGCTCCAATGTCGGCAAATCTACTCTTATCAATAAGCTTTGCAACAGAAAGTCTCTTGCAAGGGTTTCCGGCGTACCCGGAAAAACCATAACGGTTAATTTTTATAAGCTGGACAATATTTATATGGTGGATTTGCCCGGCTACGGCTATGCGAAACGCTCTAAGCAGGAAAGGGAGCGTTGGTCGCCTCTTGTTGAGGGGTATCTTACCTCGGGGCGCATTTCGCTCTTGATTCAGCTTATCGATATGCGCCACCCGCCCTCAAAGGATGATTTGCAGATGCTGAATTATTTAACCGAGACAAAAATGCCGTTTGTCATAGCCTTTACTAAAGCCGACAAGCTCTCCAAGCTTAAACGGGAGGAAAGGTTAGCAGGCTTTGCCGATGAAATTGACAATTTTGATAATATAAGGTCATTCCCCTTTTCCTCTGTTACGGGGGAGGGGGTTGAGGAATTGCGGGAAATAATAGGAGAGTATATATAATGTGCAGGGTGATTTTGTGGAATACCCTTTACAAAACGCTTGACAGCCGTCAGCCAAGCGTGGATATGCACAATTTATAACAGTAACATTAATTTAAATTTTTTTTAATAACCCCCTTGAAAATAACTCCTATTTATGGTAAAATATAATTGTTAACTGTTAATTGTTAACTGTTAATTGATTTAACGGGGAGATGAAAAAATTATGTTTATATCGAAAAATTTAGGGGTAAACGAATTAGGGAATTTAACAATCGGCGGGGTTGATGCCTCTTTGCTTGCAAAGGAATACGGCACGCCGCTTTATGTTATGGACGAGGCTTTGTTCCGTGATAACTGCCGCAGATATAAGCGGGCGATGGAATTGGATTACGGCAGGAAAGGGATTGTTTGTTATGCAAGCAAGGCGTTTTGCTGTAAAGAGGTATTTAAAATTTTAAAGGAAGAAGGCTTGTGGGCGGACGTAGCTTCCGGGGGCGAGCTTTATACCGCTGTTTCTGCGGGCTTTCCAATGGGAAAAATTGTTTTTCACGGCTGCTGTAAAACGGCGGACGAGCTGACAATGGCTTTGAAAAACAAGGTAGGGCGAATCGTTGTTGATAATTTTTCCGAGCTTAGTGCTTTAAGTGAAATAGCGGTTGAGATGGACGTCAGCGCGGATATAATGCTCCGCATAAAGCCTTGTGTAGAGGTTCATACCCACGAGCTTGTTCAGACGGGGAATATCGACAGCAAATTCGGGTTTGCCGCTCAAACGGGAGAAGCACTTGAAGCTGTAAGGCTTGCGTTATTACTGCGGAACATAAACTTAAAGGGCTTTCACTGCCATATAGGGAGTCAGATTTTAGATACGGATTCCTTTGTTAAGGCGGCTGAGGCTATGCTCCTGTTTATCTCCGAGGTTAAGGAGCAGCTTTCCTTTGAAGCGGGCGAGCTTAACTTAGGGGGCGGCTTCGGTATTAAGTATACCGAAGAGGATAAAGCTCCCGAATATGAGCTTTACATAAACGATGTTTCCGCCAGAATTAAAAAGCTTTGTGCTGACAAGGGGCTTTCCTTGCCGCTTATTATGATTGAGCCCGGACGTTCAATCCCGGCACATTCGGGTATTACGCTTTACACCGCAGGCGAGGTCAAGGTAATCCCGGAGGTACGCACCTACGTAATGGTTGACGGCGGCTTAACCGATAACCCGCGCTATTCCATGTATAAGGCTAAATATGAGTTTATCGCCGTAAATAAGGCATCTGAGCCTAAGAGCGAAATTGTTTCAATAGCCGGAAAATGCTGTGAAAAAGACCCGTTAGGCGAGGGGGTTAAGCTTCAGCCTGTTGAATCGGGGGATATTATAGCCGTTTTAGCAACGGGGGCGTTTAACTACTCCATGTCGTCTAACTATAACCGCTTTCCGAGACCGCCGGTGGTTATGGTAAGGAACGGCAAAGCCCGCATTATTGTCAAGGGTGAGACATATGAGGACATGATAAGGAACGACTTGTAATCATAAAATAAATTTACCGAAAAAGAATAATTCACCAAAAGCTGTCAAAACTATGCTTGAGGTGAATTATTATGAAAAATTTTAACATTAAAAAGCTGCTTTCGGGAAAGGGTCTTGCTGTTACCGTTTGTGCGTGTTTTGCTGTTGTGGGTGCTGCCGGCGTATATTCGTACACAAAGCTGACAAACCAGCTTAACAATCAGCTTATCAGCAACAACAACACGAAGCCCCCGGATGATTTTTCGGCAGAACCGAGCGGACAGCCGGTTGACCTGGAGCAGCATAACGTAGCAAGAGGAGAGCAGGATGAGCCATCGGCTGAAGCATCCCCGCCCGAAACAACGCCTTTAGAAGCGGGAGACGAAATGACCGAGGCTGAAACAGAGCTTGCAGAGGAGGTTATCTTCCCATCTGCAACTCAGGAAACAACGCCGGAAAGCGAGGAAGAGGATGACGGCGCGCGAAACCAAGCTATGGTGCGCCCCATTAACGGAGAAGTGATTAACATTTTTTCGGATGGCGAGCTGGTGAAATCCAAAACCCTCAATGTGTGGAGAACCCATGACGGAGTTGATATTGCCGGGGATATTGGTGAAAAGGTTAAGAGCATGAGCTCCGGCGTTGTTACTCAGGTTTATGACGACCAAGCTCTGGGGGTAACTGTGATTATCGACCACGGAGACGGGCTTGAGGGTCACTACAGTAATCTGAGCAAGGACGTAAGGGTAACAGAGGGTGACAGCGTGTCCGCCGGAACTGTTATCGGAGAAATCGGCGACACAACCGTAAGTGAAATCAGCGAGCCTTCGCACCTGCACTTTGCCGTAAGAAAAAACGGCGAATGGATTGACCCAATCGCGCTCATTTCCGGAAAGGGAAGCTAAGAATAATTCCTTAACAGCGCAAGCCTCAACGGATTTACCGTGTTGAGGCTTGTGTGTTTTTTTAGATTAAGGTTCTTATTTTGTGCAGGATTAATTAGCATCAATAGAATTCATAAATGAATCGGGCTTTGGGGCAGGGGAGGGGAGAGCTTCCGAAAGGCTCTTTCTAAAGCGGAGCGAAATGACCAGAGTGACTAAAGAAATCACCGCCCCTGCAAGCGATGCCGGGAAAAGATTATCTTGAAAGAGCATGACGGGAACAGTGCAAGCTAAGCTGACGCACACACCCGCAAGCAAAGCGATGGCTTTTTTATTTGCGAAAATGCCTTTCATAAAGATTAGGCAAAGTGCAGTATACAGCATAAATCCGGCTAGCGCGCTGATTATGTAGGCGGCTGAGTCTAAGGCGGTAAATTCAATAATCTGCCTTTTAATCTCGATGACCTGCTCTCTTGTAATACGTCTTGATTCTATGGCAGGGGCGTACATACTTTCAAATGTCCCCGAATTAATCATTGCCGCGGTAACATAAAGACTGATGTTCTGAAGCCCTATTGAGATGCTGTAAAACATGCCGTAGCCGATTCCGCAGGAAACCGCGCCTTTAAAGTCTCGGCTTTTCTTTAAAATAACCATGACACCCAAAGCTAAAGCGGCGGCGGATACTGCCGCGTTTAAAAGCTGGAGGGCAACAAACGCCGAACCTTCCTGAGCAGGGTTGCCTCCTTGTGTTGCCAAAGCGGGGATTAAAACGATGATGGTTGCCGCCAATGCCGAAAGAATACCGTACCAAAATGCAGAGCCTTTCAGCTTCCTTGAAGCTAAAAGTACAATACCCGTGATGGCGGGGATAACTCCCGTTATAAAAAACGCAAGCAGAATCGCTATGATAGTTTCTTGTGATACCATTTTAATATCTCCTTTTTTTTATTATATTTAATTTTAACACATGAATAGAATATTGTCAATGCTTTTGGTTTTTTTAAACATATGAATCACAACGGCGCGCCGAGGGCGTTGCACCTTACAATAATAACTGCGTGAATTTTAAGCGGCAAAAATTCACGCAGTTATTATTATATTTAAGGTTCTTATTTAACCTCAAAGATTCTGATATTTTCAGAGGGTATTGTAATTTCATTCAGTAAAATATCTTTAATCTGCGCGACCTCAGAGGGGACTAAGCCTTCCGTCTTAACCACTATGTTAGCCGTGGAGCCGTTTAAATATACCACGCAGTCCTCAAAGCCCTGCGCCCTTATAAGATTTTCAACCCTGCCCTCGCTCTCGGAGAGCTTGGAAAGAGTCACCGCTTCAACGGTGTACACATTGGTCTGCTCGGCTGACAGGTCGCCGCCGTTTAACATTGCGGCAAGTGTTTCGACTGCTTCATCGCGGGTGGTCATTCTGGTGAGGCGCGCTTGCGAGAAGAAATCGCTTTCCGTGCTTACGAAAGCCGCATCTCCGTAATTTACCGCGTCCTCAACCTCTAAATCCGACATGGTTCTGGCGGCGGCTATGTCGTCCTGAGCCGCTGAAAATGCGTAGTTCATGTAGATTGCAATTCCCAGAATAAGTGTTAAGCAAGCAAGGATAACGTGCTTTTTGCCTATAATAAAGCTTGGTTTTCTCATAAAATTCTTCCTTTCGATTATTAGACCTCCTCGGAGGTTTTGAGGGAGATGTTTACTTCATTTCAGCGACAAAAATTCTATTAGTGGGGATGCCCAACGCGGTTGACACCGCTCTGTGAATTTTTTCGCTTGTCTTAGAATTACCCCCTCCCTCGCATACGATTATAACGCCGTTTACGGCAGGCTTGTTTACTTTTCTTACCAACGCCTCCTTCTGGGAGCCTTTATCTAATATTACATAGCTGACTTCAGCTTGAGCTCCGCTTTTTTTTACTGTTTCAACATATACGAACTCTTCCGTTGAGGTTAAAGTCAACAACACCTCCGCTTTCCCTACGCCTTTTATTGACATAAGGACATCTCTCAGCCTATCCTCCATCTGAGCGGCGTATAAATCCGAGGATACGAAGTGTATGTCGGGATTAATTTCCGGCGTATCCGCCTTTTTAGGTTTGCCATCGTACATAGCGATTAAAACCATAATAATCAGACCCGCGCCGACCGCCGCTTTAAGAAACAGCGGTTTTTTGAACAGCTCTAAGGCTTTCCTAATCAGCTCATCCATTCTTTATCCACTTCCTTAATTAAAACCTCTCCAAGCTCGCTTTTAATAATCGCGGACGCTTTATCAAAATCCAACGGAGCGTCAAGCGTTATTGCTACCTCATTAATAGATATGCCGGCATTGTCCGAAATATTTACACTTGTCTTAATTTTTACATTATAAATTTCATGATGATTAAGAAGCTCTTCAAGGCGGGTGTTTATATTGCTTTCCGCCGTTTTTACAAACAGCGCGTGAGCCTTTTCTTGGGCTTCGGCGTAGGAATCAAGACTGCTGTACGTTGGGAGGCTTATATCAAAGTCAATTTCCCCCCTTGCGAAAGGAGCGGTAATGATTATCAAAAAGACAACCGTGAAAAGAATTTTCATCTGCTTGCCGAATCGTTCGTTAGGGTAAAGCGAGTCAAGTATAGCCGCCGCGATTCCGATATAGCAGGCGGTTTTTGTAATCAATCTGAAAGCTTCCATTTTACACTCCTTTCTCGTTGAACAAACAGGCTCTAGCTCATATTTAACCCGGTAAGCATCAATATTGCGGTTGACAAGATAAACATCACCGAAAAGCAAACAAGCAGGCTGAACATTAAGGCTAAAATATCGGCAGTATTTTTAAATAAAACTTTAAGTCTTGACACGCCGAATAAATCAGCGGCGACCTCACCGGCAGAAAAGACGAGCCGCATGGCTATTACCTGCATAAGCGAGGGCAAAACGGTGATAAATATAGCCGCTACCCCGAAAAAGCCCACGCCGCTTTTTAGAAGCCCCAAGCTTGAACGCACCGTTGAGTATGCGTCCGCGACCGCCCCCCCGATAACGGGGATAAAACTTGAAGCCATAAACTTAGCGGCTTTAATCCCCAGCGTATCCACGGAGGTTCCGAGTATGCTTTGTATTGAAAGCAAGCCGATAAATATTGTCATGATAAAGCCCAGCGCGAAGGAGCTTGCTTTTTTTATGCCACCTGTAATGCTTGTCAGGTTAAAATCGGGGTTCACCGCGCCGACAACGCCCAAAGCCATACAGACCGATATAGCCGGAACAAGCAGACCCGATGTAAACTGAACAGCCGCCTGAGCCGCAATCGCGACAATCATATTGTAAGCCGCCGCCGAGGAGATGTTTCCGGCGGACGCGGTAAGCCCTGCGAATACAGGTATGTAGGTAAGCATGAAGTGCCCCCCCGATGTAATCGTCTCGGACGCACCGCCGATACACGCGGTGACAGGCTTGATAATCACATTGACAGATACCAAAACACAGACAATGCCGTATGTCTTGGAAAGCTGTTTGTTTGCCGCTGTGTTTCCCAAGCCCTCAACGACCGAGCTTAGTAAAATAACCGCAAGCATGGAGGTTAAGGTTTTAACAGGCAGTACAAGGTTTGACTTAAAGCTGTCAAAGGCGTAGGAAATCACATCCAGCGGAGACAGTTTGAGCATACTTTCCGCATCTCCGATTGAAATGCCGTGCTCGGCTATAAATTCCTCCGCTTCCGCCGTCAGCCCCGAGGACGCGCCGTCAAGGTCAATAGCAAGCTCATCGGCTATGAAAAGGGCTTCATCATCCTGTGCATATGTTTCAATGTTACAGTTAAAAGCCGTAAATATAAGCACCGTAAAAAAAATAAACAACCTTTTCATTATAAAACTTCCTCTACATTCCGAACAGCGAGGATACGACCCCCATAAGAGCTTCAAATAGCGGCAGGGAGAGTAAAATCAAGGTTATTTTACCTGCTGTTTCGATTTGAGCGGCAAGGGCATTTTCGCCGCTGTCCTTGCATATATCATGCGCGAATTGCGTTATATAGCAAATCCCCAGTGCCTTAAAAAGCAGGCTTAAATAAGAGGAATCCGCGCCGGTTCTGCCGAAAATTCCGCTTATTGTGTCGTATATCGGGGTTATGTAACGAATCACCGATAATAAAATCAATGCCGCCGCCGCCATTTTTAAAAATAAGGCGTATTCCTTATTATCATTGCTGAAAAACCTGCATAAAATAGTAGTTATTATGCCAATCGCCGCTATTTTTAATATTTCCATTTTATTTCATATCCCTTGCTTACAGCTTACAATGTACGGCTTACAATTTTGCAGTCAGCTTCTTAAATTACATTGCATACACTGCGCTTAAAATCCGAAAACAGCCTTAACCGTATCAAAAAGCGCGGATATTTCATTTATGACCATCATAAGAACGATTATAATACCCGTGATTGTTATCATCATGCCGTATTCATCGCGGTCGGCTTTTTTTAAGAGCGTGTTTAACACGGCTACGATGATGCCTACCCCCGCAATTCTGAAAATAATATCCAGCTCCACTTTTTTAACTCCCTTTCTCAGAAAATACATATAACTATAAACGCCCCGGACAGCAAGCCGAGCATACGGTAAAGCTTTGCTTTTGAACTATAGTCGTTTTCGGCAGATTCCGTTAAAATTCGCAACTCTTCCTTTTCTAAACACAGGATGCTCAGTTGACCCTCACAGTCGCTTTTGCCTAAATTTTTTCCGATTGCTTTTAAAAGCCTTAAATCGCTTTTTAAAAGCGCGGAGCAGGGGGAGGAATTAACGGCGGCTTCCCATGTTTCACCGAAAGGTGTTAAGGGTTCGGCATTTTTCAAAGCGGCTTTAATGAAGGTAAGCTCGGAAAACCGCTCGTTTTCCGCAAGCCCTTCGAGTATTTCATAGACAGTAGCGGATTTGTAGCGGAGCATGGCGGCAATATCCTCCAGCATATAGCCGACTGTTTTAAGCATTTTGCGGCGTTTGTCAAGGCTTGCCGAGAAGTAAGCTCCGATTCTCGCTGTGAGAATAATGATTAAACCGCACCCGATTAACTTCATCAATATGACCAGTCCTTATTATTTCATTTACCTTGCCCGGCTCTCCCAATAAAGCAATGTAATCGAAAAGAGCGGGGTTAAAATTTTTTCTCATAATATCAGCCATATCGTCCGCGTGGGCTGAGGCTATGATTTTTACACCGCATACAGCGGCTCTTTCCAAAGCGGCGGCATCCTGCGCGTTACCGATTTCATCGCATATGATTACCTGAGGCGACATCACCCTGACGGCGGTTTCTATACCCGCATTTTTGCCGTAGCCATCGAAAACGTCAGAATTAATGCCTATATCGTGGTGCGGTATACCGTTTTGCACGGCGGCTATCTCGCCGCGCTCGTCTATAATTGAAACCTTGTACTTCCTTCCCAGCCGGCGGCATAAATCGCGGAGCAGCGTAGTTTTTCCGCTTGAAGGAGAGCCGGCTATCAGAAGCGACGACAAGCCCGATTTGAAAACGCCGTCGTATATTTCACAAGAGCAGTCAACAACCTCTCTTGCTACCCTAAAGTTCAGACCGCTTATATGCTTAATTGTTTCGGCGGAATTGTTAAAGCTGCTTGAAACAGCCGTTCCGCAGATTCCTACCCTATGCCCGCCCTGAACGGTAATAAACCCGTTCGCCAGCTCCTTGCTGAAGCTGTGGACGGAATACTGGCATACCGCCTCAAAAATATCCTTTATATCGCGCTGCGTTACAGTGATTGCGTTATCCCTGAAAATAACCGAAAGCTCGCCGTTTTCTGTCAAATACCTTGATTCCGCATTGATAAAAACGCCGAGCGGGCGGTTGACCCTAAAACGCAGCTCTTGGATTTTATCCGCATAGCCGTCCCGGATTTTGTTAACCGCCGTTTTTATACGCTGGGGGAAAAACCCCGTATATTCTCCTTTACAGCTCATTTTATGACAATCCTTCCATTTTTTCATCCGTTTAGTCCTAACTCAATAAAATTACATACTCAATTCTATGAAGCGCGGGACAAGTATAGAACAAAAAAACCGCCGACTTCATTACGAAATCGGCGGTTAAGTTATTCCGTTGAGTATATCTTTGCTGCTTCTTTATAAAACCCAATAAATTTTTCACGCAACGCCAAAGGTTCTAAAACCTCAACATCTTTACCAAATTTGAGAAAATAATACTCAAATTGACGAGGGGTACAATCGAAACAATAGATACAATTATCTTTTTCCCTATATTGAGGTCGCATATAAAGAATTTGAGCATACATTTTTTGTCCATTCGCAGTAAGTGAAGCTTTTATTTTTTCAGTAGGTTCAGAAAGAAATTGAAGTCCCCGCTTCTTTTTTTCGGTTTCAATCTTTTTTATATTGTCTTTGGTAATTTTCTCAGATTGCAAACGCTTTATGCAATTAATAAAAGCTACCCGAAAGCAACAAGTATTTCCGGTGTCTTGCTCAATCCCTATAAGGTAGTTGTATCCTGTCCATTTATCGTGTTCGATTTTATAAGGAATAACAATATGAGGTTTGTCTTCTTGATTTATCCGTGTGGTTGATATTTTCAAAGCAAACCTACCAATACTTTCTTCAATCTCATATACTCTTTCCCTATACCAAACTTGCTCACGCTCATAATAAGGCAATCTGGAATAGACTTCAGCGATTGTTTTAACGTAGCTTCCGATTGAATTTTCATAAAGCTCTACAATTTCTGAATTAATCGTTTCAAGCTTGACACGAGTTTCTTTTTTTATTCTTATATTAAAATGGTCGCTTGCTTCTTTTTCGTATAGTTTTGCTTGCTCTTTAAGTGTGCGTAATTTAACATACTCCTGCTCAAAACCATAATTTAACATCAAATCGTTAAGAAAAGCAGATTTTGAGCTTTTAGCGTTACCATTCGCCAAAGCCGACATATCCCCCTCAATAACGCTTAACGCATAATAACTTAACTTAATATACGTCTTTAAATCTTCATTATCAATATGAAATTTCATATCGTTTACCTCTCTTAAATTATCAGTACCCGTAATGGGTATAAATATATTATTTTAATACACTAAATATAACGATTTTAAGATGTTTTTAGGGTACATAATTCAAGATAATATTTGCCTTTACAAACCCGATAAATTGTTGTATAATATATTTAAACTCAAACAACTAAGCAAGATTCTGAAATCACGAAGAACAAGGAGGAGATATTGAAATGGGTGCAATGCAAACATTTAAAGCCGCAGTTTGCGGTCCGTCTGCGATGAAATCTTACGCTGACATCATAGCAGAACGCCGGCAAATTAAATCCAAGTTGTCCCTACAACAAATTGAGGACTTGCAAATTCGATTGAATTTTGACGAAGAGCTTAACAAAATCATACTGACAGAGCTATCAAGAGGCGATATTGCCGCCTGTGCTATGTTTGGGATTTTAACGGCATTCATTGCTCAGACTTTAGACAGAAACGGCAAAGCAATTGAAACCTTTATAAACACTTTGCAAATTACCGACCCGTCAACCGGAGACAAGGTTTCAATCCGCGCTTTTGACACAAATAATATTTTTGACATTAAGCGCGGTACAAATCATCGTGAACAACTCTTCCATTCGGGAAACCTTTTCAAAAAAGCTCCTGCCGATTTCGTAAAGCCCGATGGTTTTTCGCTCGAAGAGTTAATGGGGCAAAGCAAATCCGAATACTCATTACTCGAAATTATGACAAAGCATTACGGCTTAAATGGCGGCTTCTTGAAAATAGCAAGGAATATAATAAAAATTTACGGCGTTCATTTCAGTAAAGATATTGTCACTCCCGCCGGACTTCCGTTGCCGTTTTCAGACGTATTTACAAAGTTTACAAAAAATGACTCAAACGCTTGCGGATACTCGACGAGCAATGCCCTGTATGACGGATTTTTGAAAGAAGTGAATAAAGAACTTCACTTCCTAAATGTTCGGGCTTCTGATATTTCGTCAGCCGTGCTTATCGGTATTTTTACAAAAGTATTTGTTAAAATCGTACACCCCGAACTCGATAAGCGGCAGCAAAAATCACTGGTTTCTAAAATGACAGTAGTGACCACGGCAATGTTAATTATCTCGCAGATGCTTATGCTTAGTGCGAGTTGGACTAAGTGCGGAAAAGTAGTTGACGGCGGAAAACTAAACCTAATTGCCGCTCAAATGCTTATTGCAAACAGCTTCAAGATTTGCATCGAAGCCAATAAAAATCACAGCATTTTAATGGGTATCTACAAAAAACGACAAATGATTATAGAGGAGGAATTATTAAATGCAGATTAAACTACAAGAGTACGGCAAATTTGCGGATGAGCCATACTTCTTTGAAAATGATGAAAACCGGTTTGTCAGCGAGGAAGCCTTAGAGGTTGCAATGTCGGTTCTTTCTCGTGATGATAATTGGAAACCTCAAATCACAGCATTGCTCACAATGGAAAGGCTAAAACTTAAACTTGCCGAGGGAAAACTTGCAGTTGAAGAGTACCGAAAGCAACTCAAAACGATTATGCAGGAGTTCTTTAAGGACAACGGTTACCCCGTTCTTGACGAAACCGAAGCGGCTGTTGAGTTTTATAAAATAATTAATAATTACTATGCTGAAAAGGGGGGAGCATAATGGCTGTTTTTTTAAAAATGTTGCTGACAATTGTGGGAGCAATAATTGTCGGGATGGTGTCTGGTACTGTTGCAAGCAATATTAACGAAAATGCTCGTCGTAATGCCGCAATATAATTTGAAAGGGGGAATTTTACATATGTCTTGGGCATTTATAATCTGTGGTGCGTTGGTTTTCTTCGCAGTCGCAGCACTTGTATACTCGTGCCTTGAAGAGAAACGTACGCCGTGGCATACGGCATTTGCAGGAAGTTTTTAGGGAGGTTTTTACTAAGCCCTAATCGAAAATGGTTAGGGCTTGTGGTTTTATTCAGTCTATTTTCGAAGCCAGTAAACATCCGGACGTGAAAGTTGTCTTGCATTGTTGTACGCCATATCAAGTGATAAAATGGTTATACCTTCATAATACTTTTTTCCGTCTTTAGCTTTTCTCAAAACTAAGACACAATCAGGTAATTCACTATTGCTTTTATCCAGAAACAGAGGTAACATAAATTGATATTCTGTCTCTTTTATATTATATTGAGGTATTGCATACTTAAAATTACGTTTTGCCAAACTTTGAGATTTTTTCAATGCTTCTTTTATCTTTTGTTTTAATTCTGCTTCAACTCTTCTTAATCCAACGCTGTCATCTTTTGATTCTTTTATTTTTTCGCTATAAACAGGAATTCTGTTAGGGTCTTTAAGTAAAGATTCAAATATATGATGATATACTGGTTTTACATCTTGGAAAGCATCAAATATAACGTCTTGCAATTCTTCAAAATACTTTGCTAATTCAAGCTTGGTATTTGGGGCTCGAACATCATCGTCATAAATAAGGTCTAGTTTTTCAAATTCGCCGTTAGAGTTTTGAACAATTAACAAGTATAATTCATTTAATGAAATATCCAATAATCCGGTATTAAAAACAATTCCATCGTCAGTTTTGATGGTTTTTTTCTCCTCTACCAGTCTAAGGTAAGTGTATTCAAGATAATTGAGAAGCACCTCGTCTTTTTGTCCCCAATATTCTTTCATAGCCAATTCTTTAACACTGGCGATAAAGCCATCATCTTGTCTCAAACAATCTTTTAAATTGTACGCCTCTCTTTGACTTTCCATAGAACAATTCGATGAAACAGATTTTGCATCATCAGAAACCGGCAACTCAAATAGTGAGTCAATATAATTGCTGCTAACTATCCAAATACCTTGCCACTTACGATGTTTCCTTCCTTTAGGGTCTTGAGTATCAATTTCCGGTTTTATGCTTCTTGAAGTTTGAAAATATATTAATTCCCCATATTCATTAGTTGATTGCTCTTTATCTCCATAAATCGGAAAGAAAGCCTTCTCATTGACATATTTAACTTTATCCTTTGTAACAGCTGTGTTAAAACAATCCGTAACAAATTTTAATACGTCACGTGACTTTCCGCGTGTGTCTATTTCCAAGCCAATTAAAGGTTTAATTTTATCAATATGTTTATTAAAATCAATGAAGACATAGTCCGTTATATCGTCAATTTTATTGCCTAAACCTATTCTTTGTTCATTTGACGTTGTTTCTGCACAATTTATATTTTCAATGTCTTTCGCTATAGGTTTGTTTTCCGGATTTTTAATATTAACACACTGAACCTTATTTGCCCATAGGTCACCATACCTATCTTCGCCAAATCCAAAAGTCACGTTTGCTCCAATGGATAAGTCGGAATATGTTTTTCCCCAAAACATAGATTTTTCATTAAACCGATAACTTGTGTTGTCATCGTCTATTATGACTCCGTTTGCTGAGTTTAACTCAGTGACAATTCCTTGGATTATCTTTTTTGTGTTACCGAAATTTAACATTTTACTTTACCTCCCGAAATTTTAAATTAAACTTTCATTTTGTTTAAATTTTATCGCCCCTTAAAAAAAAGCCCGAATTCTAAGTGGGGCAGATAAAAACCTCTCCGCTCGCCTTGCGGTGTCTAAACGCAACTGTTCTCATCTGCGTTGTATGTCGGACACCTCTAACCGCGAGTGCTCCGCAACGGCGAAGACCCACCTAAATCCGCCAACATTCACCGTAAAAACAGCCTATACCTTATATTATACCACACTCAAAGCCGATTGTCAAGCTTTTTTTAACACGTTTGCTGTGTGATTTTATGCGGTTTTGGTTGACGAGGTCGATAGAATGTGGTATAATATGAAAAAGAAAAAAGGGGGGACTTCACATGAAAATAAACCACATAGCCGTTTATGTCCGTGATTTGGAAGAGACAAGGGTGTTTTATGAAAAATATTTCGGCGCAACGGCTAATAAGCAGTATCATAACCCGAAAACGGGATTAAAAACCTACTTTCTGACGTTCAACGGCGAACCCAGACTGGAAATCATGCAAAAGCCGAACCTACCCGAAACCGGGATAGAGGGCGAGCATTTAGGGTATATCCACCTTGCGTTCAGCACGGGAAGCAGGGAAGCGGTCGATGAGCTGACAGAGAGATTGCGAAGCGATGGGTACACAATACTCAGCGAGCCGCGAACAACAGGCGATGGGTATTATGAAAGTTGTGTTTGTGATGTTGAGGGGAATAGGGTTGAGATAGTGGAGTGAGGGAGGTTTTCACGTATTTCAGATTCAATATGGCTGAATCCTCAACGCCTAAATCTCCCGTTTGATATATCGGTCTTCCGTATCGGTTCATTATTAATGACTTTAGCCTTGTGTTTTCCGACAGGGTGATTACTGTTAAGCAGATAGCCTTGTAACTTGTTTTGGGTAGTAGAGGCGTTAATAGCGTTTGGCATGACACCTAATTTCGCACTATTCACAACGTCTGTATTCATTATACCACTGTTCCTACTACTTGTCAACTGTTTTAAGCGATTTTCCCGCCATTCATCAAACCCCATATCCCTGTTAAATTTCTCGCGATGTGCCGCAAGGGCGGGGGATTCGCTTGCAACCATAGGCTTCATCACACAACGGCAATTGATAACTTCCGCCGGTTCGCCGTTTGGGTCGCCGGGAAACATCAAGCCGTTGCCAAAAGGCTCGTAATCCTACAATAGTGGTTTTTAGCGTTCGGACAATAAAAAAGCCGAAAGTCTCATAACTCTCGGCTTTTGCCCTAAAAATAATATTTTATTGACGCGCTCATACACGGGATAAAAGTCAAAATGAACAGTTAATTCGTGCTTTACTCGCAGAGCGCACGAATCTCCCTCACATAAATATGCTAAAACAACAAAGGCTGAAGCTGTACTCCGTTTAACGCCGAAATCGCCGCTTCCGGGATTTTGTTGAAATCGGCGATAAGCGAACGCGGCTTCCCCTCAAAATCATCCTGCCCGAACGGAACAAAAAAATAACCCTTAGTGTTTAGCAGAGAGCCTATATTTTTAGACGACCCGGCAAGCCCATCGTTAGTTGAAAGTGCCAGAAGCACCGGGTTTGAGTTGCGGACGTGGGATTTTGCCGCCATTGTTACCGCAGTGTCGGTAATTCCGTTAGCAAGCTTTGCCAAGGTATTCCCCGTACACGGCGCGATGATAAGTATATCAAAAAGCCTCTTAGGACCAATCGGCTCGGCTTTGTCTATGGTATCAATGACCTCGCGTCCGCAAAGAGCTTGAAGCTTTTCTTTGTGCTCTGCGGCTTTGCCGAAGCGCGTGTCTATAGAAGCGGCGTTGTGAGACATTACGGGCGTAACCTCAACGCCCTTGGAAATAAGCTCTGTGATTTGTGAAAAAGATTTATCAAATGTGCAAAATGACCCGCAAAGCGCGAATCCGGCGCGCAGTCCTTTAAATGTTGAATTGTTAATCATTTTTAAACCCATGCTCCTATTCTTCCGGCACGGGCTCCGCCCCCCTTTCATTTAGGATATTTTCAATAGTTTGCGCTATTATTTTTCCCGATGTAAGCGGGGCTACTTTTCCCGGAAGCGATAAGAGCCAGATTGTTTTCACTCCCAGCCTGCCTGCGGTATCGAAGTCTACGCCGCCCGGCTTTGACGCCAAATCTATGATAAGACAATTTTTATTGAGTGTTTTCAGCATTTTCTCGTCTAACAGCATAGCCGGAACGGTGTTGAATATTATGTCAAAGCTGCCTAAAAAGCTTCCCAAATCATCAATGTGAATATGAGAGCATCCGAAAATTTCCGCCCAAGCAAGGTCATGGTATTTCCTTGCCGCAACAGCAACCTCCGCCCCAAAGCCGCTTAGCTGACGAATGATGGTTTTGGCTATCCTTCCCATCCCTATTATAAGTATTTTCTGGCTGGATAAGGTTGAAGCGGTTTCCTCCATCGCGACTTGAATCGCCCCCTCGCCGGTAGCTACGGCGTTCATGACAGCAAATTCCTCCCGCGCCGAATAATCCTCGACTTTTATGCCGCAGCTTTTAAACAAAGCATTCATTTCCTCGGTAATCCGTCCCCCGAAAACTATGCCGCCTTCTTTTATTATTGAAGTCAGCCCCCCCAACGGTATGCTGTTGCCGGAAAACGGGGTGTTCACCGTCACTCCATCGTTGGTCGCAGGTATCGGCAGTATTATGTAGTCAACGCGTTCTTTTAAGGATGCAAGACTTTTTATTAAGGTAACTTTTTTTGAGAATATAACATTTTTGTCAAAGCCCGCCGCATAAACGCTGTTTTTTCCGGCAAGAGCCTCCGCTAAGGTTACATACCGCAGGTCGCCCCCCGCTATTAAATATTTTTTGAGCATATAGCAAATCATTCCTTTTGAGTTGATGTTTTATTATATGCCGATGTTTAATTTGTGTTAACTCACTTCATCATAATAGCTGCCTCCTGCATTAAAATAGACTGCAAGAAAATAACCCCGCATGACCCGCAGGGTTATTTTAATATTTACAGGCATATAAACTACTCTTGACCGACTAAAATATACATGAGTTAAAAAATTTATGACAACAAGCAGTGCTTTACAAATTCAAGCTTCCTTCCGGCTTCATTGCTAACCTCGGCGCGGATATAGAGTGCTTTAAGCAAAGCGATTGCTGAGTCCTCGCTTAAGCTTTTTACCATGGCTTTCATTTTCGGAGAATTGTCTAATTCAAAAATATCAGTTGCAACTGATTTGAGAGCAGCATTTTTAGAAACTTTATCTCCCTGCTCCGATTCGTAAGTTGAAGAAAATTCAGCAGTAGATTCCGCTCCCGCGCTCTCATAGTTCGTTTCGTTAAGCTGAACCTCATACTCTCCTGCCGATTCGGTCTTAGCGGCTGATTTTTTATTGGTTTTACCGGCTTTGTCAACCTTAGCTTTACGGTTATATTGCCGTTTTACTCTGGCGGGAGCACTTTGACCGTAGTCGTTCAAAAACTCACTGAGCAATTCTTCCGAAAAATCATCCTTCTCATCGACCACGCCGCCGTAATAGTAAGGCGACACGCCTAACACCTGCGCCATTGAAAGAACTACCTTAAGAGAAGCGATTCCTTTGTAAAACGAAGTCCTGTCAAGTCCCGATAAGGCTACGATTTCTGCTTTTTGAGTTTTGGACGCTGCCTTGTAATCCTCCTCAATCCTCTTTTTTGATTTTTCCATGTCCTTGCTTGCGTTCATTTTCTTCAATGACCTAAATTGTTCTGCGGTAAGCATAATTTTTTCCTCCTAAAATTAATTTGACAAACAATTCAACATTTGTTATATCAATTATAACAAATGCTGAATTGCTTGTCAACATTTTTTTATAAAATATTGCTATTTTTTTTATTTTATAGTAAAATAAAGCTTATTACGCATGTTTTCGTCCGTTTCAAACCTGCCTCTGAGCACGGAAGTAACTGTTTTGGCGGTTGTTTTTTCAATTCCTCTCGCCGTCATGCAGCTGTGGTTCGCGCTTATAAAAACAGCAACATCCTCCGTTTTAGCCGATATGCTCATAATTTCGGCTATATCTGTGCCAATGCGCTCTTGAAGCTGCAGTCTCCGCGCCGCCATATCTGCTATACGGGCGATTTTAGAAAGTCCGAGAACCTTATTTTGAGGAATGTAAGCAACCGTAATTTTCATATCGTACATTAAAGCCAAATGATGCTCGCAGTGGGAAAAAACCTCAATATCCTTAACAACCACAATATCGCCGCAAGGATTGCCTTCAAAACCCTCGGTAAAGCATTTATCAAACATTGCCGCGATTTCTTCGTTGGTGTACTGCATACCCTCAAAAATCTCGCAATACATCTTCGCTACCCTTTGGGGGGTATCTTTCAAGCCTTCGCGCTCGGGATTGTCGCCTAAAGCCGTTATAATCCCCTTTATATGACGCTCTATCGCCTCCCGGTCAATCTCCTTTTTCATATTCCACCAAGTCCTTATCAATTAAATCATTAATATACCCGTTTAAACTCTTCCCCTGTTTTTCGGCAACCCCTTTTATGATTTCTTTTCTCCCCTTTTTAACCTTAAGCTCTATCCGGTCATAGGATTTAGCTATATATTCATTATTAGCTTTATATTTTGCTTCTGAAATTTTCATAAAATCACCCTTTAGATACATTGACGTTAATATAATTTTTACAGAAAAAACACAAATACTCCATTAACATTGACGTTAATGTATGGTATAATGTATTTACTAAAACACTGAACAGGCTATAGGTAAAAAAGAAAGGAATAAAATTATGGGCAATATAGAACAAATCTTTGAAAGGCTTAATACTCAGCAAATTCTCTCATTCATTCGTCAAGGCTCAGAGGCGTTAACAATAAGCGGCGAAAGCTACGAGCAACGGATTAAATCAGCTGAATCCCAAATAAACAAAGCACTTGAAGAAACAGTAAAGGACAAGGAATCAAATTTAAAATTAGAACAGGAAATAGTCCGTTACACAAGTGCTTGCGAGGACATATATATGGAAATAGGGATAAAATGCGGTGTAATTATGCTAATTAATTTAATGAAAACAAATTAGTATATTATCAGTTTGTAAACTGTAAATTGTTAATTGTTAATTGTCAATTGTCAATTGTCAATCATACTCCCCTTTCATTCACCCCCCAAATATGCTTATGAAGCTGCAACTGCAACCTAACACCATTGAGTTTTTTTTCCTTCATAAACTCGACTATCTCCGGCGGCTCTAATTTGCCGTATACGGGGCTTAGATAGACGGCGCATCGCTTTAGTAAATCGTATTCATTAAGTATCTGCCAAGAGCGGATTAAATCATATTTCGTCCTAACGACAAATTTAACGGTATCTTGTTGATTAAGCAGGGTTAAATTATTAACAAGCATAAAGCCCTCCATGCCGCTTGACGGCAGCTTGTAGTCCATTGTTAAGGAGGGGCGGTTTTTCTTTATAGAATCAATGATTGAGATGTCAGCCGAGCCGTTTGTTTCAATCTCAACGCCAAGACCTAAATCGCCGGACAGCAGCTGCAAGAGGTCGGTAATCTCAGGCTGAATAAGCGGCTCGCCTCCCGTTATGGTCACAAGGTTTATACCGCTTTGCTTTATACGGCTGTAGACTTCCTGCGAATTATAAATTTCAAGCTTTCGGTTATTGAACACATCGTTAGCCCATTTTGTATCGCAATAAGGGCAATCTAAATTACAGCCTGCAAATCTGATAAAAACCGCAAGCTGACCCGCATTTCTTCCCTCTCCGTTTATACTTTCAAAAATTTCAGCTATCTTATAGTTCATTCTGTTCTCTCCCGCTCAGACATGTAAAACTCGGCGCAGTTTTTTTCTGTTTCATATAATGAAACCTTTTTTACGTTATACCCTGCATTTTTAAGCTGAGAATAAAAATATTCAGCTAAATTTTCGGCGGTTGGTCTGAACGGCAACGGGGTAAGCTTAAACCCCTCGCCGTTCAGCGCGCTTACCGTTTCCGGCTTCAGCGTGCCGTCTTCATAGATTAGGGCATGGTCAAGGTTTTCGGTTATCTTTTTTAAATCGCTCTTGAAAACCGAAAAATCCGCTACCATTCCGCCTAAAAGCAAGGGGCTTTCCGCAACCGCCGAAACCTTAAAGCTGTGCCCGTGTATATTCTTGCATTTTCCATCGTAGCCGTGAAGAAAATGCGCGCTGTCAAAAGAGGCTTCCGTCTTAATCGCGTACATAGTTTGTCTCCTTAACGAATAAAGCAAGCATTAGTTATTGTCGTGTCCGCCCAGCTTTACCTTTATATCTACGTTTCCTCCGGCTCTGGCAAGCGTTATAATCATAGTATCGCCGGCTTTATGAAAGTCTCTGATTTTTACAAGGTCAGCCATGTTTTCCACGGCTTCGCCGTCCGCTCCCACTATAATATCGCCCGGCTTAATCCCCGCTTTGTCGGCGGCGGCTCCCGGCTCAACCGATGTGACAATTACACCCTTATCAAAGGGAAGATTGTGATAACGCTGGGTAATCAGAGAGCTTTCTAAATTTTCTCCCACAATGCCGAGCTTCGGTCTGGTGTCGGTGACAAAGCCTTTATCAATCAGTTCTTGAAGCAGAGGCATGGCATCGGTAATCGGAATCGCGAAGCCGATACCCTCAATACTGCTGTAAACAAGCTTAGAAGACGTAATGCCGACCACCTCGCCGCGCCCGTTTATAAGCGGACCGCCGGAGTTGCCGGGGTTTACGGCAGCATCGGTCTGAATCAGCGTCATTTCCGTAGTACCGCCGCCCATAAGCTCGAAATTCATCTTTTTATCAAGACCGGAAATCATACCGCCGGACGCAGACAAGCCCAACCCCAAAGGGTAGCCCAGTGTAATTGCTTTTTCGCCCAGAATCAAGCTGTTTGAATCGCCGATTTTGGCAGGAATCAAGTCTTTCGCGTCAATTTTAATAATTGCTAAGTCAGTTGCCGTATCAGCACCGATAACCTTGGCTTTATATTCCTTTTCATCATGCGTTATAACGGTAACCTCTTTGGCGGTTTCAACCTCCGGCGGAGAATAGTTGCCGAAAAATCCGCCGAACGGGCTTGAATAAGGGCTGCTCTGCGCTCTGGTTTCGGTTTTTATAACATGCGCGTTGGTTACGATATATCCGTCCGGGGTCAGCACAATCCCCGTGCCGCCTCCCGTGCCGTCCGAAAAGGTCGTGGATATTGCCACAACGGACGGGGCTACGCCCGCGATAATCTGCGCTGTTGAAAGCTGTCCCGAAAAATTCGGGTCGTCAATGATGCTGAGCCTGTCGATTAATTGCGAATCTGCAATATCAGAGGGGATTTTAACCTCCGTTCTCAAAATATCCACGCCTTGCGATGCCGTCTGAGAGCTGTTTGTTCCGTATTGCGAGTTTGCGATATAAGCCCCTCCGAATCCCGATGCCGCGCCGACAAGAGCGGCTGTCAAGATGATGGCAATTACCTTTCCCGCGCCGTTTCCTCCTTTTTTGATTTCCGGCTCGGGTGAGTAAAGCGATGAAGAGTAGCTTACGTCAATAATTGGGTTTTCGTTGTCATACATATAAAATCATCCTTTCAACATTCGTGTAATCATACTGCCTACACATATAATACCAGATTTATGTGTAAATACAGTGAAATAATATTGAAAATTTGAAAAAAGTTTATTTAGAACCAACGCTCACCGCCGGGCTGAACTCCTCAAAGTCATCATCCGGGTCGATATTTACGTTAACAACGGCGGTTTCGGCGGCTTGAAATGTTTTTTGCGTATCTGCCGCAGTAGCTTTCTGCGCCGCGGCTTTTTTGTTTTTCTTGGAAGCCATAACAAGCTCGCCGCTTTTCTCATTGATTTTAGCTTCCACCGTTTTCATTACATCAAGGTTATTTTTTAAGTATTCCTTTGCATTATCGCGCCCTTGACCGATTTTTATACCATCGTAAGAGAACCATGCCCCGCCCTTTTGGATTATATCAAGCTCGACCGCAAGGTCAAGAACCTCGCCCGTTCTTGAAATGCCCTGCCCGAACATAATATCAAATTCGCACTCCTTAAAGGGCGGCGAAACCTTGTTTTTCACGACCTTGCACTTCGTCCTGTTACCTATAATCTCTGCACCGCTCTTAATCGATTCAGCCTTTCTAACCTCAATCCGCACCGATGAATAAAATTTCAAGGCTCTGCCTCCGGGTGTTGTTTCCGGGTTTCCGTAAGCAATTCCGATTTTCTCCCTTACTTGATTGATAAACACGGCAACGCAGTTTGATTTTGATATGACAGAGGTAAGCTTTCGCATAGCCTGCGACATAAGGCGCGCCAAAAGCCCGACATGAGCATCGCCCATTTCTCCGTCAATTTCGGATTTTGTCACCATTGCCGCCACCGAGTCGATTACAATGCAGTCAATCGCGCCGGAGCGGATAAGAGCCTCGGTGATTTCAAGAGCCTGCTCGCCGCTGTCCGGCTGTGAAACCAGCATGTTGTCTATATCAACACCTAAAGCCTTGGCGTAAATAGGGTCAAGCGCGTGCTCTACATCAATAAAAGCAACTGTCCCGCCAAGCTTTTGCGCTTCCGCTATAATATGTAATGAAACGGTGGTTTTCCCGGAGCTTTCCGGACCGTAAATCTCAACGATGCGCCCTTTGGGAACTCCGCCTATACCAAGTGCCATATCAAGTGTCATAGAGCCCGTGGGGATAGAATCAACCTTAAAGTCCGATGCTTGCCCCAGCTTCATAACCGCCCCCGCGCCGTACTGCTTTTCTATATGAGCGATTGCCGCTTCAAGAGCTTTTTGCTTCTCGTCGGCATTTTTAGGCTTACCCGGATTCTCTTTTTTGACAGGTTCAGTTTTTTTAGACATAATAAAGACCATTCCTTTCAGACACCAACAAGGTGCAGGTAAATTCTAATCACGAATCACTAATTTAAAATATTTATTAAATACCAATTAATAATACCATTATTTAGAGTAAAAGTCAAGCGATTATTACGAATAATTAATTAATATGATAATTATTGCAAAAAAGCATAAGTATTTTTGTTATTTTTGTATCTTTTAAAAAAATAAAAAAAGTGTTATAATTATTTGGAGCGTTCTTATTAGAAAGGATTGAGGTTATGGATATTATGATTATAGTGGGGATTATACTAATAATCAGCGTGCTTTCTTGTAAGCTGACCATTAAGACGGGGCTTCCCGTTTTGGTAGGCTTTATTCTGATTGGAATATTTTTGGGGAATTTTATCAGATTTGAGGAATTTTCAAGAGCGGAGGAAATATGCAGTATCGCCCTTTTGTTTATTATATTCACGGGCGGGTTTCAGACTAATTTTAAACACGTTAAGCCCGTGCTTGCCGTTTCTTCAATCATGGCTTCTTTGGGGACTTTTTTGACCTCGGGAATAGCCGCGCTTTTCGCGCATTTTGTTTTAGGGCTGGAGATGTATGCGGCATTACTGCTCGGCGCGGTAATATCCTGTACCGATGCGGCTTCGGTATTTTCGATACTAAGCTCTAAAAAGCTTAATTTAAAGAATAATCTAGGCTCAATATTAGAGATGGAAAGCGGCTCTAACGACCCTTTCGCCTATATGCTTACCGTTGTGTTTATCACGCTTGCTTCCGGCGGCTCGCAAAATGTAGCCGTATTGCTTCTTATGCAGATTACAATCGGCGCGGCGGTCGGCTTTGCCATCGCAAAATTGGGGCAGCGTATGCTCAACAGGCTTCGCTTGGAAATTGACGGGCTTCACGCCGTACTGCTGGGAGGGGTTGTGCTTTTAATATACGGCATGGCGGGTGCTTTGGGCGGCAACAGCTTTCTTGCGGTATACATAGGCGGAATGGTTTTGGGCAACAGCAAGCTTGTATATAAGATGTATCTTTCAAGGCTGTTCGGTTCTCTTTCCATGATGATGCAGATTTCGCTGTTTATTGTATTGGGAGTGCTTTGGATTCCCTCTACCTTTATAGCGGTATTGCCCGTCGGGCTTGCGTTTGCCGCATTTATGTTCTTTGTTGCACGCCCTGCGGTCGTTTATCTTATGATGAAGCCGTTTAAATATACGGCAAAGGAAGCCGCGCTCGTATCGTGGGCGGGCTTTAGGGGGGCGGCTTCAATTGCTTTTTCAACCTATATTCTGTCGGCAGGTCTGCCTTACGGCGAATATATTTTCAGCGTTGTATTTATTGTCTGCCTTCTTTCGGTAATTCTTCAAGGCTCGTTGCTCTCCCCTCTCGCGAAGCGTCTGGATTTAGTTGACCCCGAGGAAAAAAAGCTTAAACCTATTGAAGATTACGTCAAGGAGGTTCATAACGAATTGCTGGAGCTGGAGATTCAGCCCGGCAGCTATGCCTGCGGCAAAGGCGTGCTTGAAACCGGTTTGCCGGAAGATATATTTGTCGTTATGATTAAACGGGGAGGTAAATATATCGCGCCCTCGGAATCAACTAAAATCGCCGAAAACGATACTCTGGTGATTGCCTGCCCCGATAAGAATAAAATTAAGGCGATGAGTAATTTTGTTGGTTAATAAAAAGTTAGGAGAGTATGTTTTATGAGAGCGGTAATTACGGTAATCGGTAAGGATTCGGTAGGGATTTTAGCAAAGGTCAGCGCGGTATGTGCGGAATATAACGCTAACGTCATTGAAGTAACGCAAAGCGTTTTGCAGGAAATGTTCGCCATGATTATGCTTACGGATATATCAAAGCTTACAATTGAGTTCACGGAGCTTGCAGACAAAATGACGGAGCTCGGCAACAGCCTCCGCCTGCAAATCCACACCATGCACGAGGATATTTTTAACACCATGCACAGAATATAAACCAATTAACAATGAACAATGAACAATGAACAATTATAATTAGCTAATGAACAATTTAACTGTTCATTGCTCATTGTTAATTGTTAATTGTTAATTGCAAAAGGGGGAGTTATCTAATGCTTAATGCTCATGATATATTGGAAACGATTCGTATGATTCAAGAGGAATGTCTTGATATACGCACGGTTACTATGGGGATTTCGCTTTTGGATTGTATCGACAGCGATGGTGCTGAAGCTTGCCGTAAGGTATACGATAAGATTACAAGCAGGGCGCGAAATCTGGTTAAGGTATGCGAGGGCATTGAAAAGGAATACGGTATACCTATAATAAATAAGAGGCTTTCAGTTACTCCGATTGCTATGGTTTCGGCGGCAAGCAGCGGAAGCCCTGTAAAATTTGCGGAAATCATGGCAAAAGCGGCGGAAAATTGCGGTGTGAACCTCATAGGGGGGTATTCCGCGCTTGTGGAAAAAGGCTTTTCGGCGGGCGATGCGGATTTCATAGAGTCGATTCCCGAAGCTTTAGCAACAACTGAGCGGGTCTGCGCTTCCGTTAATATAGGCTCGACAAAGGCGGGGATTAATCTTGATGCCTGCAAGCTTATGGGGCGCATCGTAAAGAAAACGGCTGAAATGACAGCTGATAACCAATGTTTCGGCGCGGCGAAGCTTGTCGTATTCTGCAATTCGGTATCGGATAATCCGTTTATGGCGGGCGCGTATCACGGTATAGGCGAGCCGGACGTTACAATCAACGTAGGCGTTTCGGGACCGGGTGTTGTAAGGGCGGCTTTGACAAAGTATAAAGACGCTGATATTGCAGAAATATTCGACATAATAAAAAAGACCTCTTATAAAATAACAAGGGTCGGTCAGTTAGTCGGCGTAACCGCTTCGGCGCGGCTGGGTGTTCCTTTCGGGATTGTTGATTTATCTCTCGCGCCTACGCCCGCCATCGGAGATTCCGTTGCTTATATATTGGAAGAAATGGGACTTGAAAGGTGCGGCTCCAGCGGCACTACGGCGGCTTTGGCTATGCTCAACGATGCAGTTAAAAAGGGCGGCGTTATGGCTTGTTCGCGCATAGGCGGGCTTTCCGGCGCGTTTATCCCCGTATCGGAGGATGCGGGGATGATTGCCGCCGCCGAATGTGGCGCGCTTACTTTAGAGAAGCTTGAAGCCATGACTGCCGTATGCTCGGTCGGGCTTGATATGGTGGTTATCCCGGGCGATACCCATGATGATATTATAGCCGCCGTAATAGCCGATGAAGCCGCAATCGGGATGGTAAACAACAAAACAACAGCCGTAAGAATCATACCCGCAATCGGCAAAAAAGAGGGCGATTGCCTTGACTGGGGCGGGCTTTTCGGCAGAGGTCCGATAATGAGCGTAAACAAGTATTCGCCGTCCGCATTTATAAACCGAGGCGGGCAAATTCCCGCGCCGCTTCATAGTTTGAGGAATTGAAGCCTATCCGCTGAAATGATAAGCTATTGCATATTTCTCGTAATCCCTCAAATAATATCAAAAACCGAAAGGAATTGATATTATATGCAGGATTTAAACAAAATCAACCAAAATCTACCGCTAAACGCCGTTGAAATACCGCCGACTGCTCCCAACGCCGACACTGTAACCGCGCTGAAAAAGGAAAGCGGGCGGGTCGTTGGCTATCAACTGTCAAGCGGCGAGGTCTTAGCTAAGGACGAAGCCGTAAGCAGGGCAAGGCAGGGCGGGATAGCGGGAGTAGGCATTTCCAACAGGAAAGGGAATGAATATTTGAAGTCTATACCGGATGATACGGAGGATAATAACCTCGGCAATCTTCCGGCGGTATAGGGTATTAGCGGAGGCGATGTTTAGAAAAATCTGAGCATCGCCTCGCTGTTTGATATTTTGAGAGAAAACAAAAACTAACGAATCAGCTCTCGGTAGCTCTTGAAACACATCCTCGAAATATCGTCAAAGCCACGGCAGATAATTACTTATCCCGATAAATTAACAAAAATCTATTGACAAATCGGGCATATTATTGTATAATTATGAAAAAAGCATATCCAAACAGCTGTGAAAGGACTGGTTTAAAAATGAACAAAAAGCTATCTCTGGTGTATTTCTCATTTTGGGCAGCTATGCTTATGACCGTAGATGCTCACGCCTATGTTGACCCTACGACGACAGCAATGCTTATTCAAATCATCGCAGGCATAGCCATTTCTCTCGGGATTGCTTTCGGTATATTCCGGCAAAAGATTATTATGTTTTTCAAAAACTTAAAGGTGAAATCTTTGGAAAAGAAAATTAGCAAGGAAAAGGAAAAGAAATAACTATTCCGTCTTGTTTTTTTCATCCAAATATTTTTTTGCATCCTTGAAAAAGCTTATTGTAATGATGGCTACAATCATTCCAATCGGGAATGCGGCGATGATTGAAACGCTTTGCAGGTTATTAAGAGAATTTTCCGAAAAAATTAATGCGATGGGCAGTAATATCAAGAGAATTGACCAAAATGCTCTGACTTTCTTGTCCGGCATGTCGCCCGGCTTCAGCTCTTTGTGGGAATAGCCGGAAACAACCATGGTTAATGCGTCAAATGTCGTTGAGTAAAACATAATCATGGTTATTGCAAGCAGTAAAAGCCCTATTTTCGGATATGGCAAGGTTTCAAATATTCCAATAATCACAGCGGGTATATCCTCGCCGGCGGCAATTGCTCCTGCGGAATCTAAGTTGTGCTTTGTTTGTTGTGCAAGCCCGTAGTTACCGAGAATAATAAATGAAGTGAAAGTTCCCGCAAGCCCCCAGAAATAGCTACCCAGAACAGTATTTTTTACTGTTCTTCCCTTGCTTATCATGCCGATAAAGAAAGGGGTTGCGACGCACCATGCCATCCAGTAAGCCCAGTAGAAAATGGTCCAGTTTTGGGGGAATGAATCTACTCTCAGCGGGTCTGTCCATGTTGAAAGTGAGATGAAGTTTTGCGCCAGATTTCCTATGGCGGATACGCCTGTTTCTATAATATAGCGGGTTTCGCCGCCGCCGATTAATACATAGAGCAAAAGTGCAAAGAAAAGGTAAACGCAGAATCCCGCTAATTTTGAAATGCCTTTCATTCCCGATAAAACGGTAATTGTGTAAACGGAGCAGATTAACAGCAGGATTATTATTGTCAGAATGACAGTATCGCTGATTCCGAAAATATATGCAAGAGCTGCAGACAACAGGGGGGTTGCCAGTGAAAATGTCGTTGCCGTACCGGCGAGCAATGAAAATACCGCCGTTAAGTCGATGATTTTCCCGAGCGGACCATCTACCCTGTCACCCAGTAAGGGGCGGCAAGCCTGCGAAAATTTTTGCTTTGTTTGACCTTTTAAATGCAGCATAAAGCCGAATGATATTGCCAAAACAATATAAAAGCTCCACGCTATGGGACCCCAATGGAACAGCGGAAAGGTTGAAGCCCAAAGCTGCATTTCGCCCAGACTTTCTAAATGAGGTTCGGAGGCGTACAACGACCACTCGCAAAGCGAATAAAAAAGAATATCCGCCGCCATTGTTGATGTGAAAATCATCGCGCCCCATGTGAAACTGCTGTATTGAGGTTTCTCAATGTCCCCCAATTTAATTTTGCCGAATTTGGAGAAAGCCATAAACATAGTAACGGTTAGTGCGGCAATTCCGAGCAGGATATAGTAAACGCCCATATCATCTCCGATAAAGGTTCTGACGAGGTTCAGTGCTTCCTTTGTCTGCTCGGGCATTGCCAAGAAGAGCGCGCAGACAAATGTAATACCCAAAAACGGCACTATCGTTATAACCCAATCAATTTTGGACGCTTTGATTTTCTCTTTCATAAATATTACTCCTTACACATTTTCATTAAAAATACGATAAAAATCCTTTGCATAGCGGTATTGCTTCAAGGCATATTCGCCGAATTCAACGCCTAAATGGCGTTTATATTCGCACCAATTGCTCCATAAAAGCCCGCAAACGGCAATATAAGCGTAAATTTTCACCCTAATATTATGCGGGCATTTATGAATAAAATAACAATCAATCAGCATATTTACTTGCTCTTCCCCGTAAAGCGAGTAAACCGCAAACATGGCAATATCAATATGCGGGTCCTGCATACCGGCGTATTCCCAGTCAATTAACCTAAGCTGACTTTCATCGCCTTTTTTTATAAAGATAAAATTATCGGGGACGGCATCGATATGTGCAAGCACGAGCTCTTTGGGGACAGAATTTATATAATCCTGCAATTTCATCACGTTTGCCTTGGTTTCTTTGTAATCCCTAAAGCAGGAATCAGCCTCTAACCACATACTTTCATAGAAATTGATTCTTTCAAAGACATCAAATTTATGCGGAACTTGAAGCTTCATTTCGTGAAATTCCCTTAGTTTTTTCATACATTCCTTTACGTCAGACATGTCAAGCGGGTCGCAAACACGGGAGTTATCCCAAAATACGGTAATTTTATATCCGGCTTCGGGGTCGGAATACTTTACCTCATCGCATAAATTCAGATGCTCTATTGCTTGATAGACGGTATGCTCGTTTTTTCTGTCTATTAGTTTATCTGTGCCCTCGCCCGGGATTCGCATGATGTAGCGGCGGTTATCGTGGGAAAATAAAAACGAACGATTTGTCATTCCGACCTTAATCGGCTGAATATCTTTAATTTCAAGCTCGGGAACATGATACACCTTTGAGATTAACGCCATAATTTTATTGTTTGAATTAATTTTGTAAGAGGGGTCAAACTGCCGCAATTCCTCAAGATTTTCAAATTCACGGACATTCCCTGTTTGCTTATTCATATAAATAGGCAATGAATCCAGTTGCTCTATTAATACGTTTTCCCAGTAATAATCATTTGTTCCGGGGCGGTTATAGCAATCAGATATATACTCCTTGAATTTAGCGGAAAAAGACTTGGAAAAGTAAGCGGGACCTACAATGGCATAAGAATCCTGCCCTCCGATTGAAATAGATTTAATCTTGTCTTTTTGAGAATTTGTAACACACCATTCATTGGTAGGACCATCGATATATATGCAGGAAAACCAACTGTGCGGCTCATAGGTGTTAAAAATATTTTCCTCCATTCGGTTGTCGGAATTTAACACATAGGTATTGTCAAGCGATGAAATGGCGCAATATAAGCTCGCAATATTATTTTTAACGGCATATTCCGCGTTGTATACAAGCTTCACGCCGTATTTATCAATAAGATAATCAAAATGCTCTTTCATATACCCGACTACTATGATAATATCGGTAATTCCCTTTTCATTCAACTGCTCAATCTGCCGCTCAATCATAGGCTTTCCGCAAACGCTGAGCAGTCCCTTAGGTGTTTCATATGTGAGCGGGATACAGCGAGAGCCGAATCCGGCGGCTAGAATAATTGCGTTTTTTACTTTAAATTCATCCAAGTATTTACGCCCCGCTTCCGTTAAAAGCAGCTTACGTTCGCTGTTTTGCTCTAAGTAACCCAGCGACAAGCTCTCCTTAATAATCCCGTTGACAAGCCCCAAGGACAAACCTGCTCCCTCCGCCAATTGCCGCTGGGTAGCCGCCGGGTTTGTATCTAATTGTCTTAGAATCAGTACAAAATGCTCCGATTTCAAAGTTAACGCCTCCATATTCTTGTTCATCTTTTACCATTATACACCACAAAATGAACATTGTCAACCCCTAATTGAAAAAATTTTCGACTTGTACAATAGTAGGGGGCGGGTTTGCCCGTCTCACACACAAACAAAGGAGTATGTCCATGTATATTATAGAAACCCTTATAGGAACTCCGCTTGGTGCGTTAATTGATTTTTGTTATGAATTAACCGGGAATTTTGGGTTGTGTATCATTTTATTTACCTTTTTGGTGAAAATTATACTCTTCCCTATTTCGCTTATGTCTCAAAAAAATTCGATTAAGCTGTTTAAGCTCCAGCCCGCGCTTGAAGATATAAAGGCAAGATACAGCGGGGAATTCAACGAAATGCTCAAAGAGCAGAAGGCTTTATATAAGAGAGAAAAATACAGCACGCTGAAAGCAACTCTGCCGCTTCTTATACAAATACCTATAATAATAGGCGTTGTAAGGGCAGTAAGCGGGAGCGTTGAAAACGGCGGTTATGACTTTATTTTTTGCGGACTTGACCTGTCTGTAATACCTACAATCAATTCCGCGCTCGTTATAATCCCGCTCTTATCGGCATTATCCGCGCTTTTGATGTGCTTTGTTCAAAACGCTCTCAATCCGCTGACAAAGATGCAGGGCTTTTTAGCTAAATGGGGAACGGCGGGCTTCCTAACCATATTTTCCGGGTATTTTGCTTTTGTATTGGAAGCGGGCTTCGGGCTTTTCTGGATTACCGGCAATTTGCTGGGAGCTTTGATTACAATAATCTGTACTTTAATATATAATCCTAAAAAATATGTTGATTTATCTAGTTATTCCGTCAGTACCAAGCGCACTAAAGAAGATAGAGCAGCCGCAAAAGAGCGTAAGCGCATAGAAAAATTGCGGGAAAAAGAGGATGTCAAGCGGTTTTTTTCAAATCAAAAGCAGTTGGTATTTTATTCTGAGGCAAGCGGCTTTTATAAATATTTTCAAGTGTATATTGAGTATATACTTGAAAATTCCGACATTACCGTTCATTACCTCACAAGCGATATAAACGACCAAGTATTTGATATTAAACACCCCCGCTTTGAAACGTATTATTGCGGGGCAAACGGATTGATTACAGTATTTATGAAGATGGATGCCGATGTTGTCGCCATGACAATGCCGGATTTGGAAGTCTACCACTACAAGCGTTCCCTTGTAAAAAAGGATATTGAATATATATATATCGACCATGGAATGGGTAGTTTTAATTTAATGCTCCGTAAAGGCGCGCTTGACAGCTTTGATACGATTTTTTGCTACGGTAAAAATCATAACGAAGAAATAAGGGCTATGGAAGAGGTTTACAAGCTGGCTGAGAAAAAGCTTGTAAATGTCGGCTTCGGTCTGCTTGATATAATATCTGAACGCTATAATAAATTGGAAAAAACCGAAAACCTAAAGCCGCAGATTTTAATCGCCCCGTCATGGCAAAAGGATAATATCCTTGAATACTGTCTTGATGAATTGATGGAGGGGCTTCTCTCTGATGATTACAAGCTGATAATCCGCCCGCACCCCGAATTTATCAAGCGTTTCCCCTTAAAAATGAAGCAAATATTTAATAAATACGAAGCTCAGCTTGGTGAAAGACTTGAAATTCAAACGGATTTTTCATCAAATTCAACCGTATACCTGTCCGATTTGATTATAACGGATTGGTCGTCAATTGCTTTGGAATTTTCATTGACGACAAAGAAGCCGTCACTTTTTATCAATACGCCGATGAAAGTCATGAACCCCGAATGGCAGAAAATCAATGTCGAGCCGATGGATTTATGGATACGGGATATGCTCGGTGTTTCCTTAGCACCCGATGAGCTCTTCGGCGCAGGTGAGGTTATCGGAAAACTGCTTGGCAACAAGGAAGAATACCGAAATAAAATAGACAAGCTTATTAATGATTACATGTACAACATAGGTGAAGCCGCTCATTTCGGCGGTAATTATATTATTGAACAAATAAAGGAGCTTGATAAAAATGAAAACTAAGTCTGACGGGAAATTATTTCCAACTATTTTCAATCTGCCAAAGCAAAGGGGTTCGGCATTTATCGTCTCTTGCACCATGTTTGTGCTTTCTCTGTTTTTATTAATGCCGCTTGATTTGTATTTGCACAATGTAAATGATTTCGGCATCGCGGTTGGGGATTTTATTTTGCCTATGCTGATTATAAGCCTATGCTTATTCGCATTTCTTCTGCTTTTTTTACCTTTGCTTTTCAGAGGAAGTGCTCTTGATGTTATAACTCTTTTGTTACTAGGCTTTGTGGTAGCCTCTTATTTTCAAACGCTTTTTTTAAACAGAAGAACGGTTAGTTTAATTAATCTTGAAGATACATATTTAGATATGTATGCGTATTTTAATTTTCTTATTTGGCTTATACTTTTGGTTATGCCGCTTGCTGTCTGGAAAGGCTTTACGGACAGCCCTAAGTATAAAGACATTAAATGGGAAAAGGGGGTCTTTATCGCGGCAGTTATTATTATCGGAATGCAATTAGCAGGAGTTGCCGCCGGCTTTTTCAAATATGATGCGAGAACTGTCAATTCTCCTTATTATCTTTCATACAACAGTGCTCTGGAGCTTTCAAGTAAAGATAATATCATCGTGTTCTTGATGGATGGATTTGATTCGTCAATAATGAATGATGCGCTTGAAGCTAATCCGATATTATATGAACAATTAGACGGATTCACTTTTTATGAAAATAATACATCGGTATATATTGACACTATAAAATCGGTAGTTCACATGCTGACAGGAACGAACTACATCAAAGACGAATACCGTGAGGATTTTTTGAACAGAGCTTGGGAGAGCCATGGTTTAGTTGATATTTTGCGTGAGAATCATTATAATGCAGTGATGCTGCCGGATAAATTGAATACATTTGACTTCTATGGTCAGATGTTGGGGCGCGCCGATAATCTGGAAATGCTTTCAAAATCTGAAAGCAGAATAAAGTATCATGAGGTAGCGAAGCAAGCTGTAAAATTTATATTCTACAGAGTATTTCCTTACTATCTAAAGGAGGTTGTTATGGAAACTATAATTACTCCCGATTTCAGTGCCAAATTTTTCCATCATGAATCTGATGACATCCTGTATTTCGTGGTAGGAAAAAATTCGGATATGTTGCTTTACTCTCATTTGAAAAAAAGCGGTCTTCGCACCCAAGGCGACAGCAATACGTTTGTTTTTATACATCTTAATTATATAACCTATAGTCCCGATTACTTCGGAGCGGATGTGGGCGATGGAACCGGTAGCTTTGTTATTCTGGATGAATATTTTACACAGCTTAAAGAAGCCGGCATATACGATACTTCAGCAATAATTCTTGTTGCTGACCATAGGTTTCTCAAAAAAACAATAGGAACTACCGGGTTGCTTATAAAGCCCCGGCACACTCGCGGTGAAATGGCAAGAAACAAAACGGCAGAGCTTTCCAACGAGAATTTCATACCCAGTGTTCTCGAATTAGCAGGTATACCGCATGAAGAATACGGACTTTCATATTTTGATATAATTGAGGGAAATATTCCGCAAGTAAGAAGGCGTTACGGTTACGGGTGGTGGGCTGACAATCATCAAATAATCGGAGATGCTAATGATTTGGACAATTGGACAATAATAGATTAAAAAGGAGGGAAACTCATCATGAACCGTAAATCAACAACCCAAGACGGTGAAAAAACTGAAAGTGCGAAGGTGAATATATTTCAAACAATTTTCACCCTGCCTAAGCAAAGGAGTTCGGCATTTATCACATCTTCCGCAATGTTTATAATTTCTCTGTTTTTATTGATGCCGCTGGATTTATATCTGCATAATGTAAACGACTTTAATATCGGAGTTGCGGATTTCATTTTCCCTATGCTGATTATAAGCTTGTGCTTGTTTGCATTTGTTCTGATTATTTTTCCTTTGATTTTCAGAGGGGTTGTTCTTGATATTATAACCCTTTTGTTATTCGGCTTCACAGTAGCCTCTTATTTTCAAACGCTTTTTTTAAATGGAAGAATGGTTAATTTAAGTGATGGGAACGATACATATTTTGATGTGAATATGTATTTTTATGTTAATTTATTTATTTGGTTTGTACTTTTAGTTATGCCGCTTATTGTCTGGAAGGGTCTTACGGACAGCCCTAAGTATAAGGACATTAAATGGGAAAAGGGGATATTGATTACGGCGGTTATTATTATCGGGATGCAACTGTCGGGAATTGCCGCAGGCTTTGTAAAATACGATACAGACGATGTCAGAGCTCCTTATTATCTTTCATACAACAAAGCTCTGGAGTTTTCAACCGAGGATAATATCATCGTATTCCTGATGGATGGGTTTGACGCATCAATGATGGACGATGCGCTTGAAGCGCACCCGCAGCTGTATGAACAATTAGATGGTTTTACTTTCTATGAAAATAATACATCAATGTATGTAGATACATTAAGGTCGGTAACTCAGATGCTGACCGGGGTGCATTACACTAAGGGAGAGCATAAGATTGATTATTTGAACAGAGCTTGGGAAAATCAAGTTTTAATTGATACGCTACGCGAGAATGATTATCGGACAATCTTATTACTGGACAAGCCCAGAAGCTTTAGGAGCTTTTCGAAGCTGTTCGGGCTTGCTGATAATCTGGAAATGCTTTTGGAAACGGAAGATAAAATAAATTATTGCGAGGTAGCATATTGTTCTGTTAGATTTACATTCGCTAAAGTATTGCCTTATTATGCAAAGGCTTTTGTTCTGGAGACTCTTGTTGACCCCGATTTCAGCATTAATTTTTTTTATTATGAATCTGATGACATCTTACCTCATTCAGTAGGTTCGTCTTCGGACGCGTTGCTTTACTCTCATTTAAAAAAAAGCGGTCTTCGCACCCAAAGTGAAAGCCCTACCTTTGCTTTTATACATCTTAATTATATCAGCTACACGGGTCGTTATTCAGAATCTAACGAGGGTACTGGAGCAGGGAGCTTTGAAATTTTGGAGGAATATTTTAAGCAGATGAAGGAAATCGGCATATATGATACTTCAACAATAATCCTTGTAGCCGACCACAGATATGAAAAAATTTCGTTGGGAACCATCGGCTTACTTATAAAACCCCGTCACACTCGCGGTGAAATGGCAAGAAATAAAACAGCGGAGCTTTCTAATGTGAATTTCATACCCAGTGTTCTCGAATTAGCGGGTATACCGCATGAAGAATACGGGCTTTCATATTTTGACATAATTGAACAAAACATTCCGCAAGTAAGAAAGCGTTATGGTTATGGATGGGACTTTGACAATTATGAAATAATCGGAGATGCTAATGATTTAGACAATTGGACAGTAATAGACTAAAAAGGAGAGAAGCTCACAATGAACCGCAAGTCAACAACCCAAAGCGAAGAAAGCATCAAAAACGCAAAAGTAAAAATATTTGAAACAATATTTACCTTGCCCAAACCAAGGCGGATTGCTTTCGCTGTATCCTATGGTATGCTTGTTTTTTCTTTGTTTTTGTTAATGCCGCTTGATTTGTATTTGAATAATGTGAGCAACTTCAATATCGGGCTTATACATATTTTTGTTCCGTTGTTGATTTTAAGTTTATGCTTTTTCGCTTTCGGATTACTGCTTTTTCCGTTGATTTTCAGAGGAATTTTAATTGAGGCTCTTTCAATGCTGTTCACAGGGGTCGCTATCGCCTGTTATATACAAGTGCTTTTTCTTAACGGTAATATGCAGGAGTTAACAGGCGATATTGATTCGTATTTAGGCTCAGACATATACATTAGTTATTTTATTTGGATTGTCGTTTTGGTCGCGCCGATTATAATATGGAAGGTGTTAAAGGACAGCCCGAAATACAAGGCTGTCAAATGGGAAAGGGGCGTAGTTTACGCCGCGGTTATTACTATCGGTATGCAAACCGCAGGCATTATCTCGGTATTGTTTAATTACGATTTCACAAAGGAGCATAACCCTCATCATTACTTCTCATATTCCAAATCCTTTGAATTATCACAGACTGAAAATATCTGCGTTTTTGTTATGGACAGACTTGACACGATATATATGAACGAAGCTCTTAAAAGCAATCCCGAGCTCTACACTTGGCTGGATGGCTTTACATTCTATGAAAATAATATTTCAACAACTAATAATACCTTTCCGGCAGTAACTCAACTGCTGACGGGGGTGAGCTACGAGGTCGGCGATTCTTGGTCAAGCTATTGGGATAAGGCGTGGGGAGAGCGCGGTCTTATTGATGTCCTGCGCGATAATGGTTATAAAACAATGTTATTGCCGGACAAGCTGACCACTTACGGAAATTTCAGCCAACTCATTCACAGGGCTGACAATTTAACGCAGGCAAATAGAGTAGATTTTCCGATAAACCACTCTGTAGTGCTTAGGACAATATTAGACATTTCATTCGGCAAGGTAGCTCCGTATTCATCAAAGGGAGCATTTATTTACCGTTACCAATCCGATTTCAGCAACTATTTTTATGAATACCAAATTGATGATGCGGCGTTGCAAACAGTATCGGACAGAACCGATATTAATTACTACAGCCGGCTGAAAGCTAACGGCTTGAGCGCGGAGCAAGAAGACAAAATATTCTCATTCGTTCACCTTAATGCGTCTCATGACGGCACGTACATTTATAACAGCGAAACAAATGCAATGGAAATAACAGAAACAAAGTCTATTAACAGTTCAACCTATGCTTGCTTTGTTATTTTGAAGGAATATTTTGAACAAATGAAAGAGCTGGGTATTTACGACAATTCGACCATAATTCTTATTGCCGACCATGGTCGGGGTGTGCAAAACGAGTTAACCGAAGCAATTACATCATCTTTGCTTATTAAACCTGTCAACAGCAGCGGCGCTTTAAAAATTGACTCTGTTTCCGAATTATCTCACATCAATTTCATACCGAGTATTCTTGAAGCGGCAGGTCTTGAACATGAAGCCTTCGGTTATTCCTACCTTGATATAATTGTTCCTCAAACACCGCAGGTAAGAAAATTTTATCTGTATAATTGGGGAGGATTCGGTAAAATCGAGCCTGCCGCCGTTTATGAAGTAATCGGGGATGCTAATGATTTTAGTAATTGGGATAGGTTTTTGGGGGAATGAATTGTTAGCGAGGGTTGTCGTCCTGCTTTGCCGTGGGGACAGGCACTTGTCAGTTTCAAAAAAGACCCTTCGCCTGTTCTTCCGATTTTGGAACAGCTTAAAACCGACCCCTCGCCGTATGTGCGAAAGAGTGTTGCCAATAACCTCAACGATACTTCAAAGACCCACCCTGATTTAGTTACAAAACTCGCGCAGGATTGGTACGGCAGACATGAACATACTGATTGGATTGTAAAGCATGGGTGTAGGACGCTTCTCAAAAAAGGCAACCGTGATGTGTTGGCGATTTTCGTTCGCTGACGTAAGCGTAAGAAAGCACTACCCTAGAACCCATTCAGTAACGCTAATTGTCAATGGCGCAGAGCGGGGAACGCTGGATTTTGAATTATCAGGAAGAGCTTGACGTGAGTTGGAAGCCGTGGACAGGGGGTTTGTCGCCAAAAGCCTGTCGGGGTATTTTAAGACGGGCGGAGAAAAGGGGCAAGAAACTCCCTGTGATGCTGAAAATCGCATTGGACTTGCAAGCAGGTCTGCAAGCTGAATGTATATTAAGAGAGCGGTATAGGTTATACAAACATCAGAGAGTGTTGACTAAATAATCACACCATCCATAAAATAATCAATATTAATATCAAAATTGACATGAAAATTCGCATAAAGCCCGACAGTCAAATCCACCATTTCTATGGAGCGGGAAACAACGCAAGTTTTACAGCGAAACCGCGCAAACTAAACTAAAAGCCTTGCAAATGGTATCATTATTTCGTACTCCACACTCCCAGTCGATAAGTTGACGGGTATCACGGCAATAAGCCTTCCATTCAAAACTCATTTAAATATATTAAACTTTCTCCGTGTCCATTGTTATTCTTGATGAGACCGTTTGACTCTCCTCATTTTTATAGCTGTAATAAACCTGCCCCCATACATCAAGTCCACTCTTTTTAAAGTCAACATACATTTCATGTATTAGCCTTAGGGTTTCTTCCTCATTATAAGCAACATTTAGAATACTTATCCCCGTTAATATATGGTAACCCCTGTCGATAAAATCAACATATTGACTGCTTTCATTTAGTTCATATTCATATCGTGAATTAAGCGTAATTCTTATTTCTGTATCATCAAAATATTTTGAAACAATTTCTCTTAACAATCTTTCAATTTCCGGCTTAATCAAAACCCCGAAATAATTATCAGCGGCATGTCTATCGTCAAAAACAACTCCACTTGAATCAAAGCTAAGTTTTCCGTTGGGAAGAATCCAAACTGTGAAGCATTCCGTTTCTTGATTTCCGCCTTTGGGTATGCAATCCGCTTGATAGTTGGGTACGGAAAAAGCAATTGTTTCATCAACCATTTTAAGAATTTCAAATTCTTGTTCATATTTCCTTTCCAAATAAATCAAGACTTTCTCCCGCCTGCCTGCATCGGTATATCGATAATAATAAGCTTTTCTGTAAGCAGATATTTTTATTGCACCCAATATAATAAGTACAATTAACAATAGAGAAAAAATGGAAATTAAAATTATTTTTAATTTTTTATCAAGCTTAGGCTTTGGCATTTAAATCACTAACCCTTTCTTAACAAAAACAAGCCCCTCCGCAAACCCAATTTTTAACAACAACCCGGAGAGGCTTGACATTGTTTGTATTCATATATTTTAGCAATTATTAACAATAAACTTAAAGCAAAATTTCTTAACATTATGCGAACCATATATGAACAGAAAACCTGCGGCGGCAATGCTCGCCGTTATTCTTTTGATAATTTATCCCGATTTAGCACATACTAATATAAAAACTGCAAAGGAATAAAATATGAATTCAATCTGGTCTGAAAGCGTTAAAATTAACGGATTTGACAAACTCAAAGAAAATATTAAAACCGATGTACTCATAATCGGCGGCGGTATTGCGGGTATATTATGTGCATATTTCCTAAATGAATCGGGCGTTGATTACATTTTAGCCGAGGGCAAAAACATCGGCGGCGGAATTACAAAAAACACAACCGCAAAAATAACCTCTCAACATGGCTTGCTTTACGACAAACTGCTCAAAAAATTGGGTTATGATAAAGCGAAAGCATATCTTGACAGCAATCAGCTTGCTCTATCAAAATTCATAGAACTAAGTAAAACATACTCTTGTGATTTCGAGGAAAAATCTGCATTTGTTTATTCTCTAAGCGATAGAAAGGTAATAGAAAAAGAAGTTGCCGCAGTAAATAAACTTGGCTTTAATGCAGAATTTGCAGGAGATATTTCTCTGCCTTTCGACATTGCCGGGGCGGTGAAATTTGAAAATCAGGCACAGTTTAATCCGATGAAATTTATTGAGGGAATTTCAAAAAGCTTGAATATCTATGAGAATACGTTTGTCAGAGAGTTGGGCAAAAATACTGCGATTACAGATACTGCCGAAATCAAAGCGGAGCATATCATTATTGCTTCGCATTTCCCGTTTCTCAATAAACATGGCGGCTATTTTCTGAAAATGTATCAGCATCGCTCGTATGTTATCGCACTTGAAAACGCCGCAAACATTGACGGAATGTATCTTCAGGAAACTAAAAACGGAATGTCTTTCAGAAACTATAAAGGTTTTTTGCTCATCGGCGGCGGCGACCATAGGACGGGCAAGCAAGGCGGAAATTGGAATGTTCTCCGTGAATTTGCGAAAAAGCATTATCCGAACTCAACTGAAAAATATGCTTGGGCGGCGCAGGATTGTATGAGCCTCGACAATATTCCGTATATAGGACGCTATTCAAAATCAACACCGAATCTATATGTTGCAACCGGCTTTAACAAATGGGGAATGACCGGCTCAATGGTTTCGGCAATGCTTTTGACGGATATGATTGCAGGACGAAATAGCCCTTACGCTGAAATATTCTCGCCGAGCAGAGGTATGCTGAAACCGCAGTTACTCTTAAACGGAATAACAGCCGCCGCAAACCTGTTAAGTTTCAGTACAAAACGCTGCCCGCATATGGGTTGTGCTTTGAAATGGAACAAAACGGAACGGACTTGGGACTGCCCTTGCCACGGCTCCCGCTTTGAAAAAGACGGAACGCTCATTGATAATCCTGCGACGGGAGGGCTGAAAAGTTGAGTAATCATTATTTTGAGGGATATTATCACAAACTGCAAAATAATAAAAACACGATTGCGTTTATTCCGGGTATTTCCGGCGGCAACGCATTTATTCAAGTCATAACGAACGCTCAATCTTACTATTTTTCATATCCGAAAATTGAATATCAAAGAATCGGAAACACCGTTAAAATCAGTAATTGCATATTCTCCGAAAAAGGCATTATTGTTGATATTCAGCAAGATAATATTGCGATAAGCGGACGTATAAAATATACCGATTTAACGCCGCTTAAATACGATATTATGGGATTTTTCAAATACTTTCCTATGGAATGTCGGCACGGCGTTTTAAGTATGCAGCATAATTTGAACGGTTCTGTCAAAATCAACGGGAAAACCGCTGATTATAACGGCGGTATAGGGTATATTGAAAGCGATAGCGGCAGGTCTTTCCCGAAGTCATATACTTGGGTTCAATGTAATGACTTTGTGGAAAACAACTGCTCTGTTTTTGCGTCAATCGCCGATATTCCGTTCTGCGGATTTAACTTTACGGGGTGTATTTGCATTGTTCATTTTAACGGCGTTGAACATCGCTTGGCGACCTATCTCGGCGTTAGAATAATCAAATGCGAGCAAAATAAAATCATACTCAAACAGGGGAAATATCTGTTAGTTATAAACATTCAAGACGGCGGCGGTCAGAACCTCATAGCTCCTCGTTTCGGCAAAATGAACCGAGAGATAACCGAAAGTGTTTCCTGCAACGCGCGATTTCGCTTTTATATCGGGGGCGAGTTATTGTTCGATTTAAAGAGCGGTGGGGTGGGGTTTGAGTGGGTCGGGCATGAAGTGGACGTAGATTGCAAGCAGAATTAATTTGCCCGGTAAAAATTATCTCTTCAATTAAGAAAAATTTCACATAACATTAACCCTCAACCGGTTGACATATTAAAAAAATTGGGGTATAATAGTAAAAATAAAGTAAATAAAAAACAAAGGCGGTCATAACTATGTCAATGAACAAAACCCAATTTTTAGAGAAAATAAGCGAGAACCTTATGACAGACGGGCGGACAGACTTAAAGAGCGCGACGGTAAAACAGCTTCATAATGCTTTGGCAAGGGCTGTTATGGGCGACATGATACCGTTTTGGAACGAAACGGAAGAACGGCATAACGAGGGCAAACGCGCTTATTATCTCTCTATGGAATTTCTTATGGGGCGGGCTGTTTTTAACAACCTTTACTGCGCGGGGCTTTTAAAAGAAGCAAAAGAGCTTCTCAACGAAAACGGCATAGATATAGCCTGCCTTGAAGAGGTTGAGGATGCGGCTTTGGGCAACGGCGGCTTAGGGCGGCTTGCCGCTTGCTTTTTGGATTCGGCGGCGGCTTGCGATATTCCGCTTAACGGATACGGAATACGATACAGATACGGGCTTTTCAAGCAATCAATCGGAAATGGTTTTCAGCATGAAGCCCCCGATTCATGGCTTGATTACGGCGATGCTTGGAGCATACGCCGCGAGGAGGATTCGGTTAGGGTTGATTTCGGCGACGGCTCTGTTACTGCCGTCCCTTACGATACTCCTATTATAGGTTACGGCGGCAAGGCGGTAAACACCCTGCGGCTGTGGCAAAGCGAGCCTGTTAACGGCTTTGATTTCGGAGCATTTGACAGCCATGATTATATCAAAGCCTCCGAAGATACTGTTTTGGCGGAAGCGATTTCCAATGTTTTGTATCCTAATGATAATACGGAGCAGGGCTTGCGCTTGCGTATTAAACAGCAATATTTCTTTGTATCCGCTTCTGTTCAAGATGTTGTAAAGCGTTACAAAGCTAAATACGGCGATGATTTTTCAAAATTCCCCAAAAGTTACGCGCTTCAATTAAATGATACCCACCCAACCGTTGCAATCCCCGAAATCATACGCATACTGATGTTTGAAGAGGGGATGGCGTTCGCGCAAGCGTTTGACATAGCTCAAAAAACCTGCAACTATACAAACCACACCGTAATGGCGGAAGCCTTGGAAAAATGGGATGCAAAGCTTTACAGAAGCGTTCTGCCCGTTATCTATGAAATAATTTTAATGGTTGATAATCACCTTAAAAAGCATCTGGCTTCTATAGGGCAGACGGAGAACCAAATTGAGCAAAAGCGCATTACAGACGGCGGGCGGATTCATATGGCGCGGATGGCTATTTTCGGCTCAACTTACGTAAACGGCGTAGCCCAGCTTCATACCGATATAATTAAAAAAGACGTGTTAAAAGAATGGTATGAAATCTTCCCCGACAGATTCCAGAATAAAACAAACGGCGTTACACCCCGCCGCTGGCTGGGGCTTTGCAATGAGGAACTGACCGCGCTTATAACCGAAAAAATCGGCGATGGATTCTTAACCGATTTGTCAGAGCTGCAAAAATTAAAGCAATTTGTAAATGACGGCAACGTAATCAGAAGATTCATGGATATAAAACAGCTAAAAAAACAACAGCTGTGCGATTATATTGCTAAAAAAGAGGGCGTTTTGTTAAACCCCGGCTTCGTATTTGACATTCAAATTAAACGCCTGCATGAATATAAACGCCAGCTTTTAAATGCGTTTTCGATTATGGATTTATATTTTAAAATTAAGGAAAATAAGCTCCCCGACTTACAGCCCGTGGTATTTATCTTCGGAGCTAAAGCCGCCCCCGCTTACCGCCGCGCAAAGGGTATAATCAAATATATCAACGAGGTCGCAAAGCTTGTAAATAACGACCCCGATACCTGCGGCAAGCTCCAAGTTTTATTCCTGCAAAATTATAACGTATCTTACGCTGAAAAAATCATTCCGGCGGCGGATATTTCCGAGCAAATCTCAACTGCGGGCACGGAAGCGAGCGGAACGGGCAATATGAAACTTATGCTCAACGGCGCGGTTACACTGGGCACTTTTGACGGAGCGAATGTCGAAATCGTAGAAGAAGCCGGCTGGGAGAATGAGTATATATTCGGTTGCAGGGTTGAGGATATTAATAAAATCGCACCCACCTACAGCCCGCGCGAGAAGATTTATTATCAAAATGAGCGGGTTAAGAAAGTGATTAACACACTTGTAGACGGAACTTTCAATGACGGCGATACAGGCATGTTCGGCGACCTGTTCAACGGCTTGATTAACGGCACAAGCTGGCATAAGCCCGATAATTACTTCTTACTTGCCGACTTGGAGGGCTATGTTGACACGAAGCTCCGTGCTTTATATGATTACAAAAACCGCGAGATGTTTGCTAAAAAATGCTGGATGAATATTGCGGCGGCAGGCAAATTCTCATCAGACAGAACCGTTACTCAATACGCTGAGGAGCTTTGGATGTTATGATTTCAGCTGCATTTGTTTTCCCTCACCCCCCTGTAATCCTGCCGGAAATCGGCAGGGGCAGGGAGGCTGAGGTGCAGAAAACGGTCGACTCCTGTAATGAGTGCGCTAAGGAAATAGCGCGATTAAAGCCCGATGCGATAGTTCTTTCATCTCCTCACTATGTTGAGGGAAGCCGCGAGCTTGACCACGGTGCTTATGTTCCGCTTGCTTTTGTTAATAAATATTATACCGATTATAAGCTTTCCTGCCTTGGTCTTTTGGATTCGTCCCTTGAAGATAGTTATAAGCTCGGCAAGAGTATTGCAAGCAAAGCCGCCGCTTCAGGGGAGAATACCGTCTTTATCGCAAGCGGCGATTTATCTCACAGGCTCAAACCGGACGGACCATACGGGTTTGCAGAGGAAGGTCCGCTCTTTGATAAAGCGGTTACCGCCATTTTAGCGGGCGGCAGATTAAGGGAGCTAATGACTATTGACCCCGCTCTGGCATATAAAGCGGGAGAATGTGGCTTGCGCTCCTTCATCATAATGGCGGGTGCTCTTGACGGCAAAAATATAACGCCGCGGCTTTTATCCTATGAAGGTAATTTCGGAGTAGGCTATGCGGTAGCTTCATTTTATGTAAATAAGGAGTGATTTTTGTGGCTAAAAGCGAACATGTAAGGCTTGCGGAATACTCCATTTCACATTTTGTAAAAACAGGAAAAACAGCCGCACTTTCGGAAAATTTGCCCAAGGAGCTGACCGAGGGTAAGGCGGGTGTTTTTGTCTCCATAAAAAAGTACGGTGCTCTGAGGGGCTGTGTCGGCACGATAAAGCCCGTTACAAAAAATACCGCAAATGAAATTTTGCGAAACGCCGTAAGCGCGTGTTCGGAAGACCCGCGTTTTCCGCCCGTAACCGAGGACGAGCTTCCCGCGCTTACCGTAAGCGTTGACGTTTTATCCCCGCCGGAGGCTATATCTTCCGCAGATTTGCTTGACGTAAAGCGTTACGGGGTTATCGTGACAAGCGGTTATAAGCGGGGGCTTTTGCTCCCTAACCTTGACGGCGTTGACACGGTTGACGAGCAGGTGAGCATAGCCATGCAAAAGGCTGGGATTTACTCCGATGAATGTATAGAGCTTGAACGGTTTGAAGTGATAAGGTACCTATAAAAGAGGAATACGTATGAAAGTAAAATGCCGAATCTGCCCTCACGGATGCGCGCTTTCGGAGGGCGAGACGGGCTTATGCGGGGCGAGGCGCAGTATAGGCGGAGAGGTGAAGTGCATAAACTACGGCAAAATCACCTCAATGTCGCTTGACCCTATTGAAAAAAAGCCTTTTTATCACTTTTTCCCCGGCAGTATGATTTTATCCGTCGGGAGCTTTGGGTGTAATTTTAACTGCGGCTTTTGCCAAAATCACAGTATTTCAATGGCGCGCGAGGGCGGCGTGAACTGTGCGAGCATAACGCCGGGTGAGTTGGCTCAAAAAGCCGCAGAGTGCGCCGATATGGGTAATATAGGAGTAGCTTATACCTACAACGAGCCTTTAATCGGGTTTGAGTTTGTGTTGGACAGCGCAAGGGAAGTCCGAAAAAAAGAGATGAAAAACGCGCTTGTAACGAACGGCTATATCTGCGAAGAGCCGCTTCTGGAGCTTTTGCCCTTTGTCGATGCTGTGAATATTGATTTAAAAAGCATAAAGCAAGAATTCTATGAGAAAATCGGCGGCGGCTTAGATACTGTTCTGAATACAATCAAGCTCGCCCGCAGGTTTTGCCACGTGGAGATAACAACCTTGATTATCCCCGATGAAAATGATTCCGAGGAAGAAATAATAGAATTGTCCAAGCGGCTTGCAGATATTGACAAGGGTATGCCGCTTCATATATCGCGTTTTTTTCCGCGCCATGAATATAAGAGCAAGCTCCCCACAGAGTTTGAAAAAATCCATCGTTTGGCAGATATAGCTAAAAAGTACCTGCCGCACGTCTATACGGGTAACTGCTGAAATGAGTTTTTAGGAGTATAAAGCAATGGACGACTTTATGATTGATAAATCAAAAACGGTTTGCTTTTCAGGGCATCGACCCGAAAAGCTGCCATTTTCGGGCGATGAAAACACGCAAGCGAACAAGATGCTGAAAAGCCTTATTTATAAAGAGATTGAAGACTGCATTGACGACGGTTGCGATTGCTTCATCACAGGCTTAGCGCGCGGCTTTGACCTTTGGGCGGGCAATATGGTTTTGAGGCTGAAACTGAGAAGAGCCCATATAAAGCTTGTCGCCGCTTTTCCCTACCGGGGATTTACCAATCAATATAAGGGCTATGATAAGTGGATTTGCGGAAATATCATAAGCGAAGCAGACGCTAAATTTTACATATCGGAAAAATACGATAAACTTTGCATGAGGGAGCGGAATTATTTTATGGTTGACAATTCCTCAAAGCTCATTGCCGCACTCTCCGATAACAGAAGCGGCACAGGGCAAACCGTCCGTTACGCGCAAAAGCAGGGTATTGAAATTAAACTTTTCGACCTTAACAAAATATCAGAGGAATACAAGGAAATTTTCGGAGGCTATATGCCGACAGATGAATTATTTTAAATTGAGCACCTCGTTGGTGCAGAAAGGGTATGGTCTTTAAAAATGGCAAAAAAAAGTGCTAAGGTAGCATTAGCTTACTTTATAACTCTTCTAATCGCATTTTTGGTATTCGGGGGGCTTTTATATTATCTGGCAAACCACCTGTTAGAGCCCGAAAAACAAACAACTCCCGCTCAGCCTAATTTTGCGGGCGGCGCGGATGAGGCAGATGGTTCTTATAAACCGAGTAAAAGCGATAGCCAAGCCATTTTGCTGATTGCGGAAACGGATAAAAAGCAGACCTCAACCAGCTTTATTCTGCTGAAAACGCTCCCCGTAGAGCGCGGGCTCGTGGTTACGGCTCTTCCGGGCGATTCTTACGCCAATGTGAACGGTGAGGAGAACAGCATATTTGAATTTTACCGCACCCAAGGCGTTTTGGCGGCGGTTAAAGCGGCGGAAAGTGCTGCAGGCATGACGATTGACAAATATCTTAAAGTCAACACCGAAAGCCTCAGCTTGCTGATTAATGTTTTCGGCGGAATCGATTTTGATATACCGTATAATCTAATCCACGAAGTCCCCGGGGGCAATGATATTATTATCAGAGAGGGTCAAACCTACCTTGACGCGGACACGCTGATTAAAGTAATTACCTTCCCCGCTTACAGGGAAGGGGAGCAGTACCGTGCGCGGATAACTACGATGATTGCCGCCGAGCTTATAAATAAAAATGTTAACGCGGGATTTTCCGGGCGGATTGACAGTGCCTTTAATTTAATCATCAATTCCGATATTGAAACGAATATTACGGCTTACGATTACGCCGAAAAAGCCGATTCGCTTAAATATATAGCCGAAAATCAAGGCGACATAGCGATTCCGCTTGTAGCTATGGGTGAGTACAATGAAAACGGACTTTTCGTCTTTGAGCCTAATTTCGTACAGCTTCTTAATCATTTTTAGGGGTACAAACATGAAAAAATATCTTGAAACAGGTAAAATAGTAGCAGTTCACGGGGTGAGCGGGGAGGTTCGCGTTCAAACATGGTGCGATGACCAAGAGTTTTTATGCGGATTTAAAACGCTTTATTTTGACAACGGCAGGGAGAGCATAGAGCTTATAAGCGCGCGCGCCCATAAAAATATCGTTGTTATGAAAATTAACGGCGTTGACAGTGTTGAACAGGCGCAAGCACTGCGGAATAAAGTGCTTTATATAGACAGAAAGGACGCACACCTTCCCGAGGGCAGCTATTTTATCCAAGATTTAATCGGTCTTGCGGCGGTTGATGACGACAGCGGCGAGGAACTGGGCGAGCTTGCCGATATAAGCTTTACCGGGGCTAACGATGTCTACCATATAAAAACAAAAGAGGGCAAAAGCCTGCTTGTGCCGGCAATCCCCGAAGTTGTAAGGGAGATTGACATAAGGGGCGGCAAAATAAAAATACACGTTTTAGACGGGCTGGAGGCTGTTTAGTGCAGGAGCAGTAAACATCTTCAAGGCAAGGAGCGTTGATATGTCTGATATTGTAGTGAATTACAGCAGTAATATACTTAACGGAACGCTTGAAACGCTGAAGGCTACAAGCCTTGCAAGGCTTGTAAAGCCCGGTATGCGGGTATCCTTAAAGCCTAACATGGTGCTGGCGAAGCATCCGTCCGAGGGTGCTACTACTCATTCCGAGGTTACAGAGGGGGTTATTGTCTTTCTGCGAGAGCTCGGTATTGACAATATTGAGATTATCGAAAGCGCGTGGCTGGGTGACAACACCAAAAGGGTTTATGCCGCCTGCGGCTATGATAAGCTGAGCGAGAAGTACGGTGTGCCTATATATGACTTGAAAGATGATAAAATCCGCAGGGTTAAGGTAGGGGAATACACCTTTGAAATCTTTGAAAAGGCTCTTGCTACGGATTTTCTTATAAACATACCCGTATTAAAGGCGCATTGCCAAACCCTGATGACCTGCTGTATGAAAAATTTAAAGGGCTGCATTTCAGATAGGGAGAAGCGCAATTTTCATACATTAGGGCTTCACCGCCCCATAGCAATGCTCAACGCGGCGATTCAGACGGGGTTTTGCGTAGTTGATGGAATTTGCGGTGATTTAACCTTTGAGGAGGGCGGCAACCCCGTAACCAGAGATATGATTATAGCAGGGCAAGACCCGCTGTTGCTTGACTCCTACTGCTCATCGCTGTTAGGCTTAAATGCCGAGGATATAGGCTACATAAGCATTGCCCGTAAAGAGGGCTTGGGCGAAATTTACGGAGCAAATACCAAGCTTACCGAATTGAATTCGGAAAATAAGCCCTTGCTTACAAAGTCGGCTACAGGTTTGGCGCGGCGGCTCTCTTCAAAAATCAACGAAGATAAAGCCTGCTCCGCCTGCTACTCCGCGTTGATTAACGCGCTTCACAGGGTTGGCGGGTATAGCGGCGAAAAGATAAGCGTAGGACAGGGTTTTATCGGCAAAGGTGGAAAATTAGGTTGCGGAAATTGCACCTCGGGGTTTGAGCGGTATGTGAAGGGCTGTCCGCCTAAGGCATCGGAGGTTTGCGAGTTTATATATTCCTTAACTGCAAATTGATTTAAGGAGATGAGAGATGTGAATTTAAATGAGCTTCGCGCAGAAATTGACAGGACTGACGATGAGCTCATGCGCTTGTTTACCAACCGCATGGAGCTCTGCGTTCAAGTAGCGGAGTTTAAAAAAGCAAATGAACTCCCGATATTTCAAAGCGGACGCGAGGAAGAGCTTTTAGAGCGTATTAAAAATAAAAGCCCCGATTGGCTGGAGCTTGAATCATTGGAGCTTTATAAGGTAATTTTAAAACTGAGCAAAAGGCTTCAAAGCCGCGTAACGGCGCAAGGAGAGGCAGAAGCAACGGCTGAACCTCCCTCGAATCAAAGCCGCGGCTCGGTTTCGGTAATAATAGCGGCAGGCGGAAACGCCACCAGAATGAACGGCGTGAATAAACAATTCGCAATACTTGACGGAATCCCCGTAATAGTCCGCTCCATGCTTGCTTTTGAGAAAATCGAGGAGGTCGCGGAGATACTGGTGTCAGCCCGCTCCGAGGATATTGAAAGAGTCAAAAAAGAGGCTGAGCGGTATAATATTACCAAGCTTGCGGCGGTTGTCGAGGGCGGCGAAACAAGGCAGAAATCAATATTTAAGGCGTTTGCGGAGGTTTCAAAGGAAACAGGTTATATCGCCGTGCATGACGGAGCGCGCCCGCTGGCTGACAGGGATAGAATCAAACGCTGTATAAAGGACGCGGCAACATTCGGCGGGGCGGTTTTAGGCGTTCCCGTAAAGGATACGCTGAAAACCGTTGACGGCGGGATTATAAAGGATACGCCCGACCGCAGAAAGCTGTATTCAATTCAAACCCCGCAGGTTTTTCGCAGGGATATATATGTAAAGGGAATAAACTTTGCAAACGAACACAACCTTGATTTTACCGATGATTGCCAGCTTGCCGAAGCGGTTGGCGTTAAGGTCTTTGTAACGGAATCGGACTACCGCAACATAAAAATTACTACGCCGGAGGATTTGGCTATTGCGGAGGCTATTTTATGCTCAGAATAGGTCACGGCTATGACGTTCACAGGCTGGTTTACGGCAGAAAGCTGATATTGGGCGGCGTAACAATCCCATATGAAAAAGGTTTGCTCGGACATTCGGACGCGGACGTGCTTTGCCACGCCGTAACCGATTCGCTTTTGGGCGCGCTTGCGTTAGGCGATTTAGGCGTTCATTTTCCGCCGGACAATTCGGAATATAAAGACATTTGCAGCCTTACCATGCTCCGCCAAGTCTTTGGCATGGTGACGGACGGCGGCTACGCATTGGGAAACCTCGACTGCACCGTTATCTGTCAAGAGCCCAAGCTTGCGCCGCGCATTGAAGAAATGCGTAAAAACATAGCCGCCGCGCTTAACGCGGATATATCCCAAATCAGCGTTAAGGCGACGACGGAGGAGCACTTAGGCTTTACAGGCAGGGGAGAGGGAATTGCCGCTCACGCGGTAAGCGTTATCATGCGCGTTACTTGATTCCGAATTGGCTTAAATTTTGCCTGGTACCTGCGTCAATATCCTTTGGCTCTTTGAAATACATGGAGATTGAGGTGTTAGGGTAAAAGATGCAGACCTGTATTGTGTAAAACGGGTCGTTATTAACAAAATTGACAGTATCCGCCAGTTTAACCGATGCTCTTTCCGAAACCACATCAATAATATCAAACATTTCACTATTGCTTCCGAATAAATCCCTTACTGCGGCGTTATACACCTCTCTTGACGAGCATTGAATTGAGAAGGTCGTCCCCTTGTTTCTGACCGTTTTCAGCATTTCGTTTCTGATAAGCGTCTTGGCGGCATCGACACTGTCGGCTCTCAGCCGTTGCGTATGAAAATAGCTCCTGCTGCTGTCTGTCGCCGCAGGCGATTTAACTCTTGCTTGCTCCTTAAAAAGCTTGTTAAAATCGGAATCGCTTATCATAAAGTAGTCGTAGCGTATGCTGTTATTGAAAAATTGGTCTATATTATTGGTAACGTCTATTACGTACCAATTATTGCCGAATCTTATTTTATTCCACATATGACCGACTTGATTTCGGGGCGGCTCGTATATTACATTTACAGCCGTAAATCCCGCCTTGGCGGCTATATAGCTGAACGCGTGAGAAATCCCATCGCATTTAGCCTTTCTTGAAACAAGCGCGCCGTAAGCGTTATCTATATTTTTACCTTCAAGCGTATATGAGGTGGTTTGGGCTATGTAATCATGTATGTGCTTGATTCTCGCGTACTGCGACATGCCGGGCTTGAACTGAGAAATCACTCTGTCGGCGACCTTGTCAATCTCGGCAAGCATTTTGTCATAGGTTGCTTTGCTGTAGTGATTATTGTATGTAATTTTAAATTCATAGTCCGTGCTTCTGGTTCTGGTATCATAATAGCTGTATTCTATTTTACCTGCGTCAAACGTGTATACGTCATAGTTAAATATAATCTCCATAACCCTTTGAAACCCGGAATCCGAAAGCTGTCCGTTCACCTTGACCGTTTGCTTGCAGTCGATGATTGCGTTTCTGATGGCGTTATAAAATTTTTGCTCCTCCCTGTTCAATTCCCTGTACTGATAGGGCAGGGGAAAGGCGGGGGCTGTTTGGTTTGCCGAAACGGATATTCCGATAAGCGGTGAGCTGTATGAGGAATTTTCCATCGGGGCGCACATGATTGAGAGCGAGATAAGTAAGCCCAGAGCGAAAGACGTAAATTTTTTCATGTAAGCAACTCCTTTTTCTTTGCGGCTGTAAGGGTATTTTTCATAAGCATAGCCCTTGTCATAGGACCGACCCCTCCCGGGACGGGGGTGATATAACCCGCTTTGTCAAAGCAACCTTGATAATCAACATCGCCGCAAAGCTTTCCCTCCGCATTTTTGTTCATGCCGACATCGATTACCACCGCGCTTTCTTTCAGCATATCGGCTGTTACAAAGCCGGCTCTTCCTACGGCGGCTACAAGGATGTCCGCGCCGCGGCATATTTGGGCAAGATTTTGGGTGCGGGAGTGGCAGATAGTAACCGTTCCATGCTCATGAAGCAGAAGCATAGCCATAGGCTTTCCCACGATATTGCTCCGCCCGATAACAACGCAGTTTTTACCTTGGATTTCCACGCCTGTTTCCTTTATAAGCTCCATAACCCCGGCAGGAGTGCAGGGCAGAAAGGCAAAATCGCCAATATCGCCAATCATCATGTGACCGACATTTTGGGGGTGAAAAGCGTCAACATCCTTATCGGGGCTTATGCTGTTTATTATTACGCTTTCATCGATATGCGGCGGGAGCGGCAGTTGCACTAATATGCCGTCAACAAGAGTATCCGCGTTCAGTCTTTCAATCAGAGCGGACAGCTCGTCCTGCTCAATATCTGCGGGAAGCGCGTGCTCTATAGAAATAAAGCCTACATCCTCACAGTCCTTCCTTTTGTTTTTGACATAAACGTGAGAAGCAGGGTCATCTCCGACTATAACGACCGCGAGGGTTACGGAAATTCCGCGCTCTTTAAGCTTAGATGTTTCCTGCTTTACATCTGCCTTAACGCGCTCCGCAACCTTTTTGCCGTCAATTATTTTTGCCATTTTCTATTTCCTCCCTATTTATGGTTTTTTTAAAGAGTTTTTCTTAGCTTTCGCCTTTTCTTGGCGCAGTTGCTCCTTTTCTTTTGTTTCCCGAATCAAAGCCGCAAACTCTTCCGTATCCTTGAAGAACGTATAGCCGTCAACCTTTACCTTGCGGCGCATGAACGCTATAATTGTAACGGCGGCTAAAAAGCAAAGCCCCGCCAGCACCTGTGATACCCGCAAACTGCCGACCATAAGGCTGTCGGTGCGAAGCCCCTCTATGAACATACGACCTAAGCCGTACCATCCGATGTACATTAAAAAAACCTCTCCGTCAAACTTTCGATGCTTTGCGTACAGGTGAAGCAATAAAAATCCTAAAGCGCACCATAGCGATTCATATAAAAAGCAAGGGTGAACAGGCAGGGTCGGGTCAACTAAAACGCCTGTATCGGCGTAAATTTCATTAGCCTTAATATATAGCTCCCCGGATATTTTATTGCTTGTCATGCCCCACGGCAGGCTCGTATTCCTGCCGTAGGCTTCCCGATTGACAAAATTACCCCACCTGCCGACCGATTGACCGATTAAGAAGCCCATCCCCGCAAGGTCCAGCAGCGGTAAAAATTTTTGCTTTCGGATTTTGCAGGTTATGCCGCCGAACAGCACAGCACCGATAATTCCGCCGTAAATCGCCAGCCCGCCGCCTTTTATATCGAATATGGCATACAGGTCGTCTTTGAATAAATCCCAAGACATCATGACAAAGTAAAGCCGCGCACCTATAATCCCGCCGATTACGCCCATAAATACCGCATCAAACGCCCTGTCGCCGTCAACGCCGAACTCGTTTGTTCTCCTAAAGCAATAGGTGATTGCCAGCAACAACCCAAACGCTATGATGATTCCGTACCACTGAACGGCAAACCCGAATATTGAAAAAGCATCGGCTTTTACGGTAAATTCTAACCCCAGCTTAGGGAACAGGATTTTATCTGTCATTTAATTTGTTCAATCCTCTCGTTTCCCAATCGGCTCAATAATCGAAATGGTAACATTATTTATGTCAAACTGCGTTTCAAGCCTTTTCATTACGTCTTCAAGGGTTACGGCGGCTACGGTTTCGATAATATCAAACGCGTTAAGACCATCCAGCCCCGTATTAATCATAAGGGTGGCTATGGCTTCGGCATCGTTTAGGTCGCGGATAAGCGAGCCGTAGTAGGATTTTTTTATAGCCTCGAAGCGTTCCTTGTCAAGCCCGTCTTTTTTGGAGCGTTCGATTTCTTCCTTTATCCTGTCTGAAACAAGCTTGGGGTTACGCGATTCGCCGCCGAAAATAGAGCAAAAATACCCATCCCCCCAAAAGACCTCCGAGGAAAAGGACGAATTAATTAAGCCCTCATCGTAAAGCGTTTTATAAAAGTCCGAGCTTTCATCGGAGATAAGCGATAAAGCAAAATTTGTTTCTATTTCGGCGCGGATGGCTGAAATGCCGCTTTGAGGCTGCGCCTTAAACCCTATATTAAAAATAGGCACGGCAATTTCAAGCTTTTGCGTTGCTTCGCTTTGGGCTACCGTCAAAGGCTCATCGGGAAAAGCACTTTCAAGCTCGATACTTTCACCCGGCTTCAAAATTTTGTCGCATACGGCAATAACGCTTTCTTCGTCAACATTTCCGGCTATGCTTAAAGCCATATTGTTAAGGTTATAGAAAGTCTTATAGCACTTATACAGCAAATCCGCGTCAATTTCGGCGATGGTTTCAACAGTCCCCGCTAAATCAATTTTCACGGGGTGATTGTGATACACGCCCCCCAGCATATTAAAGAATACCCGCCATTGGGCGTTATCCTCATACATTTTAATCTCCTGCCCGATGATGCCCTGCTCCTTTTGAACGCTTTCATCGGTAAAATAAGGGCTCTGAACAAAGCCTAATAAAATCTCCAGCGATTCCGGGACATTATCGGTGCAGTTGAAAAGATAGCAGGTTCTGTCAAAGGAGGTGTAAGCGTTGGGGGACGCTCCCGTTTTAGCGAAAAGGCTGAAAACATCACAGTCCTCATTCTCAAAAAGCTTATGCTCCAAAAAGTGAGCAATCCCGTTGGGGACAGTTATAAAATCCGAATCGTCCTTGGTTTTGAAGGTCGTGTTGATTGAGCCGTATTTCGCTCCGAAAAGCGCGTGGGTTGTGCTGTAATCTTCCATCCTCCATATATATATATCTAATCCCGAGGAGTGCTTTATATGGGTATAATGCTCTCCCGTGCGTTCATTCCGTATTATTTTTTTGTTCATGCTTTAAGTGTTCTCCTTTCCTGTCAAGAGATATGCCGTATCAAGCTTTAACGATTTTGCCGCTTCGACTACATCCTCTTTTGTGACAAGCCTTAGCATTTCGATACATTCCTCCGGCGACTCATTGCCGCCCGAATAATTTCTTTGAAAATACCAGTCCGCCAGCGAGCGGGCACCGTCCGAAACGCCCCTCCAAGTGTTAATGACGGACAATCTGGCGTTTTCAAGCTCCTCAGTTGTAAAGTTGCCGCTCTGCACTGCCGAGAGCTGGTTTAAAATTTCTTCCTCGGCTTTAGCGGCATTTTGGAAATCGACCCCGCTGTCAACGTAAACGACTCCCTTTTTATCGTTTAGCCCCGAGGAGCAGTAGTAGCAGAGGCTGAGCCTTTCGCGGACATTCAAGAACAGCTTAGAGAAGGGCGTACCTCCGAACACGGCGTTCATAAGCCTGAGCGTTATGGAATCACTGAAATCTGTTTTAAAACCAAGCAGCATTTTGCTTTGCGAAACCTCATGCTGTTCGACAACTCTCCGAAGCTCTTGCTTGGCGGGTGATTTTTCACTGATATTATCGCCCGCATAATCGCGCTCCAAGCCCGTCAGAGCCGCCGTCAAGACCTCTTTAGACTGCGGACATTCCGCGCCGCCGACAAAATACGCTTCAATCTGCGCGGTTTTCAAAAGCTCCTTATATTGCTCGTAAGCGGAGCGGGCGGTAATTTTCGCAACGGCTTCAAGGTCGCCCTTTACAGGTATGGCGCAGGGTTCGCCCTCGTATATGACAAGCCCGGCGCGTTTGAAGGAGTAGGAACGCTTTTCATTGATTTCCGCCTCTATATCATCGGAAAGCTCTTGCTTTTTTAAATCGAAGTCCTTTTTGTAAAATTCGTTATTTTCAACGTAAGGCGATATGAAGCAATTTGTTAAAATCTCGGTAAGCTCGCTTGTTATCGGCTCACGGTCAAAGGCGTACCTGTCGTTAATACACCCCGACACTAAGGACATCACCTGACTGTCACCTATTTTTGCTACGCTCCCCTTAATAACCGAGCCGTAAAGCAAAGCAAGCCGCCTGCTTAAAGCGGTCACAGTTGTATAGCTGCTGCTTGAATTAGACAAAACATAAGGGATAACCGCGTTGCCGGATACACTGTCCTGTGACAGCGGCGTTATTAAATGGATAAACATGGTATTTGTTTTCTGCCTTTTATTGATAAGCGTGGTGTAATGAATTCCCTCGCCTATTTTCTCTCTGCCGTATTTCACCGCCAAAATATCATCTCCCGAATTTAATAGCTTCCTTAACGGATAAGGTTATTATATCACAAATTTATTAAAAAAGCTATAGCTTTAAAAATTAATTTACAAATTAATTTGCCTTTATAAATGATATTGGGTATTGACTAAACGTAAAAAAAATGGTAAAATTAATATAAGCCCAAAAATTAAAACTCGGAGGGGGGAACAAGACCATGCTGATTTTCATAGCCGCTTGTACAGCATTTGGGCATGGTCACAGCCATGCAAAGGGATTTTAAGCTATCCGACTTAATTAAATTTAAGAATATCGTCATACAATGCCATGATAATCCGGACGCGGATGCCATAACCTCGGCGTTCGCGCTTCAAGCCTTTTTTCGCGAAAAGGGCAGGGATGCAAAAATTGTTTATTCGGGAGCATTAGAGATTACCAAGCGCAATATTATAACCATGAATGAGAGCTTGGGCATATCTATCAGCTATGTTAAAGCACCGTTGGAGCTTAAGCCGGAATTGCTGGTCTGCGTGGACTGTCAGTACGGCGAGGGCAACGTCGCCAGAATTGAAGCCGAATCGGTAGCCGTAATTGACCATCATATTGATTTGAATAAAAAGTTTGACTTAGGGGTAGTACAGCAGGAGTTGGGAAGCTGCGCTACCTTGATATGGGATTTAATGCGAAGCGAGGGCTATGATTTTTCAGCCGACAGGATGGTATCGACCGCGCTTTATTACGGACTTTACGCCGATTCCGTTAACTTTTCGGAGTTTATGCACCCGCTTGATTTGGATATGCGGGATAATTTGCGTGCCTACTGCGATATGAACTTGATAGAGCGTCTGCGTTTTTGCAATCTTACGCTGGATGAGCTTGAAATCGCGGGAGTAGCCCTTATCCGTAAAACCGTTGATACGGATAAGAGGTACGCCCTTTTCAGAGCCGAGGCTTGCGACCCGAATATCCTCGGATTTATCAGCGACTTGGGGATTCAAGCGGATACGATTGATATATGCGTTGTTTACAGCATTATCGAAAGCGGCGTAAAGCTCTCGGTCAGAAGCTGCTCCAGAGAGGTAATGGCATCCGAATATGTCAAATACCTTACCTACGGCGTAGGCTCGGGCGGAGGGCATAAGTCAAAGGCGGGCGGCTTTATATCGGGTGAGGTTCTGGCGGAAAGGAAAGTTTCACCCTCCGAATATTTAACCCGCAAGGTTGGGGAATATTTTAACAGCTATGAAACCATCTGCGCGGATAATCACGATATTGAGGTTTCTCTTATGAGCTTATACCGCAAAAAGCCGATTCCGTTAGGAGTCGTAATCCCCTCGGATATTTTTGAGCTTGATACGCCGATTTCCGTAAGAAGCTTGGAGGGGGAGTTTAAGTTTAACGTATCGCCGGATGCTCTTTTAATCGTTGATATGCACGGGGGGGTTCACCCCATAAAATCGGAAAAGTTTTTCACGCGCTATGTTTACTGCGATGAGAAGCCGCAGATTAACTATGATTACGTACCCTCCATAATAAATACACTCAACGGCGCGGCGCAGGAAATCGTGCTGTACATAAAGTCCTGCTTACCGACGGAGAGCGCGCTGGTGTACGCCAAGAAGCTTAAAAAAAATGTAAAAATCTTCTCCGACTGGGTGCCCGATGGATATGTTTTCGGAAGAGTCGGCGATTATTTGGCAATCAGAAACGATGACATGAATGATGTTTACATTATACCGAAAGACATTTTTGAATTGGCATACGATATAATTCCGTGAGGCTTTAGGGCACTTACATGATATAATTCGGGGGGCGTTAAAAATAAAAAAAAATCAAATAAACCCTGCCGATTGTCCGCCCTATTTAAATCAATTTTTTACGCACCAGCGCGTCGTTAAAATAAGAGCGGAGCGCACGATTGAGGCGTATTATGTTGACCTGCGCTTGTTTTTGCGCTATCTTAAACAGCTAAAGGGCGGGGCGGGGCATGATGCTCCGTTTGAGGAAATCACAATAGCGGACATTCCTCTTGATTTTATTAAGTCCTTCACAAAGCTTGACGCGCTGGAGTATATTAATTTTGTCGCCTCAGAGCGCGGTAACTCACCCAAAACCCGCCAGCGTAAGCTTTCCTCGCTTAAATCCTTCTTCAAATGCCTGCAAAAGGACTTAAATCTTATATCTGAGAATCCTCTTAAAGATATTGATACCCCAAAAAGCAGCTCAAAGCTTCCGAAACATTTAACCCTTGACGAAAGCATAAGCCTTTTGCAAGGTATGAGAACAGAAAGCCCGCAGCACAGCAGGGATTATTGCATTGTAACGCTTTTTGTAAACTGCGGTATGCGTTTAAGCGAGCTGACAGGGCTTAATGTGCAGGATATTAATTTAGACGAGCGGAGTATGCGCCTTTTAGGTAAAGGAAATAAGGAGCGGGTTATACATATAAACGATGCGTGTGCCTTTGCCATTGATATTTACTTAAAAGCCAGAAAGCCGTCCGCCCGGGATTCTGATGCGCTTTTTTTGAGTATACAGGGAAGACGGATAACAAACAGGCGCGTTGAGCAGATTGTGGAGGGTGCATTAAAAAATATAAACCTTGACAATCGCGGCTATTCCGTCCATAAGCTCAGGCATACGGCGGCGACCCTTATGTATCAGCACGGCAATGTTGATACGCTTGCCTTAAAGGAAATTTTAGGTCATAAAAGCATATCGACAACCGAGATATACACCCATTTAAACAATGAGCAAATCAAAACGGCGATGGACTCAAACCCGCTTGCCCATGTCACTCCGCCAACAAAGTCTTGAAGTTCTAAACAGGCTTTGAACAATACAAAAAAGAGGGTAGCTGAGCTACTCCTCTTTTTTATTCACAGATTTTTATATATTACATAGTATAATAATAAATCTGATGGAGGAAGGCAGGTTATACATATGAAAATAGTCGTAGTGAAAAGCCCTAAATTTTTGTCAAGTTTTTTCCGCATCGTATTTAAGATAAGGAAAGAGCCTAATGAATAGGAAGTGCAACCCTTGCGAGCTTAATATCGCCGTAACGGCGATTGCGAATTATCTCTACGCTACGCTTTCAAAAAGCGATTTCCTTTTTTTAAACATTTTTCTGTCGGAGCTTAGCAAGACAATGTTTTCAATGGAGATTTTCAACGGTATTTGTAAGATTGAAAAAAAATTGGATAAAATTGAAAAAAGAACAGATAAAAAAAATGACGAGAAAAATGACGAGCAGGATAAAAAAGAAGAGAAGCTTTAGGGGCGGGGGAGATAACCCGCCCTTCACAATAGATGTTATAAATACACATGCTAAAAATTCTAAATATAGCGAAAACATGGTTATGGTTGTGATTGAGTAAGTATGTATAGCTTCATCACCCTGCCTCACTAACATAAAGATTAACCCTATTCTCAATAACTCCCGCAACATCCCCGACAGATTTTCCGCCGGATAGGTAAGCTTCAACCTCTTCTATTATAATATTAGAAACAGTATCATTACGGGGTCGGACGTATTTGAGCGATAGTATCAGGTTCATCATTTTGTCCGATTGCGCCTGCGTGTTATTGCCGATTAGCACCTTGCCGCCATCGCTTGTGTAAACTGTATAATCCATTTCAATATTGCCGCCGTTGCCGTCCGGGTAGCTCGGGTTTTCCATTGCTTTGAGCTTTAGCTCTTCTAGAACGGACAGCTTGATGGGGAGATAAATTTCATATATGTCACTATAATTTTCAAGCATATATTTGATAAATTCCCATGCACCATCTTTATTATCCGATTTTTCGGCTACGGCAAATTTCGCGCTCGGCATGAAATATGAGCCGTTCCCTTGCGCTTCGGGGAAGCCCTTAAAGGTCAGCGGTTCGCCGAAATAGGACATCTCATCTATTCTTATTGAGCGAAAACGCATAGGTCTTGTGTTATACATAATCGGGTCGCCGTCAGCCAGCCCCAGCATAAATTCCCCATAATCGGCATTTTCGCTCAACCCCGCTTCGGGGAAACGCTCAGATATTTCCAAAATTTTATAAAAACTCTCTATGTCGAATGAACACTCACCCGTAATCGGGTCAATAAAGGAAAGCTGAATCATCACTCTGATAAAATCAAGCCTTGAAAAGCTGTCGATTATATAACTCGAATTAGGCTTAGTGTCAATATAAGCCGCAAATTCATCAAGTGACCAGCCCGCATTTTCGCCGACCTCGGAGCTTTTAGCCGCAACCGTATCAATCATAAACATGGGAAAAATTTCATAAAGCTTACCCTCACGCTCCAAAGAAGAAAGTGCATTTGGCAGATAATCCGATTTATTAAAGCTTGTGTCAGCGTTCATAATGCCGTAAATATCAGCAAACAGCCCCTTATTTATATAACTCTGAGATGGTACAAAGCGGTCTAAAACGATAATATCGGCAATTTTCCCCGCCATTAAATCAAGGTTGAATTTTCTCAAAGCCTCGTCCTCATTGCTTTCTTTATAGGACCAAACCTCGATTCTGTAATCGGGGTTATTTTTGTTGAAACTTGTTATATAGCCTTGAAGCCAATAATCAATATCAAAAGCAGAGAGGGTTATGATTTTTCGGTTGGGTGCGACTCCGTCCTCATCGGGAGTGCAGCGAATCATTTCCGTGATAACGCCGCCTATGCCGCCCCGCATGGCAAGGAGCAATCCGCCGTCTGTGAGCAGAGTTAAATCCTCCAAATCGCCGACGTTTATGCCGTAATCAAGCAGATTAAATATGCCCTTTCTGTCGCCGTCTGTCAAAGAATAGTCGTAAATGCCCATGGTTGTACACATCAAAACATCAAGCTCGCCGCCTTTTGCGAAAACGCAATCACCGCCCGAACCCGCTATCGGAATGGTGAAATCCTCCGTCTCTTTCAAATCGGCGTTTATCATACTGATAACCGCAAACCAAGAGCCATCGCTGTAATCAAGCCCTACCGAAAGCGCGGCGGCTCGCCCGTCTTTAAGCCGAAAAATCGACTTTATATATTCGCTTTGCCCCCCGTTTCCATCAGGCGTTTTCATAACAAACCTGCCGTCACTATCGAAAACATAAACCTCAAACACTGTCTGTATGTAAAAATAATCATTCGCAATCAGCAATCTTTGCGGGAAAGTTTCATCGCCCTCGAAAATTTCGCTCTCTATTTTAACGCTCTCTATAACAGCTCCCTCGCCGTTAAATCTGTCAACGCTTAAATCCGCTAAATCAGACGTTGCCCTTAATGCCCGATAATCTCCATTAGGGTCAACATCGAAGCAAGCATAGTATTCGCCCTCTCCAAGTCCGCCCGAAATCTGCGTTTGGCTTTTTACAATGCCGCTGTAATCCAAAGCAATTATATCTGCACCATTAAATAGAACACTCCCGCTATCTGTAAATCTTACCTGCGTTGCATTAAATCCGCTGACATCCGTTTCCGCAAGCGAAAAAGCGACCTCCCTTGATTGCTCAACGCTGTTCATTTCCTCTTTCCCGCAACCCGAAAAACAGGTCAACATCAACAAACCGGCAACCCCAAACGATATAATCTTTTTCATATATTTCACTTTTCCTTTCATGGCTAATTTAGTTATTCATCCAGCATAAGCGGCTTTTTGCCTGCTCTGCGTTTTAATTCCGTAAGCTGTTCTTTCTCGATTTGGACAATGCTCTTTTCGGGGGTCGGTAAATCTTCGGGCATTGTTCCGCCGACACGTTTGATAGCAGCTCGGACTTCATTTCCAACCGCATTGTGAACCACGCTAGCCTCTGCGGCTGTGCTGACGTTATCACGCTTTAGCTTTTCTTCAGTTTGCGAAATACGGAAAAGATTAGCGATTAATTCCGTGCTTCCCATAAAGTCAAGGATTTTTTCACGGGTTTTAAGCCCTTTCCTTTCGTGAATATCTTCAACCATCAGACCGCCGTACAAGCCCATATACCCGGCATTTTGGAATGTTGCAAATTCTTCATTAGTTATAACTCCGGCATCACGAGCCGCTTGGGCAAGCAATTGATTCCATTGCTTTATATCGCCTCGAATGACAAGCCGCCGACTATCCTCATCAAGTTGGTTAAATCTGTCTCTTACCTCTTGCCGATAAGTTTGGATAGCGAAATATGTTTGCCCCAGAGCGATAACTTCCTTTCGAGGGTCGCCGTTTTGAACGATGAGATAACAGGCATAGCGAGATAATTCATAATCCTTAATTTTCTTTTCCATTGCTCCCGCTTCTACGATTTTGCTGACGTCAGCAAAATCGTGCAAAACCTCATGTCCGCTTGTTTTGCAGGCTATCATAGCTTTATCAATAACCTTTGTAAAATTTCGCCATTGAACATAATCAAGAGCAAGAGCAAGCTCCCTTGCAGACCAATACTCGCTTCCGTCACTGCGAATTTGCATTATATCCTCGAACCGCTTATATTCCGGCACTTTTAACTTATCCATTTCTATTATCCTCCATTCTCAATTATCAATTGATTTACATATATGACTACGCTCTATCCAAAGCGTTTCACAAAACCTTAATTTTTTTAGTAACATAATCAGCCGCAATAATCGCCGCTGACATGCAGGGTAAAAGATATGATATTACGCAAAGCAAAAGTGAATTTATATCTTTGATAAACAGCTCCGAATTATAGATAAATAAACCGGCAGATGAAAAAATAACTCCGAAAACACATAGGCTGATTTGCTCAATGGTGAGCATTAGGCGGGCTCGCAGTTTCGTTGTCCCCAAAATTCGCAGAATTGCCGCTTCTTTTGAAGACTGTGCTATGATTAACAAAGGAGCAGTCAAGCCGATTATAACCGCCGCCGCTAAAGCTAGGGGGAAAAGCATTGTCAACAGTTCACGAATCCGCTTTATGTTATCAATTTCGGAAATATCAAGGTGATACAGCACTTCTCCCTGATAGAGGTGTTCAGAGCGGGAAAGCTCATCTAAATATTCGATTAGCTGATGCAGATTCTCCTTATCGGCGGCGGTAAATTCGGCAAACTCAACTGCAAACGGGTTCTCCGCTGAATTGATTTTTTGAGCCGTATTGCTGTTCGGCGCGAAAATGCCCTCGGCGATTCGCCTGTCTTGCGACGTGACTATCCCCGCAACCGTGAATCTGATTTGATTTTTCTCTATCTTACTCTCGTAACCCTCCGTACCGAAAACATCTGCGAAAACCTGTGCCCGTTCCCTGCCGAATAAATGCACGCCATCGCCGGGGGCAACTCCGAGCGTTGCCGCTAAGCCGTTGCCGATAACGATAAGCCTTGATTCGCTGTCACCCTTACTGAAAAACCCCGCACCGTAACCGTCGCCGTACCACACGTCATATTCAAAAGGCGACAGGGCGGTTACATATTTATCAAAATCATTGGTAACAGCAAAATAATAGCCGTCGTTATGATTGAAAATTCCGTTATAAATTACGGGGAAACCGCCGCTGTAATAAAAATTCTCAATTAATTCCGATTTTTCGGCTTCGGTAACTGCCCTTGAAGTAAAATTAGTCAAATAGCCCCGGATTTCGGTTTGCTCGAATAATTCTATGTAAGACAGCTTGATGATTGAGAGCAAGCCGCAAGAACCCGTCAAAAGCAGGGCTAAAATAACAGCGGCGATTGATTTCAGCTTAGCCCGCCTGATATGCCGCAAGATATAGCGAAAAACATGGCGAAACGCCGAATGTACCCCTGTTTGCGGCATTTCGGGCAGGGCAAAGGCAAGCGGAGTTACTTCCTCTTTGTTAGTTGTCGGTTCGCCTTTTTTAGCTTTGGTTTCAGCCGTTTCGCCCTGCAATAATTCTAAAACAGGCGTTTTTTCAAGCTTTTTGATAAATAATGCCAAAACTGAAAATATAAACAAAAATTCACCCGCAACGCATAAAAATATGCTGTTTACAGGCAAAGCCGTGTCGGGGATATACTCGATTGTTACCGACAAAGCCAGCTGATTTGCCATTTCAATAATTGCATTTTGAGCGTAAATCAGCCCCGCAAATCCGCCGCATAAAACGGCAGCAGCCGATAAAATAACAATCGGCAACGCAAGCGTATTCCTCGCTTTTTTCAGCGGCGTCCCCAAAGCTCTCATAATCGCAAAGCTTTTCTTCTCGCGGGCTATATATAAATAGAATGTAAGAAATATGGCAATGGCAGAAGCACAGAGGAGCATAAGCATTGTTAAAAGCGACATTTTCTGCCCTGCATCAATATGCTCCGAAGCTCTGCGCCAGCCCTTATCCGAAAACCGAAGCTTTAAGCCCATTTCTTTTGCAAGTGCCCGGGCTTCGTCAAGGAATGTTTGAAGCATAAAGGGGTCGTCTGCAATAAGGCTGAATTCGCCGGGGTAAATCGGGTGGTCGGCGGGGATTTCTATAGGCAAAAGCGAGTGCGGCACAAAGATAGTATTCGGCGAATACCACCACCATATATCTCCGTGCCGCTCATAGGTTGGCGCAAGGTCGGCATAAATGCCGACTATTTCAAGCTCCGCTATCCCTGCGGGTTCTCCGAAGCGTTCGGGAATTACAGCAGTCGCCCCCATGCCGCCGTGCTGCATGAGCAGCTTGTTATACAGCTCAACCGTTAGTTTATCGCCTACGCCTAAGCCGTTAGTTTGAGCGAGGACATTGTTGATAACGCAAGCATTTTCATCAGCCGCCGTTATCGCCCGCCCCTCTTTTATAATCATATTGCCCTCGTTAAAATAGGGGATTGAGAGCAGGTCGGAGGTGTATACCATATTAAAGGCTTTTAAATCATGGTTAGTTATCTCCACTATTTTTTTCAGATTCGCAAATTCTTCCGTTTCAAGATAATTATTAGGCTTTCCGTCAAGGGAATAGAACGCATGAACGTAATCGGACGTATCATAGTCGCCGATAAAGGCTTCCATATGTTCAAAGCCGTCTTGCGAAATGCCATGCAAGCCCCGTGAATCCCATCTTCCTATGATAACACATCGCTCGCCGATTTCCAAATAGTCTATAAAATCCTGCCCGTAAGGGTTGTCACGCAGGGAATAAACAGACCGCTCCATAATCCCCCAAGCCGCAAAATCATCAGTCGGCGAGGCTATGACAGCAGTTTCCCCGGCTTGAAGCGGTAACGCTCCCGCAAGCTGTTTTATATCGGTTAAATATATATGATTTTTGTCTACACCCCAAATGTTTTCAAGTTTTATTCCGCTGATTGTCCCCTCTATAACAAATCTGTCGGTGTAACTGTATTGAGTTTTATACGGCTCTTGTAAATCAATCATTTCAAGCCCGTCTATCAAACCGCTTGTCATATAGCGAATATCCGTGCTACTCACGCCCGGAAGAGCCGAAAAAGCGGCAACATGCTCCGCAGTTAAAGTCGGCGGCGGTAACTTTGACGGATTCCGAGGGTCGTTACCTATAGCACTATTCGGCAGATAACTGCCAAAATGCCACCACATATTTTCAACGCCCGTATCAATCGCCGAAACACCCCTATAGTAGCTGACGGCGCGATTCATTTCACGGTTGGTTGCAGTACTGTCCAACACCCTCGAAAACACTGCAAAGCCCGCCGCCGCTATAAGCGTAAAGGTCAAAATCGTTTTGATAGGGGAGCGGAGCAGGGTTCTAATAATTAGCGTGAAGCGCATAGGTTAGGTGCCTCCCGGAAATTTTTTTAAAATTGAATGGCTATTAAGTTATCCATAGCTGTATTATAGCACATTTTAGTAAGATTTGCAAGGGTTTTAAGACAGGTTCACCGCATTGATCCGTTTGTGCGTTTGGCTTGAACGCCGTGCCCTAACCCCTGTAAAATTTATACTTGACTTATCCCCATGAATAAGGTATAATTAAACTTAAACCTCCCCGTAAGCTCTGTTCAATAAGGAGACGGGGATTTTATCGCTAAGGCGTTACCTATAACTACTAAAAGGAGGACTGTATCCGTTATGGCGCATTGGATTGAAAAGGCGAATATCTATCACATTTACCCGCTGGGGTTTTGCGGGTGCGAAAGGTATAGAAAGGACGCTTCGGAAACCGCGAAGCCGCGCATTAAGAAGGTAATCAAATGGATTCCTCATATTAAGTCGCTTAATATGAACGCTGTGTATTTCGGACCTGTTTTTGAGTCTGTGGAGCATGGCTACGATACCAACGATTATTATACCATTGACAAACGGCTGGGTACGAACGAAGACTTCAAGGAGGTTTGCGATGCCCTTCATGAAAACGGAATTAAGGTGGTTTTGGACGGCGTTTTTAATCATGTCGGCAGAGACCATGCCGCTTTTGTTGATTTGCAGAAAAACGGTCAAGCCTCAAAGTATAAGGATTGGTTCGCGGGTCTGAACTTCGGGGCGCGTTCGCCTTACGGAGACAGCTTTTCATATGACGGATGGAACGGTCATTATAACCTTGTTAAGCTTGATTTGCATAATCAAGGTGCCGCAGAGCATCTCTTGCAGGCTGTTAAAGCATGGGTAGATGAGTTTGATATAGACGGTATACGTTTTGACGCGGCGGACTGCCTGCCGGATGGCTTTATAAAGCAGATATGCAGCTTTGCACGCGGACTTAAGCCCGATTTCTGGCTTATGGGCGAGATTATACACGGCGATTACAGCCGCTGGGCGAATAATGATATGTTTGACAGCGTAACCAACTATCAGTGCTATAAAGGCATCTACTCGGCGCATAACGACAAGAATTATTTTGAGATTGCCCATAACATAGAGCAGGGAATCAGCCTAAAAAGGTATTTGTATAATTTTTTGGACAATCACGATGTTTCACGTTTGACCTCCGTGCTGAAAAGCCCAGGGCTTGCCGAATGTTGTTACACTATGATGTATATGATGTACGGCGTTCCGTCTGTTTATTACGGAAGCGAATGGGGCTTGCCCGGAGTTAAGACAAGGGGAGCGGATGCGGATTTGCCTGTGAGACCCGAATTAAGCCTTGATGATATAAAAAAAGGCGATGGAAAACTAATGTCGCATATTGCCGCATTGGGAAAAATACGTATTGAGAATCCGGCTGTGCAGTCGGGTAAATATTCTACAATTGAGCTTAGGAATCAGACATTTTTGTTTATGCGCGAAAAGGACGGCAGTCAGGTTTATATCGCTCTTAACATCGGCGAATCTGATTATACTTTCAGCTTTATGACCAAATACGCATGGCTTACCGACCTTTTGAGCGGAAAAAGATACTCTGTTTTGAATGGCAGGGTAAACATTTCCGTGCCTAAAAACACTTCTATGGTTCTTGCGGAGTTGGATTCGGAATTGGCTGTTAAAGGAGTTAAGCCGGATTCTGTAACGCCGCCTCAGCCCGCCGCCGAAGCTCCCGCAGTTAAAGCTCCCGCGGTCAAAGCGGCTTCAAGCAGTGCTCCTCCTAAATCAAACGTACCTCCTGCCGAGCCGCCCGCTGAGCCGAAAGTCGGGCAAAGTAAAGGCGGAGTAGCATCTGCGGGAGTTCCTGCGGGGCGCAGTATTGTTCTGGGCGGTCATTACAGGCATTTTAAAGGCGGGGATTACACCGTCCTGCATGTTGCGAATGACCATGAGAATTGCGAGAAGCAGGTTGTTTACATGGCTCTGAACGGCAAGCCGGAAATCTGGGTTCGTCCGCTTGATATGTTCTTAGAGGATGTTAACGACCACGGCAATATTAAGCCGAGGTTTGGATTAATCAACAATTGATAAGCCGTATTCATAGTTATAGTCTTATGAATTTCCAAAGCCTGTTCAATATCTCTGAACAGGCTTTGATAACGGAGGTTTTGAATTGGTTATAATGTCCGTTGACTACGGGGAGAGCAGGACGGGGCTTGCCGTATGCGATGCAGGTGAAATCCTTGCTTCTCCGCTTGCAGTGATTGAGGAGAAAAATTTTAACCGTTGCGCCGAAAAAGCCGCAGAGTATGCGAAAGTCGCAGGCGCGGAATTAATAGTCATCGGTTATCCTAAGAGCATGAGTAATGCGGTAGGGGAGAGGGCTGAAAAATGCGAGCGGCTCTCAGCTCTTATCGAAAAGCTTTCGGGCTTGCCCGCAGAGCTTTTTGATGAGCGGCACACTACAGCCCTGGCGCATAACTACCTCAATACCGTGAATGTAAGAGGTAAAAAGAGAAAAGCAGTTGTTGATGCCGTAGCGGCTGTGATTATTCTTGAAAATTATATTGCTTTTAGGAAGAATCGCTTTGATTAGGCTTGTAAAAAAATTCCTTAACTCCTACCAAAATAATCAATCCGGCAAATATTTTACTCAGCATGGGAGAGCCTATATAATCCGCGAGAAAAACCCCCGCCGCCGCAAACGCCAGCCCTGCGATTATGGAAGGCACTAATTTTCTCCACTCTATAAGCTTGTTTTTGGTGTGTATGGTCACCGAAAGAGCCGCTATCGGAATGAAGAAAACAAGGTTTACCCCCTGCGCTTCAAGCTGGGGCATATTGGCAAAGGCTGTTAGGTATATGATTAATATCATCCCGCCGCCCACTCCCAGAGAGGCTAAAATTCCCGTTAACAGTGCCGCAATATACATCCATACCATGCTCTATACTCCTTATAAATTAACAGGCTATATGCTCAACTCAAAAGAATTCTCCCTCCCGCTGTTATCAGCAATAAACCGAATACCCTTTTAAGCAGGGTATTCGGTATTTTTTTCAGCCAAAGCGCACCGATAACAGCCCCTAACAGCCCAAAGGGCAAAAGAGGGAGTGCGTGGCTAAAGTTTAGGCTGTCTTTGTATGCGTAAAACACCGCTGAAACGATTGAGAGCGGCAGCGTTAAAGCAAGCGATGAGGCATGGGATTTTTTGGCGGGTAAATCCGCTTTTTGCAGCATGGGTACGGCGATAATTCCGCCGCCCGAGCCGAATAATCCATTCGCAAGCCCGGCAGACATGCCTAAAATGCTGTAATAAAGCTTTCCTTTTTTCATATTTTAAGTATTCGCGCTTAGAATGAAATTATACTTAATCAGAGAGAGAATAAGCTTTCTCGGCGGCTTCTTCAAAGTCACTGTGTAAAAACAGTGTGTCTCTGATTTCTTCGAGCATTGTCATGGTTTCATTTTTCCAAGGCTTTTCCTTTAAGAGGTCAAGTGCTTTATATGCCGCTGAGTCATCATAATGTTTGCAGGCAGTTATGATTTCCGAAAGTTGTTCCTTTAGGAAAGCCTTGTCCTCCGCTATGCCGGTGTCGTTATTGGCGGCTTCTTTAGGTGTTAAATTTTTTACAAGCTCTTCAAGAACTTCGATAAAATCCTCCGCGTTATCAATTATAAATTCCAAATCGCCTCTCAGAGCCGCTTTTTCAATTGAGTATGCGTAAGCGGATTTTTCGTGCTCGCCTATGTTTGCAAGCGCGGCTTTCATTCCGTGAACGGTGGTGGTGAACAGCTTCATATCGCCGCTTTCCAGCGTTTGCCTAAGCTTAGCCGCCGCCTTTTCCGCATCGCGGCGGAATATCTCAAATATTCTCGGATTCAAATCGGGCTTTGCGATTTCATCCGCTTCGTCCTCGGCGTATCTGACCGTCTCCTCTGCATGTTTATCGCGGATAAATTTATTTAATACATCGTCTAAATGCTGAGCATCGATAGGCTTGGGAACATAGTCGTCAAAGTTATTTTGCTTAAACATCTCCGAGTTGCCCGTCAAGGCGTTTGCGGTAAGAGCTATAATTGTGCCGTCATAGCCCATGGAGCGAAGCCTTTTAGTTGTTTCTATACCATCCATCTTAGGCATCATGTGGTCCATAAATATGATGTCATAGGTGTTCCCCTCCATCACCTTTTCGATAGCCGCAAAGCCGCTTTCCGCCGTTTCAATTTTTAATTTGTAGGGAGTCATCATCCCTTTTGCAACGTAAAGATTTGTTCTGGCATCATCAACGATTAAAACGCTTCCGTAAGGCATAAGGATACGTTTAACGCGCATTTTACCGCTTTTGCGCGAGTAGGTGAAGCTTTGCAATTGTTCTGATACCTTAGCCCCGATAACGGCATCTCCCACAGGCTTTTGCTTAACGGTCACGGAAAATGAGCTGCCTTTCCCATATTCGCTTTGAACTCCAATTTCGCCGTTCATCATAATCACTAACCTCTTTGCTATTGATAAGCCTAAGCCTACCCCCTCGGTAGTGCGGTTTGCTTCAAAATTGAATCGCCTGTAAGGGGAAAACAGCTTCGCTTGGTCATCCTCGGTCAAGCCCTGCCCCGTGTCCTCAACGACAAAGCGCAGGGTTATGTCATCACCCTCCTTAGCGTGGCTGATTGAAAGCTTCACATAGCCCTTGTCGGTATACTTTACAGCATTAGAAAGCAGATTATTCAAGACCTGCTTCAGCCTGAGCTCATCTCCGAAAAGAGTGCAGGGTAAATATTCGCTTGCCTCCAGTATAAATTCAATAGGCTTTGAACCGATACGAACCGCGTTAATGTGAACCGTATCGTTAATAAATTCAGGGACGCAGTATTCGGCAGGAGATATTTCTAGCTTACCTGTTTCAATCTTTGATATATCAAGAATATCGTTTATAATATCAAGCAGGACTATGCCGGAGGCTGATATTTTTTCAAGCGCGGAGGCGTAATCATCCGGCAGGTTACTCTTTTGCAATTCTATCTGAGTGATTCCCAATATCGCGTTTAAAGGGGTACGGATTTCATGAGAGACCATTGAGAGAAATTCGCTTTTGCTCTTGTTCGCGCTTTCCGCCTCGTTTTTCGCGCTCATTATATCGGTGGTATCGTTCCAGTCAATAATAATTCCGTTCAGTTTGTTATCAAACATAGGGGTGTTTGTAATACGGTAAAGCTTGTAATTACCGCTTTCATCAGCCTCCGAAACAATATCATGCCTATATATTTCGTTTTTCTCAGCCGCGCTTGTCAGCCCTTTCTTTATGGCTTCAAGAAGCTCGCCCTTCAAAAATCCGCCGTATACATCAAAGATGCTTTTTCCCTCAACCTCGTTAAAGTACTTTACTCCGATTTCACGAAGGAATAAATCGGAGCAATATGCAACATGATAGTCGCTGTCGAGCAATATCAGAAAATTCGCGCTGCTTTTCATCATATATCTAAGGAAGCTTTGCCGCTTTTCATTTTCAACGGCAAGAGAGCGGAACATATTCATCTTAATATTGAAGTTGCTTTCAAGCGAAGTAATCGTGCGGTCGCGGCGGCTTAATTCGCGGTTTGCGGAGCGAAGCTCTGCCCTTAGCTTGAGGTTTTCTTCCTTTAAGGCGGCTGTCTCCATGTCAAATTCCATATCTCCTGCAATTTGTTCCATTCGGACAACCCCCCTTGAAACAATTAACAATTAACATATCGGCTTCGCCGATGGATTAATAAAATTAGGCTTTTAAAGGTAATCAATGCTAACTAAACGCACAAACAGAAAGCGTATAATTATGAATCATATTCATATAATCCTCGCCCTCTGCGGCAATGTAAGGGCAGATTTCTCCGCCTGTATAGGCTATACTGTATTCAAGCGGCTTTCCGTTTTCTTCCTCGTAGCTCTTAGCACTTTCGGCGATTTTCTGCATCTCCGCAAAAACATTAGGGCTCGCCCACGCGCGGGATGCGCTGCTGAAAATGATAAGATTATTTTCTTTTGTTTCACATATTTCATTTATCATGCTTTTCGCGCTTTCAAGGGTTTTTTCGCTGTCAATGTGTGAAAAAACAATCTTCGCTCCCGGCTCCAAAGCCCGCGCCGCGAATAAATACTCCGTATCCTTGACAACTCCCAGAAAAGCACACATGCCCTTAGTCCCGTTTGTATACTTTATGATTGCGGGGACAGACATAACCCCCGCCCCCGTATCTATGTTTTCCGATGAAATCAAGCCCTGCTTTTTAAAATATTCTAAAGCAGGTATGCCGTTTACGCTTTTTAAAACAACCCTTTCCGCATCGGTGATGACCGCTTCTTCTCCGAAAGTTTCATCATAGAAAAGCGAGGTGTTTATATGAAATTGCGGCTCAATATTACCGTAAAAAGCAATCAGCGCGCACATATCGGAGGACATTTTTTCGTTGCCCAATATAAAAGCCGAATTTAACCTGCCGTCTATACTAAAAGCCTGCATACCGAAAAGCCTAATCTGACTATCAATCGCGTTTGCGGAATCATATAAATCGTTAACCGTATAGCTCGGCGTGGACGATAAAAACGGAATAATGAGCTTCGGCTTTTTCTCCGCGCTCAAATCCCGTAACAAAGCTTCAAGCTCAGAGTTTATTTCAGCGGTCGCCTTGGAAGCAATATGGTCAATTGTTTTAACGGTAAAGGAAACATCATCACTTGTAAGCATGGTGACGGACACGGCGGTATCGCTGTACTGCCCGCCCGCTCCGATGTATACCGACATACATCCCGCAAGCTCAAAGGGTAAAGCCTCGGCAAACTGCCGCCAAATTGATTCCTCCGCGAAATCATAGTGGAAATGGACGATTCCGATAGTATTTTTTCTCATATTTTCCGATGGATTAAGCTGCTCAATGATTTCTTCCGCCGCCATCTGCGGGTCGTCAATCTCCTCCGTAAACGCGGTATAGAATTTTATCATGTGGCACATTCCTTTTTTTCAGTTGTCGGCGGAGTGTTATTCCCGCCCTTACCCAAAGCGGCAAAAAATTCATCCGCTACATTTAAAAAAGCATCTACGATTCGGGGGTCAAAGTGAGTGCCGCTGTCATTTTTAATTATTTCTACCGCTTTATGATGAGAAAAAGGTTTTTTATACGGTCTCTCGGAAACAAGCGCGTCATAAACGTCCGCAATAGCCATAAGTCTGCCCTCCAGCGGAATTTCCTCGCCCTTTAATCTGCGCGGATACCCTGTTCCGTCCCATTTTTCGTGATGATAGCCCGCAAAAATTTTGGCGTGCTTTAAGAATCCGTCATCTGTGGTTTTAGATGAAATCCTATCTATGATATGCTCGCCCTCGGAGCAGTGCGTTTTTATCATTTCAAACTCGGGCGCGGTAAGTTTATCCGGCTTATTAAGGATTATATCGCTGATGGAAATTTTGCCGACATCATGCAAAAGCGCGGACGACAAAATTAAATTTAAATCCCAGCTTGACAGCTCATCGGCGAAAATCCCCTCTTTAGCAAGCTGCTTTAACAGAACGCCCAAATAAGCCTGCGTCCGCTCGATATGACCGCCCGTAACCTTATCCCGGCTCTCAACCATATCCGCGATAACGCCCATGGTGGTGTTATGTATATCCCGCAGAGCCTTTTGGCTTTGCTTTATTATTTTATCCGTTTCAATATGCGTTTCAATCCTCCTAAGCAGGATGGGCGCGCTGAACGGCTTATTGATGAAATCCAGAGCACCCAAATCAAACCCGCGTACTTCTGTTATGGCATCATTTTTAGCCGTAAGAAATATAACGGGTACGGATTTCAGCCTGCCGTCCGTTTTTAACAGCGTCATTGTCTCAAACCCGTCCATATCGGGCATGTCTACATCCAAAAGAATCAAGTCGGGTACGATTTTTTCCGACAGCTTAAACATCCTTGCGGCGGAAGGCAGGGCAAGGGCTTTATATTTGCCGTCAAGGGCTGTTTTTGCCGCCATAAGGTTAGTATCGTTATCATCAACAATAAAAATTGTTTTCATCCGTATATACGACCATGCCCTGTCTGCACGCAAAATAATGAAATCAGCATGGTCCGATTCCCCCTTTCGGTTTGGTTATTTAATTTTTTTAATTCTCCGCAATCGCATCAACTTCCACTAACGCTCCCCGGGGCAGGTTAGCCGCTTCAATGCAGGAGCGCGCCGGCTGATGCTTAAAATATTCCGCATAGACCTCGTTAAAAGCGGAAAAATCATCAATGCTTTTTAAATAGCAGGTTGTTTTTACAACCTTTTCCAAGCCGCTTCCCGCAGCTTCCAAAACAGCCTTTAAATTTTCCAATAATTGCACGGCTTGCGCTTTCACGTCACCGTCCAAAAACTCGCCTGTTTCGGGCTTCAGCGCGATTTGCCCGGAGGTGTAAACCATATTTCCGCTCTTGACAGCCTGTGAATACGGACCGATAGCCGCCGGAGCTGATTTTGTTGACACTTTTTGCATATCTGCTCATCTCCTTATCATTTATTATTTTAACATTTTAAAAATCTTTTGTCAAGTGAAAATTTTATGCCCTACACGGCAGTCAAGTTGGCTTCCTTAAAAATTTACTCTTGACTTTTCATGAGCTTTTCGGTATACTTAATTTTAGTGAGTTGAGTACACCGCAATTAAGAGGAGGGATAATCCATGTTAACTAAAGAGGATTTACAAGCAATAGGCTCATTAATGGATACGAAGTTAGAACCTATAAGGGGCGATATTTCGGAATTAAAGCAAGGACAAGAAGAAACTAACAAACGGATTGACAACTTAGAGGGCAAAATTGACAACACTAATAAACGGATTGACAACTTAGGGGGCAAAATTGACGACACTAATAAACGGATTGACAACTTAGAGGGCAAAATTGACGACACTAATAAACGGATTGACAACTTAGAGGGCAAAATTGATGACACTAATAAACAGATTGATGAGACAAACAGCAGTCTCAAAAGTGAAATTAACAAAACAAACAGCAGTCTCAAAAGTGAAATTAACAAAACAAACAGCAGTCTCAAAAGTGAAATTAACAAAACAAACAGCAATCTCAAAAGTGAAATTAACAAAGTCTATACGCTTATTGAAAGTGATGTTATGCGTAAGATTTCATTATTGGCTGAAAACCATTCAGCCTTGGTTGCGAAAAATGACTATATAATTAAACATCTTAATAGCGTTGATGACGTAAAGCATAGAGTGTTTGCTCTTGAAATATGGGTAGCTGAACATATGAAAACACATATGGTTTAGGAGGGGCAACCAATCCAAAATCAAAATAAGCGCGTAAACGAGACCGTGCTAATTTCATTTGGCAGTTCCTTTGCCCTCAATCCTTAGTCCTCAATCCTCGCTGTAACTGCCCTATGTCATTTCTGTAAAATGAATCTTTGAAATTTATTTTTTTAACGGCGGAATATGTTTTTTCAAGGGCTTCATCAAGTGTTTTTCCGCTTGCAGTGATTCCTAAAACTCTTCCGCCTGAGGTTAGAAAATCATTGCCTTCAAATTTTGTGCCTGAATGATATACGGTAATATCGGGGGCGGATTGTCCTTTATTATTTAAGCCGCTGATGAAAAGCCCCGTTTGATACCCCTGCGGATACCCCCCGCTTGCCATGATTACGCAGGCGCAGTGCTGTTCTTTCCACTTTATGTCAATTTCCGAAAGCCTTTCGTGATAAACAGCCTCAAAAATATCCGCCAAATCGGTATCAAGAAGAGGCAGTATAACCTGTGTTTCCGGGTCGCCGAAGCGGCAGTTGTATTCTATGACCTTAACGCCGTCCTTGGTGAGCATCAGCCCGAAGTAAAGGCAACCCTTGAATCTCCGCCCCTGAGCCGCCATCGCTTTCATGGTGGGGAGGAAAATTTTTTCCATGCACTCATCTGCGATTTGGGGGGTATAAGCGGGGTTGGGGGCAATTGTGCCCATCCCTCCCGTGTTCAGCCCCCTATCGCCGTCAAGGGCGCGTTTGTGGTCTTTTGAAGAAATCAGCGGGATTAGGGTTTTCCCATCGGTAAAAGCAAGCACAGTTGCTTCCGTACCCGTTAAAAACTCTTCAACTACAACTTTTTCGCCGCTTTTGCCGAAAATACCGTCTTCCATAATAGACTGAACAGCCCTTCGCGCTTCTTCCTCATTCTGCGCGATTATAACCCCTTTCCCCAGCGCAAGCCCATCCGCTTTAATCACTACGGGGTATTTATTTTCGGTTCTTATATATTCGATTGCATGGATTGAGTTGTCGAAGATTTTATATTTCGCAGTCGGAATGTTATATTTTTCCATAAGCTCTTTGGCAAAAGCCTTACTGCCCTCGATAATTGCGGCGGCTTTGCTCGGACCGAAAGTGGCAAACCCCTCCGCATTGAGTGCGTCAACCATGCCTAACACAAGCGGGTCGTCCGGTGCGACTACCGTCATATCCGGCATAATTTTTTTAGCGAGTGCTACAATGCCGTCAAGGTCGGTTGCCTTTACGTCAAAACATTCCGCAAAGCGCGATATACCGCCGTTGCCCGGAGCGCAGTAGAGTTTTTCGACCCGTTTGCTTTCAGCAAGCTTCATGATAATCGCATGTTCGCGACCGCCGCCGCCAATTACCAATATTTTCAATTTATTCATCCTTTCAGTGCTTTGGGCTTCCGGTTAAATGCCGCTTTAACAAAAACAGGCGTTATAAGCGTTGTGATGATGACGACCATAATAACGCTTGAAAACAAGCTTTGCTCCATCAATCCGGCACTTATCCCCTTAGCGGCTACGATTATAGCAACCTCTCCTCTGGAAATCATACCCGCCCCTATTTGAACGCACTCGTCCTTAGGATGCCCGCATAAGCGCGCCCCCAAGCCGCAGCCGACAAATTTGGTAAGGATTGCAATCATGAGCAATACGAATGCGAAGAGTACAGTGTTTCCGTTCAAGCCCTCAAACGATGTCATCAATCCTACGCTGACGAAAAAGACGGGCGAAAAAAACATATAAGACAGAATGGAGCTTTTTTCTTGAATATTTTCCTCGGCTTTGCAGGCGCATAAAGCAAGTCCGGCAAAATATGCCCCCGTAATATCGGCAACGCCGAATTGCTCCGCTAAAAATGCCAACAAAAAGCAGAACGAAACCCCGAATATAGAAAGCCGCCTTTTATTTCCGTACTTATTTCCCAGATAATCAAACAGCTTAAACGCCAGATAACCCAAAATCAAGGCTAAAACAAAGAATAAGCAAATCTTTAATAATGTAAACCCGACCGCTCCTATGTTCATATCGCCTCCGCCCATGCTTATGATTACGGAAAGGATAATGATACCCAGAATGTCGTCAATCACAGCCGCGCCCATGATTACCGTGCCGGCTTTTGTATTAAGCTTGCCCATCTCTTGAAGCGTTTCGGCGGTAATGCTTACCGAGGTTGCCGTTAGTATTACCCCTATAAAAAAGCTCTTCATCGTGTCCTGCCCAAAGAAGTGTGCAACGGCAAAGCCGCCCAAAAGCGGAAGCGTAATGCCGATTAGCGCAACGACAAGCGATGATTTTAACGCCCCCCGCAGTTGCTTAAAGTCAGTTTCCAAGCCCGCCGAAAACATAAGCAGGATTACCCCTACCTCGGCAAGCATAACCAATACATGGTCGGGGTGAATGACTTTAAGTAATGCGGGACCTAATAAAATACCCGCAAAAAGTGCCCCCACCACCTGCGGCAGGTGGATTTTCCGCGTAAACATGCCAAACAGCTTTGTTACGGCGAGAATAATCGCCAGATTTAATAAAAAAACATAATCCATGTCATATGATACTCCTTATATTATACTTCTTAACGGCTAAATTTACATTACTTCGGGACATTCAATTTTCATCATATCCAGAATATTCTTAAGCGTAATTTTAACAGCATCACATAATGCAAGGCGGGCGTTCATTAAGTCCGGCTCGGCATCTTTAATGCGGCATTGGGCGTAAAATTTATGGAAAAGTGAAGCCAATTCCATTGAATAACGCGTTAACGGCGAGGGGTCATAATCGGCGGCGGCTAGCTCTATTGTATCGGGGAATGCCGCAAGGTGGCGAATCAGAGCAAGCTCTTCTTCCGTGGTTGGAGGAATAAGGTTTGAGGTTTGAGGGAGTTCGCCGCTAACCCCTGCCTCTTCGCGGCTCTTTGCCTGTATCGAGCAGATTCTGGCGTGGGCGTATTGGACGTAATATACGGGGTTTTTGGAGGTTTTCTCAATTGCCAAATCAAGGTCAAATTCAAAATGGGAATTTGCTTCACGCAGGTTGAAGAAAAACCTTGCCGCATCAATCGGGATTTCGTCAAGCAGTGTTTCAAGCGTAACCGCCTTGCCGGAACGCTTTGAGAGCTTGTATGCTTCGCCATTTTTTACCAATCGAACCATCTGCATGATGATTACTTTAAGCCTGTCCGGGTCAATCCCCAATGCTTGCAAAGCGGCTTTCATGCGCGGTACATAGCCGTGGTGGTCCGCCCCCCATATATCCACAGCGGTATCATAGCCCCGCGTTACAAGCTTGTCATAATGATAAGCAATATCGGGGACATAGTAGGTGGGAACGCCGTTTGCGCGGATTAAAACCCTGTCCTTTTCATCGCCGAAAGCGGTGGTTTTAAACCAAAGCGCGCCCTCTTGCTCATAGGTATACCCGCTTTTTTTCAGCAGTTCCGTGATTCTTTCAACCTCGCCGCTTTCATGGAGCGTGCTTTCTCTGAACCATTTATCATAGGTAATCCTGTATTTTGAAAGGTCGTCATCAAGCTTTTTTATATTGAGCGGCAGGGCATATTCAACGAGAGCTTCACGCCTGAGCGCGGAATTTTCGCCGGCATATTTATCGCCGTGAATATCCGCGAAATTTTTAGCGTGCTCTGTAATATCCTCGCCTTGGTAAGCACTTTCGGGCATTTCATGCTCTTTATTGAATATTTGCAGGTATCGCGCTTCAAGCGAATCGGCAAATTTTTCTATTTGATTGCCCGCATCGTTAATATAAAATTCGCGGCTTACACAAAAACCCGCCGCAGACAAAACGGAGCAAAGGCAATCCCCCAACGCGCCGCCCCGCGCGTTCCCTATGTGCATAGGACCTGTAGGGTTCGCCGATACAAATTCGACAAGTATTTTTTTGCCGTTGCCAATGCTTGATTTACCGTAATCATTACCCGCCGTGATTATATCCTTGACGGTTTTGGAAAACCACTTTTCGGAGAGGAAGAAGTTTATAAACCCCGGTCCCGCCGTTTCGCTTTTTTTGAAATGACTGCCCTCCAAAACAAGCGCGCCGCAAAGCAAAGTTGCTATTTCGCGGGGGGGGAGCTTCAGCGGTTTAGCGCATACCATGGCGGCATTTGATGAAAAATCACCATGGGCTTGGTTCGCGGGGACTTCGATATTAAATGCCGGAATTGCAACGGCGGGTATTTTGCCCTCCGCAACCAACCGCCCGAAAGCATCCGTTATTAACTCTTTTAATTCCGCTACGGCGGATTTTACGGGATTTATAAAATTTGACATGATATGATACTCCTTATTATTTTACATTTAAAAAAACTTCATTATCAGAAACATAGCTTGAATTTATGTCGATTGTATATTTTAAATAAAGGTCGCCGCCGCTGTCGGTTAGGGTGCTTTCTATTTTGTGGGTGTAAATACCCATCACAAACGAGCCGTGGGGCGTGCTGTAATGGCAATGGTGCTTTTTATTTTTTTCTATAACAAAGTCAGAGGAGTGCATCTCCGCTCCTGTTCTTTTCATGGAAACCATTCTGTCACCGTAGCAAACGAGAACGGTTTGCGCGCCCTCGAAGCCCGTAACGGCAGATTCCTCGTAGCAAATGCAGATGCCGCCGTCCTCGGTCGGTTCGATTGTGCCCGAGGTAATCAACTCCGTCTCCGACCCGTCCTTATCCACGCGCTGGATACTTTTAAGCGTGATTAAAACATCCTTAACCAAAATTTATTCTCCTTGTTAAATCAATTGCCAATTAAACGGCTATAAAGCCAAATCCTCAATATCGACTTTAAATAATGCCTTTTCATCTATCTCCTCACCCAGATAAAGCCGCGCGTTTTGGGCAAATTGCTTCGTGCTGTCTGAAACATAATAGGTATTATGCCCCTTGTCCTTCCTGTCTGACAGCATAGCTGATTTTGCCATAAAGGAAAAGGCGTGCTTCGCGGCTTCTTCGCCCGGTGATATTAACGTCACGCCCGCGCCCATATAATCGGCTATTACCTCGGAAATAACGGGGTAGTGGGTACAGCCTAATATTAAAACGTCAACCCCCTCTTTTTTTACGACCCCCAGATACTGTTCCGCGACAAGCTTTACAACCAAGTTCTCCCTGTCGGTGAAGCCGTTCTCAACCAGAGGGACAAAGAGCGGGCAGGAGTTACCCGCAACGGTAATGCTTCGGCGTATTCCGCGTATAGCCTTGCCGTAAGCACCCGAGCTGATAGTTGCCGATGTGCCGATAACGCCGATTTTTCCGTTACGGGTGACGGCGCAAGCCGCCTGAGCCGCAGGTAACAGCACCCCGATAAACGGAGTTTCGCCGAATTGGCGGCTATCCGCGCCCAAAACCGATGAAACCGTCCCGCAAGCGGCTATTATAAGCTTAACCTCATGCTTTTTCATAAATTCAACGTCTTGCGCGGCGTATTTCTTTATGGTTTCCTTGCTTCGCGTCCCGTAAGGAATACGGGCAGTGTCGCCGAAATATATAATATTCTCGTTAGGCATAAGGCGGTTAAGCTCTTTAACACAGGTAAGACCGCCTATTCCCGAATCAAATACGCCTATGGCAAAATCGTTCACTTAAAAGACCTCCTCACGGCATATTTCCGGCGGATTCCCGCCGCGCCTAGTAGCTCTCCAAACAAAGTGTAATCAGCCTATCCAAAAGCTCCGATTGAGAAATTCCCATATGCTCCATAAGCTTGGGGTACATGCTTATATGAGTGAAGCCGGGGAAAGTGTTTATTTCATTAAGAATGATGTCACCGTTTTCGGCAAGGAAGAAATCAACCCGCGCAAGCCCTTGGCAGCCCATGATTTTAAACGCCTCAACAGCGGTATCGCGTATTTGGCTTGAAGCCTTACTATCAACCTTAGCGGGTATTATAATCTCGGACGAGCCTTTTATGTATTTTGCCTCATAGTCGTAAAACTCATTGCAGGGTATAATTTCGCCTACATCCGAGGAGAACGGATTTTCGCCGCCGAATACGGAACATTCAAGCTCCCTGCCTTTTATAAATTCCTCAACCACAACCTTTTTATCGTGCGAAAAGGCAAGCTTAACGGCATTTTTCAGTTCATCGTGCGAAAAGGCTTTATTTGTGCCCAATGACGAGCCGCTGTTAGCGGGCTTTATGAACAGCGGAAAGCCCAGCTCCTCGCCGATTTTTTCGCAAATCGGTTCAAACCTGTTTAAATCCCCGCGCTCGACCTGCCGCCATTTTGCCATCTTGATTCCGTTGGCTTCAAGGATGGTGTGCGTAACTGCTTTATCAAAGCAAGCCGCCGAGGAAAGGCATCCGCTCCCCACATAGGGTATGCCGGATAGCTCCAAAAGCCCTTGAATCCTGCCGTCCTCCCCGTTTCGACCGTGTAAAGCGGGGATAACGGCATCAATTTTATCTATGGAATATTCTCCGCTTGATATTTTTACAATACCCTTATACATAGCATCGGGCAGAATCACGGCGGGAGCGCAGTCGGGGTGTGAATCCCATTTGCCGCTCTTAATGCGGTTAGGAGAGCCCGGGTAAAAAAGCCATCGCCCTTTTTTTGTGATTCCGATTGGTATAACATCGTATTTGTCCGAGGGGATAGCCGAAATAATATTCTCAGCTGTTCTAAGCGAAATGTCATGCTCATTGGACATTCCTCCGAATAAAACGGCAACCTTTATTTTTCCCATAGTAAACCAACCCTTTCCCGCGTCCGCGTTCCCATTTTTGTCTGCTGTTACTATTATACCATATTTATACACCGACTGCAATATTACAGCAAAATTTTATTTTTTATAATTGATTTCTATGTTCAAAGGCGTGTTCAAAGCCTACTGTAAAGCTGCATAAAATTGTATATGACAACAATATTGGGTATTTATGACTAAAATAATTTATTTTTTTAACTATTATGCCGAAATGTTGCTGTATATTTTGACAAATACTACAAAATACCTTGTTTTCCTTGACTTTTATATCAAAATAGTGTAACATTATATCAAATAAGGAGTTAGGAATGAGGACGCAAAAATTATGGCACTCTCCAAGGACGCCAAGAAGGCTTATAAAAAAGCTGTTAAGGCGAAAAACAAACGGCAACGCAAGCATTGGCTGTTCTTTAGAAAGGGAGACGGGGTTAAGGAAATTTTCAGCAAGCTTATAACGCAGGTTGCTTTAGTTGTTCTTATAGGTTGCGGGGTAGTTTTGGGAAACGAAGCCAGACTTTCTTTGAGCGCGCAATTTTTAAGTAAATCCCTTACCGATTTATATCATACCTTTATCCATATTGAGGATAAAGGCGATGACAATGCCGACCCCATGCCGGGAGCGAAGCGATTGCTTCAAGATAACCCGGAAACGATAGGGTGGGTGCGTATAGCGGATACAAAGGTGGACGGTCCCGTTGTCCAGAGGAAATCGGCGGACGGCAACGAATATTACCTGAAACGCTCGTTTGACGGGAAGAACAACAAGGCAGGCACAATCTTTCTTGATATGCGCGCTACTTTAACCTACTCCAAGCGTTCCGACCAGCTTGTTATTTACGGACATAATCAAAAGGACAGGACGATGTTCGGGGATTTATATAATTACAAAAATAACGTAGACTATTATAAGAAGCACCCGGTTATAGACTTCAGTTCCAATTACAGGAGCGATAAATATAAGATTTTTGCTTATTTTGTAGCTCCCGTAACGCCGAATCAAACCCGCGACGGGGTAATTTTTGATTATCATAACTACATAAATTTCAGCGGAAAGGCACAGTATACCGATTTTGTCAATCACGTAGCACTCCGCTCGCAGATTATTACAGATGTGGATTTGGAGTACGGCGATGAATTTTTAACGCTTTCAACCTGTTCTAACGAGTATGATAATTTGCGCTTTGTCGTTTTCTCTCGAAAGGTTCGCAAGGGTGAGGACGCCTCTGTAGATGTCGGAACGGCGCGTATGAATCCGAATGTCAAGGAGCCGGACTGGGACGTAATCAGGAGACAGTACGGGTAAGAGCTTGAACAGGCTCTAAAGGTGCAGGTGTCACAGCGGCTTACCCGTTCAATTGATTTTTTAAGGAGTTGTAAGGTTTTTGTCTGGAAATCAAAAATTCTGGAGTAAAATAATACCGTCTAAAAATGACAGTAAGAGCGAAAAAATTCGCAAAACTACATTAATTATATCTTTTTTTATATTTTTAGCTTCAATTTTAGTCCTTGCATGGTATCTTATCGCGCAGGCAAGGGTAAAGGAGGACATAAGGAGAAGGCAGCATGAGTACACCGCCGTTACCTCCGTAGTGACACAGATGACCACCACCGCCGCGACCGAGGCAGTTACCGAGCCTCCGCCCCCTCCGCCTCCGCTCATAGTCATGGAGCGGTTTGAGACATTTCTGGAGCGGAACGAGCATACCGCAGGCTGGATAAGAGTGCCCGGAACAAGCATAAATGATGTTGTGGTTCAGAACGAAGACAACAGCTTTTACGTTGACCACGCCTTTGACGGAAGATACCAAAAGGCGGGGGCGATTTTTGCGGATTACCGCAACGTAGTCAACGATTATAATTTTAACCAGAGCGACAATATCATATTATACGGGCATAATCAAAGGGACGGCACGATGTTCGGAACTTTAAGCAGATATAAGGTTAAAAGTACCAGCAGAAGTAATTTTCAGTTTTATCTGAATAATCCTACCTTTACCTTTTCCAACCTTTATGAAGAGTATACCTATAAAATAATAGCGGCTTTCGTGATTGAGGTTGAGGAGCATCAAGCCAGAGACGGTATAATCTGGGATTATCATAACTATATCAGCATAAGAAGAGGAGCCGCTCCCCGCGATTACGCTTCGTGGAGAGATAACCTAAACGCAAGGACAGCTATAAACACAGGCGTTGATTTTAACAGGGAAGACAAGTTCATGACCCTTTCAACCTGCTCTAACGAGTTTGAGCCCTCCCGCTTCGTAGTTGTGGGGCGTAGGGTGCGGGACGGGGAAGACCCGACGGTTGATACGTCCTTAGCGTCCATAAACGAGAACGCCGTAGAGCCGGATTATAACTACATCTGGAGCAGGTGAGGAGAGTTTTTTCAGATGCCACGGTATAATGATGTTAACGACATATTTACATCCGATTTAGAAGGGGACGAGTGCGTTTATGACGGCATAAACGAGCTGCTCACTTTAGACGGAATCAATAAAAGGGAATATCTTACCATTATAAGCGGAGCTATGTCGGCAGAGGAAAGCCGCGTTGCAAATATCCGCGCTTTGCCAACAACCGCTAAGCAAAAGCGTAAGCGGAAAACCTCCGTAATAAAAATCCTCCTGCCCGCTAAGGGTGATAAAAAGGGAGAAGTCATCCGCAAAATTATATTTTTAGCCGCTACAATTACCTTTATAACCGCAGGGGCTATGCTGACCAAAACCCTTTGGCAATCAAGGCTTATGCTTAGAGACCAAGCGGTAATAGACGAGTTTATCAGCTCTATGGAATTAAACGAGGTGACAGAATACGACGAACACGGCAACATCATCGTCAGAGAGCCGACCGTTGACGAGGTCGCCGAAAATAACCTCAGAATTATGAGCTATTATCATGGTATAAACAGCGATGTAGTTGCCTTTATCCAACTTCCCGGACTGGGAATCCAACAGCCGGTGGTTCAGGGCTATGATAATGAATATTACCTTACCCGCACCTATCAAAGGCGCAATAACAAAGCCGGCTCAATCTTTTTAGATTACCGCGTTGCTATTGCGGAGCATAATACCTCTCCTAATCTTGTGCTTTACGGTCATAACCAAGAGGACGGCACAATGTTCGGCAATTTAAAGAAATACAGGGGGGAATACAAGGCTGATTTGGAATTCTACGCGCAAAATCCTGTTATAAGGCTGAGAACCTTCAACGGAATCGAGGATTACCTTATTTACGGCTTTTTTGATACCAACACGCTTGCAAAGCAAGACCTTAGCGGAGATGTGTTTTATTATCACGACTATATCGATAACATAAAGGATGAAGGCGTATTTAATGACTACCTTAATGAGATTCAGCACCGAAACCATATTGTCAGCCCTGTTGACGTGCGCTTCGGCGATGAGCTTATCCTGCTTTCAACCTGCTCAAATATATTCAGAGACGGTCGGTTTGTAGTTTTCGCGCGGAAATTACGCGATGGCGAAAGGGTAAGCGACTTTGACTTTACCACGGCTATCATTAACCCCAACGCAAGGGGCTTGCACTGGAGCGCGATAACCTCCGCCCAAACCGTCAGAACAGCTGTTCAAACGACCGTGCCCGAGACATCGGAAAGCGAAGTTTCTACGACCGAATCCAGAACGGTGAGAACCGCCCCGCAGGAACACAGCGTTACAACAACAAGGCGACCTCCGCCCGCAACGGCGGCAGTAACAACAGCACCTCCGACAGAGCAACAAGTCCAAACCGCCGCCCCCGAGCCTACTGCAAGAACCGCTACTGCGGAAACCACAACAAGAAGCAGGACGACAACGACCGGGGAAACCACCACAAGGCGCAGAGTAACGACAACCGAGGAAACGACCGCAAGCCGCAGAACAACAACAACCGAGACTACAACAACCACCGGGGCGACAACGGCTTCAACAGCAGAATCGTCAGCAGAGCAAGCGGCAGAGGCTGGGGGCGAAGCCACTCTTGAATCGGAGACGGACAGTGAGTAATCATTGTAATATGCACCGGGGATTTCCCGGCTAAGGAGTATATCATATATGGCTATGTCTGATGAATACAGGGCGGCGCAGCATTATAAGCCCGGCGTTAAAAAGAAAAAAAAGAGCTTTGCCGAAAGTTTTATACCGCTTAAAGGGGACGAACCTAAGGTTATTATAAGCAAGCTTGTTACGATTGCCTTGATTTTGGTTATTGTTGTCTGCGGAGTTTTTTTGGGCAGGGAGCTTTATGAGAGGCATGAGGCGCAAAAGCTGAACGACAGGTTTATCAGTATGCGCCCGGAGGGTGATGTGTTCGGAAATGAGCAGGCGGGCAGGGGAGGGGAGTCCCGCGCCCAAAGGGAAGCTCCCGAGGAGAGAAAGCCGCTTGTGTTGCTGGATTCGGCGTTGCCTTATCTGGAGAAAAACCCGGATTACGCGGGTTGGATACAAATACCCAATGTTTTCATGGAGCCCATCGTTCAGACCGACAATAACGAATATTATATAGATTATAACTTCTATGGTCAAAAGCGAAGCGTAGGTACGGTGTTTGCCGATTTCAGAAATGTTGTCAACGACTATGAGGAATCTGACAATATTATTCTGTACGGGCATAATAACAAAGACGGCTCAATGTTCGGAAATATGGACTACTACCTTTACGACAAAAGATACTGGCTGAAAAATCCGTTTATATATTTGGAAACCAAGTATGAAAGAAACATTTATGTTATCATTGCCTCCTTCGTAACAAACACCGAGCCGGAGCATGATAACGGGAATGTGTTCGATTATCAGAATTTTATTGATTTTTCGGCAAGCGGTGATTATACCTTTGAAAAGTTTATAACCGAGGTTAACATCAGAAACCAAATCATAACAGGCATTGACGCAGATGAAAATGATAAATTCCTCACTTTATCCACCTGCCAGTATTACTGGGAGCCGAGCAGGCATATAATTGTAGCGCGGAAGCTTCGCCCGGGGGAAACTACGGAAAATATCGACACGACTAAATTTGAAATTAATCCCAGCCCCCAGTGGCCCGAAATCTATTACAGATACGGCGGGAGTTAAGCAATTAATAATGGGCATTTCCTTTATATAGAGAAAAAAAGCGCAGGACGGGAAAGGAATTTTGGATATGAGGTTTCGGGCGACACTTAGCGGGTTGACGGCGGTTTTGTTAGTGGTAGTTTTTTACATGTTTTCCTTTTTATTGGTCGAGGAAGTGTCGGACGGTGAGATTCCGGCAGAGTATCGTTATATTGCAAATACCGAGACGAAGTTTGCTGAGATGGAAACGCTTAATCAAAAACAGCAGGAAGTCTTTGAGCTTGGCTATTTCGAGCCGAGCGGCGGCGGGCTTGATTCCCGCGGAAGCGATGAAAGCACAACTGTTCTCTTTACGCAAGCCCCGAGCCTTTTATACACCGAAGAGGTTCATGAGAACACGGCTTTCGATAACGCCATGGCTTCAGAGTTCACGGCGGCTTTACCGTTAGGGTTGACGGAGCAAACCGAAAGCAGTGAGTTACATCACGAGGGTAGCTTTGAAGCCGAAGCGCAAGCTGTGCTGGCATCGGACGCACCGCAGGTAAGCCTGCTTATTTCAAGGGCAGAGGCAGAGGCTTTTGATTCCGCTGTTGTTACCGTAGTGCCGGAGGATTTGTCAAAAATCCCGTCTGTGCCTGTTCCTGATATTGTCGTAGCCTTTACCGAGCAGGGCATTGTTTACAAGGAGCACGATACATTTACCGAAAATGAAAAATTACCTGTGGGCGGAGCTAAGGACGAAATGCTTACGGCGCGCTATAACGGCGCGGTACATACGGTTGACGGCTTTGAGCTTATCTGCGCGATAACTTCAAGGGAATTATCCGATTCTTTCAGCGATGAGGCGATAAAGGCACAGGCTGTAGCCGCTTACAGCTATATTAAGTATCATAACATCAACGGCTTAACCCCCAGTGTTTTAGTCGATTTTAATTATTCGCCGAGAATTCGGGACTTAGTAGAGAGCGTGTTCGGCGTAGGCTGTTACTATGACGGGAAGTTCGCCCAGACGGTTTATATGGCTTCGTCCGCAGGCTTTACCGCATCCAGCGAGAATGTATGGGGCAGTAATGTATCTTACCTTACAAGCGTTGAATGTCCGTTTGACGTTAAAGATTCCAACTACGGAGTAAGCGTTACATATTCTCAAAACGAAGTAAAAACCGCTTTGGAAACCGCCTTGAAAATTAAGCTCTCGGATAATCCCGAAAACTGGATTAAGGTGATGAGCCATGTTGACGGCAATTATGTAGCCGCGGTTAACATTGACGGGCAAACTACGATTACGGGCAGAAAAATGCGCGAGCAGGTTATGGGCTTTAAATTAAAAAGTGCCAGCTTCAGCGTTGAATTTAATAACGGAAACTTTACGTTTACTACCTACGGCTACGGTCACGGTGTCGGGATGAGCCAAAACGGCGCGAACCTTCTGGCTAAGCAGGGTTCTTCCTATGTTGATATATTAAAGTTTTATTTTAAAGGAATCGAGGTGTATTAAACAATTGACTTCCTCTGTTTATGAGATAATAATAAAAAAAAAGCGCGGCTTTGAGCTTGCGCGTGAAGAAATTGAATATATAGTAAACGGATATGTTTCGGGTGAAATACCCGATTATCAGATGTCCGCGCTTTTAATGGCTATCTGCTTTAATTCGCTTTCCGCCGAGGAAACTGCCTGCTTGACGCTGGCTATGGCACATTCGGGAGATATGCTTGATTTAAGCCCTCTCGGATTTTGCGTTGATAAGCACAGCACGGGCGGAGTGGGTGATAAGATTACGCTTATAGCGGCTCCCATTGCCGCCGCTTGCGGAGCGCGCGTACCTAAAATGTCGGGGCGGGGCTTGGGTCATACGGGCGGCACTATCGATAAGCTTGAATCAATACCCGAATTCAGTACAGAGCTAAGCTATGATGATTTTATAAGAATCGTGAACGAAACGGGCTTTGCCATAGCAGGACAAACGGCGAATTTAGTCCCCGCAGATAAAAAAATATATGCTTTGCGCGATTGCACCGGCACGGTTGACAGCATTCCGCTGATTTGCTCATCAATCATGAGCAAAAAGCTTGCCTCCGGCGCGAACGGCATTGTGCTGGACGTTAAGTTCGGCAGCGGGGCTTTTATGAAAACCCCCGAGGAAGCGGAAAAGCTGGCAAAAGCTATGGTTGAGGTCGGCAAGCTTGCGGGGCGCAGGGTTTCGGCAATCCTTACCGATATGAACGCGCCGCACGGGCGCGCAATCGGAAATTCACTTGAAGTGATTGAAGCCATTCAAACGCTGAAGGGTAGTGGTCCTGCGGATTTGGAGGAGCTTTCCATTGCGGTTGCGGCTGAGATGCTTTGCGTTGCCGGGCGGGGCTCTGAAAAAAAATGCTTTAAGCTTGCCGAAAAGGCTCTGAAATCGGGTATGGCTTTAGATACGTTCAGAAGAATGATTGAGCTTCAAGGCGGCAACCCCCGGGTCATTGATGATACTTCACTGCTTCCTTGCGCGGCTTATGAGGAAGAGGTGCTTTCCGATAAGGGCGGAGTAATCGATGAGATGGACTGCGAAAAATTAGGATTGCTGTCTCTTGAATTGGGAGCGGGAAGAAAAACAAAAGATGACCCGATTGACCACGCCGCCGGGATATTGATGCTGAAAACTTTAGGGGACAGTGTTGCAGTCGGCGAGCCTGTGGCAGTGCTTTATTCAAGCCGCCCCGGCATTGATATGCGTGCGGCGGCGGATAAGCTCAGAGCGGCTTTAACAATCATAAGCAACGGTAAAAATAAAAATGTGAATAATATATTAAAAATTATCAAAGGTATTGACATCTAATATTATACGTGATATAATATTACTGTAAGCATAAATCAATTAATATATAGGAGGTATTTTTAATGAATGACATCTTTGACAAGGTAGGAAAAACCCTGTCCGAAACGGGTAAGGTCGTCGGCGAGAAGGCTAGGATGGCAGGTGATTTCGCAAAGCTTAACGCCAGAATTATTTCAAGCGAGCGCAGTATCAGCGATACTTATTATGTCCTTGGCAAGTATTATTACGACACCTGCAAGGATAAGCCCGACGAAGAAATAGCCGAAGCCGTAAACGGCATAACAGCATCGCTTGAAGCAATCGTTGAGATGAAAGCGCAGTTGAGAGCATTAAAGGGCGTTATACTTTGCGCTTCCTGCGGAGTTGATTCGCCTATGGAAAACAATTACTGCGGTAAGTGCGGCGCGTTTATCGAAAAGCCGAAAAAAGAGGAATTTGAAGGCGAGATTGTCGATGAGGGCGCATCGGAAGAAATTATTGTTGACGAACCGATTGTTTGATTTTAACGAGTATAACAAAAAAAGCGGGGGATTAACCCCGTTTTTTTGTTATGTTTAATTATACCTTTAATTATACCACATTTTGCGTTTAATTGCAAGGATTTTTGAAAAAATTTTATAACAATAAACCGCTATAAACCGCTGAAACGCCCCAAATCGTCATTTCAGCGGTCTTTTTTCACCCTTACCTTGACTTCCCAAAAATAATTTGATATAATAGAAACAATTGAGGCATGTCTTTGGCGTTACATATTATACGGAGGTTTTTGCTCCGATTCCTGTTCTTTCACCTTAATCCCAAAAATAAATTTCAAATTCAGGAACAATATAACCACAGTATTGTCGTTATTAAATATAACGATATTTCAAAAGAAAGGAAAATTAAAATGGCTCAATATAAAATCCCCGCCGACAGTAACCTCAAATATATGCCGCTTGTATATTTTTTACCCAAAGACTTGCTGTATATAAATGCCCAACGCTTCGGACTTTGCCTCGTAATCTGCGTAAAATTTTAGAATCGGAAATACTGGCAGAACAGGTCAACAGCGACTTGTTTTTGAACGAAATTATGGATGCAGGTGCGGCGTTGGCGTTCCCGCATTTCGGCTTTGGCGGTTGGAAAGAATATTACACAGGTTACTGCCCAGTCTGGCAATTATCCTATGCAATTCCGCTTTGGCTTGATTTGCTCGACAAGGAAATCGACTTAAATCTACAAACGCTACTTGATTTGGGGACAATTCCGTTCTTTCAACCGGATTATGTTTCTATGATTATGGAGCGTGTCGTTGGGCGTGGCATTTATGAGCAAAATTGGCAACCGATTCTTGATGTTGCATGACAAATGTGACAAAGCGGACAAAACAGCTCTATTCCAAACGGAACAGGGCTGTTTTCTTTGCGGAAAATATGGGGTTTCACATAAATGTATTCGTACAAAAAAAAAAAACAAAAAGGAGGATTCAAAAATGAATCAACAAACCACGCAAAAACCCCGTATTCTTACAATCAAAGAGGCATCGCAACTCATTGACGGACTGTCGGAATATCGTATTCGTCAGATGTGTCTAAATGGTCAATTGCCCTGCTTTATGGCTGGGAATAAGTATCTGATTTCAGAGAAGAATTTGCTTGAAACCGTACTCGGAAAGGGGGCTGTTTATGCAACAGTTTGAATGGAAAATACCCGTTCCGCTTGTTCGTGACAAAAGCACTTTGCCTAACTTTCCTCTTGAAGCGTTGCCAACAATTCCCCATGAAATGGTGCGGGGAATTTCACGGACAACTTTCACAGACCCTGCCATGTCAGCGACTGCAATTTTGTCCGTTTTGTCCCACTGTTTCAGCGGAATTTACCGCATGGAGGGCAAGCTCGACCATACGGAATCGCTCAATCTTTTTACGTTGGTTTTCGCAGAACCAGCGGAGAGAAAATCACCAATGTTACGCCATATCAGAAAGCCGTTTGACGATTATATCACCACAAATCCAATGGTGAGAATTTTTGCCGATGATACAACTCCGCAAGCCCTTGTTGCAAGGCTTGAAGATAATCCCGAACTGCTTTTATTGTCGGATGAAATGGGCATATTTCAAAACTTCGGCGGACGTTATTCGGGAGGAAAACCCAACCTTGATTTGCTGTTGAAATCGTGGAGTGGTGAGCCGTTTCACAAAGACCGTTGCAATGCAGAACCGATTGTTTTGCAACGCCCGTATCTCTCAATTTGCCTTTGCGGTCAGCCGTTCAGATTTGCGGATTTAATGGGGAACAGTGACTTCTTGAATAGCGGCTTAGTTGCAAGATTTTTGATGTGTTTCCCGAAGTCTTATATTGGTGAAAGGCGTTACGATACCGAGCCGATTGGCAATGAAATTATCAAGAATTATTCCAATTTAATCGGCAAACTTCTGAGTAAAAAATCTGCCTATGACGGCGAAGAAATCCTTTTGAAATTTTCGGAACAGGCACGGCAAAGGTTTGTGGAATATTACAACACAAAAATTGAGCTCTCTCTCTTAAACAGGTTTGCAGACTGTCCCGATTGGGGCGGAAAATATCACGGCGAATTGCTCCGATTATGCGGGCTGTTACACGCTGTTGAGTGTGTGACAAACGGAACAGAACCTGACGAAAAATTTGTGGAATTATTAACCCTTGAATGTGCGTTTTTAATCGGTGAATATTATTGCGAACAGGCAATTTTTGCCTACTCTAAATCGGGTAGTAACGCAATAATTGAGGGGCGGTTTATGTTTTGGAGAAGTTGAAATCGGAGAAAACCGAGAGCATATCCAAGCGTGATTTATTGCGGCTTTGCAGACGTTTCAAGAGTAACGAAGAACTGAATAAGGCTCTTCAAATTTTGCTTGACTATGATTATCTGCGAGAAGAAATCCCGCCGAAAAAATCATCGGGACGAAAGCCGAGTCCGATTTATCAAATTAACCCACACATTTACAAGGAGGTAACGCATTATGCCAAGTATTGAGCAAATCGAAAAGCTGAAAGAAAAGAACGACATTGAGCTTGAAAAATCAATCAACAAAACACGCTCTTGTTTGAAGAAAGATGAACAATTGGAACACCGAAAAATACTTGCCGAAAACGAAGAAAAAGAACGCAATCGCAAGGCAAGAACCAAGCGTTTAATTGAGCGTGGTGCTATGCTTGAATCATTCATTCCAAGTGCTGAAAATGTGTCAAATGACGAAGTAATGAGCCTATTGAAAAAGCTGTTTTCGGCAAGTTAAAATTGCCGTTTTTTTTGAATAAGCAATTTAGATAAAGCGTAAAAACCCGCTTTATCTCGTAAGAGCGCACTTATATACCACAAAAAGTGGTATCGTGCGGTCTTTCGCAGACGGCGTGACAATCGCCCTATCGGACGAGAAATCTACTGTTGCGGAATCCGCCTCAAACGGCGAAAAATGCTAACGCAGAAAGGATTTGATTATCGCAATTTATCATTGTTCAATCAGAATAATTACTCGTGGAAAAGGCAAGACTGCCGTAGCTTCCGCCGCATATATTTCGGGCAGTAAAATCACAAATGAATATGACGGAGTGACCCACGATTACCGTAAAAAGAAAGAGATTATTCATGCGGAAATTTTGCTTCCTGTCAATGCCCCGAATGAATTTTCAGACCGCAGCTTGCTTTGGAATTCAGTTGAGAAAATTGAGAAAAATCGCAACGCTCAACTCGCAAGAACTGTTGAACTTGCGTTGCCGAATGAGCTTACGAAAGAAGAACAAATTTCGCTTGCAAAGGAGTATTGCAAGCGAAATTTTGTTGACGAGGGAATGGTTGCTGATTTGTGTATTCACGACAAAAATGACGGCAATCCTCATGTTCATATTATGCTGACTGTGCGACCGTTTAACGATGACGGAACTTGGGGCAGTAAGCAGAAAAAAGTGTATGAACTTGACGATAACGGCAACAAAATTTACGACAAAAAGAAGCGGCAATATAAGTGCCGCAGTGAGCCATCTGTTGATTGGAACAACAGGGCGAGTGCTGAACTTTGGCGGGAAAATTGGGCGAATATTTGCAATGAATATCTCGAAAAAAATAATCACGCTGAAACCAAAATCGACCACCGAAGTTACAAGCGGCAGGACATAGAAAAAATCCCGCAAATTCATTTGGGCGGGGCGGTTTGCGGGTTGGAGAGCAGGGGAATTTTAACAGGGAGAGGTGAACGTAATCGTGAAATTCAAAGGCAAAATCAGGAAATTGAGAGGTTGAAACATAGGCTTGAAAATCTTGAAAAATGGGCTGTAAAGAACGAGCCTGAGGGGGAAGAAAATCTGATTGAAAAACTGTTGCGGTTTAGAGATAACGGCGGCAAATTCAATCAGCATCTTGATGTAAATCTGAAAAATTTCAAAAACGCTAAAAGCCTGCAAGACATTTCAATCAGCATTGCATTTTTGCAGGAAAACGGCATTTCAACTTTAGCGGATATGCTTGACAAAATCAAAGCTGATAAGCTAAAATGCAACGATTTTATTATCGCTTATAACAGTAAAAATGAGCGACTGACAAAGTTTGCAAATCGGGTAAACAACTCGTCTAAACCAACTAAAAGTCTGCGTAAAGAATACGATAAATTATCGGCAGAAATCAAGTCTGACAAATCGATAATTAACCGATTCGCCGAGGGCATAAATCGAATGGAAACAATCAAGATGAACCTGCAATCGCTTGTTCATTTTGAGAAACAGGAGCAAATTCAAGTGCGGGCAAAAAGTTACGAGTTAGAATAGTTTTGTCCGTATTGTCACATTTGTCACGCTGGAAAAATAAAATTTTAAAAACAGCATATTTTCTATTGACTCTGAATACCGAACGTGGTATAATGGGTGTATAGGAATATGCCGTAAATTTATGGAGGGAAATTTATGGCAAATATACAAGAGCGTCGCAATAAAGCCGGCAAAATTACTTCGTACCGTGTGCGGGTTTTTGATCATCTGGACGTAACGACGGGCAAGCAAATTTTCAAGAATCTTTCGGTTAAATATGACCATGCCAAAAGTGAGGCGTGGAATAGAAAAAATGCCGAAAAGCAGAGTGTGATTTTTGAAAAATTCGTTGACGAATATACGGCAACTGATAGTAATATCACGTTTGACAGTTACACCGAATATTTCTTGAAAGCGAAAGAACTTGTCGTTGCATCGTCCACACTCTACAACTACGGTTTCAGCCAAAGAAAACTCGCACCGTTTATCGGGCATATTAAGTTGAAAGACCTTTCGCCGAATGCCCTAAACAAGGCTTATTCAGAAATGGTGACGAGCGGATACACAACGGCAAAATACGTTCGAGAGCTTCACACATTTGTGCATAATGTTCTCGGAATGGCGGTCAAAGAGGGAATAATTCCTCAGAATTATGCGACTGCCGCAACTCCGCCCAAAAAATTTCGCCCCGATATTAAGGCGATGAGTGAGGAGCAAATCAACGCATTTTTCAAAGCTCTTTACGAACAGGACAACTACTTGTACCAAGTGTTTTTCAGCTTATTGCTGGCGGTCGGTTGCAGGATCGGTGAGTTGTGTGCCTTGTCTTGGGAAAATGTTGATTTTGAAGAGGGCAGAGTGCATTTGTGCAAGCATTTTGTAGTCGATAAAACAGGGCGGCACGTCGCCGATGGTTGCAAAACCGTTTCAGGCAGGCGGTGGGTGTATCTTGACGACGGCATTATGAAAATGCTTGCCGACTACAAGGCGTACTGCGATAAAACGGCACTTGAATATGGCTCGAAATGGAACACTTCGATAAATGCTGTGTTCTCGTCAATTCAAAATCCGGGTGACTATTTGGGAACGAGTACCGTTCGTGCTTGGCTTGCGAAATTTTTGAAAAAGAACAATTTGGAGCAAGTCAATCCGCACCAATTTCGCCACACTTCAATTAGCTTGTTGTTGCAAGCAGGAATCAGTGTTCCCGATGCCGCAAAACGTGCCGGACACGCTCGCCCCGATGTAACACTTGGAATTTACGGACACACTCTCCGAAAAAGCGACAAGCATTGTTCCGAAGCGGTGACGAAAATTTTACCCGATTTTCCGCTGTTACCGCAAAGTAAAGCAGAGTAGTGAAAGTTGCGAAAAGCCGCTGAAAATCAGAACTTCTTGTAAGTTTGAACATCATAAGAGTTGACCGATTGTTGACCAAACTGCTGATTTTGATGTCTTGAAACTACTTGAAGCCCCGTGAAATCGGGGTTTCAGAGGGGGATGTGGTCTAAATTTGTTCAAAGAGACCATACGCACTAACTTAAAAAGGACGTAATTGCATTCTAATTACACCCTTTCTTCGTTCAACTTGCATAGCAATGCCAACGTCAACAAGCGAAAAAAGCAGTTCATCAATCGACATTAACCCTGTTGA
>Ga0099364_10000053_pt1 | contig 170863 bp, 181 predicted proteins | sample TergutTh196P3_FD_73070 | JGI IMG/M metagenome (GOLD analysis project Ga0099364, IMG submission 73070) | Microcerotermes parvus P3 segment gut microbial communities from Pointe-Noire, Republic of the Congo - Th196 P3 | ecosystem: Host-associated > Arthropoda: Insects > Digestive system > Gut ... | reverse complement strand
TCCCGGCTTTCTATGAAGGTGAGGGACAGGTCCTTAAAGGGGACCCTCTCCTGGGCCCTATAGAGGCAGGCATAGCCATAGACCTTGTAGTAGTCCTCCACCGAGACATAGTCGGTGGGACTCTTGTACTCGATGAGGTTAACTCCCCTGAACCCTGAAGCCAGAGAAGCGCTTATCTCCACCTCCTTTACTTTCTTGATGATTACGCAGTCTATCTTTAGGGGAGCCTTGGATAGCTGGAACTCGGGGAGAATTTCGAAGGCATCCGGGTAACTTTTGAAGGTCATCCTAATGGCCTCAATGAAGGCGGAATGCCAAGATATATGAGTCGTTTCTGCTTGCATATACCTATACGGCACGGAGATGCAAAATACTTCGAAATTTTGGGAAAAATGATGAATTTATTTCTAGGATTGATCTCGCCACACCCAACTCAATACTAGACCTCATTATCCCTTCACCGCTGGACAAAAACATGCCCCTAGCGGCTCCAGCGTCCGGGCCACACATCTGGTGACATAATCAATGCGTATAAAGATTAAATAGTTTTACATTAAACTAAGTTGTGTGGCCAGGCCGAAATCGCCGCCAGGAGCATTTTTTGCTCCAGCTGAGCAAGTAATGCGCGGTTGGATTGAGAAGAGCCTTTAATAATCAATCCTACATGTGTGATGGGGAAAAAAAATTTTAGATGATGACGACAAGGGTGTCAGACACTCTGCGCTGAGCCCTAAAAAGCCTCCAATGAAATGGTCATCATCCTGGGCTATCACCATACGCAGTAATCATCTCTTACCCATAGGTGTAGAGTAAATATTGCTTTACCACCAGGAAATTCGGTTTGATCTCGCCACACGAATGGGCAAACACGGGAGGGGTGGGGGTTGCTTGGGGCTAGGAATATCTGGGAATTCCCCGTCGTAGGAGACCTCGAGTAGAGCAGAATAGGATAATGAAGGAATCTCCGGCATCCAGTATGTGCGAGGAAAGCTGAACGCAATGGAAAAATACAAGAGACTGGGTGCCGGGGGCTCCGTAGGCGGGTTCATCTCAATTCCTAGACCTGAGCGGCACCCACCCCTCTTGGGGTTAGAAAAAATAAGTGGCGAGATCAATCCTAGCTTTATTCTCGTTTCCTATAATATACACAAGTTACAGCAAACCCTATTATTAACAATACTATATTCAGCACAAAGGGTAGATTTCGGGAGACACTTGAGAGGAGGCCGCCTATGATGCCGAAGGGGGCGGTGGCGGCCATGGTGACCATGTAGAGGATGGCCTGGACCCGGGCCCGCTCGTTGGGGTTGACGTTGAGGGCCATGAACGAGAGGGCCAGCATGAACATGAATGAAGAGCCCAGGCTGTCAAAGGTGAGGGAGATTCCCAGGACGAGGTAACGCAGGGGGTCTTCCAAGGGAGTCAGGATCAGAAGGCTCTGGCCCAGGATGCAGCAGGCTATTCCCAATAAAAGGGGTTTTTTAAGGGAATCGGTTTTTACGTGGGGCGCCACGATGAATAAAAAGACTATGCTTACCACGGAGCGCAGAATGGGAAAGGCCGGCAATAGATAATCGGGAACCAGGAGTTTTTGGCTCACGATGACCTGCCAAAAGGTGCCGTTGATCATGGCCACAATGCCGGCCAGGACATTCACGAAGAGGGCAAAGAGGGTTGGGGGGCTGGAGAGCATCTGGCGCAGGACCCCCCTATAGCCCAGGGAGAGGGACAAGAGGCTCTTACCCCGGGTTTCTTCCATCCTCTGGAGGCCCATCCTGGTTTCCCGGGTAAAGATATAGAGGAGCAGGGTCTTGGTGGTCATGATGACAAAGGCATTCAAATAGAGGATGCGGATGGCCGGGACCAGGGTCAGGCGGGAAAACAGGACCGCCGAGATGGGGGCGAAAAAGACCGAGAGCTGCCCGGCCACCATCACCAGGGAGTTGATCCCCGGGATCTTCTCGAGGTCCGAGTCTTCGATTAAGAGGCAGGTCCAGGAATTACTGGGGATCTGCATCATCCCATTGAGGAGGGCGGCCACAAAGAAGAACCAAAAGCTCTCGGCCCGCCACCAGATGAGGCAGGGGATGCACCAGCCCAGGAAGTCAAAGATGGGGGTCACCCGCCGGCGGCCCATCTTGTCGGTGATGGGCCCCGACAGAAAGGCCCAGACCACCTGGGAGAGCATATAGACCGTGGCCACCAGGCCCAGCTGGCTGTCCCGGAGGCCCAGGGCCAGCATGTATACCGAGGCATAGGGAAGGCAGAGGTTCATCGAGAGCCCCCAGAGGGGCTCGGTATACACACAGACCCGGGCGTTACCCCTAAGGCCCTTAAGGGTGCTTACGAGGCTGCTCAACTCCTGCTCATTTTGCCAGGGTTGAGTGGGTCTCTTTCAGCTGCTCCCGGATGGGTATGCTCTGGGGGCACTTGGTCTCGCAGGCCCCGCAGTCGGTACAGACCGAAGCGTTCTCAAACTTCATCCAGGGATTCTTGCCTATGGAGTTGTACTCCCGCTCGGCGTGCTGGGTCAGCCCGTAGACCCGGTGGTTGTTCATCATCCCAAAGATGGCGGGAATGTTGATGTTGGCCGGACAGGGCATGCAGTAGTTACAGCCGGTGCAGTAGAGTTCCGCCAGGCGCTTGTTTTCTTCCATCATCGCATCGATGCGCTGGAGTTCCTCCTGGCTAAGGGCCGAGGTGTTGCTGGTGACCCGGACGTTTTCTTCCAGCTGCTCTATGGTGCTTACCCCCGAAAGGGCGATGTTGACATTCTGGTTGGCCAGAACAAAGCGAAGGGCTAGTTCTGCGGTGCTCGCCACCTTGCCGGGGAGCATGTCCATGATGGCCTTGCTGGGGGCCCCAAGACGGCCGCCTCCCACGGGGCCCATGATGACGGTTCCCAGACCCATTTGGTGGGCCAGGGCTATGCCCTCTTCCTTTACCCGGTCCATCAGGTTGTACTGGACCAGGACAGTTTCGAGGATCCCCTCACCCTTCTTTAAAATCTCCTTTAAGTTATCCCCTTCTTTTTCTTTGGCATCCCGGTCGTGGAATGAAAAGGAGATATGCTTAATGAGGCCCTCTTCTTTAAGCTTTTGGGCCCGCTCGAGGGCTCCGCCTTTAACGGCCACCTTTTCGACAAAGGTTTTGAGGGAGATCCCCCAGAAGTGATAAAAATCTATATGGGAGGTCCCCAGCTGCTTAAGGGAGCCCTCCAGGTTTTTCTGATAGTCGTCACCGGTGCCGCTCTCCATGGGGCACTTGGTAGAAAGGAGGATCTTTTCCCGGCGGCCCCCCTGAAGGGCCTTTCCCAGGATTACCTCGCTCATCCGGTCGCAGTAGAAGGGGGCGGTATCAAAATAATTGACCCCCAGCTCTATGGCCCTTTGGATCAGGGCTATGCCCTTTTCTTCATCAAAGATGGTTTTTCCATCCTTCTCGTAGGAGGGGAGCCTCATGCAGCCCATCCCCAGGCGGGAGACCTTATGGCCTGTTTTTCCAAAATCTACGTATTCCATGTTAACCTCCGTTGAAAAAGAGAGCCTGACCGTTGGCGATCAGGCTCTATAATGGCCGGGGACTACCCTGGGGTTCCCCGGCGCCGTTCTCTTACTTGGCCCTTCTGGGGGCTGCTTTTCTGGCTGCGGGTTTCTTGGCCGCGGCTTTCTTCGCCGGAGCTTTTTTCACCGCTGCTTTCTTTACAGCTGCCTTGCGGACCACTGGTTTCTTGTCAGCGGCCTTTCTGGCCACCGGCTTTTTTACGGCCGCTTTTTTCACGGTCGCTTTCTTTACTGCCGCTTTCTTTACCGCCGCTTTCTTCACCGCCGGTTTCCGTCCAGGGGTCTTCTTGACCGCTGCTTTCCGGACCGTGGCTTTTCTATCGGCAGCCTTTTTTACCGTTGCCTTTTTAGCAGCTGGCTTGCGGCCAGGGGCCTTCTTGGCGGCGGGCTTACGGCCGGGCTTCTTGGCCGCGGTTTTTTTGATAGCCGTCCTCTTGTCGGCGACCTTGCGGCCGGCGGGCTTTTTGGCGGCGGGTTTGCGGCCGGGCTTCTTGGCTGCTGCCTTCTTTGCGGGTTTCTTGGCGGCAGGCTTTCTGCCCCGGGCGGCGGGCTTGCGGCCCCTGGCGGCGGGTTTATCCGCCGCGGCGCTGGAGCTGCTGCTCTTTTTGCCGTTGGCCAGTACTGCCTGGGCGGCGGCGAGCCGGGCCAGGGGGACCCTGAAGGGCGAACAGGACACGTAGGAGAGTCCGGCCCGGTAGCAGAAATCTATGGTAGCAGGATCGCCCCCATGCTCTCCGCAGATACCAATCTTAAGATCCGGTTTTACCGAACGGCCTTCGCGAACCGCATGGTCGATAAGATAGCCCACGGCTCCTTCATCAATGGTCTTGAAGGGATCGTCGGCCAGGACGGTCTGTTCCACATAGTGGGGAAGGAAGTTGGCGCCGTCGTCCCGGCTGATCCCCAGGGTCATCTGGGTCAGGTCGTTGGTGCCAAAGCTATAGAAGTCCGCATGGGGGGCGATGGACCGGGACTGTATTGCAGCCCGGGGGACCTCGATCATGGTGCCGATCTTGATGGGAACCCTGATCTTGGCGGCATCGAAGACCTTCTTTAAGACCTTCTCTGCATTGCCCCTGAGGAACTCAAGCTCGTTGGGGGTGATGATAAGGGGAATCATGATCTCCGGTTTTACCGGGATCTTCTGCTTCACACATTCCACCGCCGCCAGGGCTATGGCCTCGACCTGCATGTCGTAGATTTCGGGGTAGGTAAGGGCCAGACGGCAGCCCCGGTGACCCAGCATGGGGTTCATCTCGTGGAGGCTGTCAATCTTTGCCTGGAGGGCTGCAGGGGAAAGCCTGATCTGGTCCGCCAGTTCCTTTACCAGTTCCGGAGTCTGGGGGAGGAATTCGTGGAGGGGGGGATCTAAAAGCCGGATGACTACGGGCTTCCCTTCCATGGATTTAAAGATACCGAAGAAATCCTTCTGTTGAAGGGGCAGGATCTTCTGGAGGGCCGCCTTGCGGTCTGCCAGACTGTTGGCTACGATCATGGCCCTAAAGTGGGGGATCTTCTCCCGGTCAAAGAACATGTGCTCGGTCCGGCAGAGCCCTATGCCCTGGGCGCCAAAGTCGAAGGCCCGTTTGGCGTCTTCGGGGGCCTCGGCGTTGGCCCAGACCTCAAAGCCCTTCTGGGTTCCCCTCTTGCTCTTGGTGGTGATTTCATCACACCACTTTAAGAAGGTGACCATGTCCTTGGAAATCTTGGGGGCCACCAGGGGAACCTGGCCGTCGAAGATCTCGCCGGTGGAACCGTCTATGGTGATAAAATCCCCTTCCCTATAGGACTTGGAACCTATGGTCATGTTCTTGCCCTGGATGATGACAGCGGTGGCGCCGGCGATACAGGGGGTACCCATGCCTCTGGCAACGACTGCCGCATGGCTGGTCATCCCGCCGGTGGAGGTGATGATACCCTGGGCCACGTGCATACCCCCGATGTCTTCGGGGCTGGTTTCGCGGCGGACCAGCATGACCTTTTCGCCCCGGGCGTGCCACTCTTCGGCTTCATCGGCGGTAAAGACGATCTTGCCGCAGGCGGCTCCGGGGGATGCATTGAGCCCCTTGGCCAGGACCCGGGCACTCTTGCGAGCATTGGCGTCAATCATGGGATGGAGGAGCTGATCCAAAAGTTCGGGGCTCACCCTGGCCACGGCCTGTTCCTTGGTGATGAGCTTTTCAGCCACCATGTCCAGGGCGATCTTGATGGCCGCCGCACCGGTCCGCTTGCCGTTCCGGGTCTGTAAGATGTAGAGCCGGCCCTGCTGGATGGTGAACTCAATGTCCTGCATGTCCCGGAAGTGTTTTTCCAGGCGGTTCTTGTATCTGACCAGTTCGTCGAAGGATTTTTTTTGCTTCTTCGCCAGGCCCTCGATTTTGTCGGGGGTCCGGATACCGGCCACCACGTCTTCGCCCTGGGCGTTCATGAGGAACTCGCCGTAGAAGGCGTTTTCGCCCGTGGAGGGGTCACGGCTAAAGCAGACCCCGGTGCCCGAATCGTCTCCGTAGTTCCCGAAGACCATGGACTGGACATTAACGGCGGTTCCCTTGAGGCCCCGAATGTTATTTAACTGCCGGTACTTGATGGCCCGGTCATTGTTCCAGGAATCAAAGACCGCCCGGACCGAACCCCAAAGCTGATCCAGAGGATTCTGGGGAAAGTCCTTGCCGGTTTCTTTCTTAACGATAAGTTTATACTGATCCACGAGCCTTTCCAGATCCCCCGCGGTGAGTTCGTTGTCCTGCTTGACCCCCCGGGCATGTTTCATTTTTTCCAGGGATTCTTCGAAGGCATCGTGGGAAACTTCCATGACCACATTGCAGTACATCTGGATAAAGCGGCGATAGGCATCCCAGGCAAAGCGGGGATTCCTGGTTTGGGCAATAAGTCCCCGGACCGAACGGTCGGTCATGCCCAGGTTAAGGACCGTGTCCATCATGCCGGGCATGGATGCGGCGGCACCGGAACGGATGGAAACGAGGAGGGGATCACTGGGGTCCCCAAGCTTTTTCCCCATGGTTTTTTCCAGCCGGGTGAGGATGGCTAAAACATCCTTTTCCAGCCCCGGGGGGAGCTTTTTGCCGTTGTTATAATAGGCAGCACAGACATCGGTGGTGATGGTGAACCCGGGGGGTACGGGGATCCCCAGATTAGTCATCTCCGCCAAATTGGCACCTTTACCGCCGAGGGTGTCCCTCATTGAAGCATCGCCTTCGGTTTTACCAGCACCAAAGAAATAAACATTTTTCATCGCCATACATAGACCTCCATTGGTATCATTCAATAATAATGAATTAGCATATCTTTAGTAATGATTGTAGCAGAAAGTGCAAACAATGACTATACCAAAATAGATTAATACTTATTAAAATAATGACTATTAACTCAAGACCTCATTATCAGTTCACCGCTGGACAAAAACATGGCCCCTGCGGCTCCAGCGGCCTGACTACACAGCCGGTAAAAAATTTATTTATTTCGTGTTTCCCTGATTTCATATTTTCATTGATTGTGTAGTCAGCCGAAATCGCCGCATGGACCATTTTTTGCTCCAGCTGAGCAAGCAATGCGCGGTTGGTCTGAGAAGAGCCTTTAAGTATCAATCTTTACAAGTGTGGTGGGTAAGAAAGAGTGATAAAACATCCCCGACAAAGGTGTCAGACTATACCTTGTAGGTGGTTTTCGATGATCATCTTTTATCGAACCACCCGTATCTTTCAACGCTGGTGCTGCAAAAATTCCCGGCGGCGATTTCGGCTGACCACCTAACTTAATAGAATGTAAAACCGTAGTAATTTCATACGCTTCAATTGAGTCATAGATCATGTGGTCAGGCCGCTTGAGCCGCTGGGGATTGTTTGCTGACCAGCGAGAGGGCGTATGGTCTGTCTTCGTAACTAGTATATATTTCATTTATACTATACACATATTACATACCTATGCATTACCTTGACCTGCCCGTGTATCGGCATAAGGAACTAATCTTGAGGGCCCTGGAGGATTACCAGGCCATTGTTGTGGAGAGCCCCACGGGGTCGGGGAAGACCACCCAGCTGCCGGTGATCCTCCACGAGGCGGGCTATTCGAAGGGGGGCATGATTGGGGTTACCCAGCCCCGGCGCATCGCGGCCCTTTCGGTGAGCGAGTTCATCGCCCGCCAGATGGGAGAACCCATGCCGGGCCTGGTGGGCTATAAGATGCGCTTCGAAGACCGGACCCTGCCGGCCACAAAAATCAAAATCATGACCGACGGCATCCTTTTACAGGAGATGAAGCTGGATCCCTGGCTCTCGAAGTACGACTGCCTCCTGGTCGATGAGGCCCATGAACGGAGCCTGAATATCGATTTTATCCTGGGCCTCTTAAAGCGGGTCCTGGAACAACGGAGGGAGTTTAAGCTCATCATTTCTTCGGCCACCATCAATGCCCTGGTTTTTTCTGAGTACCTGGGCCAGTGTCCGGTGGTAAAGATCGACGCCGAGACCTACCCGGTGAGCCTCATCTACGACCCCCCGGTCCTGGGGGCCTCCGCCTCATCTCTGGCGGTATCGGATGCCATGATCGCCAAGATCGGCGCCATCACCGGCCGGCTGGTCCAGGAAGAAGAGGGGGGGGACATCCTGGTTTTTTTACCCGGCGAAAAAATGATCAAGGACTGCATGGCCGCCCTGGCCCAGGGGCCCCAGAGGGATAAGCTCTCTCTGGTTCCCCTCTATGGAAGGCTTGGCAAGGAAGAGCAGGAGCGGGTCTTTCTTCCTCCCCCGGAGGGGAAAACCAAGGTGGTTATTGCTACCAACATCGCCGAGACATCGGTGACCATAGACGGGATCTCGGCGGTCATCGATTCGGGGCTCTCGAAGCTGAACCATTATAATCCCAAGACCTTTACCTCCAGCCTGGTCGAGTCCCCCATCTCGAAGGCCTCGGCTAACCAGAGGCGGGGCCGGGCGGGCCGCACCCGGGAGGGCAGCTGCTACCGCCTCTACAGCCGCAAGGACTTTCAGGCCCGGCCCCTCTTTACCACCGAAGAGATCTTCCGCACCGACCTCTCGGAGGTGGTCCTTCGTATGGCCGATCTGGGGATCAGCTCCTTCGAAGAGTTTGACTTTATTTCCTCCCCCGGCCGGGAGGGTCTGGTGGCGGCCATCAATACCCTGAAGCTCCTGGAGGCCCTGGAGGAGGATCACAGCCTTTCATCCATAGGGAAGCTCATGACCGAGTTCCCCCTGGGGCCCCGGCATTCGAGGATCATCGTGGAGGGAATCCTCCGTTATCCCCAGGTGCTCATAGAGACCATCATTGCGGCGGCCTTTTTATCCACCCAGAGCCCCTATATCCTTCCCCCGGGGGAGGAAACCGACGCCCGGCGGGCCCATCACCGCTTTCGGGATGAGGGGGGGGACTTTGTGTCCTATCTCATCCTCTACGATGCCTATAATCAGAGCACCTCGAAGGACAGGTTCTGCGAAGACAATTACCTGGACCCCAGGGCCATGGCCGAGATCGCCAACGTGGTGGTTCAGCTTCAAGAGATAGTCTCTTCCCTTAAGATCCCCCTTCAGAGGGGAGGGAGCCGGGAGGACTACCTGGCGGCGGTGGCCCGGGGACTCATTCAATTTGTCTGCGTCAGGGAGGGGCGGGAAATGTACCGGAGCCTGACGGCGGAGAAGATCCTGATCCATCCGGGCTCGGTGATGTTCAGAAAGAACCCCGAAATCATCGTGGCGGGGGAGATCATCCAAACCACCAGGATGTACGCCATGTCGGTGAGTCCCCTGCCCTTCTCCATCCTGTCCAGGATTAGCCCCGCCCTAAGCCGGAGCCTGGAGGATGCCCACCCGGGGCCCAAACTGCAAAAACCCAGGGACTTTACGAACCGCATCAAAATCGGGGCCGAGGTCTTTGACATCGAGACCATCAAGGGCCGAAAAACCGTGCGGCTCCCCTGGGAAAGCCTGGCTCCCCTTAGGGGGACCCTAAAGGCCGAGCAGAGGGGCCTTTACAAGGGCCTTCGGGGCTTCATCAGCATAGAAAACCAGTACACCCTCCTGGGGGGGGAAAAGCTGGACCTGATCCTCTCGATTTTTTCTTCTTTGGGAATCGAAGACTATAGGTCCCGGAAATCCCAATCCAACCGCCTCTACCGGACCCCGGAGGATCTGGACGATCTCATGAAGGTCCTGCCCGATCTGGTCAAGGCGGCCCCATGGAAGGAGGGCAAGAAGGGAAGCTCCAGGGGGAAGGGAAAGTCCAAGCGGGGGGTCCTGGGTTTTATCACCCTCTTTAGCGATGGGGATGGAACCTACCGCATCACCTGCTCCCGGGGCTTCCATACCAGCCTGCACGAGAGCCTCTCGAGCCTTGAGTCCCTGATCGATGAACTGGGGGATGCCCCGGGGGGGGATAAAAAACGGATCCTCAATCAGTGCTACCGCCGCCTCTCGGACCTGGTCATCCCAAACTAGTATCTTCTAACTCCCCAAAGACATCAACCAAAAAGCTATTCAAAAAGAGGAGCCCCTCCCGGTTGAGGGCCAGCCGGTCTTTTTGGAGCCGGTCCTTCCAGCTCCCCAGGGTCCGGGGAATCAAGGATTCAATGGAAGTCCCAAAGCGCTCATTAAAGAGCTCCCCGTCGGGGCCCCCCAGGCAGCGAAAGCCCATGAGGAGGCTGTCCTTTATCAGGGCCCCCCGGTCCAGCTCTTCCAGGTGGGGGAGGAAGGGGCCCCCCTCAAGAGCGCAGGGCCCCCGGGAAAGCCAGGTCTCCAGGTCCGCGGGGATGGTATAGCGCAGGGCCCCCTGCCCATGGATGAGGGTCCCGGAAGCCGAGGGCCCCAGGGCGAACCAGCTCTTCATGGCCCAGTAGCGGAGGTTGTGGAGGGATTCATTCCCGGGGGGGCAGAAATTGGAAATCTCATACTGGCGGTATCCGGCCTTCTCGAGGAGGTCCCGGCCCGCCAGCCAGATCTGGTCGGCCCTATCCGGGTCCCCGTATAGCTCCGAGGCGGGATCCACCGAAAGGGCATAGAGGGACACATGGGCCGGCCCATGGGCCAGGAGGGCCCCTATGTCCCGGGCAAGGATCTCTTCGTCCTGGCCGGGGAAGCCCGAGATAAGGTCCGCCGACAGGGCCTGGGGAAAGTAACGGGCCCCCAGGGCAAGGCGCTCATCCAGGAGGCCTTCATCCCCTCCCCGTCCGGCCCTTCGGCGGGAGGGGCCATGGAAGCTCTGGACCCCCAGAGAAAGCCTCGAGGCCCCCCCTTCCCTGGCAGCCTCCAGAAGGGCCTCGCCGGCGGTCTCGGGGTTGGCCTCCAGGGTGACTTCTTCGGGGACCCCTCCGGTTTCCAGCTTGATCCGGCCCAGGATGGCTCCCAGGAGCTGCCGGACCCGCTCAGGACCAAGGACTGAAGGGGTGCCCCCGCCCACATAGACCGTGGGGACCCGGCTCAATTGCAGGGTTTTAAAGAAGCCTTCGGCCTCGGAAAGGAGGATCTTTACATACTGATCCAGAAGGGCCCCGGAGCTATTGAGGGGGACCGAGTAAAAATCGCAGTAATCGCATTTTCCCCCGCGGCTCTGGGGGTTGGGGGAGCAGAAGGGGACGTGGATATAGAGGGAAGCTTCCACTAGGGGGCCTAGGGCCGGCCCATGCGCCGCAGGGGCCAGTAACGAAAAAGGGCCCTCCCCTGGATGGCCGAAGAGGGAACGGGCCCCCAGGTCCGGGAATCGTTGGTATTGCTCCGGTCGTCGCTCAAGAGAAAGTATTCGTCTTCCCCCAGGACTATGGGATCGAAGTATCCCGAAAAGGGGAGGTAGCTATCCCAGAGGGCCGGGTTCTGGGGGATCCCCGGAGTATAGTCCTGGACGCTTAACTCAAACTCCGTAAGGCTGAAGGCAGAGCCCCGCTCCCTTACCCGGATGACAAAATTGTTCATGGTAATTTCATCCCCCGGAAGCCCAATGACCCGCTTCACAAAGTGGAACTCGTCCCGGTCCACCAGGCTGAGCCTCTGGGCGCTGAAGAAGCGGAGGAGCCGGTCCGCCAGGCTCAAGACTGGGCCCGGAGGATCCCCGGGGTAGAGATCCAATAGAACCACGTTCCCCCGCTGAAGGGGCAGAGAGGCATCCGGGGAGAGGCCCGGAACCAGGGAGTAGATCTGATAGGAAGAAAAAATGAAATGATCCCCCCATAAAAGATTGGGTTCCATGGATTGGTTCCGGAGGACCCTCATGGTAAAAAAATAGGAGACAGCGGAATTTAAAAGAAAGAAGATTATGACCCCTGCGAAGATCCAGTAGACCCGGCGGCGCTGGGTCTTGTGGCTCGCATAGGAAAAGGTACGTCCCCTCTTAGCCATGGCTCCTCCTATCGAATAAAGCCAAAACGGGAAAAAGCTCCGAAGTCCCGGAAGTTAAAATTCCCGGGCCAGTAGATTATGGAACCCCTGCCCAGGACCTTGCTGCTCAAGACGGGGCCAAAATGACGGCCGTCCCGGGAATTGTCCCGGTTATCCCCCAGGGGGAGGATCCTTGTTTCGGGTACATACCAGCCCATGGCGTAGCGGGCATAGAGGGTCGTGTAGCGCCCGTCATGGGGGCTCGCCCCCCGGAGCAGCTCCAGCCTGGCCATGTTATAGGCCAGGGCATCGGGGTAATGTCCCGAAAAGAAGGCCCTGTCTGCCAGGGCGGGGGTCACCGGCAGTCCCAGGTCGGCGTAGCCCGCGGCTGTCCCTGCGGCCCTCAGGCTGGGATAGTCCTCCTCCCTCATGAGCCGGGCCAGGTTGTGGTCCAGGCCCAGGAGGGAATTGAACTCGGCCTCGCCGTACCAGCGGCTTTCCCCGGCGGGGCGCAGGTAAAGATCCCCCTGGTCGGGGATGATCCAGTCCCCCCCTACCCCCACGGCCCGCTTAATTAAAAAGTGGGCCCGGCTCTGGCCCAGCTCGTCCTTGTCTATGTCAACGAAGGAAAGGGTGAGCATGTAGATCACCCGCTGGGCTATGTCAAAGGCTATGCCCCGGGAGATGTAGGAGGGGCTTTCAAAGATGATTATATCGTTTCGTTTTGGGGTGATGGGGCTGGGGAGCTTAGCCAGCCCCGGGAGCAGTTCGGGCCCATAGATAAGCTTGTTGACGAAAATCCGGTCCCCGATTAAAAGGGTGTCAATCATGGACCCCGAAGGGATCTGGTAGGCCTGAAAAAGGTACTGGTTTATGAGGAGGACCACCCCGGCGGCCCAGAGAAAGGCTTCGATCCAGTCGAGGAACATGTTTTTTCGGCTCTGCTTCTCTTTTTTGATCCGTTTGGCCCTTCTGCGCCGGGAAAGGACTTCTTCGGTGAGGAACTGAAGGCGATCAAATATACGAGATTCCATTAAGATTGAACCTACCATGAACGCCAATCGTTGACAAGACAGAGGGGCTTTCCTATAATTCCGTTGATGTCCAAAACACAGAGGCCCGAAATTGACACCTCCATGAGAGAAGAAGACCGGGTCAGACTAAAACCCATCATTGGAATGGAGCCCGGCCGTTACCTGGCGATACTTTACGGCCTGGCCCTGCTCCTCATCCTGTTCATCCTGCTCCTCTACCCTGGCCTCTCGAGGCCCGGCTCGGTCATCCTGGTCCGCTCGGAACCCTGGGGGGCCGCCATCATCCTGGACGGGGCCTATATGGCCGCCTCCCCGGCGGAGATCTTCGCCCCCCGGGGGCAAAGGCAGCTGGAACTGCGCCTTCCGGGCTTCGAACCCGCCCAGGTACAGCTGGAAGTGGGGGGGCGGGTCTTCGCTTCCCGCTTCTTCCCCCGGCGGGAGGAGCTGCATCTTTCTCTTCAATCAATCAACCCCGCCGAGGCCCTAATACAGGCGGCGGAGGAATTTGCCGCCTGGTCCCTGGCAGGGGAGCCCAATGTGGTCTACCAGATCCCCCTGAGCCTCTCTGAGGGGGTCTATAGGCTGGCCCCCGCCGCTCTGGACCCGGCAATCCGGGAAGCTATGGGCCAGACCCTGGCAGCCTCGGCCCGCTTTACCCTTACCCGGGGGGCCTTGAGGGACCTGAGCCGGGCCAAGATCCTCCTGGACAGCGGGGGAATCTCCCCCTCCCCCATTAGCCTCTTGGGCAGTGCGGGGGATCTTTTAAGCTACCTGGAGGCTAACCCCCGGGCTGCCCTGGCCCTGGCGGAGCTCCTCCGGGGGGAAGAAGAAGCCCTTTTGCGCAGATCCCCCTGGTATGCCCAGGCCCAGATCAGTGCCCCGGTACAAGCAGGCCCAGTCCCGGCTTCGGGGGCGGTCATACAGGCGGGGCCCCTGGCCTTTCGCTTTGTCCCCTCCGATTCATCCCTTTCCCCCGGGCCCTTCTATATCAGCCGGGACATCGTAAGCATCGCCGCCTGGGAGGCCTTTTTAGAAGAGGAACCCCACTGGGGGCAGGATAATATGGCAGACCTGCTGGACCTGGGCCTGGTGAGCCACGAATACCTGGAACTGATCTTTTACCCCGGACGGCCCAGTGAGGAGATCTCGGCGGTCTCCTGGCATGCGGCGGCGGCCTTTTGCAATTGGCTCTCTTCCTCTCTGCCCCCGGGCTTTGAGTCCTGGGAACTCAGGCTCCCCACCGAAGCCGAGTGGGAGTACGCCGCCAGGGCCGGGGCCATAGCCTACGGGGACTTCTGGGAATGGTGCGCCGAACCCTTTGCCCCCCTGTCCTATCTAAAGATCCCCCCAGGGACCCGGGAGTTTTCCCCCGAGCGGCCCCTAAGAGGCGGGTCCTGGATCAACAGCCCCGGCTCGGTGGACCTGGAGACCCGGGCCTCCCTTCCCCCCCATTTTAGCTCCCCCTTCGTTTCCTTTAGGCCCGTCATCGCTCCCCTGGAAAGCTCTCCATGAGCGGCCATAAGATCATCGCCCTGAACCGCCGGGCCCGCTACGATTACACCGTAGAAGAAACCTACGAGTGCGGAATCGAGCTTTTGGGCACCGAGGTTAAATCCTTTCGGGACGGCAAAATATCCTTCCCCGATGCCTGGGCGGAGGTGGTAGACAAGGAGGTCTGGCTTAGGTCTCTTCGGGTGGCCGAGAACCCCTTTTCTTCGGTCTTTAATCACGACCCAGACCGCCGGAAGCGGCTCCTCTTGCACCGGGACGAAATAAAACGGATCGCCCGAAAAACCGACGAGCGGGGCTACACCCTGATTCCCCTTTCCTTCTACTTTAAGAACGGGAGGGTCAAGGTAGAGCTGGGGCTCTGCAAGGGGAAGAAGCAATATGACAAGCGGGCGGGGATCCGGGACAGGGACCTTCAACGGGAAGTAGAACGGGAGTTTCGGCGGAACTAATGCTTGCGCCTAAAGATCCGGTAGTTTATCTGGGGGAAGATATTATGCCTCCGCTCCAGCTGGGTTAACCATTCGGTACTTATATAGTTACTCCCCAGGGCCTCGTAGATGGTGGTAAAGTTTCGCAGGGAGCCCTCGATGCGGCTCCGGGCGTACTCGGCGTGTTCCTGCTGTTCGTAGAGCAGCTTGGGCCAGTCGGAGGCCAGGACCAGGAGGATCTCCCGGGCTGCCTGGTTCAGAGCCCGCTCTTTAAGGCCCGTGTTATCGGGGAAGCGTTCAGCCATTTCTACCATCCTGTCCAGGGCCCTCATGGTGTGGCGGTACATCCAGTCGTTGGATGAATCCAGCCAGGGCTCCGCATAGCCGTTGGGCCCCCAGGAAGAAAACTCGGGGCTTAAGGTCTGGATTGAGGGGCCCTCGAGGCGGCTTAAGATTTCCGAGGGGGTCAGAAAGAGGGCCTCCGAGCGGGCATGGCTCTCCCTAAAGAGGGTCTCCAGGAAGAGGGGGCCCTCGAACCAGTGGCGGCCAAAGTCATCGGCATCGAAGGCGCAGATGCTCAAGGGGGGGCCGCTCATGTGGGCCTTGGCGGCGGCCAGGCGTTCCAGCCGGGCATCCAGGAAGGCTGCAGCCTGGGCCTGGGCCTTCTTGAGGGCTTCTTCACTGCGATAGGGAATCTTGCCCAGGCCGTCTTCTCCGGCGGCCCAATACTTGTAGCCCGTCTTGGTGCGGCTCCCCTGGGGCCCCAAAAAGGCCTCCACTTGATCTTTAGGTAATTCAAAGCCCTGGTCCCGATGGTTGCGGTAGAGGGGATCCCGGGACATGGCCTTTAGATCCTGGGCGGCATAAAAATCCCTGCCAAAGGTAATGATCCCCAGGGGCGTCTTGAGGGGGTAGAAGGTCCCCTTGGAAGCATAGGGCTCCCCGTAGGTCAGGGCATGGGGGGGAACGATGGTATAGCCAAAGTTATAGGATCTGAGCCAGTAGTCCAGGTCCCCCTTCCAGCCCAGTTCGGGGAGCCAAAAGCCCTGGGGGTACTTGCCAAAGCAGCTGCGGTAGGTAGAGATGGCCACCTCAAACTGGGCCTGGACCGCCTCGCCGTAGGAGGTGTAAAAGGGCAGAAAGGCATGGGTGGCCGCGGTGGCCAGAATTTCCAGCCGCCCCTTCTTCTGGTAGTAGTCAAAGCCCCGGAGGATGTTTTTTTCGTAGCGCTCGGTAAAGAAGATCCTCCGGTCCAGGATCTTGTCGTAGTGCATCCTGGCCAGTTCCAGCTCCTGGGGCATGTTCTTGCAGCGCTCCAGCTCCTGGCTCCCAAATTCTATCTGCCGGTCCGTGTAGTCCAGGTAGCGGCTGATCAATAGTTCATCGGTCAGCATATGACAGAGGGTGGGCGATAGGGAGAGGCCCATCCTAAAGGGGATATGGTCCCGGTCGAGGCGGTCAAAGACCTCCAGGAGGGGGATATAGGTTTCCGAGAGGGATTCATAGAACCGGATCTCCTGGGGGGCAAAAGCCTGCTCGGGGTGACGGACAAAGGGTACATGGCCGTTTAGGACAAATGAAAGGACCGGTTCCTTGCTCATCCGGGGCGTCCCTTGGAACGGGGGGTCCTCTCGTTTCGGCGTATAATCTGAAAGTCCTCAAAACCCGAGAGCTTCACCAGGGGGTTTGCCGCCGCGGTCCTCCGGGAGCCTGTTTTAGCCGGCCCCGGAAGGGCCTCGGGCAGGGGGGGGATCTCTATCACATTGGATGAGGCCAGGATGGTCTCGGTCTCCCCCAGGGCCACGCAGAGTTCCACCCTATACTGCCGGTCCTTCTTATCGGTCCCCGGTGCGGGAGCGGAAAAAAGGTCCAGGTTGATATAGCGGGCGTGGTCTTCGGGGCTAATCTGGACCGTAAAAAGTTCCTCGGTCTTCTGCCCCGCCGTGAGTTTGAGGTAGTACCCTTGAAACGAGGGGGACTTTTCAAACTGCTCTTTATCCTGGGTCTTGATTTCCCAGAAGGCAAAGGCCCAGAGGGGATCCCGGATCATGAGTTCGATGAAGGTAATGTTATACTGCTTGGGAAGAGCCGCCGTTTCGGTCAGGACCGAATCTTCCAGATCCGGCTCCTGTTCCTCATCGTCCAGGGAATCGTCGAGAGAACTGAGCTCCAGGAGCTCTTCGATAATGAGAATCCGGTCCAGGTCCAGGGGCATATAGACCCCAAAGGTATCTGCCAGCCTAATGAGTTCCCCGGTGCTCAGACTATCAAGATAGGCCCTGGTGATAAGAGTCTCTTCCATAAGCAGAGTATCATGGGAAAAGGGGGGGGAATGTCAACGCCTCAACATTGAGGGCTCTATATAGAGCTCAAAATACTCTGGGGGAGGGGCGGAAATTTCCAGACCCCCGGGGCAGAAGGCCGAGGGGGGGATGGTCAGGGCCCAGGCATGGAGGAGGAGCTGCTTAAGGCCCATGGTTTTTTTTAGGGCCCTGTTTAGGGCGAAGTCACCGTACTTCTGATCCCCCAGGAGGGGGTGACCAATCTGGGCCAGGTGACGCCGGATCTGGTGCATCCGGCCGGTCCCCAGGTCCAGCTCCAAGAGGGCCCAGCTCTGTTCCCCCAGGGCCCGGTGCTGGAGGACCCTGTAGCGGGTCTCAGCCTTTTTCACCTTCCCCCCCTCTTCCAGGTCCAGGCTTATACGGCCCTCTTGTTCCCGGGGGATCCCGGTACAAACCCCCAGGTAGCGCCGCTTAAGGGCCCCCCTGGCAAAGAGGGCCGCCATGTCCGCCGCGGCCTTGCCGTTTTTGGCGGCCAGGATGAGCCCCGAAGTATCCCGGTCCAGGCGGTGAACCAAAAGGGGCCGTGGGGTATAGCATTCTTCCAGCAGGGAATCCAGGGACACCTTGATCCCCGCCCCTCCCTGGACCGCCAGGCCCTGGGGTTTATCGAAAATAAGGCAGTGTTCGTTTTCCCAGAGGAGGGGGACACCCTTTAAGGTTTTCTGCATATGGTCCATAATTATACCATGAAGGCCGCAAAGTTTTTACTTCCCCTCCTCTTTCTGGGGGGGCTCCTCCTTTACGGGGAGCCCATGTACTCCCCCACCTGGGGCTTCCGCCTGGATCTCCCCGAGGGCTACTACTTTACCGAGGGGGACGGGAGGAACCGCTTCTCCTTTGAGGGGCCCAGCGATGCCCGTTTTGATATCGTCGTCTACCACTCCGAAGGGGGGAGCCCCTCCCCCTATGACAGCCTCCCGGCCCTGGTGGCCGACATCCAGGGCCGCCTGGGAAATGCCGGAGATGCGGAGTTTTTCATCTACCGGGACAAAGAGGCCTGCATCATAGAACTGGACTTTAGCCTGGGGGCCGGGTCTCTTTCCGGCTGGGCCCTGGCCATAGAACTCCCCCTGCCCCCCATCCCCCTGGGCCCCCTGGCCCAGAGCCAGAGGCCCCTGCTGCTCGCCATGGCATATGGCCCCGCAGAGATATGGGCCCTCCAGGTCTTCCACCTCTCTGCCCTGGATTCTCTGGCCCCCGAAGAGGCGGATAGGCGTGCTCCGGGGCCCATCACGGACTTTACCTTTCCCCGGGAGAATCCCCTCCGGGTTCCCATCTATGGCCTGGGCCTCCATGCCTGGATAGACGCCGATGATGCCCTGGCCTCCCAGACCCTGATAGACCGGGAGGCTTTGGTCCTGTTAAATTATGAAGCAGAACCCACCTGGCAGGAGGCCTGGACCAGGTTTTACCGGGCCATCTACAGGGATTCCTTCGAACGCCTCATAGACATCGCCTTCCAAGTGGAGCGGCACTTTAATGTCCCCCCCCTGGACAACCGGCGCTTTGCCGAGCAGGTCCTCTCCTGGGTCCAGTCCTTTACCTACGAACGGGATCAGATGGGGAGCGATTTCCTAAACCTGGTAAGCATGGCCGTCGAAGGCCGGGGGGATTGTGATCCCAGGGCCATGCTCTGGGCCCTGATCCTAAGACAGAACAACATCAATGCGGGGATCATGGTATCCCGGCACCTCTCCCATGCCATGGGCCTGGGGGATCTGGAAGGCCCCGGGGCCCGGTTCCCCCTCCAGGGCAGAACCTATATGGTGGCCGAAACTACCCGTGTTGTGGACCTGGGTCTTATCGCCCAGGACCACAGCAACATAGAGCATTGGATAGGGATTTTATTTGATTAGGCCCGGGACCCGGTGAGGATCTGACAGACCTCCTGGGGGTTTTCCGAGGCCAGAAGGGCGTTCCGCAGTTCCCGGTTTTTTAAGCGCCGGCTAAAGAAGGCCAGGGCCTGAAGGTAATAGGCATGCTGGTTGTAGGCCGCGGCGATCATCAAAAGGAGCCGTACCGGCTCGTCGTCCAGGGTCTGGAAATCCCCTATGTCGGTGCGGCTTATCCCCACCGAGACCACCAGGTCGGTGATCGAAGGAAGCCGGATATGGGGAATCGCGATGCCCCGGCCTATGGCGGTGCTCATGAGTTCTTCCCGCTTGAGGATCTCCTGGGCCAATTCCTGGCGGTTTTTGATCTGGGGGGCCGTGGCTATGTTATCCACCAGGGCCAAAAGGGCCTCCCGCTTGGTGAGGTCGCTGATAAAAATGATCCGGTCCGGGGATATGATGGTTTCCAGCTGGATGTTCCCCTCGGGCATCTCCAGGTGGCTGGTCGAAAGGCGGGTATTAACCCAGTTCTCTAAATCGGACCTCTTAAAGCGCCAGGCCGTGCCAATTTTACCCGAGGGGATTTCTCCCTTCTGGGCCCAATCATAGACCGTCCGCTCCGAAACCCGTAAATACTTGGCTACTTCGTCGATGGTGAGGATATCATCACTATTCATCTACCCTTCCTGCCCATTCCTGTAATATTAGTCAAAGGATAGCACATAACCGCAAAATTTGCAAGAGATTTCTATTATACTCAATCTCGCAATTCATGGAGGGAATCGAAGGGATAGAGGGCCCCTATGGTGGTATCCACCCGCTCAGGGCCGGAGCCCCCAAAGCGTACCGGGGCATCCCCTGCCATGAACTCGCTTAAGACCTGCCTGCAGGCTCCGCAGGGTCCCACGGGGGGCTCCGAATCGGGGGTAGAGACCGCCAGGGCGATAAAACGCCTATGCCCCTGGCTGACGGCCTTAAAGACGGCGGTTCGCTCGGCGCAGACCGTAAGCCCGTAGGAACGGTTTTCTATGTTACAGCCCGTAAAAAGGGTTCCGTCCTCCGAGAGGAGGGCCGCCCCCACCCGGAACTTGGAATAGGGGGCATAGGCCCCCTCTGCGGCCTTGAGGGCCTCTTGAAACAACTGGTCCAGGTTGATGCTACTCATCCCTTTCTCCCTTAACTAATGTCCGTTAAAATTGTTATACTAACAGTATATTACTATAAAAATTGAAGCAGTTGGGAAAAAATATGGCAAAGGGAAACAAAAAGTGGCTAGGCCTGGGGGGGCTTCTGGTTTTCATCATCTATACCTTTGTCCCCTCCCGTCCGGTCCCCCAGGAAACCATCCTAAGACCCCGGTGGATTAGCTCCCTGGAGGGGCAGAGCCCGGCCCTCATAGGGGACAGGGACCTGGAGGGTACCGGGGAGCTTATGCCCTTTAGCCTGGGGGAGCGCTACGGCTACCTCTACGAAAACGGGACCTTTGCCTTAAACAATATACGCCAGACCTATGTGGCCCTTTCGGATACCCTCTGGGCCGAATACGAAGCCCAGCCGGACCGTATCCAGGTAATGAACAGCCGCCAGGATCCGGTCCTTTCCATAGAAGACCCCCGGGGCTACCCCCTCTTTTTAGACAACCGGATCTTTATCATAGGGTCCGATCAGAACATCCTTAGCTCCCTGGACAGCCGGGGTCAGGTCCTCTGGACCTACGACTTTGCGGCCCCCATCACCAGCATAGATGCCGCCGCCGGCCAGGTCCTGGTGGGCACCCTGGACGGGGTCATCCTCCTCCTCGATGAGGGGGGCCAAGCGGTCTTTAGCCCCTTCGAACCCGGGGGCTCCCGGCTCTCGGTAATCCTGGGGCTGGCCATGTCCCGGGACGCTTCCCGGCTGGCCATTATCTCCGGCATAGACAGCCAGCGCTTTCTCCTTATGGAACGCTCAGGCGATACCTATAGGGTGATACACCACGAGTTTATCGGGGAAGGGTTCCGCCGGCCCGTACACCTGGCCTTTACCGACCATGATACGAAGATCCTCTTTGAGCTCCAGGGAGGGCTGGGCATCCTGGACATCCCCTCTCGGGTAAGCCGCCGCCTGGAGATAGAGGGGGAGATCCTGGCCCTGGATGCTACCGGCGGCAACGGTTACCTCTTTGTGCTCAGCTCCCCGGGGGAGGATAGGATGGTCCTCACCAGCATACGCTACCCCGGCTACATCATGAACCGGGCCCCCTTTGCCAGCTCCCATGTCTTTCTGGGCCGCCGGAATGGCAGACTCTACCTGGGGGGCGATAAGGCCATGATCTCCTTTGCCCTGGAGAGACGATGAAGCATACCCTCTGGCTTTTGTTGATTAGCCTAAGTTTAAGCCCCGCTCTCCCTGCCATGGACTGGCCCTCATCCACCGGCTCGGTGCTGCGTAACTTTGGCTACAACGACCAGGGCCTGCCCCACCTGGGCATGAGCTTTAGGGACCAGGGCCCCCTGGGAGCCGCCGAAAACGGGGAGCTCCTCTTTCAGAACCATTCTGCCGGCGGGGCCTCCCGGCTCCCCTCCCCCCTGGGGGCCTGGCTGGCCCTGGATCACGGGGACGGCATCATCAGCATCTACAGCCGCTATGAGTATGATCCCTCCCTGGTGGTGCCCTATAGGATCGAAAGGGGCCGAACCCTGGGTGTTTCGGGCCTATCGGGCTGGACCGGCGAGGGGGGCCATTACTTCCAGCTCTTTGACCGCCGGGAACGAAGATGGATTAACCCCTCGATGATCATCCAGTCCATGGAAGACATACGCCAGCCTGTGATCGTCCAGGTCCTCCTCAGCGACAGCCAGGGAAGGGTCTTCGATCTGAGCGAGGTCCGGAGCCTCGAACAGGGCCGCTACCTCCTGATGGTCGAGGCCTTTGACACCCTGCGGCTGGCCAATGAAGCGCCCCTGGCCCCCTATAGAATTATCTGCTACCTCAACGGATCCGAGGCGGCTCTTCTTAGCTTCGAAACCTTCGCCGCCCGGGACGGAACCCTCATGGCCTTCCGAAACGGTCTGGTCCCGGTGCGGCAGGTCTTTGCCCCCGCCCCGGCCTACGAGGTGGCGGACCTCTGGTTTAGCCGGGGCCAGACTTCGATAGAGATCATCGCCCAGGACATAGCGGGGAACTCCCGGAACATCATATACCGGTTCACGGTGGAATAGGCCGTGGCCAAAAGCAAAGCCATTAAGACCTGGTCCACCGCCCCAAGGGCCGAAGAAAAGCAGCCCGTGCCCTGCATCCTCTGCGGAGGCACAAGCTTCAAGGCCGCCCTGGCCTGCGAGGGCTTTTCATACGTGAAATGCAGATCCTGCTGTCTGGTGCAGATGAACCCCCAGCCCCTGGAAGAGGAGGTCCGCCGCCGCTACCAGGGGGACTACCTTTCCTACGAGATCCAAAACGAGGCTCCCTTTTTAAGGCTCCAGCTTCTGGCCCTGGCCGATATAGGTTTTGATGATCTGGAAGAGGAGCTTGTGTCCTCCCGGAGGCCCGCCAAAGCCCGGGCCCTGGACATAGGCTCCGCCATAGGGAGCCTCTTGGTCCACTTACAGAACCGGGGCTGGGAGGCCAGCGGAGTTGAGATAAGCGGGCCCCAGGCCAAATATGCCCGAAGGGAGCGGAACCTTGTGGTCTATGACCAGGCCTTAGGTGAACTACACCTTCCCCCTGAATCCTTCGAACTGGTCCATGCCTCCCACCTGATCGAACACCTGAACGAGCCCCGGGCCCTCCTCTCTGAGGCCCATCGCATCTTGAGCCCCCAGGGGAGGCTCCTTATCACCACCCCCAACATAGGGGGCCTTCAGGCCCGGTTGTTTGGGGGCTCCTGGAGGTCCGCCATCTTTGACCACCTCTATCTTTTTTCAAAGAAGACCCTGGCCCGGATGCTGATCGAAGAGGGTTTTACCATAGAGATGATCCGGACCTGGGGGGGCCTGGCCGCCGGTACTGCCCCGGGGCCCATAAAGAGCCTCGCCGACCGGGCCGCCAAGGTCCTGGGCTTTGGAGATGTGATGATAGTCCGGGCTAAAAAAAGCGGAGCTTCCTAGCGCTGCACCCTGCCCGAGGCGTCCCCACCCGCTAGGGCCTGGGCTTCCTGGACGCTGACCAGGTTGTAATCCCCCTCGATGGAATGCTTGAGGCAGCTTGCTGCCACGGCAAACTCCAGGCCCTCCTTAAGCGGCCAGCCCTGAAGCTGGGCGTAGATGAGCCCCGCCCCAAAGCTATCCCCGCCCCCCACCCGGTCGACGATATGGATGCTGTATTTTTTTGAAAAATGAAAATCCCTGCCATCGTAGAGCATGGCGGCCCAGTTATTGTCGTTGGCCGAGATAGATTCCCTAAGGGTAATGGCCACCTGGGAAAAGCCGAAGCGCTCCGCCAGGGTCTGGGCCACCTCCTGGTAGCCCCCATGGTCCAGGGAGCCCTGGCTCACATCAGAACCCTTGGCCTTAATGCCAAAGACATCGGAGGCATCTTCTTCGTTGGCGATGCAGAGGTCCACCTGGGGCATGAGGCGGCTCATCACCTCCTGGGCCTTTTCCCTGGACCAGAGGTTCCGCCGGTAGTTAAGATCACAGGATGTCTTGAGCCCCTTGGCCTTGGCGGCCCCCAGGGCCTGGGCGCAGATCTCCGCCACATTATCCCCCAGGGCGGGGCTGATCCCCGTAAAGTGAAACCAGGAGGCCCCTTCGAAGATGGCCTCCCAGTCAAAGTCTTCTTTTCGAGCGGTCGCAATGGACGAACCGGCCCTATCATAGATCACCTTGGAGGCCCGCTGGGAGGCCCCCTTTTCGAGGTAGTAGATCCCAAGACGCTCCCCCCCCCGGACTATACAAGTGGTGTCCACCCCATAGTGGCGAAGGCTGTTGAGGGCCGCCTGACCTATCTCGTGGGGGGGCAGCCGGGTCACAAAGGCCGCATCGATGCCGAAATTGGCCAGGGCGATGGCCACATTGGCCTCCCCGCCCCCGTAGAGGGCCTGGAAGGAGGAGGCCTGGACAAAACGCAGGTAACCCTCGGGGGCCAGGCGCAGCATTATTTCGCCAAAGGTAATGACCTTGCTCATGGGGACTCCTAGGGGTTCTGGATTAGGCGGACCGTAAATCCATTGAATTCTTCTTTAAACTCGAGCCCCATGCGTTCAAAATAGGCCCGGGCCCTAAAGGGGCTGTTGGTCCCCAGGGTGATATAGCCCCTGGTTCCCTGGTTCCCCTCCTTAGCTGCTTCGGTAATATCAAGATGGACCACCTTAAGGCCCAGCATGTTCAGCATGGCCTCCTGGCAGAGGGTTTTGATTTTTTCAAAGTTCCCGGCATTGATCAGTTCCGGGTTCACCATCCAGGAACCGCCGCAGGCCAGGACCTTATCAAACTTAATATAGTTGACCAGATTCTGGGCATTGATCCCCCCGGTGGGGATAAACTTCATGGTGGTGTAGGGGCCCGCCAGGGCCTTGATATACTCAAGACCCCCCAGGGGCTCGGCGGGGAAGAGCTTCACCGCCTCCAGGCCCAGTTCCAGGGCCTGCTCTATGTCCGAGGGAGTCGAGCAGCCGGGGGTGATGGGGATCCCCCGATCCAGGCAGTGCCGGACCACCCGGGGATTAAAGCCGGGGCTCACGATGAAGGAGGCCCCGGCCGCAATGGCCTGGTCGGCCTGCTCGGGGCTCAGGACCGTCCCGGCTCCCAGGAGGATCTGGGGGACCTCCTGGGCTATTCTCTTCAAGGCCTCGGCGGCCTGGGGGGTACGAAAGGTTACCTCCGCGCAGGGGATGCCCCCCTCCAAAAGGGCCCTGGCCAAGGGCACCGCCTTCTCTGCATCGTCTATCCTAATGACGGGGATAATCCCTATCTTGGACAGTTTCTCCAGCAGGGCCTCCACCCTAGACCCCTAGGGATTTTTGAAGCTCGTCTATCTCTTTACAGAACCCGGAGATATCGATCTTCTGGGGACAGAGTTCCAGGCATTTGCCGCAAGATTTACAGCTTCCGGCCCTCTCCTTTTCGTCCAGGGTCCGGTAACTATTAATAAAGGCGTAGTTGTTCTTGACCATCCGGAAGTGGTTATAAACCGCAAAGACCCGGGGGATCTCGACCCCAAAGGGACAGGGCAGGCAGTACTGACAGTCCGTGCAGGGAATGGTCCCGGAGGATCGATACAGGGCCGCCGCCTCTTCCAGGACCTTTCTCTCTTCATCGTTGATAGCCTTAAAGGACTCGAAGGTGCTGAGGTTATCTTCGACCTGTTCCATGGTGCTCATCCCCGAGAGGACCGTCATGATATTGGGAAGGGACCCGGCATAGCGGAGGGCCCAGGAGGCGGCACTGGCTTGGGGGGCCGCCTTTTTCAAAACCGCCGTGGCGGCATCACCCAGGTTCGCCAGGGCCCCGCCCCTGACGGGCTCCATGGCCACGATGGGAATATTTTTTTCGCTTAGGGTCTCGTAGAGGATCCGGGCCCCCAGGGCCTCCCAGTCCATGTAATTCAACTGGATCATGGCAAAGTCCCAGGCATAGTCCTTAACCAGTTCCTTCATAATGTTGGGATGATCATGGAAGGAAAAACCGAGGCGGCGGATTAGGCCCTCTTCTTTCTTCTTGGCCAGGTAATCGTAGACCACTGTTTTAAGGGCCCCGGTCCGGGTATGGTCCAGGCTGTGGACCAGGTAAAAATCGAAGTAGCCGGTTTTACAGCGTTTGAGTTGTTCCTCAAAGATCTGACGGGCCTGATCAAGATTCTCAACCTGCCAGGGGGGCATCTTGGTGGCCAGGTAGTAGCTGTCCCGGGGGTATTTTGTCAGGGTATCCCCGGCAAAGACTTCGCTCATCCCTCCGTGGTAGACATAGGCGGTATCGAAATAGTTCACCCCCCCCTTGATAGCTGCATCCACCAGGGCCTGGGCCTTGGGGTAGTCTATCTTAGAGTGATCCTCCCCTATGATGGGGAGCCGCATAAGGCCGAAGCTAAGAAGGGAAAGTTCGGCGTTTAATGAAGGGATTTTACGTTTTTCCATGGTGCCTCCTGGTTCTTGCTTACATGGGGTCCCTCAATTATAGTATAGAAACATGAAGAAACATAGGGCCCTCATCTTTGATCTCGACGGAACCCTGGTGGACACCCTGGGGGACATTGCGGCCTCCATGAACCGGGCCTTGTCCCAGAGGGGCTTCCCTGAGCTGCCGGTAAAGGACTTTGCCCAGCGGGTGGGCTGGGGAAGCCGCCGCCTGGCCTACCTCTGCCTCCCCGAGGAGGTACGAAACGAGGACCTGGCGGCCCAGATTTCCGAAGAAGCCACGGTTTACTATGCCCAGGAGCCCCTGGTCCATTCCCGGGTCTATCCGGGAATCCTGGAAGCGGTGGCGGCCCTGGGACAAAAGAAGATCATCACCGCAGTCCTGACCAATAAGCCCGATCCGGTGGCCCAAAAAGTCATTGCCGGCCTCTTTGGGCCCCAGGCCTTTACGATAGTCCAGGGGGAAGTCCCCGGCAGGGCCCGGAAACCGGACCCCGGAGCGGTCTGGGACATGCTGGTGGAACTGGGCCTTAACCCGGCGGATACCATCTTCTTTGGGGATTCTGAAATAGATATGGAAACCGCCCTGGCATCGGGCTGTTATCCCCTGGGCTGCTCCTGGGGCTACCGCTCCCGGGAGGCCATCATGGAGGCCGGGGCCCGGCGGATCATCGATGACCCGGCGGAGATCCTGGAGTTTTTCTAGTCCAGACCAAAGCTTAGGGGGAGCCATGGGAAAAAGCAAAACCAATGATCCGGTGATACAGGAAAACCTCTCCGAACTGGCCCTGGCCCTCTCGGAAACCCGGGACCCGGCCCTGATCCTCAGCTTCCTCCAGCGGATCCTCACCCCCATGGAGACCCGGAACATAGCCTCCCGCTGGGCCCTGGTAAAGGCCCTGGAGCAGAAGATCCCCCAGCGGGAGATAGCCCGGACCCTGGGTCTTTCCCTCTGTAAAATCACCCGGGGTTCCCGGGAGATGAAGAACCCCGACCAGGCCTTTAATAAAATGCTCGCCGCCGCCCGGAAGAAGAGACCCAGGCCCCCGCCAGAAAAAACATAGGGAATAAAAAGCTCAAGTACTTTACTATTGTGATGGAATTCCCTACGATGAGGGATATAGTTATACTAATAAGAAGAATTTAATAATAAATTCCTGGGAGAAACCTTACATGGCAGACGAAACATCAAGCAGCATATTGAGTACCATCTTTCTTGGAAGAAGGTACTCACGCATCACCAGCCTTAACATGCGGGCCCGTTATGCTACCATGACAGGGATCTTCACCCTGGCCATGGTTCCTCTGGGCATCTTTGGCCTCAACAGCATGGCCGATGACCCAACCAGGGCTACAATAAACTTTGGCATCGTTGGGGTCTGTATCCTCTCCCTGACCCTCATGAGGACCCGCCTCTCACTGCGGATCCTCCCCCTCTTTCCCGTGAGCCTCTTTGGGCTCTACTGCCTCTTCCTTCTCTACGGAGGGGGCCTCTACCTCTGGCTCTCGGTCTGGATCTTCGCCTTTCCCCTGATCGCCATCTTTTTACTGGAAATGTTCCGGGGGGTCATAGCCTCGATCCTGGTCATAGGAGCCGCTTCGGCCCTCCTGTACATGCCCGGAATCTCAGCAGCCTACGAGGCGGACCCTCAGATGAAGTTCCGCTATATCGCCGGTTTCGTCTTCGTCCTCTTCTTAACCATCATTTTTGAGCGGGTCAACATGCTCAAGGACAAAAAAGAAGAGGCCCTCCATGAGGAACTTACCCATGAAAGGGATAAGTTACAGAACGAAATAACCCGGGCCACCAGTGATATTACCAGCCACCTGGAAAAGGCCACCAACGACAGCACCCAGTTAAACAAGGTTATCCTGGAATCTTCATCGGCCCTGGGGTCCATCAGGGAGAACATGGAAGGAACCCTGAGTGAAACCAATGTGCAGCTTAGCTCGGTAGATCAGACCTGGGAGTATGTGGCCAAAATCGTCACCTCCATCGATAACCTGGAAGAGTCGGTCATATCCCAGGCTTCCCATATCAGCGATTCCTCGGCCTCGATAGAAGAGATGGTGGCCAACATTGAGTCCATCCGCTCGGTGGCGGCGGGGATAAGCAAAACCGTCGACACCCTCACCAACTCTTCGGCCAATGGAAACGCCATGCTCCAAAAGCTAGCCGAAGAGGTAGAACATCTGCACCAGAGATCCGAAATGCTCCAGGAAGCCAACAAGATCATCGAAGACATCGCCGCCAAGACCAACCTCTTGGCCATGAATGCCGCCATCGAGGCCGCCCATGCGGGGGAGACCGGCAAGGGCTTTGCGGTGGTGGCCAGCGAGGTCAGGAAGCTCGCCGAGTCGGCCAGCAAGGAATCCAAGAGCATCTCCGAAGAAATCAGCAAGATGGAAGATTCGATAAACTCCATCACCTCGGTGACCGAACAGACCGTAAAATCCATGAACCTGATCTTCAACGAGATCACCTCCATGGACAGGGCCTTTAGCCAGGTAAACAGTGCGGTGGACGAACAGGCCTCCGGGGGGGCCCAGATCCTCCACGCCCTAAAATCCATTAAAGACGAAACCGAAAAGGTTAGAACTGGCAGCGAAGACATCCATGTGCAGAGCGGTTCCATCTCTACGGAGATGCAGAAGCTTCAGGAAATTTCCATGAGTGTCACCAAGCGGGTTACGGAGGTAAATGATGCGAGCAAGCAGATCTCATCCTTCCTCGACAGTGCCAAGGAGATAGTTTCAACCTAGTATGGAAAAAAGGCTTATCATGCTCGTCGACGATAACCCCACCAACCTAAGGCTGGGGAAAAATGTCCTGGACGAAAAGTATTTTGTAGCCACCGCCCCCTCGGCGGATAAGATGTTTGAGCTTTTGGCCAATAACACCCCCTCCATGATCCTCCTGGACGTGGACATGCCCGGCATGACCGGCTACGAAGCCCTGATCATGCTGAAGGAAAATCCCGCTACCCAGGACATTCCGGTTATCTTTGTCACCGCCCGGGTCGATTATGGGGATGAGCTTCAGGGCCTTAGCCTGGGGGCCATAGACTATATCACCAAACCCTTTCAGCCCGCCCTGCTCTTAAAACGCATCGAGGTCCATCTCTTGGTGGAGGATCAGAAGCAGACCCTCTCAAGGCAGACCGAAGAGCTCCAGGACTTTAATCAGAACCTCCAAAGGATGGTGGACGAGAAAACCGAGAACGTCCTGGATCTGCAAAGGGCCCTTTTAAAGACCATGGCAGAGTTGGTTGAATGCCGGGACGATACCACCGGGGGTCATATTGAAAGGACCCAGCGGGGCCTCAAAATTCTTTTAGAGGAACTCTTCAAGATTGATAGCTATGAGGAAGATCACAGGGACTGGGACCTGGAACTCCTCCTGCAATCCTGTCAGCTCCACGATGTGGGAAAGATCTCCATCGATGACAACATCCTCAAAAAACCGGGAAAGCTGACCGACGAAGAATTTGAAATCATGAAGAGCCATGCCACCTTTGGAGAAGAGATCATAGAACGGATCGAAACCATGGCCAAGGAAAGTGATTTTCTAAAGTACGCAAAAATTTTCGCCGCCTATCATCACGAGAAATGGGACGGCACCGGCTACCCCCGGCGCCTCCAGGGGGAGAATATCCCCCTTCTGGGCCGCCTCATGGCCATAGTCGATGTCTACGATGCCCTAAGTTCCGAGCGGCCCTACAAGAAGGCCTTTAGCCATCAAGAGTCGGTGAAGATCATCGCCGAGGGGAGCGGAAAGCAATTTGACCCCGCCCTGGTGGAGGTCTTTCTGGCGGCAGAGCAGCGGTTCCAGAACGAGAACCCGGTTATATCTGCTCCCTAAGTCCCTAAGCACCCTTCAATTTATTCCGGTTTAGATTGATAAGACTCCCCTGTAAGAGCAGCTCCGCTTCGTCCCTGCTTAAGTCCGGCAGATAGAGGCTAACATTCTGGGCCCCGGCATTATCGCCCTTTAGCACATAGGCGGGAATCTCCTGCTTGCATTCCATGAGGGCCTCCCTAATGCCGGGGATAAAGACATAGTCCCCCCTCTGAAAGGGAGGCTCCCCCTGGATAATAAAGGGGATGATCCCCCAGTTGATAAGGTTCGATCGGTAACGCTTGGTGGCATACTCCTGGGCAAAGTTGGCGCTGCCCCCCAGGACCCGCTGACAGCTGGCGGCCTGTTCCCGGGCGCTCCCGTCCCCGGGTTTCCGGGCGAAGATCCCCGAAGCTACCTGTATGCCCGGGGCCCGGGCCAGAACCTCTTCGCTGACCGCAGCTTTGGCCCTTTCCAGGACCCCCGGCAGTTCCGGGAGATCCCCCGCCGCCACCGCCTTGGCCTGGCCCACATAGGCGGGGTCCTTGCGGGAGAGGGTGAACTCTGCGAGCCCCACCGGGTTGGACCGGAAGGAGGAGGTGTCCCCCGAGGGGATCAGCTCGTCGGTGGTGGTCACCGGGTCGTTGATGTAGGAGATCACCTTGATAAGGAGGTTATCATCCAGGCTTTGCATCTCGGGCCAGTCGGTGATGTTGGGGCCATAATGGAGGGGCGCCTCCCTGTCGGCCTTGCCTATGCCGTTGTAGGTCTTTTCTTTATAGGGAAGGGGATCGAAATGAAAGACCGGCCTCTCTTCCTTCCAGTCCAGCTTGTCTATCGAAGTAAGGAAGCCCCCGTTAAGGGCCGTGGCGGCGATGCTCCGGGCATCCATCAGGGCCACCGAGGAGATCTGCCCCTCGTTGGGCTTGGAGCCCTCCCGGTTGGGGAAGTTCCGGGTACTGTGGCGTATCGACAGGCCCCCATGGGCCGGCACATCCCCGGCCCCAAAGCAGGGCCCGCAGAAGGCGGTCCGCACGATGACTCCCTTTTGAATGAGGGAGGAGAGGGCCCCGTTCCGGGACAGTTCCAGGAGGATGGGCTGGCTTCCCGGATAGACCGAGAGGGTAAAGCCCTCGTTGCCCCCCGGGCCTTCTTCCGGGGCCAACTTGGCTCCTTCCTCCATGATGGACTGGACCGCCATGAGGTTCTCGAAGGTCCCCCCGGCACAGCCCGCCACCACCCCCTGATCGACCCGGATCCTCCCGGAGCTGTCGATTTTGCCGGTGAGGTCGAGCTTCACCTGGCTCTCTTCCATCAGCTCCTGGGCATCGATTTCTACTTTCCGGAGAATGTCCCCGGGGTTGGCCAAAAGGCTGTCCAGGTCGTAGACATTACTGGGATGGAAAGGAAGGGCTATCATGGGCTTTACCGCCCCCAGATCCACGTAGATCATCCCGTCGTAGTAGGCCAGGTCTTGGGGAAAGAGGTGGCGGAAGCGCTCCTGGCGATGGTGGGTTTCGTAAAAGGCTCTGATGGTTTCGTCGGTCTCCCAGATGGAAGACCAGGAGGTGGTCTCGGTGGTCATCACGTCTATGCCGGCCCGGAAATCGGCGCTGAGGGATTCTATCCCGTCCCCGATGAACTCCAGCACCGCATTCTTGGCTATCCCCCCCTGGAAGACCGCCCCTATGATAGCCAGGGCCACATCCTGGGGACCCACCCCGGGCCGGACCTTTCCGGAGAGGTTCACCGCCACCACCGCCGGCCAGGGGGCCTGGTAGCTCTGGCCCAGGAGCTGCTTGACCAGTTCGCCCCCCCCCTCCCCCACTCCCATGGTGCCGTAGGAACCATAACGGGTGTGGCTGTCACTCCCCAGGATCATCCGGCCCCCGGCGGTCCGGGCCTCCCGGATATAGGAATGGATCACCGCCAGGTGGGGGGGCACAAAAACCCCGCCGTAGCGCTTGGCCGCCGAGAGCCCAAAGAGGTGGTCATCGGCATTCACGGTGCCCCCGACAGCACAGAGGGAGTTATGGCAGTTGGTCAGAATATAGGGGATGGGGAATTCCTCCAGGCCGCTCACCTTGGCGGTCTGGATGATGTTGACGAAGGTGATATCATGGGAGGCCATGGCGTCGAATTTGAGTTTGAGCTCCCGGGGCGGGGCGGTGCGAGGGGTCTCAGCAGAACTGGAGCCCTGATCCTCATGGTGGGCCAGGAGGATCCCCGCCGCCATGGTACCCAGCCGGCCCAGGTCCTTCTGCTCCTCCCCCTCCTGGATGGAAACATTACGCAGGCGGCCCTGATTCTCTGGTATGTCTTCGATAATTTCCCGGCCCTTAAGGATCCAGACCCCATTAGTGCAGATTTTAACCATAGTACGCCCCTTAGGTAATAATACTCTCTAGATAAATAAAGTTCCACCGTATTGGTTGATCTCACCACCGACTAGGTACATCCGCAAGAGGGGTGGGGGCCGCTCCGGCCCAGGAATTGAGATGAACCCGCCTACGGAGCCCCCGGCACCCAGTCTCTTGTCTTGTACCATTGCGTTCAGCTTTTCTCGCACATACTGGATGCCGGAGCTTCCCTCATTATCCTATTCTGCTTTTCTCGAGGTCTCCTACAGCGGAGAACTCCCAGATATTCCTGGTCCAAAGCAACCCCCACCCCTCCCCCATGTGTCCCCCCAACAGTGGTGAGATCATCGAATAAAAGTCCAACGTTGGACTTTTTCTGACCCACCAGTTCCAACGTTAGACTTTTTTGCATGTGGTAATCTCAACGTTGAGAATTTTTCTGACCCATCAGTTCCAACGTTGGACTTTTTTGCATGTGGCAATCTCAACGTTGAGAATTTTTCACTAACAGTAAGCAGCATCAAAAATCATCTTACCCCCACCTTGGGAGCACATGGTGACTGACACCTTTGCCAGTAAACCCCATTTTTTTTCTTCCCCCTTCACACTTGTAGGATTGGATTATTAAAGGCTCTTCTTGATCTGCCCGAGCATAGTTATCTCAGCTGGAGCAGGAACTTCGTCCATGACGAGCCTCTGGCGGGCAGATAAGGCCAGCTTAGGAGGCAACGATTTTAGGGTCAGACCGCCAGCCGAGCTCGGCAGGGATGAAGGTTCCTGTCCAGCGTGAGCTGAGTGTGCAGGGTTGGTCTTAGTTTAGAGAGTTATTAATCTTAGGTCTAATTTTAACAATCAACCCTTGCAAACCCATCTACTCAGATCCGATACTTTAGTTATGGAAAGCGTAACCTACTTGAGCGAAATAGACATGATTATCCGCCTTGGGCTGGGCTTCCTTGGGGGGGGGCTCATAGGGTTGGAGAGATCCAGCCGCAGGCAGGTGGCGGGCTTAAGGACCCACATCCTCATTGCCACGGGGGCTACCCTCCTCATGCTCCTCTCTATCTACCTGCCCCAGGAATTTGCCAGCCCCTTAAGGGGGGGTGACCCGGGAAGGATCGCCGCCCAGGTGGTCTCCGGCATAGGCTTTTTGGGGGCCGGAGCCATCATCCGGCTGGGGAACAATATCCGGGGGCTCACTACCGCGGCCTCCCTCTGGTTTGTGGCCGCCCTGGGGCTGGCCATAGGGGGCGGCATGTTCCTGGTCGCCGGGGCCGCCCTGGTCCTGGGGCTCTTTGCCCTCCGGGTCCTGGCCATCTTTGAGCGGCGCCTCTTTCCCTCGGGTAGGATCAAGACCATGGTGATCTCCTATAAAATTAACAACCCCAACACCCGGGAGGCCCTGGCTTTAATGAAAGAGGCGGGGATGGAGATCCAGTCCATGGACATCAACCAGGGCTCCAAGGACCGGGGCACCCGGCTCAGGCTCCTGGTACAGATGGCCAACCAGAGCGACATAGCCAGCATAGCCAGGAGCATCAAGAGCCTGGACAACGTGGGAAAGGTGGAAATAAAAGAACGATACTAGGGAAGCAGTTTAAGGATGGGGATCACCGGCTCGCTTAAGGAGATGTTCACCGGAAAGTCTTCCTTGCCGAGGCTGGCGGTCTCTCCGTCCATCTGGGCCAGCATGGGATGCTCGCTGTAGATCTCCAGGCCATGGGCATTCCAGAGCAGGGCCTCCTTATGGTCCATGTGGGTCCCATAGGCCAGTAGGCCCTTGAGGGCGATCTTGCGGTGGAGGGGCATCTGGGTAATGGCGCAGACATTCCTTTCATCGGGGAGGATCCATTTGTGGGCCCCGTAACTGCGCCGGCCGCTCTCCCCCATGGCCACGAGGAGCAGCTTTTCTTTAAAGGCCAGGGTCTCCTTCCCCTGGGCATCCCGGCTGCGGACATCCAGGTATCCCACGGTGTAGAGCTTGTCATAAAAGAGGGCCGCCAGATCTATCCAGAGTTTGTAGGAATCCCCGGGAAAGCGGCTCTTCATCCTGTTGGTCATGTGGGTCACAAAGGCATCGAGGCCCACCGAAAGTATATTAAAGGCCAGGAAGGTCCGCTCCCCCCCCTTATTTTTTAAAACCACCGCCCGCTGCTTCCTTACCTCCGCCTTATCGTTGATAAGCTGAAGGGCCCGGTCCAGATCCCAGGCATCGGCCCCGTCGTTGCCGGTCCCCATGGGGAGCCGAAGGATGGCCAGGTGTTCCCGTATAGATGCTGGGGCCTGGTAGAGCTGCTCCATCACCTCCCGGCTCGTCCCGTCCCCTCCGGCGCAGATGATGAGGTGAAAGGGCCGCTCCTGGCCCTCGTCCTGGGCTATCTCATCCAGAAGGGCCCGGCAGATCTCTCCCCCATGGCCCTGGGCCCTGGTAAGAAGGAGGCCCTTCCGGGGGCCCTCGCTGGGGAGGCTCAAACTGGTCCTGGAGGGTTCTGCCGGGCTGGGCCGGGAGTTTAAGCGGGCCCTGGCGCGCCCCTCTTCCAGCATGACCAGGTGCCTCTTCCAGCGGGTCTTCATGGTAAAGCCCCCGGCCTTGGGGTTGGCGATGATAGTCCAGCGCAGGGGGCGCTGGGCCTCCAGGGGGCTCGCCCGCAGCATGTCAGAAAGGGCGGAGGCAAATTCTTCAAACATATTTCTCGTCTCCTTTCCTGCCCTTTAATTCTCTAGAATGATGATCTCCACCCGGCGATTCCGTTCCATCCCCTGGGGTGTAGCATTGTCGGCCAGGGGCTGCTCGGCCCCATACCCCCGGATGATGAGCCGCTCGGGGCTCCGGACATTCCGCCGGAGGAGCTGGTCCGCCACCGCCTGGGCCCGCTCCAGGGAAAGCTGCATTCTCCCGGCGGCGGTCCCCGCCAGGGCCGTATGGCCCCCCACCATGATGTCCCGGTCCGGGTAGGCCAGGAGGATCTCGGCGATCCGGTCCAACTTGGGATACTCGGTGGGCCTCAAAACCGCCGAATCGGGATCAAACTGAATGTTCTCGAGGCTTATGATCACCCCCTCGTCGGCCACCCGGACCGAGATATCCGGGAGGGCAGCGACGGCCTGGCTAATCTCGGCCGCCAGGGCCTCCCTGTCCATGGGCTGGGAGTCGACGATCTGGGCCTCCGCCTGGCCCCGGTACTCCCAGGTGCTTCCGTTGGTGAGGTAAATGATGGTCCTGAACACTTCCTCGTAGGCTATGATCCTGCCATCCTCCCAGTAAAGGATCTGGTCCGAGGCCACCAGGATTCTCCGAAGGGCAAGCTCACTTAAGCCCTGCCTTGCCTTCCCTTCATCCCAAAAAATCCGGTAAGAAACCCTAAAGGCCGGATAGCTCCTTCCCTGCCAGACCTGGGGACCTAAGTAGGTATAGTCGGCCATGAAGGGCATCATGAAGGGTTCCTCTATGCTGAAGTTGGCCCGAAAGTCGTGGACCTCCATGCCCGGGGCACTCCAGGTATCCCCGGGGTTTAGGGGTCCCCCGGGAAAGAGGGGGAGATCCCTCACCATGGGGAAGAAGAATCCAGGGGTTACGTTCATCTGCCCCGAGGGGCCCTGGGAAAACTCGGAGTAATAGTCCCGGGACCAGGTAAAGAGGGCCCCCCGGTCGGCCTCCTCCCCCACGGGGACGGTCCGCTCGGCGGTCTGGAAGGTGGCGCTGTGGAGACCCCTCTCCCCCTGGGTGGAGTGGACATCCACGGAAATGCGGTTCAGGATCTCCGCCTGGAAGCTCAAGACCCGGTCTATGTAGATATCGTGGTGGACCGTGGAGAGGATCCGGTACTTGTCCCCGGCCCTAAAGGTAAAGTTAAATTCGGCGGCCCCCAGGGCTTGGGTAAGGAAGAAAAGAAAAAGGAGGGGGAAGAGGATCCGTAGCCGGGACATGGGTTCATTTTAAACCCAAAAATAATAGTTTACAACCGAGGTTCCTGGGAGTACTATAGCTTCATTATTTTCCATAGGAGTATGAATATGAGTAATCCGGTATTACAGGCCATTGCGGACCGCCGAAGCATCCGGTCCTACACGGACCAGAAGGTGAGCAAGGAGCAGATAGACACCCTGCTTAAGGCCGCCCAGGAGGCCCCCAGTGCCAGGAATTCCCAGCCCTGGCATTTTACGGTGGTGCAAAACGAGGACCTTTTAAAAGAAATAAATGACGAAGTCTGGGCCTCCCTGAATGAGAAGGGGGGGGACATTTACCACGGAGCCAAGACGGTTATCTTTATCAGTTCCGACCCGGTGGCCCGCTGGGCCCGGCTGGACTGCGGCATCGCGACCCAGAACATAGCCCTGGCGGCCCATGCCATAGGCCTGGGGACGGTGATCCTGGGCCGCCCCGAAGCGGCCTTTACGGGCAAGCGGGGGGAAGAATTAAACAAGAAGCTGAAGTTCCCCCAGGGCCAGGCCTTTGCGGTCTCAATAGCCGTTGGGGTCCCCGCGGGAACCAAGGATGCCCACCCCATAGAGGCGGACCGGGTCAGCTTTGTAGATTAGTTGCAGAATCTGCTCCGGGGTAACCCATCTCGGCCAGGGCCCGCTGGGCTTCCTGGGCCTCATCGTAGGGGATGGCCCCCGAGGCATAGATGATCGAGTTCTCATGTCCCTTCCCCAGAAGGAGGATCAGGTCCCCCCCCTTAGCCAATGAAAAGGCCCGGCGCAGGGCCTGGGGCCGCTGGGGGATCAGAAAGAGGTTCTTCCCCCGAATAAAGGGGTTGGTGACCTCGCAGCCCAGGCCATCGGCCTTAGACCCCGGCCCCCCCTGATTGGCAGTGCAGCCCAGGGCGATCTCCTCGAGGATGGCCAGAGGGTCCTCGCCCCGGGGGTCCTCATCGCAGAGGATGATCAGGTCCGCATAGCGGGCCGCAATCTCCCCCTGGAGATAGCGTTTTTGGACATCCCGTTCCCCCGGGGAGCCAAAGAGGACTATCAGGCGGCCCCCCAGGGGCTGGAGCCTTTCCTTCAGGGGGGGGAGGACCGCTTCGAAGGACGAGGGGGTGTGGGCATAATCGATCAGGACTTCGAAGGGCTGCCCCTGCAGCACCGGCTCCATCCTGCCCCGCAGGGGCTGCAGCTGGGGCACCAGGTCCTTGAGGGCCGCTACATTTATATCGAGGATCCTGGAAACCACCAGGAGGGCCGCCAGGACATTTAAGACATTAAAGGAGCCGCTCAGGGGGTCTTTCATTTCGATGCCTTCTTTTCCGGCCAACTCCCCCTGGACCCTATAGGAATTCCCCTGGGGGCTGCTTGTAATCTGGGGTACCCAGAGATCAGCCTTCCCTTCCCTCCCTGGTTCTGATGGGCCCAGGGGGGCATAGAAGGAAAAACATGGTTTATTAGTAGCAGCACAGAAGAAAGCCCCGCTGGGGTCTTCGAAATTGTAGACCCCAAAGGAGGGGATCTGCTTTGGCCCCCCGGGGAGCATCTTGAGGTGGCTGCTGGGAGAGAGGTCCAGGGTCCTAAAGAGTTCGGCCTTATCATAACGGTACTGCTCCCAGCTGCCGTGGAACTCCAGGTGTTCATGCCGGACATTGGTCATGACCCCCACATCAAAGTCTACATCTTCCAGGCGGCCGGTTTTTTTGGAGAGCCCGTGGGAGCTGCTTTCGACCACCGCAAAGCTGCAGCCCTTTTCGGCCATACCATGGAGGAGCCGCTGTATGATGGGGGCCTCGGGGGTGGTCTGGTGTTCCGGGTTCCACCAGAGGGAGAGGCCGTCACTCTGCTGGACCGTAGAAATGAGACCGGCTTTATGGCCCAGGAGGTTAAGAAGCTGATAGATAAGAAAGACGGTGGTACTCTTCCCCTCGGTGCCGGTGACCCCTATGACCGCCATCTTCCGGGAGGGCTGATCGTAAAAGGCCGCGGCGATGGGGGACATGGCCAACCGGGAATCGGCCACCCGGATGTAGAGGATCCCCTCTTTGTACTCCTGTAGCTCCGACTGGTGGACCACCGCCTGGGCCCCCTGCTCTATCGCCCTGGGAACATAGCTGTGGCCGTCGGTGTGGAGCCCCGGGAGGGCAAAGAAGAGGGAACCGGGCCCCGCGGTGCGGGAGTCGAATTCCAGGGCGTTAATCTCTATGGGGGGCCAGGCAAAGCCGGGGCCGTAGGCCAAGAGGGAGGGGCCCAGCCGGACTTCGATGACCCGGGCCCCCGCTGCAGATGAGGGAAGGAAGTCCCCCACAGGCCGGGAATATACAGAAGGGGCTTCGCTCTTTTTTTCCATGATGAGGGATAGTATGATGGGTAAAAAAGTATATGTCCAGAAGGAGTGAGGAATGGCAAAACTAAAGGGTACCAGGACCGAAGCAAATTTACTGACCGCCTATGCGGGGGAGTCCCAGGTCCACACCAAATATATGTACTACGCCGACAAGGCTGAGGAAGAGGGCTACCCTCTTCTGGGGACCATCTTTCGGGAGGCCTCGGGGAACGAGCGGGAACATGCCAAGATCTGGTTCAAGTTCCTCCATGGCGAAAAAATCCCCAGCACCAGGGAGAACTTGAGGGACGCCATGGAGGGCGAGGACTTTGAACATAATGAGATGTACGCCGAGTTTGCCCAGACCGCCCGGGAAGAGGGTTTTGAAAAGCTGGCCTTTCTATTTGAATCCATAGGAAAGATCGAAAAGGAACATGGGGACCGGTTTAGGAAGCTCCTGGATGGCCTGGAGCAGGGCCTGGTGGCCCCCCACGATGACACTATTCTCTGGCAGTGCGATTACTGCGGCCACGGCATAATCGAAAAGGAAGCGCCGGAGCTCTGCCCGGTCTGCGAATACCCCAAGGCCTTCTTCGAGATCCGGGCCACCAACAAGGCTGAAGAATAAACCAGGTATTGACAGAGGAGTTAGAATAGGCTAACTTGTAGATAGTTAGTCTAATCTAACTACCAATGTCTTATACCAGGGGGTTCTTCCATGACGAGGGTCGATCAAACACAGGATAGCCGAAATCTATATGAGGCTAGGCAGGGGGGGACCTTCTTCCTCTGTTCGGTGCCTCCCATTCCCCTCCTCGAGAATATGGGCCTTAGAGCCGGGACCCAGGTGAAACTGCAGAACCGCTATGCCCTGGGGGGACCGGTTCTTTTGAGGGTCGAGGGAGCCTTTGACCTGGCCCTGGGCAAAGAGGTAGCCCAGGGGATCAGGGTACAGGAGTCCTAAACGATGGGTGATATGCGGCAGGGCCTGGACCCACAGAGCATAAAAAACTCCAGGGACATACTCCTGGTGGGGAACCCCAATGTGGGCAAGAGCGTCATTTTTACGGAGCTCACCGGGGTCCATGCCATTAGCTCCAACTACACGGGGACCACGGTGCAGTACACCGAGGGGCCCTGCACCATAGGGGGGAATAGGTACCGGCTCCTGGACCTCCCCGGAACCTATTCCCTAAAGCCCGCCTCGCCGGCCGAGGAGCTAAGCCTTAATACCATACAAGAAGGAGCCAGGGCCATCATCTTCGTCCTGGATGCGACCAACCTGGAACGGAACCTGGCTTTGGCCCTGGAACTCCAGGGCTATGGCATCCCCCTGGTCTATGCCCTTAACCTAAACGATGTGGCCCAGAGGCGGGGCATAGGCATAGACTCTCAGGCCCTGGAGGCGGAGCTGGGTTCGCCGGTGACCGCCACCGTGGCGGTGAGGGGCGAGGGCCTCAAAGAACTGGTGAGCCGGCTGGAAGAGGTCCTGGCAAAGGAGCTCCCTGCCGGGGGAACCAGCCATCAGGACATCTGGGGCCGGGCCAGGGAGATCAAGAACCGGGTCAGCCAGGGGCTGGAAGCCCGGCCCGGTTTCCTCGAAAGGCTCAGTCTTGCCATGATAAAACCCTTTCCGGGGATCCCCATTGCCCTGGTGGTCATGGCCCTGAGCATAGGGGTCATCCTGGGCCTGGGCCGCCAGCTCCTCCACGAGACCCTCCTCCTTCCCCTGGTAGAAGAGATCATCGTCCCCTTCTTTCAGGACCTCTTTAGCCGCTTTATACCCCCAGGGGTTTTTCTGAACATCCTCATAGGGGAGTACGGGATCTTTGCGATCAGCTTCGAATGGATCCTGGCCCTTATCTTTCCCTATGTACTGGTTTTTTACATTGTCTTTACCTTCCTGGAGGATACGGGGTTTCTTCCTCGCCTCTCGGTCCTCTTTGACAACCTCATGAGAAAGGCGGGCATCCAGGGAGGGAGCCTCATCCACATCCTCCTGGCCTATGGCTGTGCAGTGCCGGCCATCCTAAGCTCCAGGACCGCCACCTCCCGAAAGGAAAGGATCATCATCACCACCGCCATCTGCTTTGCCATTCCCTGCATAGCCCAGACCGGGGCCATCATCAGCCTCCTCTCGGCCTATGCCTGGTGGATGCTTCCCCTCATGCTGATCACCTCCTTTGTCCTCTTTGTCAGCATCGCCCTGGCCACGGGGAAGCTCATTAAAGGCCGTGTGGACCCCCTGATCCTGGAGGTCCCTAACCTGCTCTTGCCCAACCCCAGGGCCTACGGAAGAAAGCTCCTTACCCGGATGAAGCACTTCATCTACGAGGCCGAGGCCCCCATGCTGGTGGCGGTGGTCCTGGCGGCCCTCTTGAGCGAGACCGGTCTTTTGGAGGGTCTGGCCAGGGCCGCCCAGCCCCTGATAGGCACCTGGCTGGGTATGCCCCCCGAGGCGGTCATGGCCCTCTTGCTGGGCATAATCCGCCGGGAGATGTCGGTGGCCCCCCTCTTGGCCCTGGACCTCAGCAGCCTTCAGGCCTATGTGGGGGCCCTGGTGTCCCTCATGTACCTCCCCTGCATCTCGGTCTTTGCCATCCTCTATAAGGAATTTAAGATGAAGGTAGCCCTGGGTATTGCCGCAGCTACCGTCGGGGGGGCCCTCTTAACCGGCGGCCTGGTAAACCAGATAGCACAACTTTTTATTAAATAATTCTCATTTCCTATTGACAATTACTCTTAATTGCTATATATTTCTTATTGACAATGATACCAGATAAGGAGATATTGCCCATGGGGAGAAACACGGTGCAAAGGCGGATTATCCTGGCAGAATTGCAAAAAATGAACACACATCCAACGATAGAGGAGGTATGGACTGAAGTGCAAAAGGAACATCCTGCGATCAGCCGTACAACGGTGTATCGCAACTTACGGCACCTAGCCGAAGGAGGTTTCATTCGGCAGGTGGTACTGCCGGGCGGCCTGGAACGGTATGACAGGTCAACCATGCCGCATCATCACTTTAAATGTAATAAATGCGAAAATATTGTAGATGTGGACATAGAATATCACGGTGACATAGACCAGGCCATACAGGAAAAATACGGCCTTATGGTTGATAGACACGATATCGTGTTCACTGGAATTTGCCTGTCCTGTCAAAAAAATAAGAAAAAGTAAATAAAGTTTTCCTAACAAAAATGTTAGCCTCGTCCTTTTTTTGACGGGCAGTTATTATTCTCATGGAGTAAGGATATGGATGAACATACAAATACCGTAGGAGGATATAAGAAAATACTGGATCTCTCCTATGAAGAAGTGTCTGCGGTCTGCTCTAACCTGGCCCGGGGCTGCGAAAAGCAAAGGCTCAATGCCGAGAAGGAAGCTTTTACTACCCTGGCGGAGTATTTTAAGAGCCAAAGGAGCTGCCTCAAAGACCCGGGCCAGGAAGCCCTCAGGGCCGAGAGCCCCCTAACCAGGGCCTCCCGGATGCTCGATCTGGACATGGGAAGCTGGATTCCCTCGGCCAAAGAGGCGGCCCAAAAGCAGGGAGACCGGGGAGCCCAGAGGTCCATCGTCTGGTCCGAAAAGGTCAGCACCATGATGCGCTCCCTCTACCGCCGTTATGCCAAAGAGGGTGAGGCCATGCTGGAAAACACCAGCATCTATGTCTGCCAGACCTGCGGATTTATTTACCTGGGGGACTCGAGGCCCAGGGTATGCCCGGTCTGCAAGGTGCCCCGCCGTATGTTAGTTTCCGTCGAAAGGAGGGTATACTAATGCCTGCCTACAGGAATATCGATCTTTGTGACAAGAGCTGCATGTGCCTCTATGTCTGCCCCACCGGGGCCACCGACACAGAGAACAGCATCATCGACGTGGATAAGTGCATCTCCGGCTGCATGGTCTGCGTCCACGCCTGTCCCATGGGGGCCATATCGATGATCCCCCTGGAATATCCGCCCCAGCAGCCCAAGGAGGAGGCGGTTATCCAGGCCCAGCGATTTTTGGCCTATAGTAAGCTAATCCAGGAGGGCATAGCCGAGGAGTGCGCCCAGAAGGCCGCGAGCCCTGTGGTCCGCCAGTTTGCCGAGGCCCTCAGCCTTTCGAACCGGAAGATGGCCGAAGACCTCATTCGGGAATCGGGGTATCTATTGCCCCAGAGTTTTAACGTAAGAAAATTGCTCCTGGCCATGAGCAAGGAGGCGGAGCCCGGCTTTCCCCGGGAAGCGGCGGAGCTGCTCCTCCATAAACTGGCCTTTGTGTAACCAGGAAACCTTATTAGCAGATTGCTAATAATACTAATTCAAGGAGAATGATATGGCACAGATTGCAGGAACCAAGACTGAGCAGAATTTAAGGGAGGCCTTTGCCGGTGAGAGCCAGGCAAGGAACAAGTACAGCTACTTTGCCTCCAAGGCGAAGAAGGAAGGCTACGAACAGATAGGGGCCCTCTTCGAGGAAACCGCCGGAAATGAAAAGGAGCATGCCAAGCTTTGGTTTAAGCTCCTCTGCGGCGGGGATATACCTCCCACCATTGAGAATCTGCGGGCCGCCGCAGAGGGGGAGAGGGAAGAATGGACCGAGATGTATAGCCGCATGGCCCAGGAAGCCAAAGACGAGGGTTTTACAGACATCGCCTTTCTGTTCGAGGCGGTGGGGAAGATCGAAAAAGAGCACGAAGAGCGGTACTTGAAGCTCTTAAAGAACATCCAGGAGGGGGAAGTGTTTGCCAAAAAGAGCAAGTCGGTCTGGATCTGCCGGAACTGCGGGCACATCCACGACGGGGAAGAAGCTCCCCGGCAATGCCCTGTCTGCATACACCCCCAGAGTTATTTTGAGCTTAGGGCGGTAAACTACTAAGGGAACTGGAATGGGCGGCGCAGATCGCCGCCCCCAGGGCATCGGCAGCATGGTCCGGTTTTGGCAGCTCCGGAAGGGCCAGCAGGAACCGGACCATCTCCTGGATCTGCTTCTTATCTGACCTGGTAACCCCTACCACGGCCTGTTTAATCGCATTAGGGGTCAGCTCCCTGACCTCCAGGCCCCTCTGGCTCAGGGCCAGAAGAAGGATCCCCCGGGCCTCAGAAACCATCATGGCGCTTGATATATTCCTGCCAAAATAGAGATTCTCCATGGCCCCTTCGGTGGGACTATAGGTATCGAGAATCTCGTTAAAGGTCTTATAGATGATCACCAGCCGGGCGCCCCGCTCGTCCTTGCTGGAGGTGGGGATACAGCCGTGGGCTATGTAGCGGAGGCGGCCCTCCGCGTAGTCCACCACCCCCCAGCCCGTGGAGGCCAGGCCCGGGTCAACCCCTATGATACGGCGGGTCTTTGGGGAAGGCCGCCTAGTCCGGCTCGTACCCATCGGGGATACTTATATTACTGTACACATTCTGCACATCGTCATTTTCTTCGAGCCGGTCGATTAGTTTCAGGGTCTTGGACACCCCGTCATTGTCCAGAGAGACTTCAATATCGGCCACCATGGAAATTTGGGCGCTCATGGTTTCGAAGCTCTTTTCAGAGAGGGCGTTAACCACCGCTTCGAAATCCTCAGGGGAGGTGGTGACTTCGATGATCCCCTCCGATGCGGTGATATCCTCGGCGCCCCCCTCCAGGGCCACTTCCATGACCTCATCTTCGGTATACTTGTCCCCGTCCAGGGTAATGAGGCCCTGGCGCTTAAAGAGCCGGGACACTGAACCGGCGGTGGCAAGCTGCCCCCCGGACTTATTCAATATATTGCGGACCTCCGCGGCGGCCCGGTTTTTATTATCCGTCAGGACTTCGATAAGAAGGGCCACCCCGCCCTGTCCGTAAGCTTCGTAGCTCAGCTCCTCGTAGGTTACCCCTTCGAGTTCGCCGGTTCCCTTTTTAATGGCCCTGTCTATATTGTCCTTGGGCATGTTGGCGCCCCGGGCCTTGATCATCGCGGTCCTCAGCCGGGGATTCGAATCGGGGTTGCCCCCGCCCATCCTGGCGGCGATAGAAATTTCCTTAATTAGCTTGGTAAAAATTTGTCCCCGCTTGGCATCAGCGGCGCCCTTGGCGTGTTTGATTGTAGCCCATTTACTATGGCCAGACATGCTTACTCCTCTCTCTTAAATGAGTCTATCCGGTCTCCAGATCACAGAAGGGTCTATGGAACGGATGTCTTTGGATCCGGTGGCAACCATGGCCCCGGCTAGCTCTTCGGTCATTTCGATGATTAGTTTGCGGACCCCCTCGGCCCCTTCGGCCCCCAGGGGAGGCATGATAATCCGCCCCGCCGAAACCGCATCGGCCCCCAGGGCCAGGGCCTTAAAGGCATCCATGCCCCGGTCTATGGAACAGTCGACAAAAATCGGTATCTGTTTTTTCACGATCTGGGCAATCGAAGGAAGGACCCTTAAGGGGGGCAGGGAATAATCAAAATGCCCGTGGTGGTGGGAGACCACGATGCCCCCTACCCCTGCATCCAGGCATTTTTTGGTATCCAGGGTGCTTAAGACCCCCTTGATAATAAAGGGAAGCTTGGTGGCCCCCGCTAGCTCTTGGATTTCCTTAAAACTCTTGGGCCGCATATGGAGGTCGTGGATCAGGTCATAGCCCCCCTTGCGGTTAAAGGCATGGTCCACATCCATCCCCAGAGCTATGCAGCCGCATTTTTCGGCGTGCTCCATCTCTTTAAGGATGTCTTTGTTGTCCGCATAGGGCTTGATGATCTTGATGGTCTTGGCCCCGGTGGCAACGATGCCCTCCAGTTCTGCCTCGTCCCCCATGCCGGTCCACATGACCGCGTCGGCGGCCTTGATCCCCCGGGCAGCTTCCACCATCCCCTCGGGGTGTACCCTCTGCAGATGAGAGAGGGCCGCCAGCATGATGGGGGTGGAAAAGCTATGTCCGTAGAGTTCCAAGGTGGTGGAAGGCAGAACACCGTCTATATGACGCAGCTCAATCAGGAGAGAATCAAAATAATCCCTGGTAAATTTTGTCGAGAATCCTGCGTTAGCAGTTTCCGCCATAGAAACGACTCCTTGAGTAGGAAGAAAAAAAACCTAAAAAAAGGAGCTACTTTACGTCGAACTTGCCTTTGGTAACGGCCTTTTCGATGGATTCCTGAACAAGCTTATTATACCAATCGTAGTCGAAGGGTAATTTGGTCCTGACTATGGGTTTAAGTTGGTATTCTAACTTGTCATGGCAGAATTCACAGAGGTCCCGGTGAGCCACATGGAAGTAGTTACGCCCCATAAAGGGGGTTTTAATAATGCCCCTGCATACATCACAAGTAAGGGTTTTCATAATGCACTCCTCATCTTAATACATGGTAGGATTGCATGGTTCGGCAATCGCTATTATGATACTATATCGTATTCCGGGAAAAAAGTCGAGGGGGAAAGCCCTGAAAAAAAGTTTTTTTTGCATAAACGGCCAAACCTATAGCCCCGCTCAGGTCCTCCTCATTGCCGAACTGGGGACCTCCCATGGGGCCGATCCGGTCAAGGCGGGGGAGCTCATCGATGCCGCCGCCGAGGCCGGGGCGGACTGCATCAAGTTCCAGATCGTCTACGCTGACGAAATTCTCCACCCCCTGACAGGGGAGGTCCTGCTCCCGGGGGGGAAGATCCGCCTCTACGACCGCTTTAAGGACCTGGAAGTGCCCCTGGAATTTCTTGCGGACCTGAAAGAAAGGGTAGAAAAGAAGGGGCTTATCTTCCTTTGCACCCCCTTTGGCCCCAAAAGTGCCCGGGATCTCTCTTCCCTGGAGCCCTCCTGTATCAAAATCGCCTCTCCGGAGCTCAATTATACGGCCCTTATAAGGGAAATCGCCCCCTTAGGGCTCCCGGTCCTCCTTTCCACGGGGGTTTCCCGCCTTTCTGATATAGAAGAGGCCCTGGATATCCTAAAAAAAGCCGGTCCCCCCCCCTGCCTCCTCCACTGTGTCACCGCCTACCCTGCCCCGGAAAGGGACTATAACCTTAGAATTTTGCAAAATCTGGAGAACATCTTCGGCTGCCCCGTGGGGCTCAGTGACCACAGCCTGGACCCCTGCCTGGTCCCCGTCCTGGCCGCCGTCATGGGGGCTTCGGTGATCGAGAAACACTTCTGCCTGTCCCGCCAGGATCCGGGCCTGGATGACCCCATAGCCCTGGACCCCCAGGACTTTGCCCTCATGGTCAGGGCGGTCCGGCAGGCCCAAGCCCAGGGGCCCAAAGAGACCCTGGAAGCTCTCTCCAAGGACCGGGGCCGGGACCTGGTCGAGGCCATCCTGGGAGACGGGGTGAAAAGACTGGCCCCCTCGGAGGAGGCTAATTACCGGAGGACCAATAGATCCCTCCACGCCCTGGGGGAAATTCAAGAGGGAGACATCATTACCCGGGATTCCTTTGCCTCCCTTAGAACAGAGAAGATCCTGAGGCCCGGCCTGCCCCCCTCTTTCGAAGAACAGATCATAGGCCGCAGGGCCCGGAAGACCATACCCGCCGGAGAGGGAATCCGGCTGGAAGATATCTGAGCCCATAGGCCGGGCAAACAGCAGGCCTGGTATAAATTAAAAATTCACCCTTCCCTTGAAAAAATAAATTCATCCACTAGAGTTTAAGTATTATTTAATTATTTAAAAAACTGAGGAGTCCGCTATGAAAATCAAGTACAAACTAAGCATTATGGTGATCTCTATCATGGCCCTGGTCATGGCCGGCCTGTCGGTCATCGTGGTCATCCAGGCCCGGAGCATCAGTCTTGACCTAAGCCTCCGGGGGCTCCAGTCGGTGACCCAGAACGAGGCCACCTACTGGAGCGGCCGGGAGAACGGCTATATCCAGGTCCTGAAAACCCTGGGGAACATCATGGCCGGCTATGAGGACCTGGCTCCGGAGCGCCGGCGGGATATCTACGATGAGATCCTCTTTAACCTGGTAAGCCGGGAGGCCAACATCGTGGCCCTCTACACCATCTGGAAGCCCAATGCCATAGACGGCATGGACCAGGCCCATATAGGCCGCCTGGGCTCCAGCCCCCAGGGTCAGTACGCCATAAGCTATACCCGGGAGAGCGGGCACCTGGAGGCCCAGTTCGCCGAAGCCGACCTGCTCGAGAGCATGGCCTATTTTAACGGCCCAGGCTCGAAGAGGGACCGGGTAGAGAACCCCATCTTTAGGGAGATAGGAGGGGTCCCCCAGCTGGTCTTTCGGGTCATGGTTCCCATCGTTAACCCCCGGACCAACGAGACCGTCGGAGGGGTGGGTGCCCTCCTGAGCACCGCGGCCATGCAGGCCCAGGTGGAGGAGACCATAGCACATCACGAAGAGATCTCGCTGATGATCATCTACTCGAATAACGGAACCATCCTGGCCCATTTTATCCCCCAGCGTATCGGCGCCCAGATGACCGATGTGGACATGGAGCATGGCCCCAACATGGATGCCGCTTCCCGGGCCGTAAGGGAGGGGGAACCCTTCTTTGCCATCACCTACGATCCCACCCTGGACACCTATGTGGAATACTTTATGGAGCCCATAGAGATAGGGAACTCGGGGCACTACTGGTCGGTAGTCATAGGCACCGCCGATGCGGTGATCTATAGGGAGGCCAACGACCTTACCCTCTTCGTGGTGACCCTGGCGGTGGCGGCCATGGGGATCAGCGCCCTCATTGTCTATGTGGTCCTTAACCTAATGACCAAGCCCATAGTGACGGTGACTGACACCCTCAAGGACATAGCCCAGGGCGAGGGGGATCTGACCAGGAATATTACCGTCAGCTCCCATGATGAAATCGGGGATCTGGCCACCTACTTTAATCAGACCCTGGATAAAATTAAGACCCTGGTGGTAACGATTAAGGGCCAAACGGGAGTGATGTCCGACCTGGGGACCGAGCTGGCCAGCAACATGACCGAGACTGCCGCGGCAATAAATCAGATTACCGCCAATGTGCAGAGCATCAAGGGGCGGATCGTCAACCAGAGCGCCAGTGTGACCCAGACCAATGCCACCATGGAACAGATTACCGTCAACATAGACCGGCTTAACGGCCATGTGGAAAACCAGAGCAGCAACATTACCCAGGCCTCTTCGGCCATAGAGGAAATGGTGGCTAACATTCAATCGGTGAACCAAACCCTGGTGCATAATGCGAACAACGTAAAGATGCTCATGGAAGCCTCGGAGATAGGCCGCTCGGGTCTTTCGGGGGTGGCCCAGGATATACAGGAGATAGCCAAGGAATCCGAGGGCCTTTTAGAGATCAACTCGGTGATGGAGAACATCGCAAGCCAGACCAACCTGCTTTCGATGAATGCCGCCATAGAAGCGGCCCACGCCGGAGATGCGGGGAAGGGCTTTGCGGTGGTGGCCGATGAGATTAGAAAGCTGGCGGAAAATTCCAGCCACCAGTCCAAGACCATCTCGGCGGTCCTAAAAAAGATAAAGACCTCCATAGACAAGATTACCAGTTCAACTGATAATGTCCTCAATAGGTTCGAATCCATCGATAACTGTATAAAAACCGTGGCCCAGGAAGAAGAGAACATCCGCAACGCCATGGAAGAGCAGAACACCGGGTCTAAACAGCTCCTTCAGGGGGTGGGGAACGTGAACGACCTTACCCGGCATGTAAGGAGCGGCTCCGAGGAGATGCTCGAAGGCTCCAAGGAGGTTATCAAGGAGGGAAAGAACCTGGAACTGATGACCCAGGAAATCACCGGGGGAATGAACGAGATGGCCGCCGGGGCGGATCAGATTAACACCGCCGTTACCCGGGTGAACGAGTTAAGCAGTAAAAACCGGGAGAACATCGACCTGCTGGTAAGGGAGGTATCGCGGTTCAAAGTTTAAAAAGCGAGGAATCATGGCTGCATATATTGAACCGAAGATCCTGAAGGGGTTTAGGGATTTCTTACCCCCCGCCGAAATAGGACGGCGAATGCTCCTGGAAAAGATCGAAGCATCCTTCCGCTCCTATGGTTTTGTCCCCATAGACACCCCGGCCCTGGAGTATACGGAGATCCTCCTGGGCAAGGGGGGGGGCGAAACTGATAAGCAGATGTACCGCTTTAATGACAAGGGGGGCCGGGATGTGGCCCTGCGCTTTGATCTCACCGTCCCCTTTGCCCGCTTCCTGGCAGAACACCGGGGGGAACTTAGCTTTCCCTTTAAGCGTTACCATATCGCCAAGGTATGGCGGGGCGAAAACACCCAGCGGGGGCGCTACCGGGAGTTTACCCAATGTGACTTTGACACCATAGGCAGCGACAGCGCGGCCTGCGACTTTGAGATCCTCCACATGATGCGGAATACCCTCCTTGCCATAGCCGGGGGCCCGGTGATAATACGCCTTAACCACCGGGGGGTATTCAACCGCTTCCTTTCCCAGCTTGAAATCCTGGATAAATCCGTGGAAGTACTCAGGACCGTGGACAAGCTCGGTAAAATTGGCAAGGAGGAGACAATAAAGCTCCTTTCGGGAATCGCCGGGAAAGCAAAGGCGGAGGCCCTATACGGTTTTATCAGCATCGAAGGCAATTTTGAAGAAACCCTCCGGGCCATGGAGGCCATCATAGGGCCCTGCCCCGAAACCGAAAGACTCGGCCTTATCCTGTCCTATATCAAGGACGCAGGAATTACCGGCAGCTATATCCTGGACCCCTCCATTACCCGGGGGCTGGATTACTACACCGGAGTGGTCTTTGAGTCCTTTTTGGCCGATTTACCCGGCATAGGCTCGGTATGTTCCGGGGGCCGCTACGACAACCTGGTGGCCCTGTATTCGAGCGAGCGCAGTGCCCCCCTAAGCGGCATAGGGGCCAGCCTGGGCATAGACCGGCTCATCGCCGCCCTGGAAGAACTGGGCCGCATCAAACCTGTCAGCTCCTACGCCGCCTGTGCCATTGCCTGGGTGAGCGAAGGATCTGCCGGAGCCTGCCAGGTCCTGGCAGAGAAGCTCCGAAAAGAGGGGCTCCCCTGTGAAGTATTCCTGGAAGAAGACAAACTCACCAGGCAGTTCCAGGCAGCCGAGAAAAAGGGCATTAAGTGGCTCATCATAGCGGACCCGGAAAACCCCCTTAGCAGCCCCCTGGTACTCCGGGACCTAACAAAAAGAGAAAACCACGAAGGGCTGAATATCGAAGAGATTATTGCAATGCTGACCCTATTTTAAGATCAAGACCTCACTACCCCTTCACCGCTGGACAAAAACATGGCCCCCGCGGCTCCAGCGCCCGGGCCACACAACTGGTGACACAATCATTGCATATAGGGTTTACCAAATTTAATTTTAATTATGTTGTGTGGCCAGGTCGAAATCGCCGCAGGGACCATTTTTTGCTCCAGCTGAGCAAGCGATGAGCGGTTGGACTGAGAAGAGCCTATCATAATCATCTCTACATATGAGGATGATGGGGAAGATATGCTAAAGAGCAGCAATTCGAATTATTAGAATATACCCTCGCCTATGAGGGTAAACGCAAATAAAAAACCCTCATTAGTGAGGGTAATAATAGGGTGACTGACACCCATGTCATTAATAAAGAGCCTTTCCTGAGATCTAGCTAGAGCGGCTTTCTTCTCCCTCCTTTGTATGGATGAAGATGGTACTACATCGGCTATACCATGCAGGTGGTATTCGATGATCATCTTCTATCGAACCACGCATAGCTATCTGTGCTGGAGCAGGAACTTCGTCCCGGGCGAGCATTTTGAAGCTCGCACGGGGTGAAGGTTCCTGTCCAGCGCCAGCTGGATGTGCTCGGTTGGTCTTGGTCTTGGTTCTGAGTTAGTAGCACCATCATTAAACCTGCCATTTTAGTCTCCATGTGAAGACTAAAATCCCCCCTCCTTCTTCCTCCGTGTCCTCCGTGTCTCTGTGAGAGCTCTTCCTCTTCCTCTTCCTCTTCCTCTTCTTCTACTTCCCCCACTCTTCCATGGCTTTTTGGAATGCTGGACCGGAAGCTTCGATGATTTTTTCGTCTACACAGTAGGCAAAGCGGATCCAGCCGGGCTTTCCGAAGCCCGACCCCGGCACCCCCAGGATTAAATGCTTCTTTAGGTGCTCCGCAAAGGCCAGGTCGTCCCCCCCTGAGGGGACCTGGCAGAAATAGTAAAAAGCTCCCTCGGCCTTGGAGTACCTGATGCCGACCTGGTCCAGGACCTTGGCAAAGGCCCCGCGGCGGCGGGCGTAAATGTCTACATCCACCCTGGCAGAGACCAGTTCTGCCACGATCCGCTGCATCAGGGCCGGGGCATTCACATAGCCCAGGATCCGGGTAGCATAGATGAGGGCCCCGATCAGGTTCTGCTTGTCCTCCGCCTCGGGGCCCAGGGCGATATAGCCTATCCGTTCCCCCGGGAGGGAAAGGCTCTTGGAATAGGAGGTGACCACCAGGGATTCCTTGTAGGCCGACAGGATCGGGGGAACGGCGATGCCATCATAGGCGATTTCCCTGTAGGGTTCGTCGGAGATAAGGTAGGGCATACGGCCCGATGCCCGTCCGTGGGCTTCCATCACCTGGGCCAGATGGGCAATGAGCTCGGGGGGGTATATTTTTCCCGTGGGGTTATGGGGTGAATTGATCAACACCGCCGCGGTTTTAGGATTCAGCTTCGCCTTTATGGCATCCACATCCAGGTTAAAGTCATCCAGGGCATCCACTTCAACTATCTTGCCCCCGTGGTTAGATACATAGGGCCGGTACTCCATAAAGTAGGGCCGGGAGACGATCACCTCGTCCCCGGGGTTTAAGATAGATTTAAAGACCACATTAAGACCCCCGGCGGCCCCGCAGGACATGATGATGTGGCTGCCGTCTATGTTCACCTGCTGTTCCGCCGATGCCTTCTTTGCCAGGGCCTCCCGGACATGGGGGTAGCCCCCATTGGGCATGTAGGCGTGGGAACCCTTTTCATCCTCGGAGGCCATCTTTACAAAGACCTCATGGAAGGCCGGGGGGGGCTCCAGGTCCGGGTTCCCCAGGGAAAAATCAAAGACATTATGGGCCCCATGCTGCTGCTTAAGCAGGGTACCTTCTTCAAACATTTTTCGTATCATCGACTGGGAGCCAAGGGCTTCCCGTACTGCATCGGCCAGGGGCATAGGACTATCCTCCTTCTTCACTATAACCAAAAGCAATGATACAGTACATCATGATCCACTCTACGAATAAAACCGGTCAGGGTCCCCTTTCCCTTAAAGAGTGCCTGGCCCATGCGGACGAAACAAAGGAACTCATCCTTGCCAAAGATGCCCTGGAGGCCATACCCCGCCTCATCACCGAGTTCTTTGACCACAAGACCCTCTGCCTAATCGCTGACGAAAACACCTATAAAGCTGCCGGAGAAAGGGTCAAGGCTATTGCCGAAGAGGGGGGGCTCAAGGTAGGGGCCGTCCATATCTTTCCCGGGGGGGATCATCTTCATGCGGAGTACGAGCATATACGCTTTCTTACCAAGTGGGTTTCTTCCCTGCCGGACTTTCCCGCCCTGGTCCCCCTAGCCGTAGGAGCGGGGACCCTCAACGACCTGGTAAAGAGGACGGCGGAGGAACTGGATCTTCCCTACCTCTGCGTGCCCACCGCCGCCTCGGTGGACGGCTACACCCCCAACGGGGCCTCCCTTTTAATGGACGGGTTTAAACAGAATGTCCTCTGCAAGGCCCCCCGGGTCCTGGCCGCCGACCTGGGAATTATCGCCGCCGCTCCGGCCTACCTGAGTTCTTCGGGGGTGGGGGATCTGGCCAGCAAGATCATCGCCGGCACCGACTGGATCATCGCCGAAAAGGCCGGAGCCCTGGGGGCCCCCGAAGCCCCGGCCATAGATCCCATCCCCTGGACCATGGTGCACCAGGGCTTTAGGGAAGCTCTGGAAGAGAGCGTTCCCGCCCCCCGGGGGGATCAGGATGCCATCAGGGTCCTCTTTCAAACCTTGGCGGTAACTGGCTTTGCCATGCAGTACATGAAGAACTCCCGGCCCGTATCGGGGGCCGAGCACCTATGGAGCCATGTCTGGGAGATGGAGGATCTGCGATTTAAGGGGGCCCCGGTGACCCATGGCTTTAAGGTGAGCATAGGGACCCTGGCAGCCACGGCCTTTACGGAGATCTTCTTTGCGGACCCCAAGGGCCCCCCGCCCCAGGACCCCTCGTACCGGCGGCCCAGCCGGGATGAACGGCGGGCCCAGGTGTCAGCGGCCTTTAAGGGCAGCCGGGCCCATGACAAGATTATAGAAGCTTCCATGGACAAGATGATGGATGAGCCATTGGTAGAGACCATAAACGAGGCCTTCCGGGATTCCTGGACCGCAATAAGGGACCGGGTGATGGACCTCCTTATCCCCTATGGGGAACTGAAAGATATCCTGGGCAGGGCCCTCTGCCCCCTGGTTCCCGAGGCCATAGGCCTCAGCCGGAGCCAGGCCATCGCCGATTGCCGGCGGGGCCAGATGATCCGCAACAAGTACAGCATCGTCGACCTGGCCTGGGACATGGGCAATTTCGAAGGCATCTTAAAGAACATCGAGGACTCAAACCTCTATTTGCGATAATTATACCATTATTTATTTTTCTCAAAAAATGTCAAATATGTGGACGATGGGGGTGGAATTTTATAAATTTATAGGGAGCTAACGATGTAGGGAGGAATCTATGGAAAAATCCCCCTGTGAGGTCACCTGGGACACCCAGCTCCTTTTGGACATTCCCCTCATGGATACCCAGCATGAGGAGCTGATAAACATGATCAACACCCTCTGCCAGATCTGTGAGGACTCTGAAAAATCAACCAAGAGCCTCTCCCTCTATTCCCAAAAAACCATCAGTTTGACGAACCGGCATTTTAGTCTGGAAGAGAGAATTATGCTCCTTTTAGAGTACCCGGAACTTTTAGAACATAGGAGGGAACACCGGGAATTTATGAAGAGGGTCTTGGGTGAAACAAACAAGTTTTACTCCACCGGCCTTTATGACCCAGAGCTGTTTATACAGTACCTGAGGGACTGGGCCCTGGACCATATACAGACCTTCGACAAGAACCTGTCGGCCTTTATCTCGGCAAAGCTAAAGAGGGCCTAGACCAGGGTCCGGGCTATCCTGACAATGTCTGCAAAGATACCCCCGGCGGTGACCTGGGCTCCCGCACCGGGACCCTTAATGACCATGGGCAGGGTGGAATACCGGTCGGTGGTAATGACCACCATGTTGTCCGAATCCACCAGTCCCCTAAAGGGGCTGTTGGCCGGTTCTTCCCGCAGGGAGAGTCTGGCGCTGTTTTCTTCGATGACCGCCACATAACGGAGGGCCTTTCCCTCCAGGGCCGAGCGGGATCGCCGGTCTTCGAAGCTCTGGTCGATTTTTTCCAGCTCCACAAAAAACTGCTCCACATCGGGGGCTTCGAAACAGGCCGGGGGCAGGATGGGATCTATCTGGACCGAGGCGAACTCCAGGGCCATGCCGCATTCCCGGGCAAGGATGAGGGCCTTCCGGGCCGCATCCATGGCATTGAGATCGTCCCGGGGGTCCGGCTCGGTGTAGCCCTTGTCCTTGGCCTCCCGGACCAGGGCCGAGAAGGGCTTGGTGCCATCGTAGTTGTTAAAGATGAAGCTCAAAGTGCCCGACACCACCGCTTCGATCCGGCGGATCCGGTCCCCCGAAAGGGAGAGGTCCCTGAGGGTGGAGATCACCGGGAGGCCCGCTCCCACGGTGCACTCGTAGAGGTAGGGGATGTTCCGATCCCCCGAGATGGCCCTTAGCTTCCGGTAGTAGTCCAGGGAGCCCGAGTTGGCCCTCTTGTTGGGGGTGATAACCGGTATGGCTTTAGAGAGGCAGGCCTCGTACATGAGCGAAACTTGATCACTGGCGGTGCAGTCGCAGAAAGCCGAGTTGGGGAGGTTAAGATCGGCAATGGTCTGGACAAACTGGTTTAGGTCCAGGGCTTCCCCCTGCCCTTCTTTTAACTGATCCCGGATCTTAAGAAGGTCCAGGCCCTGGGGATCGAAGATCATCCGGCCAAAGTCGGCGGCCCCCACCAGGTTGATCCGGATCTTGTGCTGGGAGGCCAGGTTGTCCCGCTGGGCGGCGATCTGCTCCACCAGGGTGCCGCCTATGAGTCCTATCCCCACCAGGAAGAGGTTTACCGACCGGGTCCCATCTAAAAAGAAGGCCTCGTGGATGGCGTTTAGGGCCTTGTTCTCATCGGCGCTGGAAATAACCGCCGAGATGTTGATCTCTGAGGAGCCCTGGGCAATGGCCACCACATTGACGCCGTTGCGCCCCAGGGCCTGAAAGACCTTGCCGGAGATCCCCGAGGAACTCTTCATCCCCGCTCCGACCACCGCCACGATGGACAGGTTCGTTTCGGAAATGGGGGGGTCGATTTCTGCCCGATACATTTCCCGCTCGAACTCTTCGGCTATGGCCGCCTCTGCCTCCTCTGCATCGGCGGGATGGACCGCAAAGCAGATGGAGTATTCACTGGAACTCTGGGTGATGAGGATGATGCTGATCTTCCGGCGGGCCAGGGACCCGAAGAGGCGGGAGGAAAATCCCGCCACCCCTACCATGGCCGGCCCCTGCAGGCGGATGAGGGTCACCGGGCCCATGGAACTAATCCCCCGGATGGAATAGGAACCGGACCCGGCGTTTTGGATGATCCGGCTTCCGGGGCCGCCGGGGTTAAAGGTATTTTTAATCACGATGGGTATACCCCTTTCCAGGGCGGGCCGTATGCTGGGGGGGTAAATGACCTTGGCCCCAAAGTGAGAAAGCTCCATGGCCTCCTCGTAGGAGATGGTATCAACCGTAAAGGCATTCTTAACCTGCCTGGGATCGGCGGTGAGGATGCCGTCCACATCGCTCCAGATCTCCACCTCCTGGACATCCAGGGCCGCCCCGAAGATGGCGGCGCTAAAGTCCGAGCCCCCCCTGCCCAGGGTGGTGGTGGTGCCGTCGGCGGCGGAGGCGATAAAGCCCGTAGCCACCACCAGGGGGGTAACCCCCCGGGGAGAAGAGGTAAACCAGGAGCGGATGAGGGTAAAGCTCTCCTCTTCGAGAAGCTGGGCCTGGCCGTAATCATCGGTGGTTTTTATTAGCTCCCGGGTATCCAAAAAAATTGAAGGAATGCCCCGGGCACAGAAAATTTCTGATATAAGGGAGGCCGAAAGCCGTTCCCCAAAACTCATGACCAGATCGAGGGTCCTATTAGACAATTCCCTAAGGATAAAGGCACCTTCGAGGATCTTTAAAAGCTCCTCAATTTTGAGGTCTATTTTTTCTTTCAGGGCCTCCAGATCCTTCCCGGCCATAAAGTGGGCCGCCATGTCCAGGTGCCTTTTTTTTAGGACCCCTGCGGTTTCCAGATAGGAACTGTCCCCGGAGGCAGAGGCCCTGCTCATCTCTATAAGACTGTCGGTGATCCCCGAAAAGGCCGAAACCACCACCAGGGCCGTATCAGAGCGGCGGGAGGGATCCATGAGCAGTTCTATCACTTTTTCTAATGCGGCGGGGGATCCTACCGAGGTACCCCCAAATTTCGAAACAATCATTTCTTCTCCAAAACCATGTTAGTAGGTGTACGATTGTAATAATTTAGGGGGAAAATTACAAGAACAGGGCTGGAAGAAGGCAGCTCCTGGACCAGGGGGCGACCCTTGCCATGACCGGTGCAGTTTTCTATGATAGGGCATGGTAGAAAAAGCCCCCGGCCGGCATTACTTCGATTGGGCTGCCGCTGCGATTCCCGATGAAACCTTAACTAAACCCGCTTCGGGCTCCGATTTCCCCTTTGCTAACCCCTCTTCCCTCCATCTTGAGGGCCGACAGGCCCGGCAGGCCCTGGAAGATGCCCGAAACCGCTGTGCCGCCCTTCTGGGGGTGGAGGCCCAGACCCTCTACTTTAGCTCCGGCGGGACCGAATCGAACGCCCTGGTTCTCCATGCCCAGATCCGCCATCAGAGCCGGGGGGCCCTGCTCTATTCGGCCATAGAGCACCCTTCGGTCCGGGAAAACTGCCTGGTCCTCGGCAAACTGGGCCTCCCTGTGTCGGCCATCCCCGCCGGAAAAGACGGCCGCATTAGCGAAGCCGCCCTGGAAAAGGCCCTGTCCAAAAACCCGGGGGCCCGGTTTATTACGATCATGGGGGTAAACAACGAAACTGGTTCGATTAATAATATAGAAGCTCTGGTCAAAGTGGCCCGGGAGGAACAGAAAAAGGGGGGCCCTGCCATCCATGTTCATAGCGACCTGGTCCAGGCCCTGGGAAAGATCCCCATCGACTTAAAAACCTGGGATCTCGATTCGGCCTCCTTCAGTGCCCACAAGCTGGGGGGGCCCCGGGGCATAGGGCTCCTCTACCTGCGTAAGCCCCTGCAGCCCCTCTATACCGGGGGGGAACAGGAAAGGAATGTCCGGCCCGGGACCGAGAACACCCAGGGGGCCGCGATGATGGCAGAGATCCTCCAAAAGCGCATCTCTCCCCAGGCCCTGGAAGAGGAGAGCGAGAAGGCCCGCCAAAGGATGGCCTATCTTTTAGGAGCCCTCCGGGAAGTCAAGGACAGCCAGGGCCGCTTGCGCTGCCGCCTTATCCCCGAGGACCGGCAGGACCAGGACCCCCGCTTTTCGCCCTGGATAGTCCAGGTCAGGTTTAAGGATGTCCCCGGGGCGGTGATGGTCAGGGCCCTGGACGAAGCGGGGGTAGCGGTCTCCACCGGGTCGGCCTGCTCCTCGGCTTCGGAGGAACGGCCGGTCCTGGCCGCCATGGGGCTCGACGAATCGGCCCGCCTGGAGGGAATCCGGATCTCCCAGGGCTGGTCCACCACTAAAGACGATCTGGATGCCCTCATCCTGGGGGTAGAAAAGGTCCTGACCTTCCTGTGAGCAGCCTCTACCTTCTCAAGCCCGGGGAGCTTACCCTCAAGGGGGGCAACCGGCCCTTCTTTGAACGGCTCCTCCAAAAAAACCTGGCCGCCATGCTTAAGGGTTCGGGGGCCCAGATCCGCATGACCCGGGGCCGCTTCTATCTCCACTGCCCCCCCGAAGCGGAGGCTCAAGCCGAGGAGGCCCTGTCCCGGCTCTTTGGCATAGCCGGTTGGGCCAAGACCAGGGAATGTGAAAAAACCATGGAGGCCGTCATAGCTGCGGCGGTGGAAGAGGGAAAACAGCTCTATGCCGGGGGAGCCAGGAGCTTCAAAATCGAAGCCAAACGAACCGACAAGAGCTTCCCCCATGATTCCTACACCATCCGCTGCCAGGCCGGAGAGGCGGTGGCCCGGGAAGTGCCGGGGCTAAGGGTAGATGTCCGCAAGCCCGAGGGGATCATCGAAGTGGAGATCCGGGAGCGGGCCTTTGTCTTTGGCAATACCCGGCAGGGAAGGCAGGGCCTGCCGGTGGGTTCCGCCGGGAAGGGGCTCCTTCTTCTGTCGGGGGGCATTGATTCGCCGGTGGCCGGCTACATGATGGCCTCCCGGGGCATGACCTTGGAGGCGGTGTATTTCCATGCCTTTCCCTATACCTCCGACGAGGCCCGGCAGAAAACCATAGACCTGGCCAGGGTCTTGGGGACCTATACCCAGGGTTTAAAGCTCTTTGTGATAAGCTGCACCGCCATCCAGGGGCGCATTAAAGAGGGGGCCCCCGAAGCCTGGCGGACCGTCATCCTTCGCATGGCCATGATGGACTGTGCAGAAAAGCTGGCCCTAAAACGAAGGGCCCGCTGCTTGATTAGCGGCGAGAGCCTCTCCCAGGTGGCCAGCCAAACCATAGAAAATATTTCCTGCACCCAAAGCTTGATAAACCTGCCGGTTCTGCAGCCCCTGATAGGAATAAACAAGGAGAGGATCACCGCCCTGGCCGAAGAGATTGGGACCTATAAAATATCTATCCTGCCCTACGAGGACTGCTGTGTCCTCTTTACCCCCCCCCACCCCATCATACGGGGAGACCCCCAGGAAGCCAAAAGGATATACCTATCCCTCGATCTGGAGGAACTCATTAAAGAGGGTCTTGAGAAAGCAGAAATGATCGATTCCGGAGCTACTTCTGAGAACTATCGGCGGCCTTAACGTGGGCGGCCATGCGGAAGTCATCACCCTTGATATGGTTTAAGAGCCAGGAACCAACGGCGGAGCTCACCGCATCGATGACTTCCGAGGTGGGGCCCTCGGTTTTTACCCTTTGAACCATCTCGCCCACCACGACCTTGAAGTCATCGTGGATCTTCTTGTGGTTGAGGTAGTCGGGGTAATTATAGTCGACCTGCAGCTGTTCCTCATCGGCGAAGTGCTTGATCGCATAGCCGGTTAGAAAGTCCAGGGTGTCCATAACTGCGGCATCACCCTTTCCGCTGGAGCTGGCCTCCATCAGGTTGTTCAGAGCAGCCACAAGCTGTTTATGCTGATTGTCAACCTTGTCGTAACCCGATTCTAAGCTTGAATCCCATTGATATGCCATTGGATCCTCCCAAAATGCATTATAGTGCGAGGAACGTTCCTGCTTTTCAGTTTCTTTTCCCATTCCTCATTCCTTTCCCTTATTATACACACTATTCCAGCGGTGGGAAGTAGCCCGTGCTGTCCCTTCCGGACCGTTCCATGAGGTAGACCTCGGCCTCCAGGGGCAGGTAGTTCCGGCCGAAATCGGTGGGCAGGCTGGAACGGTAACTGAGGGTATAGGAGCCCGAAGACCTCTGCCCTATGGCCTGGATCACCGGGATGATCCCCTCACTCCGGTAAAGGGAGATGACCTGACCGCCGGTTTCTTCGGCCAGGTAGCTGACTTCCCTGCCTGGAAGACCTCCCCCCACGATGATGGCATAAAAGGCCACATTATTATTTGTCAAATAAGCCGAAAGCTCGGCAATGCTGTAGTGCTCAAAGGCCAGGTCCCCCAGGCTAAAGGGTGAACCCGGCGGAGCCCCGGCCCCCACAAAGACCACGGCCCGTTTTTTGGATCCCCCCAGGAGATCCGTGGCGGCCAAACGGAGTGCCAGGTCGAAGCTCCAGCGGGGGCTGTAGGATGCGGCGGAACCCCGGGCCGCCGATGCGAGCCGGGCCGCGGGGGTAGCACCCTGGGCGCTGGCGGGGTCTTCCCGGATGGGCTGTTCGGCGGCGCTGATGATGCTCAGGACCCTCCCAGCGGCGGAGTCGATATCCCGGACTGCGGCGGCCAAATCCTCCCCCAGGGCCGCTGTGGCGGGGGACCGCTCGATAAGGATGGCCAGGTCCGCCGACTCGGCCCTATAGCCCGCCGAGAGGAAGTTCTGCTCCCTCACCGGGATACCCCCCTCGCTGAGGAGGAAGTTCCGGGCGTCCAGGCCCATGACGGGCCGCCGGAGCCGGTCGCTCACCTCCAGCTCCACGGTGACGAGGGGGAAGTTGTCGGAGACCACCCGGGTGATTTCTACGAAGAGCCCCGCAGCCATGTCATCGATTCGGGTCATGACCGATACTTCGCCGGACTGGAAATCTGCGGCCAGGACATTGCCGTTGGAATCCATCTCGGCCCCGGTGATCCGGACCCGGGAGGGGTTACCCAAAAGGCCCAGCTCCCGGATGATGGCCGAGTCGGGATCGATTAATAAGATGCGGTTGGAGTCCACCCCCAGGATCCTTCCATCCGAGAGGAGCCTTAGGCTTTCGGGGCTCTCCAGGCCCTCGGTCACCAGGGGACCCAGGTAGTTCCCGTTCTGGTCAAAAATATAGATGGCCCTGAGGATATTGTCGGCTATGTAGATCCGCTCCCCACGGGCGATGATCCCCGTGGGGGACACAAAGCCCTGAAAGCCCGGGGCCCTTTGGCCAAAGGACAGGATAAAGGTTCCATTGGGATCGAATTTGGAGATCCGCCTATTGCCGTAATCTACCACGTAGAGGTAGCCCTCTTGGTCGACCGTCAAATTCTGGGGCCCCATGAGCTGCCCCGGCCCCTGGCCCCGGCTTCCTATGTGATAGAGCCAATCTCCAGCGGGGGAGAGGACCGAGATCCGGTTGCCCCGAAACTCGGAAAGAAAGAGTCTTCCGTCTATGCCCCGGACAAGATCGTAGGGCCGGTCAAAGCCCACCAGGGGGCCCCGCCGCCTTTCGCGGATGATCCCGTTAGGGTCTATGCGGACTATCTCATTGCTGCCAAAGGCCACCACCCAGGCGGATCCGTCATCCTGGGTGAGGATGGCACTGGGCTGGCCGTAGAAGATGATCTCCCCGTCCCTGGAGGGGAAGCCCCCGGACTCCACATAGCGGACCTCATCGTCGGGGACCGGCAAGAGGCTGCGGCGGTTCCGGAGGGTTTCCATCCGGCTGGCGACCAGGATCCCCGGGCCGGTCCCCAGACCGTATGCGGCCGAGGCGGCCTGCCAGGCCCTGAAGGCGGCGTTCTCTATCCCCGAGCGGTAGTAGGCCCTGCCCAGCCAGTCCAGGATCAGGGGCTCCCCAGGCCTAAAGGCCAGGGCCCGCTCCATGGAGAGGATCGCCTCGTTATAGGAGTAGCGGTTATAGGCCTGAACCCCGATGCGGAACTCTTCCCGGGCCCGAAGGGTATCCAGGTCGGCCCCCTCATAGCCCAGGGGTATGCTAATCCCCGGGCCCGGACTTTGCTGGGCCCCCAAGCTTAATCCCGCAAGAAGGAGAAAACCAACAATAAAAAGAAGACCCGCTTTTGGAGTGTTCACTTTGCCCCCGTCACGATCTTAAAGTGTTCCTTTATCTCCGGGGCCTCGGGGGCCGCATCAAGGGCCCGGCGCAGCCAGGTGCGGGCCTCCAGGAGATCGCCGTTCTTAAAGTAGGCCCAGCCCAGGGAGTCCAGGTAGGCCCCGTTCTGGGGCCGCAGGTCTACGGCCTTCCGGCAGCAGCGGAGCCCCCGGTACAGATCCATGTCTTCATCCACCAGGATATAACCCAGGCCGTTAAGGGCATTGGCATTGTCGGCATCCAGGTCCAGAGCTTTCTCGTAGTAGTCCACCGCCTGCTTGTACTGCTTCTGGGCCCAGGAGGCATAGGCCAGGGTGGAATACAGCTGGGCCGATTCAAAGCCTATGGTAGAGAGGCGGCGCAGCTCAAATTCGGCCATCCTGGTGCGGCGGGTTATCACATAGATATAGGCCAGGGTCATCCGGCACTGGTAGATCCTTAAGGGATCTGCCCCGGAGGTGACTACCTGTTCCAGGTAAAGGAGAGCTTCATCGTAGCGTTCGAGTTTGGTATAACAGAGGCCCAGGTAATAGGCCAGTTCGATCTGTTCGTCCGGGTTGAAGCTTTCGGCATCTATGGCCTTTAGGGCCGCCAGGGCCTGGTCCCAGCGTTTGAGCCGGTAAAGCCTGATTCCTTCGGTTAAGGGCCCCTGGGCCCTGCTGATCTCTTGCATCCCCCCCCCTCTGAAAAAACCTAGGTCTGAAGCTCCGGAGCCACAGACACTGGAGCTTCGGGACAAAAGTCCCTTTGAACTACCGGATACGAAAAGAGTACACTAATTGAAACATGATTCCTAGCTATGGCATAAAAATCGGAACCGGGTTTTGGGTCCATGGTATTATGCTCGGTATCTAAAAAACACCAGCGGTCCCCATCGGGGGCGGTGTAGATGGCCAGCTTGTCCTTAAAACTGCTATGGGGGCCGGGCCAGGTATGATGGACCCCCTCAGGCGCTGCGGGCCCGTCGGGGATGTTTACGTTCACCATGGTGCCGGCCCGCCAGCAGGAATAGAGGGTCTCCAGGTTCTCGACTATCCACCCCACGGCCATGTCCCAGTTATAGGGACCCCGGCCCGAGAGCGAGAGGGCTATGCCGGGGATGCCCCCGAAACTGGCCTGCCGGGCTCCGGCGGCGGTCCCGGAATACATGATGTCCAGGCCCAGATTGGCCCCCTGGTTAATTCCCGAGAGGACCAGGTCTGGCCGCAGCGGCAGGACCCCGTTGAGGGCCGCGATGACACAGTCCGCCGGGTTCCCCGAACAGCTCCAGCTGTCCTCTCCTAGCTGCTTAAGCCTTAGAGGGTTTAAGATGAAGGACAGACCATGGGAGATGGCAGAACGATTGCTGTCGGGGGCAAGGACAAAGACCCGGTGACTGGTTTTTTCCCGGAGCTCCGCCGCCAAGAGGGTGAGCCCCGGTGAATCTATGCCGTCATCGTTGGTCAAAAGGATGTTCACCGGGCGGCACTCCGTTCCAGCTTTTTGTCCGCCACCTTTTTTTCCGGGGCCTTTTTTTCGACTATCTTGAGGGAAGGCTTCCCTTCCTTTTCTTCCCCTAAGTTGCGGCCCGCCTCGGAGACCAGGCGGGTGCCGCTGGAGAGCTTCATTTCGTAGATCACCGGGTGGAATCCGAAGATCCGCTCATAATCTTCCAGGCGCTTCCGGTATTCCTCTACCATGTCTTCCCGGATAAAGGTATAGGTGCAGCCCCCAAAGCCCTGGCCGGTCATCCGGGAGGCCAGAACCCCATGGAGCTCCTGGGCCCGCTTGACCAGCCAGTCTATTTCGGGGCAGGAAACCTCGTAGAGATCCCTTAAGCTTTCGTGGGAATGGCTTATGATGCGGGTAAAGGAGGCAAGGTCGTTCCTCCGCAGGGATTCCCCCGCATCCTGGACCCGGCGGATCTCCTGGACCACATGGAGACAGCGGCGCCGGATCTCCTCGGGCAGGTTGCCCATGGATTCGATGAGGTCGTTGGCGGCAAAATCCCGGAAACTGCTGCCGTCCTTCCGGTTGGTGAGGAGTTTTAAGCCCTTCTTGATATCCGACACCCGCTGGCGGATCTCTTCATCGGCCCCCATCTTGGGTACCCGGGAGTCCATAACCAGGAGCTTATACTTGGAGAGGGGTGATTTTATTCTTTTTACCGATACATTGGCTTCATCCACCAAGAGGAATTGATCTTTCCGGGCGGAGAAGGCAATTTGATAATCTACGGAGTTACTCTGGGCCCCAAAAAAGAGGGTCTTGGAGCTAAGAAGCCGGGAAAGCAGGTCCTTTTCGCTTATATTGGCCCTGAAAAACCCCTTAAGGGCCATGACGGCCGCTGATTCTATGGCAGAAGAGGAAGCTAAACCCACTTGCTGGGGTATATTACCCGCCACGGTGAAATTTAAGCCCTTTACAGGGTAGCCCAGGTCGGCAAAAAGGTGTATGGCCACCTTAATATAGTTGGCCCAGCGGTCTTCCCGCTTAAATTTAAGGTTTACCAGGGTTGTCCGCTTCCGTTCACCCAGATTGGCGGCATAAAAACGGAGTGAATTATCCTTTCGGATGCTTACTGCCACCTGGACATAGCGATCTATGGCCGAAGAAAGGTATAAACCCGCTTTGGGTTCGCCATGTTCGCCCAGGTAATGAATTCTGCCTGGAGCCTCAGCTATGACAAGGTTTTCAGTTCGGTCCTCCTCTATCTCATATTCCCTACGGTGGATAAGACCGATGTCCATCATTTATCTAAACCCTCTCTATAATTATTACCCCCATCATACATGAAAATGGAGATTTATACAACAAAAATCAGTGACAAAATGACCCAATATAGGAAAATTTTAGATAAATTCCCCCCTAAAAAGGAGTTTTCACCGATAATATAGAATTATTCTCTGGCCACAATTGACAACAGGGGGACAAGGAATTAGCATGGATATAATGAAGAAATTTCGCTTTCCCCAGGGACTGGGATTATTCCTCCTTATAATGGGATACTTCCTGACCCTAAGACCCGCCGCAGCCCAGGAAAGGGTGGCCATGCACCCCCTTCGAAGCACCGCCGAAGCGGAAGAGATGGCCGATCTCTTCTACCGGCGCATGCTGGCGGTCCTGCCCAGTTCCGGCGATGGAACCTACGGGGTCTTCCCCATAAGCCTGACTAACCTGCCCGAAGATGTCCCCGAAGGGGGCTTTCCCCCCTGGATCTGCCCCAGCCCCTCCATCACCGGAGCCTCTGCCTTTGCCATCACCGGTGAGGCCGCCGAGGACCCGGATTTCCCCGATTCCTATAGAGTTCGCCTCTACCTTTGGCGGATGGAAGGGGCCCGCCTCCTGGGCAGTGACGAAACGGTGGTACGGGATGCCTCGGATCTGGATCTGCTTCCGGCCTTTCTGGGCTGGGTCCTCTCCTGGATAGGGGAAGATCCGGAACCCATCGTGGTATATGCGGAACCGGAAATAATTTACATCGACAATGGCGGGACCTACCAGGAACGCTGGCTCTATCTGGGCCTCAGGGGAGGCGGAGGTTATTCCCGCTGGACCCGGGACCTGGGGCAGCCGGGCCTTACCTCCACCCATCCGGTAACCTCCTTTATGAGCGCCGACGCAGCTTTTCAGGTCTCGGTCCGCCTCAGCCGCTTTCTGGATATTCAGACCGAAGCCAACCTGGTCTACTACTTTGGCACCGTCCAGGAAATGGTGGGCCCCGGAGAGAGCGGCAGCTACAATGCCCTAAGCTTATCCCTCCCCCTGATATTGAAAATTTCCCTTAGGGAACCCCGAATCAATACCGGGGCCTTTGCGGGGGTCTATTACTACATGCCAATCAGCCAGGGGGGCTCGGCCCGGATGCAGGAGGAGTTTCAATACACAGCCACCTTTCCGGGCTTCCTCTTTGGGCTTACCGCCGGGATCAAGGCGGGGCCGGGAAAAATCTTCCTGGATGGGCGCTTTACCTACGACGGCCGCTGGGCCCACCGGGCGGACCGGCGAGAGGTCTTTTACCGCAACTCGGTCAGGCTGGGTATAGGCTACGAGATGGGCTTTTTCCCCAAGCGACGTTAAGCGAGCCCGGCGTTAAGCAAGCCCGGCGTTAGGCATTGACATTCTGGAAGGCATCATAAATAATTAAACCACAGGGTCTTCCCTGAATCCGAGGAGGTATCATCATGCTGTGGGGAATTTTTGCGCTCATTGGTATTGTCGTTGTTGTCGTACTGGTTATCAGGCTCATCTAGTTCGTCCTCTTACTGCCCCTCCTTTGAACTGCCAAGGGGCCCATAATCCATATCCCTATGGATGATCTTCTCATCTTCTCTTCCCTGGTAAAACGCTATCCCCTGAATAAGGCCCAGAGGGCCCTGGAAGGCTCCAGGACCTTAAATGCCCTCAAGGGCCTCTCCTTTTCGGTAAGGGAGGGGGAGATCTACGGACTTCTGGGACCCAACGGGGCGGGGAAAACCACCGCCATGCGGATTGCGGCGGGTCTTATTAAAAGCGATGCCGGGGATGTCCTTGTGGATGGGGACAGGGTTGCCGAGGACCCTCAAAAAATCCGCCGAAAAATCGGTTTTTTATCGGGGGAACTAAAACTGGATGAATTTTTTACCCCCGCCTATCTCTTTGATTTTTTCTCTGCCCTGAGGGATCTATCCAAAAAACAGACCAAAGAACGAAGGGACTATCTTTTTAAACATTTTGGCATCCACGAATATGCCCACCAAAAACTGGCCGCCCTCTCCAGCGGCATGAAGCAGAAGGTGTCCCTGGTGGTGTCCATCGCCCACGATCCCCGGATCATCATTTTTGATGAACCCACCAATGGGCTGGATCTTCTGGCGGCCAGGACGGTCCGGGACTTTCTCCTGGAACTTAAAGGACAGGGGAAAACCATCATCCTCTCTACCCACATCTTTAGCCTGGCCGAGGGTATCTGCGACCGGGTGGGTTTTATCATCCAGGGACAGATGCTTCGCTCTGGTCCCCTGGATCTCATGAGGGGGGACATGAGTCTCGAAGAGGCCTTTTTCAACCTATACGATAACCATGTGACAGGATCTGCCCATGCCTAAAAAATCAAAGGTCCTCCTTCTGGCAAAGAAGGAACTCCACCGGTTTTTTTACGACCGCCGCATGGTAATCAGCGCCCTGGTGTTTCCGGCGGCCCTCCTCTATCTTATCTATGGCCTTTTGGCCCCCCTGATCATCGATTTCTCCATGGGGGAAGAAAAAACCCCTACAGTCTATGCCCTTAACCCCCCGGCCCCCATCGAGGAGCTTCTCGGACAGGGGGGGATCACCCTTACACACATCAATGAAGCTGAGCGGGATCTCATCCTAAACAAGATCGCCGAAGAAAAGGACAGCTTCCTTGTAATATTCCCCCCCGATTTTATCACCAGGGCCCAGACCTATGAAGCAGCTTCGGGGGAGGGGGCTCCGGAAATTTGGCTCTACTATAATTCCCTCTCCAGCGGCTTTGCCCTCCACTACGGAAGGATGATCGCTCTCCTGGGGGCCTATGAGCGATCCATCGCCCATGCCTTCGAGATAAACCAGACCGGAGGGGGCGATCTGGCCCCCCCCGGTGACCCGGAGCGGAACTTCCTGGCCGCCGTCCTGCCGGTCTTTCTATTAGTCTTTATGTTCCATGGGGCCATGGCAGCCACCACCGAGGCCTTTACCGGCGAAAAAGAACGGGGCACCCTTACCACCCTCTTTATCAGCTCCATGGGCCCCATGGAGCTGGCGGCAGGAAAGGTCCTGGGCCTGAGCCTCCAGTCCCTGCTCTGCGGCCTCTCGGGGACCCTGGGAATCTGCCTGGCCCTGCCCCGCTTTATCGACAGCTTTGGCTCCCTTTTAGCCTCAACCCAGGGCCTCTCGGGGATGATAGAACTGGGGGCCCTGGGACTGGGCTCCTATGGCCTTATAGACCTGGGTTTTTTGCTCCTCATCCTCTCTTCCACCGCCGCCCTCTTGGTGACCATCATCGCCCTGGCGGCCATCCAGGCCAAGACCGCCAAGGAGGCCCAGATCCTGGTCTCTCCCCTCCTCATCATTTTTTTGTTCATCTCCTTGGTGAACATATTCTTCGCCGGCCAAGAGGCCCTGCATCATTACCTTATTCCCATCTATAACAGCGTGCAAAGCATGGGGGATATCTTTAATCAGAGCTATAGTCCGGCCCGGCTCCTCCTGGCGGCGGGGGCAAATTTATGTACCGCCTTCCTGGGCTGCATAGCCCTGGCATACCTCATCAAAAGGGAAAGCTTAAGCTAGAATCCTATAGATATGAACAAACGACGTACCACCCTGCGCATTTCCTTTACCGCCCTCTTTGCGGCCCTTACCGCCGGGGGCATGTTTGCCGCCATCCCCATAGGGCCCGTGCCCATCGTTTTACAGAACCTCTTTGCCCTTCTGTCGGGGCTCATCCTGGGGCCCCTTTTGGGCGGAGCCGCGGTGGCCCTCTACCTGGGGGCGGGCATCCTGGGCTTCCCGGTCTTTGCCGGGGGCACCGGGGGCCTGGCCCATCTGGCAGGACCCACCGGGGGCTACCTGGTGGGCTATCTCCTGGCGGCCCTGGCGGCGGGCCTCATTGCCGGGCGGCCCCGGCGGGGTATTCCCACCCCCCTCCCCCGGATCATCATAGCAACAGCCGCGGGGCTCCTGGTCGTCTATCTTCCGGGGCTCTACCGCCTAAAGACCCTCAGCGGCATGGACTGGCCCATGAGCCTTACGGTGGGCCTGGTCCCCTTTCTTCTGGGTGACGCCCTTAAGGGAGCTGCGGCGGTCCTTATCAGCCCCCGGCTCCGGCGGCTCTGTGCCGACTACCTCGATGAGTAATGAGCTGGTGTACCAGGTCCGGGGGCTCAGGAAGCACTTCCCCCCGGGCCTCGCCGGGCCCCAGGGTCTTGAGGCCCTGAGCGCCCTGGACCTGGACATATACAGGGGCGAATGCCTCCTTATCGCCGGGGCCAATGGTTCGGGGAAGACCCTCTTAATGAAGATCCTCTCGGGCCTGGAGGAACCCACCGGTGGGGAGATCCTCTTTATGGGAAGGCCCCTGGGGGAATCGGAAAAGCAGCTCCGGGCCCAGGTGGGGCTTATCTTCCAGGACCCGGATACCCAGATTTTAGGGGAAACCGTAGAAGAGGATATCCGCTTTGGCCCCGAGAACCGGGGGCTCCCCAGGGATGAGATAAAAAGACGGGTGCAAGAAACCCTGGACTCCCTGGACCTCTCTGCCAAGGGGGCCTTTAGCAGCCGCCGCCTTTCGGGGGGTGAAAAACGCCGTCTGGCCATAGGGGGCATCCTGGCCTCCGGTTGTGAGGTCCTGATCATGGATGAGCCCTTTGCCCACCTGGACTGGCCCGGGGTGGTCCAGGTCCTGAGCATCATCAGGGACCTAAAGGGCCAGGGAAAGACCCTCATCATCCTGACCCATGAGCTGGAAAAGGTCCTGGCCCTGGCGGACCGGCTGGTGATCCTCCAGGGGGGAAGGGTTCGGGACCAGGGTTCCAGCGACGAGGTCCTGGACCGCCTCGATCCCGCCTGGGGGGTCCGGGACCCCCGGGGCTCCCAAAAAAAAGCCCAGGACTGCACATGGCTCTAAGCCCCTGGTCCTATAGGAGCCGGTCCAGCCCCCTTCATAAAGCTCCCGCGGGCCTTAAACTCCTGGCCCTCTTGGCCCTCTCTTTGGGGGCCTTCGTCCAGAACCTCCTCGTATTGGGGGGCATCATCCTCATCATCCTGGGCCTCTCTCTTGTTGCCCGCCTGGGCCCCCGGGAACTCCTCCGGGGGAGCCGGCCCCTCCTTGTCCTCTCCCTGGGGGTCCTCTCCCTGGGGGCCCTGGAAACCCGGCCCCTGGGGCTGAGCATCCCGGGTCTTATCGAGGGGGCCCTCTTCTGCCTCCGCCTGCTTGCGGCCTATGGGGCCGGGAGCCTCCTCTTTGCGGTCACCACCACCGGGGAACTGCGGCGATCCTTAAGCCGCCTCGAAGGGGCCCTGGGCCTATCGAAGCTCCGAATGGGCCTTCATCTGGCCCTTATGCTGGGTTTTATCCCCCGGTTCTTTCAGGTCTGGGATGAACTCAACCTGGCCTGGAAGGCCCGGGGGGGCGGCAGGAATATCAGGAGGATCTTTGTGCTGATCCCCCTGGCCATGGAAGGGATGATCAATAAGGCGGCCGAAACCGCCGCGGCCCTTCAATCCCGTCTTCCCTAGAAAGCTTTACCCTAGGGCACCAGGACCATGGAAAAATAGGTCACCGTGTTGGGGCCGTTGTTGTAGAGGACCCCGGCGGCGACACTGAGCTCTGTCACGTGGATCCCTGCGGCCTCCAGGGAGGGATAGGTCTGGCCGGGGAAGCGGCAGCTCTGGGGGTAGGCGCAGGGGGAGCACCTGGTACAGGACCCGGCCCCAAAGACCGGGTGCCGCTCCCCAAAGCGATCATGGACCTCGGCGGTGATGGCATCGTGGATCTCCTTGGCCCTCTGCATCCCCGGAAAATCAAAGGAGTCCTCCAGTTCTAGCATCGTGGTAAAGACCAGGCCCTGGGGAAAGGCCAGGATCCTTTCTTTAAGGGAATCTATGGAACCCACCGCGGGGGGGCAGGTCCAGGAAGCTCCGTAGCGGCCGCAGGTGTTTTGCACGCAGGCCTGCCGGAGCTCCTGGGAAAAAATTAAATCCTTCGTGGGGGCCAGACCCCATTGGTGGCAGCGGCCTTGGAGGAGCTTCAAAATTGCTTCTGCTTCGGGGCTCATGGGGATAATGGTATAATAAAAAAAAGCAATAGTATATTATCATGGCCCATACACCATGAGGGACTTTACCAGCGGCAGCATAGCCCGGCAGTTGATCAGCTTCTCCATCCCCATGCTCATAGGGAACCTCCTCCAGCAGATGTACAGCATCGCCGACATGATCATCGTGGGCCGCTACATAGGGGGGCCCGCCCTGGCCTCCGTGGGGGTCTCCATGAGCATCCTCATGTTTGTCCTGGCCTCCCTCATGGGGCTGACCACCGGAGCCTCGGTGGTGATCTCCCAGTTCTACGGGGCCCGGCAATACCAGAGGCTCACCGACACGGTCTCGGTATCCATCCTTTCCCTTTTGGGGATTTCTCTTATCCTGACGGTCATAGGGGTAAGCTCCGCCCCCCTTCTTTTAAAGCTCTTAAATACGGGGGAAGAAATTTTTAGCCAGGCCCAGCTCTACATGAGGACCATCATGGCGGGGGTGATCTTTCCGGTCTTCTATAATATGTACACCGCCTATATGCGGGCCCTGGGGGACTCCCGGCGGCCCCTCTACTTTCTCATTTTTTCCATCTTCCTCAACCTGGGCCTTAACCTCTTCTTTGTGCTGGTCCTGGACATGGGGGTAGTGGGGGTAGCCATAGCCACGGTGATTTCCCAGGGCATGGCGGCCCTCCTCTGTTTTTTCTATGCCCGGGCCAAGATGCCCCTTTTACGGGTCCGGAGGCTCATCTTTGACCGGGAACTTTTCAGGCTCATCCTAAAATACGGCACCCCCGCGGCCTTTCAGCTCTCCCTGACCTCATTGGCCCAGCTCAGCATCACGAGGCTCATTAATTCCTTTGGGGCCGCCGCCATGGCGGGGATCACCGCCGCCTCCAGGATAGATCAGTTTGCCCTCATGCCGGTTTCCAACCTGAGCATGGCCCTTTCTACCCTGGTGGCCCAGAACATGGGGGCGGGGCTGGAAGACCGGGCCCGGCGGGGTCTGCGCATAGGCCTCCTCTATATGCTGGTCTGCGCGATCCTGGTCTCGGCCCTGCTTTTGGCTTACCGCCACCAGTTTATGTCCCTCTTTTTAAGCCCCGCGGACCCCAATACCCCGGAGATCCTCCGGATAGGGAGCGAATACCTGAACATCATGGTTCTTTTTTACTTCCTCTTTGCCTTTCTTTTTGCCTTTAACGGCTTTTTCCGGGGGGCCGGAGACGCGGTCATCGCCATGGTCTTTCCGGTCTTTAGTCTGGCGGTCCGGGCCCTTTCGGCCCACGGGCTGGTCTACCTTGGCGGCATGGGCCCCCATGCCCTGGCCTGGTCCATCCCCATAGGCTGGTTTTTAAGCAGCGGGGCCAGTTTTGTCTATTATAAGAAGCGCCTCTGGGCGGGGAAACTGGCGGTAAAACCCCAGGGGGATCAAAAATCTGTTAGTCCAAATTCTTGACATTTGAGGACCTGGGAACTACAATATATAGAATAGAATGACTAAGACCGAAACCATACGGGCTGGGCGGATACCAGGCATCGGTTTACTCCTTTTGCTCATCTTCTTGTTCAGCTCCTGCGAGATCTTTTTCCTCGACATGGCTGCCAAGCACCCCTTTGAGGAAGGCATCACCATAACCCTGCCCACAATCCGGGTGGTCTTTGATCCCGCCAATGGCCAGAATCGCAGTGTCCGGGAGGTAGTTAACCCCAGCTATACCATCAGTGATATTCCCAATGAACTAATCGAAGAACCCCCCATAAATTCGCCGCCCCTGACCCTCTTTAGCGGATGGTTTGTTGTAGATGATGACGGCATGATCGATAAGGACCAGCGCTTTACCTCCATGACTCCGGTCCGTGAAGATATGGTAGTCCAGGCCCTCTGGCGGGATTCCATCCCGAACACTACCCCCATCGTCACCTTTGACAGCACCGGTTCCCATAGACCGTCCTATCCTCGGGAAAAGGTGCCAGATGATTCAGGGAGCCTCCCCTATCTGCCGGAGGAACCCCGGCTTACGGGCTTTGTCTTTATGGGCTGGATGGTAGTCCATGCCGAGGGCCCTGGCACTCAAACTGGCTACCTCCTTAATCAGCATACGACCATCAACCATAACATCACCGTCCAGCCTGTCTGGGTTCCCATAGAACCCAACGAGGTGGTGATCACCTTTAATAGTAATGGGGCCCTGGTGGAGGCCCTGCCCATGCGGATCACCGTCCGTCAGGGCAGCACCCTGGAGAGCCTCCCCTCCCCCCCTAGCTGGAACGGTTACGCCTTTAACGGCTGGAACCGGAGGATAGATGGAACGGGAGCCCAGATAGACACGGGCCTGACCATAAACCAGGACATGACCGTCTACGCCCAGTGGCGCAAGGTCGATCCGGACAAAAGGGTGGTAAACTTTAACTCCAACGGGGGCAGTTACATCCCCTCCGCCGAGGCCTACCACAACGAGACCCTCACTCCGCCCCAGCCTCCCACCAGGCGGGGCTATACCTTTGCTCGCTGGTATAAGAACTGGGATTCCGTCAACAATGCCCCGACGGACGAATGGATTTTCGCCACTGATTTCGTAGACAAGCACATGACCCTCTTTGCCGGCTGGAACCCCCGGGAATATAGGGTGGTCTTTGATTTAAATGGAGGCGGAGGAGCTACACCCGGTAACATTAGCAACGCTTCCTTTGTCGATACCGTCAGCCTCCCCGGAGGCGGCGGCATTAGCCCCCCCGCGAGTCCCCCTGACCAGGTCTTCGATGGCTGGAGCAGTTCCATCAGCGGAGGGACCATTTTCCGGGATGGCCAGCACGCCGTAGAAGAACTCCTCTATGGCCTTATGGACGATCGGGAAGAGATCCGGCTCTATGCCCGGTGGCGGCACCAAAACCCCGATACGGTCATCCTTAGCTTTAACAGCCTGGGGGGAACCTTCGTAGAATCCGTAATAATGAAAAAGGGAGAAACCACCCCCAGCCCCGCCGTCCCCATCAGGCGGGGTTATACCTTCAACGGTTGGTTCCCCCAGAATGGCACTGCCCCAGGGGTGGACTGGGGGACACCATGGAGTTTCGGCGGCGATACCGTTGATGCAGACACCACCCTCTATGCCCGGTGGAACCCCATCAGCTATACGATCAACTTTAATGTGACCGGCAGCAGTGATTCCCCGCCGGGATCCCGGACCCGGCCCTTTAACGGCACCATAGAACTCCCCGATGGCAGCAGCTTTAGCCCTCCGGCCAACCAGGAGTTTGCTGGCTGGAGCTTCCAGCCCACCGGAGGCATCAGCTTCCGCCCAGGGGACCATGACATGGAAGTCCTCCTGGCGGGCCTCAACCTTACAGGAACCCCGACCCTGATCCTCTACGCCCAGTGGAGGCCCGTCGGGGGTGGGAGCGACCCGGTCTACTCGGTGAACTTTAATCTGAACGGCGGAACCATGCTGAGCCATCCCGCTCCGGTTCACAACCTGCCCCAGGGGGCCATTGTCCCCGATCCAGGGGACCCCACCATGGCGGGACATAGCTTTGCGGGCTGGTACACCGCTTTGACCGGCGGCTCTCTCTGGGTCTTTGGGACCGGCGGCACCCAGGTGAATGCCAACACTACCCTCTTTGCCCTCTGGGATCCGGTTAGCTATGCCATAGCTTATAACCGGAATGACCTGCACCCCGGGACTCTCCTGGCGGTGACGGGTACCCTGCCTGCTGACCTTTCCGGCCAGCCCTACGATAGCCTGATAGACCTCGGTGCCCAGGGGACCCTGGCCAAACCGGGCCACCTCTTTAGGGGCTGGAACACCGCCGCCGACGGGACAGGGCTTCCTTACCTGGCAAGCCAGGCGGTGCGAATTAGGGACGAGCTAGCCCTGGCCGCCCAGTCGGGGACCATCACCCTCTATGCCCAGTGGGAGGCACAATCCTACAGGGTCACCTTCAACAGCAACGGAGCCCAGACGAGCCCCTCCCCGGCCACCGCCGACAACAGCAACAATTGGGTAGTGGCTAATCCTGGGACCCCCACCCGCACAGGCTACGATTTTAGGTTCTGGGCGGATGGCAGTACCGAATGGGATTTTGATGACCCCCTATTTGAACCCACGACCTTGACCGCCCAATGGAGCCCCAGGCAGTACCGGGTGGTGTATAACTCCAACCACACGGGGACCAACGAAACCCATGAGCAACCGGCCACGGGCTACATCTCCTTTACAGAACCCCCGACTATCGTAGGGGGAAACCAATTTTCCCATCCCAACGGTGATACCTTCCTTAACTGGAACACCGCTCCTGGGACAAACACCCTGGCAACCAGGTACCACCCGGGCCAGAGCCTGGCCCTCCTGGATGATTGGGGGGAGCTCACCAACAACAGTACCATTAACCTTTACGCCCACTGGGAACCCCCTCCCTCGGGGCCGGATATCCGGTACTCGGTAACCTTTAACTTAAACGGCGGAATCATGGATGGGCTCCCGAGCCACCATAATCTGGAACCCACCGCCGACATTCCTAACCCCGGTAACCCCACCCGCACCGGACATACCTTCCTGGGCTGGTTCCCCGCCCTTTCTGGCGGTGAAGCCTGGGTCTTTCAAAACACCAGCGGCGAGACCCCCACTCCCGTAGGGACCAGCAACAGAACCCTCTACGCTCGCTGGCAGATGCAAACGTATACTATCACTTACCATGCCAACGCAGGATCTGAGACAGTCACTGTACCCGCAGACCAAAGCGCCTTATATTCCGACCCGCCAACTATAGGAGATGTGGCCCCCACTGCACGGCCCGGCTGGCACTTCCTTAACTGGAGCACCGTAAGCGGGACCGCCAATTTAGATGCCAACAAGGTCTTCCCCGGCCAAAGCGCCGCCATGCACAGCGGCTGGGGGGGCACCGAAACTGCCCTGAACCTCTACGCCCAGTGGGAACAGCTTAGCTATACGGTGAGCTTTAACTCCAATGGCGGCGACCCGGTCGCCAGTGAGACTGGTATCACCTATGGAACATCGTTTGGTTCATTGTTCACAAATGAAGAGCTGCCCATCGCTACCCTGACAGGGTATGATTTCATGGGCTGGTACACACAGGTGACTGGGGGAAGCCGTTGGCTCGCTGAGACCGAGGTTACCCAAAACATAACCCTCTTCGCCCGTTGGCAGGCTAAAAATTACATGGTTCAATATTTCTACACCGGAGGCAAGCTGCCCGATGGTGTGACCGAAGCGCCCACCAGCCTCCACACTTACAATGTGCCCAAGGAACTAACAAAAAATATCTTTATCCGGGACGGCCATACCTTCACCGGCTGGCTTTCTACAGACAACGTATTCTTTCATGATGAACAAACCGTCGTAAACCTAATGACCACCAACCAGGCCTTCCCCCTCTACGCCCAATGGGAGGAGCTCCGTCATACGGTGACCTTTAACTCCCTCTATAACATCGCCACATCTCCCCAACAAATTCTTGACGGCGAATTAGCCGAGGAACCCAGCCCCGATAACCTTACTCGGACGGGTTATGAGTTTATGGGCTGGTACGAAACCAACAGCACCGGCGGCACATGGGGCAGCCCCTTTGATTTTACTACCCCAATTAAAGCCAACCTTACCCTCTATGCCCGCTGGGATCCCATCGTATACACCGTCCGCCTCCACCCCAACGGAGCCTTAGACGGAGTGGTCTACGATGTCCTTGAACTCAGTGGAGCCCCCCTTACAGTACCAGCCGGCGAAGAACAACCGGCCCCCAGAGAAATTACCCTCCAATACGGCCAGGAGTACCTGCTTCCCTACATTAGCGATACCTTCACCCGGGAAGGTCACAATGCTACAGGCTGGAATACCCGGCCCAATGCCAGTTCTTCCACGGCCTATAGGCCCATAGCAGACGGCCAGATCCTGATCAACCTTGTAGACAGCCCGGGGGTCATAGACCTCTATATCCAATGGCAGGTAATTACCCACCTGGTCAGCTTTAACTTAAATGGAGCCACTGGAAATTTCCCACCCCAGTTTGTCCAGCACGGTAGTAACGCTTTTAGACCCCTGACGGACCCCACCCCCCCGACCCATCCGGTAGCTTCTACTAAATTTACCTTCGAGGGCTGGACCACCGATTACCTCCTCCCCGGTGAACTTCTCGACCCGGATATGCATTACAAGTTTGATTCCACCCCCGTGACAGAACCCATCATCCTCTATGCCATATTAGGGGAAGAACACCTTCCCTTAAATGTAAGCTTTTCCTGGAACTGGAGCGGGGCTCCCGGGGGCCCGCCGGATCAGAAAGTATTTAGGAACGGGATCCTGGATAACCCAAATAACCACCCAACCCGGCAAGACTTTGCCATCACCGGCTGGTACACCAGGGACGGCACCGAGGGTAACTGGGGTGATCTCTGGCACTTTACCTCCCCGGTGCAGACATCAATGCACCTCTATGCCCGCTGGGAAGGTGAGGAAGATATCCCCCCCCAATGGACCAGCACCCTGGCGGGAAGCAGTTCCGGGGATGCCCGGTTTAACGCCACGGCAGTACATCCCGCCACGGGGGATATTTATGCGGTGGGTTATATCACTGGTGCGGACTTCAATTTTGGAAAGGATCCGTCAGGCAATGATGTGAAAATCAGCGGCTCCGGTACCACCCCCAGCCCTGTTATTGTTAAGTATAACAGTGAGGGTGAAGTATTGTGGGCCAAGAGCACCTTTAGCGGCACCAATGCTGGGCGGTACTGGGACCTAGCCATCTCTATAGAAGGATCAAATACTTACATTTATGCCGTGGGGGAATTACAAAATAACACTACCGCCAGTAACTTTGATTTTGGAAACGGCCACACCGTCCGGGGACCAAGTAATTATTACAATCCGGTGGCAGTAAAATACCGGGACGACGGCACCACCATGTGGGCCAGAACCACCGAGACCCTCAGCGGCGATGGCTGGCAAATTGTCTACCGAGGTGTGGCAGTAAATTCCACGGGGGTCTATATAGCCGGGTACTTCGAACCCAGGGTTACTGCAACTTTTGGAAACAACGTAAGCATCAGCTCAACCGATTTAGACGAACAACCCATGATGGTTAAATACAATCATTCAGGCCTGGCCCAATGGGGTTATATCGTGGAATCCGGGGGCGGCAATGGAAACCAGGATTCCCGCTTTAATGCTATCACTGTGACCAATGTAACAGAGAATGGCACCGAAAAAACATATATTTACGCTGTGGGTTACCAACGAAGAAACGGCACATCTGCTTCCGCTATGGCCCAAAATAATTTTAACTATGGGAAAGATGCGGACGGTAATGATGTAAGAATTCTTCCCTTCTATTCGGGTACCACCATGGGTAATGTGGCGGGGCACAATGCGGTGATCGTCAAGTTTGAAGAAATAACTGGGGTAGCCAATACCCCCGCCCACCCCCATGGCACTTATGTAAGGGCCCTTTACGGGGAACATTTACATATAGATCTTGCCTCGGAGTTTAACACCGTCCTTGTTAGCGGTAATTATGTCTACGCCGGGGGTATGTTGGACCACCGGCCCGTAGTTAGCCGCTTTGACAGTCTGGACCTGAGAAACCGCACAAGCATCAGGGCCCAACAGGGCACTGCCAATCCCAACACCAATTTTGGGAACAATCTTACCACTAACAGAAACAACACATTCATAAATTATATCAACAGCCTGGCGGTAGATTCGGAAGGCCACATCTGGGCCGCCGGGTCCCTCCACGGCACCACCGCCTATGAATGGGATGCCGCGGGCGGGTACAGGATGTACCCAACCGGGGTCAGTGGTAACTCGGTGGTCTTAAAAATAAACAGTGACTTTACCCTCACCGGAACTTTTAGTGCCGACCAATATAACGCACCTGCCCCCATGCCATATTCTAAACTCATGCGGCGAACCCTATCATCCAGTGCAGCCAATCTCACAGCCAACGAAGCAAGCAACAATAGAGCAGTCCTTATGGGTATAGCTATACATATAGACGAATCGGGGAACAATATAGTCTACGCCGTAGGCTACCAGCGTTACCCCTTCCTCTACGACCACGGGAACAATAAACCCGCCGCCGCCGCCAACACCGGCAACCACGACAAACCGGTTATCTTGCGATATTAGGCTGCCCAGGGCAGCTTGAAATCCGCAGATAATATTACTATATTTTCCTAGAGGTACTATATGGGAACAGTATATGCAGATATCAAATTACAAAATGTAAAAGACATAGCATTAGCAGAAGAAGGTTATATTAAATCAGATGGGATAAGAGAAGTCACTGTCACTTCGGTTGTAGATACGGGGGCAGAGACCCTGTGTATTACCGAAGATATTTTCAAAAAGCTGGGCCTGGACATAGAAAGGCAAAAATCAGCCACAGTCGCAGACGGCAGGCAGACTGAATGTTCCGTCTCTACCCCGGTAAAGATCCTTTGGGAAGATCGTGATTCTGTAGTAAGGGCTCTGGTTATTCCGGGATCGGAGGAAATCCTACTGGGAGCCATTCCCCTTGAAGAAATGGATCTGATCGTAAACCCAAAAAACCTAAAACTCATAGGTGCCCATGGAGATAAGCCCCTCCTTAGGATTTAGGTGTATAAAATGATTAATACACGCCTAATTATGGTAGAGGGCCTGCCCACCACAGGCAAAACCACCAATTCAGATTTTCTTCGAATGCAGCTTGAACGAAACGGTAAAATCGTGGAATGGCTCCATGAAGACGCCCGCCCGCACCCCCTAATGGCCATGTCCCAAGCCTGTATGACCAATAGAGAGTATGAAGATCTGATAGAAAATAACCCTGAATTAATCTCCATGCTCAATTCTGCAGCCACATTCAGGAAAAGCACTGTCGGCATCGATTTATTCATGTTAGAGAAGAAAAATCGTGATAAAATTGAAGCACCCGTTTACGAAAAAATTCTTACCTTTGATTCCTTTCGTTTGACCCTCGATAATTATGAAAAACACATGATAGAAAAGTGGGAACTGTTTTCAGATAGAGCCAACAAGAATCAAGATACCATCTATATAATGGACAGTATCCTTTTACAGAACCAAATATGGATGTTCTTGTTGAACAACAAACCTTACGAGAAACTCGCCAAGTATGTTAATAAACTCTGTGATGCCGTGAAAGAATTGAATCCTGTAATTATCAATTTTTATCGTGCCAATGCCGAAAGTACCATCGATTTTATTGAACATAATCGTGGTATCCAGTGGCTGGAACACGTTGGTAAAAGAGATAAAACCAAACCCTATTATCAGGGCAAACAAGAAGGAGCAGAAAGCTTCAAGCAATTTTTAAGAGATTACGCTCATATGTCAATGACGTTGCTTCATAATATTGATTGCAATTCACTGCCCATTGAAATATCCAAAGGCAATTGGACTGAGTATGAAAATTCTATTTTACATTTTTTGAATATCGACAACATAGCGAGCCCTGTGTTTTTACCGCCCAGCGGCATTTTCTTTAATCAAGAATATGATTCCAAGTTCATTATTGATGGCTTAACAATCCAATACCCTGACGGCAGAAATCGAAAACTCACCCCAAAGACAGCACAAGACTTTTATGTCGAACGCTTGCCCATTATACTGCGTTTTGATAATCCTGAACATTTTACCATAACAGGTACCCAGATAAACGAACCTTGGGCCACCATTGGTACAATATATACGAAAACCACATAGCTATATCTACAGTATCTCACGGAGTTGATTATTTTTATCAAAAATAGGTAAAAATAACTTGACATAAGCCAAAAATATGTATAATTATATATATAAAACTATAATAATTCGGAGGGTATGTAAAATGATGGTGGAAACAAAACAGATGATACCAATCACTAAACTTCAAAAACAATTAACACAAACAGTCAGAAATTTGTCAGAATCTGGCGAGGCAGTTTATATCTTAAAAAATAACAACATGGAAGCAGTATTAGTTTCATACCAGGAATATGAACACCTAAAGGAGATAGAAGATATTTTTGAACATTCAGAAATAAAAAACATTGTTGATCTACGTACGAAAAAGTATGACCCCAAAAAAAATGTTTCTTGGGAAAAAATTAGGTAAAAAACAATGGAAATAGAATTTATTCAAGAAGCCTCATTTGAATATAAATCTCTTGATGGCAGGCTAAAAATATTGGCAGATAAAATAATGACAAAACTAAAGAAAAATCCTCTCCTTGGTGAGAAACTAGAAAAATAAGCATTCCTGTATGAATAAAGAAAAATAACTCCAAGAAATAAATGCATTAGGTGCTGTTTTTATTCGTCATGGCAAAAAACATTAAAAGAATGTCGGAGTAACAACATCATCCGAATGCTCTTTATCATTTTGAGCATAGCTTTGTAACTCATGCTCTCGGTCTCGTCCGTCAGGATGGCGGTTCTTCATAAAGGAAATACTTTTAAACCACAGTAGCTTTTCATTTGATCAAAATCTGAATCATTATGCAGCAAAAAAACATCCTCCAGTATTGCATAAGAGGCAATTAAACAATCATATGGTTTTCGTATTGTAATCCCTTTTTTTCTAAGTCCTCGATATAGATCAATAGCATAATTTACAATGGTCAAAATAGGAGTGTTTAACATTGTTAAATTATCTAAAATATTTTTTACTTCATTAAAAGTTGTATCATCTCTGATACCCTGTAAAATTTCTTGGTAAATAATAGGGCAAATACATACAGTATTTTCTTCTGTGATTATTTTGCCCAGAATATCACCATGTTTTGTAGTACTCTTTTCATTAAAAAAATCTATCCAAATCGTTGTATCTACCAGTATCTTCACCGGGGGGTTCTCATTTCTTCAATGTCGCCTTCCCAGATATTCTGCCCTCTATATTTTAATATATTTACCAAGCTTGTTGGGTTTTCATTTTTATTAGATATATCAGGAAAATTTACAATGACATCACATTCTTGCACAGGGGGTTTACTTTCCAAAATAACCGTTTCTCCATTATATCTTCCCTTAATAGCAAGCATTGCATTCCTCCTCTTATTATTATACCCTTTATATAGATTTTTTGGAACCCCTTTTTTTCCGAAGTGATTGTTTTAAGGTCCAGGATTTCGGTACGGTTAAGATTCAATGCTTCATCATCAGGGTCCAGCCATCATCCTAACACTCTTTATCGCATCAAGCATAGCTTTATAATTGGCGCTCCCGGTATCGTCCGTCAGGATGGTGGATATCAATAAATAGGTGCCTCCATAATTTGCATGGTAGGCGGTGACATAGTGGTAATCTTCCGGGCCCGGGGTGGTGCCCACCAGGGAGGCATCGGTGAGGGTAAAGTATCTCCCATATCCCCCTTGAACATTTACATCCATATAGATAACCCGGTCTTCCACAGCCTGGGGTAAAAGGTTATGGGCCTGCTGGGTAAGCATGGCTTCAAAACTTTCCCTCGAAATGGGGTCCCCGGTTTGGTTCTGTATAATGGTCACGAGCATCACCAGTTTTTCATCAGCCACGGGGTTAAGTTGAAGGAAATAGGCCCCCGGAACGAGGGTCATGGATTCCATGATTCGAATTGAATCGGGTAAATCTATGGTGATACTAAAGAGGGCCCCATTGCCAAAATATACCGTTTCTGTCTTAAGGGTTTCATCAGAAAAGGTATAGGCCGGCAGAAAGCACAGACAAGCCAGCAGGGCGGATATACGAAAGATTCTTTTAATTTGAAGCATTAGAAAGTTCCTTATGCACCAGTTCGTCAATAATTTGGACTGGGCTTTTATTAACAGCCTTCGCTTTTACGAGCAAGTATTGAATGGTAACATTAGATAGTCCCGATATTCGCAATTCCCGTTGAGAAAGCCAACCACTACCGTTGGGGCCTAATGTGATTTCATTGTTGGCCATATGCTCGCTAAGTTTCAATGCTTCATCATCAGTCATTCTTGCCATATCTTATCCATTAAATAAATATATACTAGAATGAGACCAAAGTAAAGGTAAAAATACCCCAGTTAATGGCATATTAATAAATAGTTCATTTTATGCTATATCTACTATGTTCATTGATAGCAATTTTTACAAGGAGACCCCTGGGTGGAAGCACAGTACCCTACGATTCCGGCCAAGCACATCGTATTTAAGACGAAATCTCCGGACCAGTGGTTTGGCATTGATTACAACATGAACATATACCGGGGTTGTTCCCATGGCTGCATCTACTGTGATAGCCGAAGTGATTGTTTTAAGGTCCAGGATTTCGGTACGGTGAAGGTTAAAGAAGAGGCCCTGAGGATCATCCGGGATGATTTAAAGCGAAGGGTGGTCACCGGGGTGGTAGGGACCGGCGCCATGAGCGACCCCTATAACCCCCTGGAAAGGGAGCTAAACATTACCCGCCATTCCCTGGAGCTGATAAACGCCTACCGCTTTGGGGTTTCCCTCTGCACCAAGTCTGATCTGGCGGCCCGGGACGCTGACATCCTATCTGACATAAAGGCCCATTCGCCGGTGATTGTAAAGTTTTCGATTTCTACCGCAGATGATGATCTCTGCAGGCAGCTGGAGCCCCAGGTAGCGCCCACTTCCCAGAGGTTTAAGGCCCTGGAGCAGCTGGCCAGGCAGGGGATCTTCTGCGGGGTATTGATGGTCCCCCTCCTTCCCTATGTAAATGACACGGAAGAAAACGTCAGAGCAATTGTGCGGATGGCCAAGGATGCGGGGGCCAAGTTTATCTATACCTATATGGGTATGACCCTGAGGGCCGGCAGCCGGGAATATTATTACGATCACCTGGATACTATTCTTCCGGGGGTCAAGGAAAAATACATGAAACGCTTTGGCACCCGCTACAACTGTACGTCCCCCCGATCCAAGAAACTCTGGGATGTCTTTACCCAGGAATGTGTGGAGCAGGATATGTTGTTTGATATGAGGAATATTATACGTCATTATAAGCATGGATATGAGAAGCAGATGATGTTTAGGTTTAATATTTAAACACGATTAAATATGACATCATGATCTAAGACCTAACCAGTCCATACAGCCCTCGCTGGTCAGCAAACAATCCCTGTCGGCTCCAGCTGCAGCGAACTCCTTCATCTATACTACAAATTTATAGCATATTTGTGCTGCAGAAATCGCCGCCAGGAATTTTTGCAGCACCAGCGTTGAAAGATACGGGTGGTTCGATAGAAGATGATCATCGAGAACCACCTGTACGGAACTGTCTACCTAATATCATAATCAATCATACACATGAGGGCGGGGGGAAGAGTGATGGAATCTGTAGACAAGGGTGAAAGATTTCCGTGGCTGGGTCCTAGGGGTTTGGTTTGATCTCGCCACATGAAGGGATCAACACTGGGAGGGGTGGGGGTCGCTTGGGGCTAGGTAATATCGGCGCATACATGCGCAGAATTCTCCGCTGGAGGAGACCACGAGTAAAGCAGAATAGGATAATGAGGTGATCTCCGGCATCCAGTATGTGCGAGAGAAGCTGAACGCAATGATAGAATACAAGAAACTGGGTGCCGGGGGCTCCGTAAGCGGGTTCATCTCAATTCCTAGACCTGAGGGGCACCCACCCCTATCGGCGGTGTGATTTTTTGGTGGCGAAATCAAACCTGGGTTTAATATATACGATTTATTTCTCCTCCTATGATATTATTCTCCTATGGATTCAATAATTTTGGCTTCCTCTTCCCCTCGAAGGGAGGAATACTTGAAGCTTTTGGGGCTGCCTGTGCAGGTTCTGGACCCGGACATTGATGAGTCCTTTGACCCTGCCCTGCCCCCCCAGGAGGTGGTCCGGGATCTGGCCTGCCGGAAGGTGGAAAAGGCTCTTTTTCTCTTGAAAGAGCAGGGAATCGAAGCCCCCTGGATCCTTGGGGGGGACACCTTGATTTATCACGAAGGCAGCTATTATGGCAAAGCGGCGGACCGGCAGGAGGCCCGGGCCATGTTGGAGGCCTTGAGCGGCGGCACCCATGAGGTGCATAGCGGTTTGGCCCTCCATGGGGGCGGGGTCCTGGACCATTGCTCGGTAAGGAGCCGGGTTAGCTTTGCCCCCATGGGGAGCAGCGAGCTGGACTGGTACCTGGATTCGGGGGAATGGGAGGGGGCGGCGGGGGCCTACAAGATCCAGGGCCTCATTTCATGCTTTATTGAGTCCATCGAGGGCTCCTATTCTTCTATAGTAGGCTTGCCACTGAGGGAGTTTTATGTCATGCTCAAGAGGAATGGCTACCCTTACGGGGCCTGGAGCTCCCTTTAGGGGGCACATAATTTTCCGGACGTTCAGGGAAAACCTTCGGTTTTACCTGAACGTACGAGATACAGGGACGGAGCTGATGGGGCAATAAGGTCCATCGGCATACATGGAGGAACACTTGGCTGTTGTTACGATGAAGAGCCTCCTCGAATCGGGGGTTCACTTTGGTCACCAGGTAAAACGCTGGGACCCGCGGATGAAACGGTTCATCTTCGCGGAACGGAATGGGATTCACATTATTGATCTGCAAAAAACCATCCAGGCGATTAAAGACGCCTACGATGCGGTCCGCAAGGTAACCTCGTCGGGCAAGTCGGTCCTTTTCGTGGGGACCAAGAAACAGGCCCAGCAGGCGGTTCAAAAAGAAGCAGAGCGCTGCGGGATGTACTACATCAATAACCGCTGGCTCGGCGGCATGCTCACCAACTTTGTTACCATAAAGAAATCCCTCCTCCGGTTAAAAAAGCTGGAAAAAATGGAAGTGGACGGGACCTTTGAAAACCTCACCAAAAAAGAAATTGCCCAGCTGGCCAAGGAGCGGACGAAGCTCACCAAAAACCTGGGGGGCATAAAAGAGATGAAGGACCTTCCGGGGATCCTCTTCATCATAGATACCCGGATGGAAGGCATTGCGGTGGCCGAAGCCCAGCGGATGGGGATTCCCATCGTGGCGGTGGTGGACACCAATTGCAACCCCGACGGCATCGATTACCCCATCCCGGGGAACGACGATGCCATCCGGGCCATCACCCTCTTTACCCAGATCATCGCCAATGCGGTGGTGGATGCGGATAACGAGGTGGGCCTGCGGATCATCGAGAGCCTCGATAACGAAGATGAGATAGAAGAGGTCCTCACCGATGCCTCGGTCAAAGAAGAGGACGAAGAGATCGACATCGAAAGCTACGCCGAGCGGACCCTGACGGTCCGGGAAGAACCGGAGCCCGAGGAAGAAGAAGAGGATCTGCGAACCGGCATCGAAGCTGCGTACGAGGACGAATAATTTCGAGAAGACTAAGGAGTTAGGTATATGGCAACTGTGAGTGCAGGGGACGTTAAGGCCCTGCGAGAAAAAACCGGAGCCCCCATGATGGAGTGCAAGAACGCTCTGGACGAATGCGGCGGGGACTTCGATAAGGCAGAGAAGCTCTTAAAAGAGAAGGGCCTGGCGGCGGTGGAAAAACGAACCGGCCGGGCCACCAACGAAGGGAAGATCACCATCAAGACAGAGGAGGGGGGCATGAAAGCCGCCCTGGTAGAACTGGTCTCGGAGACCGACTTTGTGGCTCGGAACCCCGAGTTCATCGCCCTGGGGGTCTCCCTGGCAGAGCGGGTCCTCGAAAAAAACTATACCGAAGCCAACGATGAACTTAACGCCATGGTGACCGAGCTGGCCTCGAAGATCCGGGAGAACATGGTCCTTAAGCGGGTCAAGGTTGTCACCGCAAATCCGGGGGAATACATCAGCAGCTATATCCACGGGGATGGGGCCATAGGGGTGGTGATCCTGCTCCGGTCCGACAAGGCCGATGCCTTCGAAAACGAAGAGCTCCGGGCCTTTGCCTTTTCCCTGGCCCTCCATGTGGCGGCCTTTAACCCCCTGTCCCTGGACTCCAGCAAGGTCGACCCGGCCTGGCTCAAAGAGCAGGAGGGCATTTTTGCCGCCCAGATGGAACAGGACCCGGAGATGCAGAGCAAACCCGAAAAGGTCCGGGAAAATATTCTCAAGGGTAAGGTGAGCAAATTCCTTAAGGACATTTGCTTCATGGACCAGCCCTATGTAAAGGACGAAAAGATGACCGTCGCCCAGGCTCTGAGCGGGGCTTCCAAAACCTTTGGCAGTACCTTGAGCATCGCCGACTATGTCTATCTAAGGGTAGGAGAATGAGCGAGACCATTTCACAGGCAGAGGAACGGATGAAAAAATCCCTGGCCAGCCTTAAGGAGGGTTTCGCCTCTTTAAGGAGCGGCCGGGCCTCCCCTGCCCTCTTCGACAAGATCCGGGTGGATGCCTACGGGGAAAAGTCCCCCATCAACCAGGTGGCCAACATCTCGGTCCCCGAGGCCCGGCTAATCGTAATCCAGCCCTGGGACAAGGCCCTGATCGCCGAGATCGAAAAGGCCATCCGGACCTCCGACCTTTCCCTGAACCCCTCCAACGACGGCAAGGTGATCCGCATCTCTATTCCGCCCCTGACCGGGGACCGGCGAAAGGAACTGGTCAAGACCGCCAAGAACAGTGCGGAACAGAGCCGGGTAGCGGTGCGGAACATAAGACGGGACGGCAACGAGGAACTCAAAAAATTGCTTAAAGACAGCCAGATCTCCGAAGACGATGAAAGCAAATCTGCCGATGAACTCCAGAAACTGACCGACTCCTATATAGGAAAGATCAATCAGGTTCTGGAGGAGAAAGAAAAGGAGATCATGGAAGTTTGAGTGCCCAGGCCCCCCCGGCGGACCTAAAACATATAGGAATTATCATGGACGGGAACGGCCGGTGGGCCCAAAGCCGGGGGAAGAATCGCTCCGAGGGGCACCTGGAGGGCCTGCAAACCGCCCAGAACATCGTCAAGGCCGCCAGCGACCGGGGACTCTCCTACCTTACCCTCTACACCTTCTCTACCGAAAACTGGACCCGGACCGTCGAAGAGGTGGGCTTTTTAATGGGCCTTATCCGGGACTACCTAAAAAAGGAATTGAGCTTTTGCCTGGAGAACCGCATCAAGGTCCGCCATGCGGGGGACCCCAGAGGCCTCCCGGCGGATATCATGGCAGAGATTAACGAAACCTGCGAGGCCACCAAGGATTTCACGGGGCTCCAGGTTATCCTGGCCCTTAACTACGGGGGCCGGGACGAAATAGTCCGGGCCATAAGGCGGCTTACAGAAAAGGGCCTGGAAGCGAGCGAAGAGGCAATCGCCGCACACCTGGATAACCCGGACATCCCGGACCCGGACTTGATCATACGCAGCGCCGGGGAATACCGGATGAGTAACTTCCTCCTTTGGGAAAGTGCCTATGCGGAGTTTTATACCTCCCCCAAGTACTGGCCCGACTGGACCGGTGAAGACCTGGACGAGGCCATCGAAGCTTACGCCGGGCGGCAGCGTAAGTTTGGGGGAGTTAAGGGGAAGGCGGGCCAGGGATGAAAAAAATAATCCAGCGTTTAATCACCTTCCTCGTCGGGGTGCCCCTGGTGGTGGGGGTCATCTTCTTTTTGCCCCAGAAGAACCACCTGGTCTTTAATATTGCGGTCCTGGTCTTCTGCCTCCTGGCGGCGGTGGAATTTAGAAACATCCTGGCCCAGAAGAACCTGGAGCTGCGGCTCTGCGAGGCCCTCTTTCTGGGGGGGGCCGGACCCCTGGCCTGGACCCTGGCGGTGAGCTTTGGCCTGAGCCCCATGGTGATCCCCGGGGCCATTACCCTGGGGGCCCTGTGGATCCTCATTTCCCATGCCCTGGGGGGCCCGGACAAACTGGAAAAATACCTGCACCGCTGTACCGCCGGTTTTGCGGTCCTTATCTATCCGGGCCTCTTTATGGGCTGGATCATCCAGATGATGAAGCTCCCCCAGGGGGGGATGGTGGTCATCTTCTACCTCCTGACGGTCTTCTTAAACGATTCCAATGCCTGGCTTTCGGGGATCCTCTTTGGAAAAAACAGCCGGGGCCGGGTGGCCGCCAGCCCGGTCAAAAGTCTGGCGGGCTTTATCGGGGGGATCTTCGCCTCGGTGGTGGTGGCCTTTGGGGGGATCTATATCTTTCCCGAGATTTTCACTTCCTCCTTCCTGCCCGCCCCCCTAAGCGCCCTCATCCTGGGCCTGGCAAGCGGGGCGGCGGTGATATTGGGGGACCTAAGCGAATCGGCCCTTAAACGCAGTGCCGGGGTAAAGGATTCGGGGACCCTGGTCATGGGCCGGGGGGGAGCCCTGGATTCCATAGATTCGGCGGCCCTCTGCGCCCCGGTCTACTATTTTCTCTATCTCCTTCTTTTTTAAGAGCCAGAAACTAAGCGGAGCAGCGGATGTTGATTATTTCGAGAATTTTACTGGGACTCCTGGGGCTGGGAATAGTGGTCTTTGTCCACGAGCTGGGGCACTTTATCGGGGCCCGGCTTATGGGGATAGGGGTCGAAGCTTTTTCCATAGGCTGGGGCATGCCCATTTTTAAGAAAAAAATCCGGGGGGTTGAATACCGGCTGGGTCTCTTTCCCCTGGGGGGCTATTGCAAAATGAAGGGGGACAACGACTACGAAGGGGTCTACAACAGGAGCCTCGAGGGGAAAGACGCGGACCAGGAATCCTTTCTGGGAGTCAGCCCCTTTAAGCGCATCGTGGCCTGCCTGGGGGGTCCCCTCTTTAACCTGGTCTTTGCGGTCCTGGTCCTGACGGTCATCTGGGGCCTGGGCTTTGAGGTCAACACCCTCAGCAACCGCATCGTCCTGGTCTCGGAAATTAACCCCGAGGCCCTGCACCCGGCGGACGAGGCGGGGCTCCAGACCGGGGACCGGATCATTTCGATCATGGGCCGCCAGACCGAAACCTTTCATGACATCCAGGAGATCATCGCCGTCAATGCGGACCGGGAAATGCCGGTCATGATAGAACGGGAAGGCCAGGTTCAGGAAAAAACCGTGCGGCCCCTGATGGATCGCAGCACCGGGGCGGGGCGGATAGGCATCTACTTTTGGACTGACCCCTACATAGAGCGGGTGGTCCACGGGAGCCCCGCGGACCTGGCGGGCCTCCAGGGGGGGGATCTCATCCTGAGCATCAACGGTACCGAACTCCCCCACACCATGGCCCTGATGCAGATCCTTCAGGAAGAGCCGGCCCGGCTCGATCTGGAAATTAATCGAGGGGGCCAGCTAACCGAGGCCCAGCTTATTCCGGTCTATATAGACGGGGCGGTGGAGCTGGGGATCCACTGGCAGGCGGTTCGCTACCAGAACCCCCGGCTGGCCCTGCCGGCGGCGATCCAGAAGGGGGCCGAAGAAACCTGGAAGACCTTCATCGTATCGGTCCGGAGCCTGGGCCTCCTCTTTAAGGGCATAGACCTTACCCAGGCCGTATCGGGGCCGGTGCGGATCACCTACATGGTGGGGGATGTGGCCACCGCGGGCTTTATGGCCGGGGGCTTCTTTGAGGGCCTCAGTACCATGGCCAACTTCCTCTCCCTAATTTCCATAGCCCTCTGTATAATGAACCTCTTACCCCTGCCAGTCCTGGACGGGGGGATGATCCTGATGTTTCTGGTAGAAGGGATACGCCGCAGGCCCCTTCATCCGCGGCTGGTTAGCGCCTTCCAGACCCTGGGGGTAGTATTAATAATTGGACTTATGCTCTTCGCCATCTTTGGGGATATCCTCTTTCTGGCGCGGAGATAGGGGGTGGGGATGAAACGAAAAATACCGTGCTTTTGCGATAATGTCTTCGAAGAGGAGATCCCCGAAGAGATAGACCTGGACAAGGATCCGGGCTACCTGGAAGAGATCCTCCTGGGCAGTTTTTTTAGCTTCACCTGCCCCAGCTGTCAGAAGCTCCATAAGCCTGAGTTTCCCCTCATCCTTTTATGGCCCTCGAAAAAACTGCGGCTGGAGATACTCCCCGAACTGGATCGGGGGGAATTTTACCGCCGGAAAAAACCCCCCAGCTTTTCGGACAAGCTTGTTCTAGAGACCATTATAGGGTACCCCGAAATGGCCGACCGCCTGGCGGTGATCCAGGATGGCTACGAGCCTGCGGCGGTGGAGGCCATAAAGTATTTCCTTCACCTCAAGGCGGAGGAACAGTACCCCGATGAGGAGCTGGATATCTGGTACAGCCCCAAGGAAGACCTGGGGGCCCCCAGGAGCCATGAGACCCTGGAGTTTCATATCCACGGCATCCGGGACAACGAGGTGGCGGTGATGAAGGTGCCCATGGCCCTCTATACCAAGACCCTGGATGATTACAAAAAAAGCCCCAAGGGTGAACTCTTTAGTGCCTTAAGGTCCTCGAGCTACCTCTCGGTAAAAAACACCATGAGGGCAGGAGCCTAAAATGAGGAGGGGCCCCAGGTTCCTCTGGGTTCTGCTTCTTCTGTTCATACAGTTTTATAGCTACGCTGAAGCTCCGGGCCCCCACCGGGGGGCCATACACAGCCTATTAAGTATAGACCAGGGCCTCCTTATCAGTGCCGGCGAAGACGGCTTTATCAATATGTGGAACCAGAGCCAGGCCCTGGAGAGGTTTCAGCTGAGCCCCTGGGCCCTTCATTCCATGGGCCTTAGGCCCGGGCGGACCCAGATTGCGGTGATCGAATCCATGGGGATAGGACGAAGCCGGGTCTCAGCCTGGGACTACCAGAGCAAAGAACGAATTTTCCAGACCGAGTTTTTGGACCAGATCACCTACCTTAACTACTCCGCCGGGGGTTCCTATATCATCCTCTCGGGGAACGGCCTGGGGGGCACCCAGACCTTTATCATCCACGCCGACACAGGGGCCCTTCTAAGCAGCCTGGATCTAAGCAGCCTTAGCTTGGCCATCACCGGCCGGACCGAAAGGGTCATGGTCGCCTACCAGACCTCGGGGCTCCTCTCCTACTGGGATCTATCGACGGGGATGGAAGTTGAACGGGTTCAGGTTCCGGCCCGCCTGGAGAGCCCTGTCCTCTTTGGCAATAACCGCTTTCTTGGGGGCTTCGATTCCCGGGGGCTCCTGATCCTCGACGCCGTAACGGGCCAGGAGCTGGGGCGCCTGGAGGCCATTCCCAGGGGGATCCTCTTGAGCCCAGGGGAGGAACTCTACTGCCTCGAACTGGGGGCCGCGGGCGCCATCCTTCACCGGCTGGAGCTAAGCCCCCCCCGGCCCTTACGGATCATAGAGAGCCGGCCCCTCCCGGACCTGGGGGATCTGCAGAAGATCGCCGGTGCCGAGGGGAGCTTTTACCTGGCCAATACCCGGGGGGAGATCTACTACCTATCGGATGAAACTGAGGAGCCGGCCCGCCTTTGGCACTCGGAGCCCCGGATCTTGAGGGAGGCCCTTCCCTCTTCCTGGGCCATAGGGATCCTGACCCAGGAGGGCCTCTGGGGCCATATCCCCCTGGATTACCGGGAACTCATGAACGGCGATGTCCTCCTCCTGGAAAGCGCCCTTTCCTATACCCATGGGGCCGCCGATACGGAGATCTGGGATGAGCCGGCCTTTCTGGCCTGGCAGGGGGGGGGCATACAAAGAGCCGGGCCCCTGATCATCCGGCCCGGGGGGCTCCTTCCCCTGGGGGGCCTTTCCCTCCGGTACTCCTATCTGACCGGGGATCTCTGGGCCGGCCGGGCCCTGGTCCTGGACAGCTTTGGCCTCCTCTCGATCCTGGACAGCCAGAGCGGGGCCCTCCTTTTTAACTATACTTCCAGCTCCGCCATGGATGCCCTCTTTATCGATGAAGACACGGTCCTCTTGGGCCGGAATGCCGCCGGCGGGCAGAGCCCCTTTTTAAGCGTCAATGTCTTAACCGGAGAAACGGTCTCCCTTTTTCTGGATGCCCTTCTGGGCCATAGGGTCTACAGGGGCCCCGGGGGGACCATCTACGGGGGGCTTATCACCCAGGGGGAACAGGGCTTTAGCAGTGCCATCTATAGCCTAAACTTAAGGGACCCCTCCCTGTCGGAGATCCTGGTCTACTACCGGGGGGAGGACACCGACTATGCCCTGGCCGAGTCGGGGGGCAACCTGGCCACCAATTTGGGGGATCATAGGGTGGGGGTCTATCTTCCCCTCCGGGGGGCCGGAAGGGATCCGGCCTTCTTTCTTCAGAGGACCGAGGGGCTCCCCTATAAAATAAGTAACGGGCAGGATCGATGGTTCATCCTTTTGGACAGGGAGGGGATTATTTCCTGGCATGACAGCTCTACCGGGGAGCTTTTGGCGGTGTTTCGGCTCTACGAAGATTACTGGACCCTGGAGAGAAGGGGCCTCTACCCCGGCCTCAAAGGGCCCCTCAGGGCCCCCTCCTAATTATTCCTCTGAACCTTCCTCTTCCTCTTGCACGTCGTGGCTGGGGTTTTTCCTGACCCGCTCTATGGCGTTATAGACCGCATCCCGGACCGTGGAGGCATAGGATTCCTGATCCATGGCCGTCGAGGCATAGAGGGTGCCCAAGAGGGAGACCCGGTAGATGGGCCGCACGGTGTTCAGGGCCATGGCGGCCATATCGAGGACGCAGTCATTGCAGACACAGAGGGGTTCCTGGTAAATCTCGAGCTGGCGGCCCAGTTCGTTAATGATGAGCTTCTCCGCTTCGTTTATAAGAAGTTCAAAGTCGTATTGATCTAAAAAGGCCATAATTCCTCCTTGGGGAAGGTTTACTCTCTTATCTTTACTATACACGAAAACGGGGGATTCGCAAGGCGAAAGCCCCTAGGCCGTTCCGGTATAGGGGGAAAATTTGGTTAAGTGCCGGGTAAAGGTTAAATCGATGGTTCCCACCTGGCCGTTCCGGTTCTTGGCCACCATGAGTTTTACCTTCTGTTCCAGCTCCCGGGCCTGCTCGTTGGGGTCCTTGTCCAGATCCCGGTCCCGGTTAAGAAAGAGAACCATGTCCGCATCCTGCTCTATGGAGCCCGACTCCCGGATATCCGCCAGATTGGGGGTATTACCCTCGGCCTCCCGGCGAAGCTGGGACAGGGCCACCACGGGGATATGAAGCTCCCGGGCCAGGTTTTTAAGGGACCGGGAGACCTCGGAAATATGCTCCCACCGCTGTCTATGGGTGCTTTCGGTCCCAATAAGGCCTATGTAGTCGATAAAGAGGATCTCAATTTTTTCCTGGACCTTCAGCATCCGGGCCATGGCCTGGATATTAAGCATGGTCATGTGGGGCAGGTCGACGATAAAGAGGGGAGCATCGTGGAGCAGCTCGGCGGCCGCAAAGATCCGGTCAAAGTCGGAGTGGGCAAAAAACCCGGTCCTGAGCCTATGGGAATCGATTTCGGCCTCCGAGGAAAGAAGCCGGAGCATGAGGGCCTGGTCGGACATTTCCAGGGAAAAAAAGGCCGCCGGCCGGTTCTGCCTGATGCTGATGTTGGCGGCCATGTTTAAGCCTATGGCGGTCTTTCCCATCCCCGGCCGGGCCCCTATGATGATGAGCTCCGCCGGCTGGAAGCCCGCGGTAAGCCGGTCCAGGGCATGGAAGCCCGTGGGAATCCCCGTAAACTCATCAGGGCTCTTGTAGACCTGGTCCAGGTAGCTCACCACATCCTTAACCACCGTCTGGACCTTCTTGTACTGGAAGACCCGGCGGGGGTCGGAGATGTAAAAGAGGTTCTGCTGGGCCTCTTCCAGGATGTAGCGGGGTTCTATGGTTTCGTCATAGGCCTTGGCCGCCGATTCCCCGGAGATCTGGATCAGAGAGCGCCTCATGGCCTGGTTATGGACGATCCGGGCATAGTACTCGGCGTTGGCGCTGGAGGGGACCGAATGGGTCAGGGCGGCGATGTAATCATTGCCCCCCGCCTCATCGAGCCGGCCGGCCTTTGATAGCTCCCCGTTAAGGGTTAAGAGGTCGGGCCGGGTGCCCTTGTCGCTGAGGCTTAAAATGGCCTCGAATATTTTCCGGTGCCGGGGGGAGTAAAAATCTTCGGGCCGTAGGTACTGCTGGGTTAGGCCTATGGCCTTGTCGTCTATTAGCATGGCCCCCAGGACGGCCCTCTCGGCATCATCGTTATGGGGGGGGATCCTGTCCTTGGGTAAAAGGGCCATCTCTTATAGTTCTTCCCCCTGTTCCGGGGGGCTTTCTGATTCGGGGGCCTCGGGAGGGGTTTCGTCCAGGGTGATCGACGAGGCCACCACATTGGCCGCTATCTCCTGAGCGCTTTCCTGGGCGCTCTCGGGATCGGCGCTGCCTTCTTCGTCCCGTCGGCGTCTGGGGGGCCGGGCGGGAGCGCTGGCCCTCGATTCGGTCCTGAGTTCCTGTCCCAGAACGCTGATGCTGATCTCGGCCGAGGCATTCTCGTAGAGTTTGATCAACACCCTATACTTGCCCACGTTCTTTATGGTGGCCCCGGGCAGTTCGATCCGCTTCCGTTCTATCTGGTAGCCCTGCTTGGACAGCTCGTCCACCACGGTCTGGCTGCTCACCGCCCCGTAGAGTTTGCCGTTGGGGCCCGCGGGCATGGTCACTTCCAGGCTGAGGCTTTCGAGCTTTTCTTTAAGCCCCGCCGCATCCTGGCGCTTGTCGGCCTTGCGTTTTTCGATTTCTTCTCGGCGGCTTTCAAAAAGCTTGATGGTCCTTTCGTTGTAGGGAAAGGCAATCTGGCGGGGAAAGAGGTAGTTCCGGGCATAACCCCGGGCCACATCTTTTACATCCCCCTCTTCGCCCAGGGGGGAAAGATCCTTGTTTAAAATAACCTTCATATCACAAGCTCCTATAAAAAAATTTTGAGGACAGGGGCCAAGCCCCCGGGACTAATCCCCCCCCTCAGGAGTTGAAGGGGGTCCCTGTTCTTTGGGCACCCGAAAGGGCACCCAATGCTCGACCGCTCCCAGGAGGACCAGGCCCCCCAGAAACAGGCCGTTAATAACCGGACTAAGCAGGACAAGAACGATGATCACCGAGGTGAAAAATTTCATCCCCGGCCGCACCGAGGGCCGGGCCAGAAAAAACTGGAGGATCCCTATGCCCTGGGCAAGGTACAGGATAGTACATAACACTAAAATGTTCCATAGGACTATCTCGAGGAAGCTGATACCCAGGGACCGGGTGAGGACCACAAAAAGGAGGCTGAGGGAGAAAGCCCAGATGAGCTGGGGCCGCACCCGGAAGCTGATAAAGACCGGGTCGGTCCTTTCCCGCTGGACCACCTTGGAAAGGACATAGCCCCCCTGGCGGCCCAGGGCCAGGATGATGACACTGGTGATGATGGCCCCTCCCCGCAGAAGGATGGACCGGACTGACTCTATCACCGCCTCTATGGTGAGGAGCTCGAAGAGGGGCCCTCCGCCGGAGAGGGATTCTATAATAAAGCCCAGCTGCTCCTGGAAGCCCGGACTATCCAGGGACCGCAAAAAGATTCCCAGAAAGAGGAGGCCCCCCAAGACAGAGCCGACCATGAAGCGGAGGGCCAGGGAGTCCCCCAGGGGAAGAAGGGGAGGCGGGGCGCAGATCCAGCAGAAGATAAAGGCCATGCCCCCAAAGTAGAGGAGATCCCAGAGGGCATCGCCGGGGGGGATGCCCAGGAGGGCCGCCAGACCCAGGCTGATTACCAGGTTCCCCAGGGCGGCCATTATGTAGGCGGTCCAGCAGCATTGCATGCCCCAGCGGTAGGCCAGAAAGCCCAGGGGGATAAGAAAGAGAAAGACGAGAAGGCCGCTTCTGAGAAAGAAGATGCACACAGCCGCCCCTATGAGGGCCCGGAATAGATCTCTTCTATCTTGCATGGAGGATCAATACTGAAAAAGAAAAACTAGTCGGCCACAAAGGGCAAGAGGACGATGATCCTGGCCCGTTTAATCGCCAGGGCCAGGGCCCGCTGATGCTTGGCACAGGTGCCGGTGATGCGCCGGGGAAGGATCTTCCCCCTTTCGGTGATAAAGCGGCGCAGGGTGTCGGCGTCCTTGTAATCTATTTTTAGCTTTTGCACACAGAATTTGCATACCTTCTTTTTAAAGAATACCTTTCCCTTGCCGCCCCGGCGGTCGTCCCCGTCCCGGCCGTCCATGTGGGGATCCATGCCCCGGTCGGAGCGGTCCCCCCGGTCGCTGCGCTCGCTTCTAAAGGGGGGGCGTTCAGTTACTTCAGTTGTTACTCGTTCATCGGACATATGTACCTCTGTAATGATTAAAATGGAATGTCATCGGAAAAACTATCATCCTCGTCGGGGGCCTCATTGCGGCTGCCGGACCCGCCCTGGTTGTTGGCATAGGATGATCCGGAAGACCCGCCCCCCTGGGATGCCCCGCCGGGGCCTCCCCCCAGGAGCATGATATTGCTGGCGACGATTTCTATCCTGGAGCGGTTCTGGCCATCCTGCTGCCAGCGGTCCTGCCTCAGTTCCCCCTCGACCCCTACGGTCTTGCCCTTGGTAAGGTATTGATTGAGGGATTCGGCCGTCCGGCCCCAGACTGTGATATCGAAAAAGTTGGCCTCGTCGACCCATTGGTCGCCGTCCTTGCGGCGGCGGTTTACGGCGATGGCGAATTTGCTTATCGCCTGGCCGGAGGTGATATACTTTAGCTCCGCATCCCGGGTGAGTCTTCCCACCAGGACCACACGGTTTATATCTGCCATGCCTATCCCTCTATGTTGACGAAAAGATACTTAAGAAGATTTTGATTGAGCTTAAAGGCTCGGTCCATGATGGTAATCTTCGCAGGATCTGCTTTGATGGTAAATAAGACATATTTACCGCGCCTTCTTTTTTTTACTTCGTAGGCCAGATCCCGGTCGCCAATTTCGTCGGTCTTGTCGATCTCCACTCCATTGTTGCCCAGGTCGGTGAGCAGGCGCTCCCTTCCAGCTTGGTGCTGGTCTTCTTCCAGGGGGAAGATGACCATCAGTTCGTACTGTCGCATAGGTCCTCCTTACGGACTTTGATTCGGTCCGCCCGGGGGGCGGACAAAGAGGTTAGGCCATTGTAGCGAAAAAAAAGGGAATTATTCAAGGGGTAAAAAGGCCCTTGTGGAAAGGAAAAAAACCGCTAATATATATACCATGAGCAAGCAGATCAATATCGAAGACAGCATCTTTATCCTCATGATGAGGATCCGGGTGATCCGCGATACCATAACCCTGGATGCCGAGGCGGAGCTTTTCCTCCCCAAAATCCTGGATGACATAGAATTTATTGACCAGACCTCCCGTATCCTTTTGGATCAACTATCAGAGGGGGACCAGGGGGGGAAGGATCTGCTCTTCGAACACCTGGGAGAGATGGAATGGCAGTACTCCCAGACCCTGTCGGTCCTCATGAGCAAGGGGGGTAGTTTAAGCATCAGGGATATTCCCACGATAAAAGAAAAACTCCAGGTCTTTCAGCAGAGCTGCCTGGAAAGGCAGCGGCGCATAGAGTCCATTAGCCCCCAAAAGGGAGACCCCCAGAGCAGTCCGGTAGTTAGCTCCAACGAGCTGAATGAGCTTTTAAAGGTCCTTTAAGAAAAAACCCATGAGGATAACCGGCGGTACCCTGGGGGGACTGCGAATTAAGGTCCCCAGGGGCGAGATACGCCCCGCCATGGATAGGATGAGGGAATCGGTCTTTGGAATCCTGGGGGATCTTTCGGGCCTCTCTTTTTTGGACATCTTTTCGGGCTCCGGCATTATCGCCCTGGAAGCGGCCTCCCGGGGGGCCAGCTACATCGAAGCGGTAGAGATGGACCCCAAGAAGCGGCGGACCCTTTTGGAAAACGCTGGGCTTTCCCCGGTCCGGATCCACTGCCGTTTTATGGCGGCGGAACTCTATGTAGAGCGGGCCAGGCGTTCCTTTGACCTGGTCTTTATGGACCCCCCCTTTCCCTACCGCTATAAATGGGACTTACTTAAATCCATTGTAGAATCTTCTATTATAGGTTCAAATTCCCGAATTTTGGTCCATAGACCCAGGGAAGATCCCTGCCCGGCCCTCCCCCAGGGGCTCGTTTTAGACGAATCCCGGGAATATGGACGTTCAATTGTTGACTTTTTTAGTTTTTTTTCCTAAAAACTATTGACAATAATAGAGATTTTTTATATATTATTATTGCATTATAAGAGAATAAGGAAATACTTAAAAAGAGGGAAGTATTTCGAAAGGATTTAATATGGATGTTAAAAAGATCTTCGAGAAACAAAAAGATCAAAACACCTTTATAAAAGTAACTGCTAAACCCGCCATAGAGGGGACCCAAAAGGCGGCTCTCAACCGCAAGGGAAACCTCCTTTTTAATTCCGGTGACATTGAAGGAGCACGCCGCATCTTCCTGACCACGGGGTATTCCGATGGCCTAAGCAGGGTCGGAGATTACTATCAGTCCAAGGGAAGATCCCTGGATGCTCTGAAAATGTATTGGCTGGCACCGAACAGGGGTAAAGCCGAACCCATACTCGAAAAGCTTTCCCTGGTTATCTCAACCTTGATCCGTGATGATGGGAGTGATCACAATGAGTAACGATGGAAACATTTTACTGCAGCCAGAATTCGAACAGGGGCAGAATGGGGATCACCTGGAAGATCCTACCCTCTTGGATCTGGAAGAAAACGGCAGCCAGGAGAAAAACGAGATCTCCGAGCTGTCCAAGAAGGGTTACCAGTACCTGAAAGAAAACCGCATAGGAGAGGCGGTGGAATGCTTTACCAAGATCCTGGCCATGGCCGAAAACAACAACTACGCCCTGGTGGGCATGGGGGATGCGGCCCGAAAGCAGAACCAGTTCCGCAGCGCCGTCACCTACTACCTGCGCTGCCTGGGTTTTCATCCGGGGAACAACTATGCCCTCTTTGGACTGGCAGACTGTTACAAGGCCCTTAATCAGTTTCATAAGGCCATAGAAATTTGGGAACAGTACCTGGTCCACGATGACCGGAACATCACCGTCCTTACCAGGGTGGCCGATGCCTACAGAAAGGTCCGGGACTATACCCACTCAAAAAGCTCCTACCTAAGGGTCCTGGAAATGGATGCCCAGAACCCCTATGCCATCATAGGCCTGGGGCACCTTCACTACGATTTTAAGGAGTACAAGGAGGCCCTGAGCTACTGGCTCAGGATGCTGGAGCGAAACAGGGAAACCGTGGACATCCGGGTCCTGACTTCCATAGGGAACTGCCACCGGAAGCTTAAAACCTTTAAAGAGGGAATCGTCTATTTCGAGATGGCCCTGGAGCGGGAGTCCCATAACTTTTACGCCCTCTTTGGACTGGCCGACTGCTACAGGGGCCTTAACCAACAGGAACGCTCCCTGGAGTATTGGGATAGCATTTTAGAGAGGGATCCCAAAAACAAGGTCATCCTTACCCGGGCGGGGGACGCCTATCGCAGCCTGGGAGAATACGACCGGGCGGTAGAGTACTACCAGCGGGCCCTCAATATTGAATTTGATACCTATGCGGTCCTGGGTCTGGCGGTGGTGGCCAAGCATCAGGGCCGCCACGAAGAAGCCATAGAATCCATAGGGCGGATCATCCAGCAAGATACCCGGAACCACCGGCTCTACCTAGAGCTCTCGGACTGCTATTTAAGCAAGGGAGACAAGCGGGGGGCCATAGAGGTCCTGGAAGATTTCCAAAGGCTGGGCATCAAGAACCACCTGGTGAACGATCTTTTGGATGACCTAAGGGGGTGAGTAAACCCGTCCTGGGGGGCCTAAGCTTGGGGGCCCTTGGCGAAGTCCTAAAGGATTATCCGGCCTATAGGACCCGCCAGATCTATGACTGGATATGCCGGGGGGCAGAGGATTTTGAGGGGATGAGCAATCTCCCCCTCTCGCTCCGCCGGGACCTTGCTTCTTCTTACGAGCTATACGCCGGAAGCCCCGGAGCCATCCTTAAAAGTGCTGACGGCACGATCAAGATGATCCTCCACCTGGAAGACCAGACCGCCATAGAAGCGGTGATCCTCAAAGACCGGGGGGGCCGCCTGACGGCCTGCCTCTCGACCCAGGCGGGCTGTGCCATGGGCTGCGTTTTTTGCAAGACCGGAACCCTGGGGCTTGATCGCAACCTGTGGGCTCCCGAGATAGCGGGCCAGTTCCTCCGGCTCAGACAGATAGAACCCGGGATTAGCCATGTGGTGATCATGGGCATGGGGGAGCCCCTCCAGAACCTGGAGGAACTGAAAAAGGCCCTGGACTACCTGATGGAGGGGCCGGGGGTCTCCCGGCGGAGGATCACCGTATCCACCTGCGGCATCACCACCGGTATCCTGGAGCTGATCGATAGCCCCGTAGGGCTGGCCCTCTCGCTCACCAGCGCCAGGGAGGACCTGCGCCGCCGCCTCATGCCCATAACGACCCAGGAGCCCCTGGAAGGCCTCAAGGCCGCCCTGACCGAATACCAGAAAGCTACCAAGCGGCAGATTACCCTGGAGATGGTCCTCTTGGCAGGGATCAACACCAGTGCCGCTGATGCCCGGGCGGCGGCGACCTTTGCCCAGGGCCTGGACACGGTGGTAAACCTGATCCCCTGGAACCCCGCGCCGGGTCTTAGCTTTGAGGGAAAGCCCCTGGAGACCCCGGGCCGCCAGGAGATCCTGGCCTTTAGCCAGGCCCTGAGCGGAGAGGGCCTGAGGGTCTTCCGCCGCACCGAGCGGGGCCGAGACATAGGGGGGGCCTGCGGGCAGCTGGGCGGCGCTTAAACCAGGGTTGACTGGCAAATTGACAGAGTTTTTTCCCTGTGCTAATCTAATCCCACATTTCGAATAGGGGTGGTTGATGAAAAACCTTGGGTTTTTCATTGGCCTGAGATGACACCCACAGAACCTGATCCGGGTAATGCCGGCGGAGGGAGGCACCATGAACTCTTTCAAGAATCTTTTTACGGGAAAATTCGCCGTTCCGCGTTTTTTCATCATCATCATCCTCTTGGCCCTGATCCTGCCTGTCCAGCTTATGGCCTTTCCCCGAAGGGACAGAAGCAGTAACGAGGTGGTCATCTGGACCTATAGCTCCTTCATTTCCCGATGGGGCCCCGGACCGGAGGTGGCCCGGATCTTCGAAGAGCAGACGGGCATTAAGGTGACCTTCGTGGAACACAGGGACGCGGGGAGCATCCTCGCCCGGCTCCTTCAAGAGGGTTCCCGGGCCAATGCGGACATAGTCCTGGGGCTGGATCAGAACATGATGTATAGGGCCCTGGATTCGGGGCTCCTGGAGGCCTATAGACCCATAGGGGCCGAACACATTTTACCCGAACTCGTCCTGGACCCCCAGTGGAGGCTCATTCCCTTTGACTATAGCTATTTCGCCATCAACTATGATGCCCAGAGGCTGACCAATCCCCCCCGGAGCCTGGAGGACCTTACCCAGCCCCGCTTTGCCAACAGCCTGGTCCTCCTGGACCCCCGGACCTCCTCACCGGGGCTGGGCTTCTTTGGCTGGGTAAAGCATGTCTACGGCGATGCCTGGCTTGACTACTGGGAGCGCCTGCAGCCCTCGATTTTGACCATCTCTGAAAGCTGGAGCACCGGCTATGCCCTCTATACCCGGGGTGAGGCCCCCCTGGTCCTCTCCTATACCACCAGCCCCGCCTACCACCTCGAGAATGAAGACACGGACCGCTATAGGGCCCTTATCTTTGCCGAGGGGCATCCCCTGCAGATAGAGGCGGCGGGGCTTTTACGGAGCGCCCCCAACTGGGAGAACGCCCGGGCCTTTCTGGACTTTATGATCAGCCCCGCCTTTCAGGAACTGATACCCCTGAACAACTGGATGTACCCGGTGATAGACCTGCCCCTGCCGGCCTCCTTCACCGCCAACCCCAAGAGCGACCGGCCCCTCATGCCCACCCCGGCCACCGAGGCGGAGCTTAACCAGTGGGCCTCTCTGATGCAGAGGCTGGGCCGTTAAGTCCAGGGGGGGCCATGAAACCTCATCGGGGATCCATCTCATCCTCCTTTTGGTTTTTGGCCCTCCCCCCCCTATTGGCGGTGAGCTTTTGCTTTGTCCTCCCCTACGGGGCCAGTTTTTATAACGCCCTGAGCGGAGGGGACAGGATCACCGTCTTCCAGGGGGCCTATATATGGCGCATCACCGCCTTTACCCTTTGGCAGGCCTTCTACAGCGTATTGATATCCCTGGCCCTGGGGCTCCCCGGGGCCTGGTTCATAGGCACCAGCCGCTCCCGCTTTGCCCCCCTCCTGCGCACCCTGACAGGGGTCCCCTTTGCCATGCCCTCGATCCTGGTGGTCCTGGGCTTTGTCCTCTTTTTTGGTAACTCCGGCTGGGTGAACACCATCATCCTGGCCCTCAGGGGAGAACCCGAGGGCACCGGACCCTTGAGGATCCTCTACAGGCCCCAGGCCATCATCCTGGCCCACGGTTTTTTTAACTTTCCCCTGGTGGTGCGCCTGGCCGGGGACGGCCTGGGGCGGGCCCAGAAAGCCTACGGAGCTGCGGCGGCCTCTTTGGGGGCCTCCCCCGCCGCAAGGGCCCTGACGGTGATCTTTCCCCTGGCCTGGCCGGGGATCCTGTCGGCGGCCCTTTTGGTCTTTCTCTACAGCTTTACCAGCTTTGCGGTGGTCCTGGTCCTGGGCGGGGGTCCCGCGGCCAGCACCCTGGCGGTGGAGATCTACCGCCACGGGAGGATCTTCCTTAACTACCACAATGCGGGGGCCCTGGCCCTAATGGAAACCGCCATCGCCGTGACGGTCTTTATGGCTTATGCAAGCCTGGCAAAAAAAGCCCGGGGCATGAGCCTGGATCTGCAGGAGAGGGTCCTGGAAGGGGAAGGCCGCTCCCCCCTGGGCCGGCTGGTCCTTGTTATTTATGGGATCGCAGCGGCCCTCTTTATCCTGGGTCCCCTGGCCTCCATCCTTTTGGAGTCCTTTTTACAGCAGACCAGCCGGGCCTCTGCCCAGAGCTTGAGCCTCCGCTGGTGGGGGGCCCTGGGGGACAGCTACCTGCCGGCCCTCTTAAGGTCCCTGGTCCTGGCCCTGTCGGCGGCCTCCCTGGCCTGTGTTCTCGCAATCCTGGGGGCCGCCTTCGTAAAGCTCCTGGAAAACCAGGGGAAGGCCAACTCCTTCGGGGCCCTCCTCATCCGTTTTGCCTCCGCCTCACCGGTGATCTCTTCGGGGATAGTCCTGGGCCTGGGCTGGCTCATCATCTACGGCAGAACCTTTTCCCGCTCTCCGGCGGCTTTGGTCCTTCTCCATGCGGTGGTGGCCCTGCCCTTTGCCTTTAACTCCATCTCCGAGGGCTTTCGGTCCCTGCCGGCCAATACCCTGAATGCCGCCATGGTCTTTGGGGCCGGGCCCCTGAAGGCCTTCTTCGGCACCGCCCTCCCCCTAAGCCTTAAACAGGTCCGCTCGGCCTGGGGCTTTGCGGCGGCCCTCAGCCTGGGGGAACTTAATGCGGTGATGATGCTGGGTATGGAGGGCTGGGAGACCCTGCCCCTCTTTATCTACCGGGCCGCCGGGGCCTACCGCTATGGCATAGCCTGCGCCGCCGGGACCCTTCTTATCCTCTGCTGTGCCGGGGCCTTTATACTCTCTGACATGGGGGCAAAACGCTATGACTCTTAAGCTAAGGGACCTAACAAAAAGCTACGGGGATTTTTCGGTACGTCTGGAATTTGAGGCGGGGCCCGGGGAGACCCTGGCTCTGGTGGGGCCCTCGGGGTCGGGGAAGACCACGGCCCTTAATCTTATCAGCGGCCTGGCCCTCTCTGACTCAGGGCAGATCTTCTCGGGGGATGAAGACATCAGCGCCCTCCCCCCCTGGAAGCGGAACATCGCCGTGGTCTTCCAGGATCTGGCCCTCTTCCCCCATTTAGATGTAGAAAAAAACATAGCCTACGGTCTCTTTCTGCGCCGGGTGCCCCAGGCAGAGCGTAAAAGGATAGCCCAAAGGATGCTCGACCTGGTCCGGCTGCCGGACTTTGGGCCCCGGCGTATCCACACCCTCTCGGGGGGGGAGCGACAACGGGTGGCCATAGCCCGGGCCCTGGCGGCGAGCCCCCGGGCCCTCCTCTTGGATGAGCCCTTTTCCAGCCTCGATGCCCCCCTGCGGAGCAGCCTGCGCCGGGAGTTCCTGGCCATCCGGGCCTCTGATTCTGCGGCCGCCGAGGCCCCCTGCATCTTTGTGACCCACGACCAGGAAGAGGCGGTGATGCTGGGGGACCGGGTAGCTTTAATGAAGGACGGCCAGGTGCTGGAGATAGGCACCGGGCAGGATCTGGTATTGAGCCCCCGCTACGAGTTTACCGCCCGCTTCTTCGGGGCCGGCCAGGTCCTCCCCTGCCAGGTCCAGGGCGAGGGGAACCAGACCGAGATCACCTGCCCCCTGGGGCTGCTGCACCTGGATGGCCAGGGCACTTACGAGAGGGCTTCCCCCAAAATCTTTATCCCCAACGATGCCCTTAGCCTGGAAGAGCAAAGGGGCCCCGGCTGGAAAAAAATCCCGGCCCGATTGGCCCACCGCTACTACCGGGGCCAGGACTTTTTAATCGATCTTGTCCTTCCCCCCCAGGGGGGCTTCCCCGAATGGTCCCTGGAGCTCCAGAGCGGGCCCCGGACCGAGCTTCCCCCCCAGGGCAGTACCCTGGACCTCTGGGTCGATCAGAGCCTTATTCGCTTTGTGCTATAAAAAAAAGGAAAGAAAGACCTGGACGGCTCCTATCAGGGCCCCCAAAAAGGCCCCGAAAAGGTTAATCCATTTTAACTGATCCGCCATGATATCCAGGATCATCTTTTCTACCCGGATCATGTCCAGGGAATTAATCCGGTCTATGACCAGTTTTTTTATGTCGATGGTCTGGAGGATCTTGTCCAGGTTTTCTTCCAGGGTCCCCAGGGCCCGGCGGCTTAGGGCCGCATCGACCTGCCCCTTATGGCCCTCATCCAAAGAGATAAACTCCCGGACGGTAAGGCCGGGCCTTCGCTCCAGAACCCGCTCCAGGGCCTCCCTATAGGCCGGGGCATCCCCCTTACCCTGGCGGTTTATTTCCTTGCTTAGGCCGTTTTTAATCAGGTCCCGGGCGGCGGGGGCAAAGAGGGTATGGAGGTAGCGATTCAAAAGGGAGCTATCCTTGGCCCGGCTTCGGATGATCTCTTCCAGCAGGGTCTCGAAGATCCGGGAGTTCACAAAGTCCCCGACGATGTCTCTAAGGGGGAAGTCCTGGCCCTCTTCTTCCAGGATCTGGGTCAGGGGCCGGTCCAGGATTTCGCCCGTATAGGCCCCCAGGGCGGCCCTGGTTTTTTCCTGCAGTTCCGGCCCCTCCAGGCGGCGGCGCAGGACCTCTTCCGAGAGAAGTTCCTGTTCCACCATGCGGCCTATGCTTAAGGCCAGCTTGTCCCGCTGCCGGGGGAGGATGCCGGGGGTAAAGGGGAGCCGGAGCCCCAGGATGCGGACTTCGCTGTGGGGCCGAAAGAGCATGCGGATGGCCACCATGTTGGTCATGTAGCCAATAAAGCCCCCCACCAGGGGGGGGATGAGCCAGCTTAGGTTCATGGGCCCATGGCCCGGGAGGCCGTGTGGGCCTGGGCCTCGGCGGTGAAGAATTCTATCGTCGCCTCCGGGAGCCAGCCCTGGCTGACACTGGCCCCCTCCTGGTAGTTCGCCTCCGCCAAAAGCCAGGATTCCAGGTTCCCCCTATTGGTAACCATCCGCCGCTCCAGGACCCTTAGGACCGTCCCCCGGCGGAGGTAGCTTAGGGACTGGCCCTGGGGGCCCGGCTCGTTAAAGAGGGGGGCAAAGGAGGCGTTTACCACCGCAAAGCCTATGAACTCCCGGGCCAGGGGGTGGGTGGCCGGGGGGCTAACCGGCAGTTCCTCGGTGCTCCGCCGGCAGGCCGTAAGGGAGCTTAGACATATAATGAAGGGCAGGAGGATGAGGAAGCGCCCGCCTTGATTAGGGCCCCGAATAGATCCTATGCTCATGATATGCCCATTATACGATGGATAGGCATCTTAGTCATCCTTGGAGCTTTAATCCCAGGGCCAGCCCGGGCCGCCCCCCCCGCAAGCAGCCGGGGCCTGGTTCTTTCCCCCCTGGGGGGGCTGATCTACGGCCAGGGGGAGGAATTCCTCTATAAATACCGCCGCCAGGGCCAATTTGCCAGTGAGCTTATCTGGGACTTAAAACCCCTCTTTTACCTGGGCCTGGCCCTGGATTACGGCCCCCTGGACCCCTACAGCCAGGGGGGCCTTAGCTTTGGGGGGGCCCTGCGCTTTGGGATCCCCGCCTTTAGCGGAACCATCGAGAACCGGGACTGGGTAAACCCCCTCCATGACCGGCTCAGCCATTATTCCCGCCACGATGCCTCTGTGCAGCAGGCCGTTTTATGGGATCTTTCCCTGGCCTATTCCTTTTTACTCAGGGAAAACCTGGCGTTTAAGGTCTCTTTAGACCTTCATGCCATGTATTTTAACTGGATCGCCGAGGATGGCTACATAGAATACGAGTATTTTGGCCCCCAGTACCTGCCCTGGGAGCGGATCCAGGTCCATGGGCCGGGGATCCGGTACATGCAAAACTGGTTTATCCTAAGCCCTGGGTGGAAACTGCTGGTCCGGCCCGCCCCCATCCTGGGCCTGGAGGGCCATTTTTCCTATAGCCCCCTGATCTATGCCAGTGACAGGGATGACCACCTTATGACCAGCCCCCCCAAAACCTTTACGGGGACCTTTGTTTTTGGACAATTTTATGATATTGGAGCAAAACTGAGCCTCTTTTTGCCCCGGGGCCTGGACCTATCCCTGGGTCTTTCCTATAGACAGATATGGGATCTCCGGGGTGAGACCTTTGTGCGGGACAACCATATCCTGGGCACAGCGGGCCAGGTCTTTCAGAACGGCTACGACGGGGGCATGGGCTATAGGGCCCTAAGCATAGAACTGGCCCTGGGCCTGGCCCTGGGTCCTAGAGAAAGAGGGCCCCGGGAAAGAGGAAGTGTAGGACCGCGGTAATCAGGGCCGCGATGCCTATGATCCGCTTGTTCCGCACCAGGAGCCGGTCGATCTTCTCGGTATGCTCCGTTTCGTCCAGGGTCGTCCGGTTCCGGAAATGCTCGAAAATAAGGATGAAGCCGGCTATAAAGCCCACCGCCGCGGGGATCAGGTCCCCTACGATGGGCCATTTCCCCTCTACCGGGGAGAGGAGCTTCATAAGACCCGTGGCAGCCCCGGCGATTCCAACTATTAGTTTAAATGTTTCATCTTTTAGAGAGACCGGGCCCCCAAACTGTAAAATCCCCTCCCCCTCGCCGGAAATGAGGAGGTATCCGGCCAGGGCACAGGTAACTACCGATAAGAGATAAAATTGTACCATAGACATTCCACCTTTATGAGGGGGATACTAGCATAGAATGACCCTAAAGAAAAGGGGTTTTTTTTGGCCAAAACATTGACATCGGACCTGTAAAGCTATATATTTTAAAGGTGGGAGTGGTCTATATATAGTAGATACCCTATGTAAAGATTGCCATAGTTTACATAATAATTTGTGCTGATATGGAGGAGAACATGAAACGGTACCTGCGAAAACTCGCGTTATCCCTCATGGTTCTAGGCGTCTTGGTTTCCTTTTCTGCTTGTCTGGACCCCATAAGTCTGGGTGAGCTGGGGAACGTAAACCTCAGGTTGGAAGGAAATTTTGTCATGACCGACGCGACCAGCGGGGTCTTGGTTATAAACAACCTTTCCCGGACCGTGGATGTCACCGAGGTATACATCACCTACAATGCGGTTGATTGGGCTGTAGCCTTCTCACAAGATAGGGTTAATAGTCCGACCGCTTCCTGGTGGCGCTTTACCGATAGGCCCCGGGCCCTGACCAGGAAGGCCCAGTACCTGCCCCCCACGGACATTACCTACGAGATCAGTGTAAAATACCGGCTGCGGACGGGGCTCGAGGGTGAACTCCCTATGGTTTCGGCGGTTATACCCCTGCCTGGTTCAGTCTATAATCTATATATTTACCGCGATAGAGACGGTAATGTGATCATATCTCCTGAAAAGCCTGATGGCCCGGAGGATCCCAACGACACCGGGGACCCCGGGGATGACCCCCTCGAGGGCGAAGGTTCGAGCCCCCCGGTCATTACCCCCGGGAACCAGCATAGGCTTTCTACCTTTGTGGTCAACAACATGACCCGAAGTATGCACATAGACAGCGTCCGTTTTAGGAACATGAACGATGGCCGGACCTACGAGATGGGCCCCGTAAGCATCCGGGACGAGTTAGCCATAGCCCTGGGTTTTGGGAACTGGCAGACTACGGTCCGTTATAGGGATAATAACCTCGTACAAATCGGTCCCCGGACTGTAACGGTGGTACCCTCCAACGATCCCCAAGCCATAAACCATTATCTCTGGTTCTATAAAACCAATAGGGGTAGCTACGACATCACCACCTGGTGGCCGCCAGGGGACGAAGATCACCAAGACTTCCTTCCCCCTGAAGATGAAGATGACCCCCAAGGTAGAGGTGCCCTCTATATCGTCAATAACACTAATTACCCAGTTACTTCGGTTCTTATAGAAAATTACAGATCCGGAGCTGACTATGCCCCCCTCTTCCTGGACAGCGAAAGAGCAGTGGGTAACCCCTTTGTCCCCGCCCGGCCCATAAACGGCCGCCAGACAGGTTATGTCAACGTAGTTGGCACCTCAGCCTTCCCCATAGAGGCCCACGTGAATTACAAGATCACGGTACTCTTTAGCTCGGGAGACGAAAGGGAACTCACCTATGAGGTCCCCAGTGTTTGGATCAAGGATACTATTGTACCCATCATTATTGACTCGGTGACCGGTACCATACCGGGGGGTGAATGCGGCGGCGGTACCAACTGTACCTGTACCATAGGCGGCGGCACCTGTAACTGTACCGGCGGTGGGGCCTGTCCGCCCCCGGCCTGCGGAGGTGGTCCCGACTGCACCTGTACCACCGGCGGCGCAACTTGTGGCTGCTCCGGCGGCAGTACCTGTCCGGTACCCCCCTGTGGCGGCGGTGATAGCTGCACCTGCGGCACCGGTTGTGCCTGTTCCGGCGGCGGTTCCTGTCCTGTCATACCCCCCGGCTGCGGCAGCACCTGTACCTGTGGTGCTACCTGTGCTTGTGGCGACGGCGGCAATTGCCCGACACCCCCCAATTGCGGCGGCGGAGCTGGCTGTACCTGTTTAGGTAACTGTGCCTGTGTCAACGGCGAGCCCTGTCCCCCCGCTCCTCCTGCCTGCGGCGGCGGAGCTGGCTGTACCTGTGTGGGCGGCTGTTTCTGCACCGGCGGGAACCCCTGTCCTCCTCCGATCATTATACCCCCTTCCGATCCCGGTGCCTTCTCGGCTACCCGGAACACCCTGATTGATACAGGCCTTGCGCTCAGGGACGGTCAGGTATGGGTCTGGGGCTTTAGGGGCTCTGGCCAGCATGGTACGGGGAATGGCCATTTTACTACCAATAGTGTGAGTAACACAGCACCCCCTGCACCCGCTAATATACCCGGTAACCCGACCATAACCCAGGTTACGGGGAGTAACTACACCATTGTGGCATTGGAAGGTTCTTCCGGTCGCCTCTGGGGCTGGGGCCTTAATGGCTACGGTTCGGCAGGGGTCGGTGCCTCAGGCATCGTAAATAACCCCCGGCGGATTAACTTCCCTGACTATGTTGTAGGAACTAGCAGGATACCAGTCGAAATAAAACAAATTGCCGCGGGTGAAAACTTCTTTATCGCCCTGGATCAAAGAGGCGGGGTTTGGACCTGGGGACATAACCTCTATGGCCAGCTTGGCACCGGGGGCCACGGGAACCACCCCGTACCGGTAAGAGTTAACCTGGGTACCATAGGTAGCGGCGCAGCTGCGACCCCAAGGACGGCCCGGCTTATAGGGGCCGCCTACGAAGGGGCCTTTGCGGTCACCGATGATGATCAGGTCTGGGTCTGGGGGGATAATGAGGCTTCAGGTCTTGGGTTCGCTGGCTCCAGCTACGGGGTTCAGAGGATCCAAAGAGCTCCCACCAGGGCAGCGAATCTGGAAACCCATGCCAGCCAGATTGATTACATTGCTGGCGGTAACGGCTGGGGTCAGGCCTTGTTAAAAGATGGGAGTGTCATAGGCTGGGGCCTCAGGGCCTCCCTGGGGCAGGGAACCACCTCTACCGCTAGCTCCAGTGCTACGGTGATTACAAACATCCTTACCAACGTGGATGTCATGCACTCCCGCTACGTGGGGACCATAGCCCTGACTAAAGACGGCAGGGTCTATACCTGGGGTCAGACCGGGGGCTCGGCCTTCCCGACCATCTACGGGGCTTCTGTAACCCTGCGCTCCGTAAGTGCCACCGGAGGAGTAACGGACATAGGGGGCGGTAAGGAGCATGTCTACTATATCGCCAACGATAGGGTCTGGGGTGCCGGCTACGGTGCAGCAGCCAAGCTTAACCTAAGCAGCGGCATTAATCGGGCCTGGCCCGGGGTTGTAGTTAACCTACCCTGGAATTAGTTTGTAGTTCTTACCCGGCAGCCTTAGGCTGCCGGGTTTTTTAACCCTTAAGGGGGAGTTTCCACCGAAGGCTGCAAGAGGATAGGGAGTAGAGGCAGCGGGACTCTTCCATGGAGGAATTTATGAAACCTAGCGTACATCGCCTGGCCCTGGTCCTTTTGGTCCTGGGCCTCCTCTTTGGCCTGTCTGCCTGTTTAGACCCCATAAGCTTGCTGGCCCCTGACGGGGCCCTTCGCATGGAAGGCCACTTTACCCTCACCGACATTACCAGTGCGGTCCTCATGATCAACAACCTGTCCAGGACCGTGGATGTCACCAATGTCCATATCACCTATATCGAAGATATATGGAAGGACCACAACCCGGGGGTCACGGACCCCATACCCTGGTGGTCCTTTACGGGCCGTCCCAGGGCCCTGGAGCGAAGGGCCCAGTACCTTCCCCCCACGGATATCACCTATCAGGTAACCATTGATTACCGGGTTAGGGACGGCTCCAACGGCACGGGGACCGTGTCGGTCAATGCGGTCCTTCCCCGGGAAATTTACAATATATGGATCTACCGCCACCGGGACGGGTCGGTGATCATAAGCCCCCATGAGCCGGTGGACCCGGACCCCAACGATACGGGGACCCCCCTGGACGACCCCTTCGAGGGCGAAGGTTCGACCCCGCCGGACATCCCGGCCCGGAATGCCGGAAGGCTCTCTACCTTCATCGTGGCCAATACCTCCAGTTCCCAGAACATAGACAGCATCTACTTTGTCAACCTGACCAATAGCTCCCGGAACTACGCCATGGGGCCCATCACCATGAACGACAACCTGGCCATAGCTTTGGGCCACGGTCAGTGGATGGCCAGGGTAAACTATACGGTCAATGGCAACCAGATGAGTTCGGTCAGTACCATTACGGTGGTCAACTCCAATGACCCTCAGGCCTCCCGGGATCACTACCTCTACTTCTATAAAAACACCAGCGGGGGTTTTGAAACCCGGCCGGGGAGCAGCTGGCCGCCGCCAAACAGGGACCCCGAAGATTCCCGCCATGGGGATACAACGGCGGTCCATGTCCGGATGCTTAACTCGGCGGTGCCCAATACCTATATCTACGCCGTTGCGGCCAGCAGGGACTATAACCCCGTCCCGCCGGTGGGAGCCACGGTCCCCGTGTCCTTTATCCCCTCCGATGACTTTATCCTCAGCGGGGTCATAGGCGGGGGCGGCATTTCCTGGACCAGGGATGCCAAAAGAGCAATCTTTAGAAGCACCGCCGATGCGGCGGGGGGCGCCTTCATGATAGAAAACTTCGCCCCCTATACCCTGGATGTCTATGTGAGGGACATGCGCCATGATAACGGCCGGGGCTTTGTCATAGTCCGCTACTTTGGCCGGAACTTTATATTAGGGGACACAATTGATCTCATCATTACCGATGCGGACATTAAGTGGGCCATAGAGAACGGTCAGGTCATTACTCCCCCCGAATGTGACTGCGGATGCGAGGGATCCTGCGGCTGTACCATCACCGGGGAATGTACCTGCAGTAATTGCGGCGGCGGCACCTGTCCGGGGTCTTGCTCCTGCGGCAGCGGCGGGACCTGTACCTGTACGGGCACCTGTACCTGCCCCGGCCCGGGGACCTGTGACTGCAGCAATGGCGGCACCTGCACCTGCACCGGAAGCTGTACCTGCCCGGGCTCCACCACCTGTAACTGCAGTAATGGCGGGACCTGTACCTGTACTACATGTAACTGTTCCGGGGGCCCCGGGGGCGTCTTTGTCCCCGTGGAATCGGTCCGGATCATAGCCCGGAGGAGTGGCTTGGGCAGTACTGGAACCTGGCAGGTTTCCCAATCAAATCAGGTTCAGACCGTGACCCGGACTGCCAACACAACGGCTACAGATGTTCAGTACCAGGATTTCCTTATCGAGATCCTTCCCCATAATGCCACCAACAAGAACCTGGTCTGGTCCCAGAGCAGGCTCCCGGTGGAGATCCCCGATATAGTCCAGATCGACTGGCTCCATGGGGGGGCAATAACCGGTTCACCTGGAGCGGCGGCCTATATAGCCAGCCTTCCGGTGGGGGCCCATGGCCGGGGGAATGTGGTGGGATCCCACTACGGGGTCCTTAGGGTAAGCGTTAGTAACCGCTACAGAACCACCCTGAGCGGAGGGGTCAGCATGACCAACCCCAACCTGGTGCACCTGGCGGCCTGGATCAACTACGGGCGGTCCCTGTCGGGGACTACCCCGGTGGGCTTCCTGCCCAATATCACCCTGGACGAGATCATCCTCTTTAGCGGCCACTACTCGGTGGCGAACCAGTTCCTTGGGATAGTCACTGCCGTTCGAGGGGTCCCCTTTAGGAATCCCCAGTTCGGCTTTACCTTGACCTATTAGGAAGGAGAGCTTTCTAATATCCCCGCCCCCGGGCCCTGGCCCGGGGGTTTTTTTTCCAAAAAAAAAGTAAAAAATTTTCAAAAAACTAGTGCACAGGGGCCCGAAATTTTATAAATTCAAGCTGTAAAGATTACTAAAATAGTAAACTTTACCTTGGAGGACAATATGAAAAATAGGGCAAAAACATTTGTGCAAACCATCTTATTAAGCGCGGTACTTTTTGGGTTTAGCTCCTGTCTGGACCCCATCAGCCTTTTAAGCGGAGATGGTTCCCTTAAGGTAGAGGGTAACTTTACGGTTACCGATATTACCAGCGCGGTTCTGCTTATTTCCAATGTCTCAAAGACGGTGGATGTAAAGCATGTCTATATCACCTATGATGCTTCCGAGTGGGACAGCCGGCCCGAAAACTACGGCCAGCAGAAGCCCTGGTGGTCCTTCACCGAAAGGCCCCGGGCCCTGGAGCGGCGGGCCCAGTACCTCCCCCCCAGTGACATCACCTATTCGGTGAGCCTTAGCTATAGGACCAGGGAGGGCCTGGAAGGCCAGGGGGAAATCACCGTTCCCCTGCCCCTTCCCCGGGAGGTGGTGGCCATCTATGTCTACCGGAACCAACAGGGGGAGGTAATCATAGGCCGGGAGCTGCTAAACCCCGATCCAGCCGATACGGCGGAGCCTAGAGATGACCCCCTTCTGGGTGAAGGCTCAAGCCCGGCCATCATCCCCCCGGAGAATAGAACCCAGATGGCCACCTACGTGGTGGTGAATCGTTCATCCAGCCAGATCATCGACGGGGTAAGTTTTAAGGCCAGCGATGGCCGCAGTTACAGCATGGGGCCCATCAATGTCCGGGACCGCCAGTCCATCGCCCTGGGTCAAGGTACCTGGGAGACCACGGTGAACTACACCATCAACCGCCTGGGGGTTACCACAGGGGCCAAAAACGCGGTGGTGGTGCCATCGAATGACCCCCAGGCCATCCGGGAACATTACATGAACTTTTACAAGACCACCCGGGAACACTACGAACTGAGCCAGGAATGGCCCCCCTACCCCGATGATTCTTTGGCCGAGGACCTTCTGCCCCCAGACCGCTGGGGTCAGGGGCGGGGTGCTTTGCGGATCACCAACAACACCGAGGCCATAGTCACGGGGATTAGCATCCACAATCTCCGGCGGCCCGAGCTGGACCCCCTCTATTTGGACTACGAGGATCATTTTAGCCCCTCCAGGCCCATCACCTACGGCAAAACCGGCTATGTGGAGGTCATAGGCATACCCCAGGAGAAAAACAGTCTGGGCTTTCCCATAGAGCCCCACCACCAGTACCTGGCCCAGATCGATCTGGAGTCGGCGGCCGGTTCGGGGAGCGTGGAGCGGCTGGTCTATCTTTACGACCATGTCTACGAGATTATCCTTAACCCCTGGGATTTGAATATAGAGTCCACCGTGGGGGCCGTGATCACCCTGGTGAACGGAACTTCCGGGGACTCGGCGGTGGCCATCATGGGGCTCATCGTGCGGAACAGCACCGATCGTCACTATGCCACCTCCTATGACAGTAACAGCTGGGGTGAAAGCCAGGGCACCCCTCCGGGATATTCATCGTCGGTGCTGGTCCTAAGCAGCATAGGGATGCCTATCCTGCCCGGAGCCCGCTTCGAAGCAGAACTTTTGGTCCGCCGCCTGGGAGGCCCCAACGAGGGCGAAACCCTGAAGATCCGCAAGGAGATCTACCCCGCAGCCCTGCACCCGGGCCTGCATCCCGACACGGGCCTCCCCAACCTAAGGCCCGACCAGAACCTCCGGAGCATCACTTTGAACAGCTCCGACATAGAGGACCCCACAGGGAACATCAACCTGGGCGAAACCATCACCCTGCGGATCTTCCATACGGGCCTCAGCGCCAGGGCCCTCCAGCGGCTGGTCTTTGTAGAAGAGCCGGTCAGCACCTACCCCTCGGTCATGGTGAACCGGACCGGGAAGACGGGAGTGCCCTTTGCCACCGCCTTCCACGAGAGCCGCAAGTGGGGCACCGGGACCAACTACTTTAACAACAACATTGTTATAGGGGATGACCCCAACGGCCCCCGCCAGCGCCTTACCGCCCTGGTAGATGCCGGAACTGCCCATGTGATCTCCCTGGCCAAGGATGTGGTGAACAGCTACGTAGATGTCACCGTCCCCATGCCCAAAAAGGGTTACGGCTATGTCCTCTACTTTGGGAAGAAGGAACTGGGTTACATGATAGGCTACTCCCGCAGCGGCCTGGTAAACCCCGTCCTTTCCCAGAATGTGGGCAAGTTCTGGTTTAACCCCTGGGAGATCCATCTGAATGCCGCTAACCCTGACCTTAGAAAGCAGGTCTACATGGATGGAGCCACCGTCCTTGGGACCAGCGCCTCCCAGGGGGGAGTCCTCCGCTACCCCATCTGGTATAACGCAGATACCGACAAGGTACATTACCTGAACGAGTCGGACAGCTACTATGGCCTATAGGGAGTAAGGCCAATCCCCTTCCGCTGCCCGGGCCGAGGAACCCCCCCCTCAGCCCGGGCAGCTTTTTCTTGGGGGGAGCCTTCGAAGCTTTATTAAATAAAAAAGCAATGCTATATTATAAGGAGTGGAGATATGCAAGAAAGCATAAAACGCAGACGGGAAGAATATTTTCACGATTTGGGGAAATGGCTAGTCGATGTATCAAAACTTGCTTTTGGCAGCCTTGTCCTTGGTTCTGTTATTAGCTGGAATATATCACAAATAGCAATATTTGCTATAGGTGTTATTTTCTCAGGGGCTATAGCTTTTATTGGGATTTTTATCTCGCGATTGTATAAAGGAGACTAACATGAATATCCAACCATTTCATATCATATTAGGATTCATGGGACTTTGTATCATAATCGGTATAGCTGTTATCCTACTAGCCCCATGGATAAAAGGCGAGAGATAAAGGATAAATTGCAAATTAACTCTGGGCCCCCTGTGACTTGAACACAGGACCCGCGGATTATGAGTCTGCTGCTCTAACCAACTGAGCTAGGGGCCCTAATTGTATATGGTGTATAGACTTACGAAATTCGCCCTCTCTCTTCCATATTGTAGACATGCTTACAGACCTATACCTTTAGTGGACATAAGTGCACTAAGAGGACATAAGTGTCATAAGTATACACGATGCGTGCACGGTGTCAAGATAGAAAGTAGGCCGGGAAAAACCACGCAAAAAAGGCCATAAACTATTGCATATTTCCGCCGGGTGGGGTATAATTAAGGCATGAGCAAACGAATAAAATTACCTGGGCTAACCAGTTCCGAGATGATTGCCAAGTACGGAGTGTCTGAGGCTTTGGTTCGGCAGTTCGCAAGGGAAAATGATATCCCATACTTTAGTGAAAACGGCAGAAACATTACAACCTATGTCTTTGACGAAGAGGCAGAAAAAGCCTTTGTCAACAGGAATACCCGCCGGGGCCGCCCGAAACTTGAGACCAAGCCCAATAAGGAACCTGCCAAGATAGGCCGTCCAAGGACCAGACCGATACAGGAAGGGCCTAAACGCTCAGTGGGCAGACCGCCAATGGACCCCGAGGTAAAGGCTGCCAGAGAGGCAAACAAGAGGCCACGGGGGAGGCCCAGGAAGGACCCGGCAGAAAAGAAAGCCCAAGGCCCTAAGCGTCCACAGGGGAGGCCAAGGAAGGTGCAGAAGGACCTTTTCTAGGGGCCTACCTGTTAAAAATCAGGACCCCGGTTATGATGTTATTTAATTATCGGCGTTATTAGCTGGCACCTTACTTGCCCTAATACGCAATAATTCCCACATACCCTGGGGCATCGAGGGCCTACCTAGTACCCATCGCCGGAAGGTCCGAGGGGTGACAGAGCATAATTCTGCTGCTTTATTTTGACTTAAGTTATTATTAGATAGCCAAGTCCTTAATTGCTCCCCCATTAAAACATCCTCATTCTTTGAGAGGATTTTTACCGAATTAAAATCCATCCAATGATCAATTTTACCCCTCAGCAGAATCCCTGCTAATTCCGCCATAGCCTTTTCCTTGGCGGATTCGGCAGTTTCTCCTCTTTCCACTACCAATACCGTCTTCCCTTCGCCTTCCTCAAGGTCATAGATGCAACAAGTGTAGAGTTGATCCTCGGCTATGATATCTGATTCTGTCCATTTTGCCGTACTATCCTCATGGGCCACAGCGAAGGACCCCGATTGTTCCCTGGCATCTTGTAGGGTGGAATAGGTATAGGACAAATATCTATATCCACTTTCCCTAGCTTCTTTTATCCGTTCTTTTTTTCCTTCGAGTATGGTCATGGTATTTACTCCTATTAGATGTAAATAATTTCTGCTTTTTGGAAATTATTCATGGGCTTACAAGCCTTATACGCAATTCGACATTGGCTTTCTACTGTTTCCCCAAGTCCCTTTGTCATTTTACCATATTCGATGATCTGCCCGGCATCCATTGTGTTTACGGTATCAATAATCCATTGCTTTCCATTCTCGGCAGTTCTAATCCATGCTTCCCAGTTTTTTACTTCTTCTTTTTCCTCTTCATACCCCATCCGGCGTTCTGCGGTCGCAATACTCTGGTCAACTATACTTAACCAGGTATTAATGTAGGACATTGCATAGTCCCTTTGTTTTTCGGATTTTGCGTAGAATTTAAGATCCATGGTAGGTTCCTTTTGGCCTCGATTGGGCCTTCCAGTTTCGCCCTTCCCATACAGGCGGGCTTGGCTTATTCAGCCTATACTTATAATATAGGACATTTTGTCCTATTTGTCAAGCATATTAATTAAAAATTAATTAAAAAAAACTGGGGTCAAGCTGACACTTGACACCCAGGCCAAAGGAGAAAAAAGAGCGAACTCGCTCCATTTATTACCACCACTGGAAGATATAATGCCCGGCTGCCCATACTATCCCTGTACCAGTAATAACTCCAGCCCCAGCCCAGGTCATTGTCCTATTATCGGAACGTAAGCCCTCCACTATCAGAGGAACCCCTACCCCGAAGGAAACACCACCGAAAGCCAGTCCAACAGGCCCCGACCGCCTTGATTGCCTTGCCTGGGCCCTTAACACCTCGTACTGAGACTCGACCCACCACGCATAAGCCTCAGCATCCTCCATACGATCAACCGCCACGTCAATCGCCCAGAGAGCCTCGTCCAAACTCAGCCTCAAGGATGTCAACAATCTCTGCGATTCCTCGTATAGCAATCTCTGCTCGCTCGTTTCCACCCTGAGCAGACCCAATTCCTCTTCCAATTGACTCAACGCTTCGTTCGATTCGCTCAATCCCTGCAAGCCGTCTGCTATCAACGCCCTCAAGTCGCTCCACGGACTCTCTAGACTCAGCAAGTTCGGCACGGGCTCGCTCAAGTTCTGCGTTGACGAGTCCAAGTTGCCGTTGTAATTCTCCTGCGTTAACTGACTCGAGGGTGCTTTGTAACTCAGTGTATCGGACTCGCTGGTGAACACCATAGAAGATGGAAAAAACAGAGATAACACACAAACTAACAATAAGAACCTTATTTGCATTCATTTAACCTTCCTTTCCCCTAAGGCCCTCAGGATCTGCTTTGGATGATGCTGGATAGGCCAGATCCTATACCACTTTCCTATCCTCACCTCTTCTCCATACCTATCTCAAACATAAAGCCTCCTAATCCGCCGTACCGCCGCTCAGGGGTGGCACAATGTAATACTCAACCTCTAAATTGGCAAACCTGGGCCGGACATAGCCTATTCCATTGGTCTTACCTGCCCCGCCTACCCGGCAACCCCTATCGGCCCGGAAGGTCTCGGTATCAAACAACACAGTCTCAACGTGGCCCGAGCCATTAGGGTTATGGGCCATGGCAATGACTACCAGGCCATCATTTGCACGGCATTGGGCCTCCACCGGGCTTAATTGTCGGCCTAGGGTGGCACGAGCCTGCAAAACCATCCGATTGGCGGTAGTCCAGTTGATACCCTTGGGCTCAAGTATCAGGTCCGCCTGAGCCCCCAGCATGACCAGCACCCGGTGTAAGGCCCTGTTGCACCAGGTGGTATTGGTATTCCCGTTGGCATCGGGATAGCCCGGCTGGACATCTTCCATGGCTATGACGTGCTCAACTGCTTCAATGACCCGTTGTGCTTTATCGTTCATTCACGCCTCCCCTTTTTTTGCCATGGACTTGATGATGGAAGACATCTCCCCATTTAACTGCATACTGGTGTTTAACTCGGCTTTTATCTGAGCATTGCCCACGGCTTTTTCAAAGGCTTTATGCAGTACCAAGATGATAGACAAGGCCCCCCACACTCCAGCCAGTATGATATTTACCACGCTGTCAATGTCACCGTTAGACAAGAAAAGCATGACTGCCACGAAAGAGGTGGAAATAAACCAGATAAAGTTCCGCCAGCAGAAGGTCTTTATTTTGAATACGTCCCAGCTCCATTTTTCTGGCGTTGATTCTTCGCCATTCTTATCTTCTTCCATCACATCACCCCCCCGTAAATACTCTTGCGTATCTCGTCCATGACCCGGTCGTAGTAGTCCTGATTTATAACCTTAAGGCCCATGTCCATGGCTAACACCTCAAGCCAGAGGTCTTTGTGGTCAAGGACAATCTTCATTCCCCGTTGCTTGATAATGCCGTTGACCCCCATAGCCAGTAACCGCCGGAACGCCTTCAACCGCCTAAGAGGGGACACCGTATCATTGCAGACCATGTTTTCTAGGGTGCCCCGTGACGTGTCTTTGGCAAATTCTTCGTGGTCTGCGAATATGGCGAATATGTTTTTTATCTCAGAATCAATGGACTCAAACTTAGAATCCATCTGGGCTTGCCGTTCTTTTCTTTCCTCAGCATCCTCTGCAAACTGGTTCTGCACCTTTAGCGTTGATTCTTCCAAGCGGTCCAGCCTCGTTGCTACTTCCTTTACCATGGCGTTGGTTTCAATTTCCATGTGCTGGTTCTCTTGATTCAACTCTGCCATCTTATACTGGTATCGTTTATCCAGCCACTTAGGCCCTAGTTTGATCATGAGAATGACTGCAAAAATTAGAATGATAATTAAAAACAATTCAATCCCAGAGAACAGGGCCAGGTTCTTAACTGTTTCTGCTACTTCCATCTTTACCCCCAAATCTTAACCCTTTCGATTCTTTCCTTTTCCCTTTTCCTTTTTGTAATGGTTATGTAGTCCGTATGATTCAACGGTTAGTTCAATGAGCATGGTTCTAAACTCTTCGGGGTTTCTTCCCAGTTCAGTTAGACTAATCACTTCCCTGAGCTTCCCCGCTTTATGGCCTACTGCTTCTAAGTGTTTCTGGCTATTCACCCCATTGATAAAAATGGATTCGATGATGGAGCCGTGCCTAACTGTAGTGGTGGAGCCGGATAGTTTTTTGCCCTGTACCAGGATGTCATTCCCCGGCATGGTGATTTCTTCAATGGGAATAGAAGAGGGCAGGGACTGGAGGATTAGGGACTTAACATGGTCGAGAAACTTAAACTCCCCGCTTCTTGCTGGATGGATGAATACCAGTAGTAGATCGCCCTTATCGCAGACCAAAGCCCCGCCCTGCGTAGGGAATGGAGTAATAGCAATGCCGTTTTTCTCGCAGTATTCCCGGTTTACATAGTCCCCTTGCATTCCGCAAAAAACCTCTGGGCCCTGGGGTTCGTATACTATGAGTTTCGTTTGCCTTTTCTTTATGGCCCTCGCAACGATAGGGAATGACCACTTGATATCTTTCGATTCAATCACAAAGGTATCGTCAAAGTCCTTGGCCTCGATACTCTGGGCCTCCAGTAGTTCCAGCCCTTCCCTATAACTTTTAAGTACGTTTTTCGTGCCCTTTAATTTGTCAAATATGCTTTTCATGTTAGAAACTCCCTACTGTTTTAATGTGCGGAATGAGCATTAAGTTAGATCCCTTTGACCCGTAGATACCCAGGGGCATGACGGTTACTGGATTGCTTGAGTTTTCCACACTGTAACTAAAGTCCATTTTAAGACTCATGAGCCGGGGATTGATCTGGTCTATGATGTTTAGCATTTCAAAAATCTGCGTCATATAGTCATAGATATTCTGATCGTCATAATTATCATAATCAAATGGCCCGTACTGCTCGCAGTAATTGTGAATTTCCTGGAACATCCATTCTAGGCTGGAGTAAGTATCGCCGGGGTTGAAACCGAACAATTCATCTACAGGGTCAAAAAGTTTACTGTCAAGTATTAAATGACTTTGCAGATCGATGTCTTTAGAGTTAGGCACTCCGTTAAAGGTAACCTCGTACTGGAGGCCCCCGGTCATTGCCATTAGGTTCTCATTCGGTTTTAAGGTGACAAGGCTACCCTGCCAAAAACTGGTCATGGCATCGGTGTTCTCTTCCTGTTCCAGTTTATCCCTTGCTTCGGGTGATAGATCGGATATGGGGATTCCAGTTTGCGGGAGGATATAACTGGGGCCTACATAGAGTTTATCATCCCTTACTTCCAGCCGATTATTAGGCGTAGTGCTTACTAGGTCATTTACATCGTCTATGCCAGCCCCACCCCCACCAGCAGGGATGATGGTCTCGGTTGCGTGGAATGAGTTACTGGTAAAATTAAGATTGCGGATTTCGATATTATTGTTATCATGCCGGGCCACCCTTACCTGTGGGTAATCATCGCACCAGATCGCATAAATTGTACCAGTAAAAGAGGGGACAGTGCCGTTATTCTGCATCCACCTAAAAAGCCCAGTTGCGGGGATTGCTTTTTCAGAGTATGTAGCCCCAACTGCTTCAAGTGCAATCTTTATATTGCCGTAGGGGATTATATTGCTAGATGGGATGTCAAACAGTTTTTCTTTGCTTAGAACAGAAAAACTTAGTTTGTAATAGTCTGCACCGTTTTCACCTCCACCGCTACACTGCCCGGAAATATCGTACCTGTAAAACGGTTTTCCTTCACCACCGTTGCCAGCCCCGCCATGGGCACCTATCCGAAAAACGCTATGACCATAGAAACCGCTGGAATAGGCATTGTCAAAGTGTATCTCGCCATCCTGGATTCGGTACTCTAACTCGTAGGTGCCGTTAGATCCCGATATATGCGTATAGGCATAGTCCCCATCGTTAGTTAGACCAAAGACCGCTAGGCCCTCCCATGTACCTCCCTGGTTACCGTATTGCATATTGATAAGGTACAACTCGTCATGGGTAAACTGGTGGGTATCACTTCGTATAGCCCAATGGCCCTGGGATTGGTGGAATTCAAAATCGTCAATGCGTATGTGGTTCCCTGCGTCACCCCCTCCAGCGTTTTTGATCAACTCTTGCACCTCGGGGGATAGATCGGTTATGGGTATGCCGTTGGGAGGGGGAGCATACCCGCCTTCTATTTCCTGAGTTACCTGATTACCTTTTAATCTTGTATCCATGTTTATGCTCCTTTATGCCGACCATGCAAATGCCATTCGTACCCAACGTCCATTTGCAACTTTAATTAGTCTGATACCTATGGGTTCTCCCATTCCAATTCCAGGGATGGCTCTACCAAAAAACTCACTTCCCCATACGACACCTGTAGTATTACCCGCTACACCACCACCAGTAGAAACTACCTGGAAAATAAACGTGATCTCTTTCCCCAACGGAGCATCTGCCGAATCTACAAAATTAGGGATTGTAGTAGTGTTTCCTCCATTGGTAGATTTCTGTAAATAAAAAGTATCGTACTGGGAAATATCCAATGGCACTGTATGATTCCCGCCAGGTACAGTTATTGACTGGAACCTCGGCCCCACCGCACCCCTGGATGCCTCCACCAGTATCAAACTCCTGCCCTCTAATGCGTCAGGGGGAGTGCTTAATAACGTGGTGATTGTCTTAGCATCCATATCCAGCGTGTAGTTTTTGTTGACCACTAACCGCTGCCCTGCGTAGTATAAGGCGAGGATGCTCATGGGGGATATGGTGGGGTCTATGTCAAACGTGGTCTTAGTGCCGTCAAGTTGATCGGTTAGGTCAAACTCACGATAGACACTGCCCTGACCGCTGGCAAACTCTGCTTCTACTGGAGCGACAAAGCCATCAGTGCCTATGCCTAGCAACTTACCTGCGTTGGCGGTGCCTTGGTCTTTTGCTACCAGGTCATCGGTATTGATATCTAGATCATCAGGGTCTAGGCCATTGATTCTTGCCTCTTTAGTAACAGGGTCTAGGTTTATTTTGCCCTTTTCGGTGCTAGATACCATGTCAACGCCAGTAAGGGCTATGGGGGCTGTTGCTTTCGGCGGGATAAACTTAGCAGTTACCTGTGATATTGCTCCGGCAGTTATGCTATAGCGGACAGTCTGCCCTTTTGATACTTGCACAATTTTTTGTGCAAGGTATCCAGCACTCATATAAAACTGATCAAAAGGTTCATCGTTGATAAATATCCGCCCATAACAGGCAGAACTAGACGCAGAGCCAATGAGCATATACCCATCGCCTATGTCATTCTTCCACTCACCGTTGTTCGCAGTGATACGATTGATACTCTCCATGTTATCGTGATCGGGAGGCCCTATCAGTTTAGTGTGGAATTGTGCGGCATCGCTGGTTGCCCATACGATTCTTGGATAAAATAAGCGTAGTTCATAATACTGCGGTGTCGTTCCACCCGAAATCGTTACCATTACCGTGTCGCCCTCTTTTACTTGCGTAGGAATACTGGTAGAGTTTTGCGGTGCTGGGTCGATAATAAATGCTGCGGTGGTGCTACCATTAATCCGCACATCTGTTCTAACATTTTGCCCAACTGCCACCTGTAAAAATCCGTCGTTGGGTACGGTTACAAGCGTGCCTACTGTTGTGCCTATAACTTGAAGCGGTCTTGCGTAATCAGGAACAACAGTAAAAGTATTCCTTCCACCCGCATCTGGGTCTATTTCCCTAATAGCCCCCAGCAGTTCCCTATTATCCCACCGCTTCGTGTGCCCTGCAGGATCGCCCACATAGGCGTAGAACACATTGTCCCAGTCGCCGGATGCGTCAACAAAGATATCGTCAATGGGAACCACCGAAGTATACACATCGCCGAAACTGCGGATTACAACATTATGGGTACTACCAGATAGGCTAATAACCCCGCCGTAGGGTTGGAACTCAATGACGTGATGTTCAAAGTTTATAGAACCGCCGCCGGGGTCTCCATAAGGCTCGTGCATCTCTAGGCTGACAACAAAGTCCCCCGGTTGTAATTCGTCAATGCGTTTCTTTTCTGCGTCTATGTGTTCGTTGTAGACACGGCTGATATCGGGGCCTATGGTTGCGTCCCCGCCTACAAAGAATTTATCGTTGATAACCTCTAGGCGATTGTCTGGTTCATCGGATACCAGATCGTTGATATCGTCAATTCCACCCCCGCCAGAGGCAAGGGTACACCATTCAATTTCTATGTTTTCGTATGCAGAGCCGTAGCCCTCTGCGATGATGCGTACCGGGCCTTGATAGGATTCAAGTCTAAACTGTTGCCCAGAATTAGTAGTTAGGGGCTTTTTATTGCTAATGGTATAATCAGCAGTACCTTGACCGGGGATAGTCATGGCAATGTGGTAAGTGTCTACCAGGTTTAGGTGATGTCCACTCTGGGAGTACCAGGTAGGGTATTGGTTAGGGCCCTGCTGGATGTATTCCTTAACGAGGGGGATATCGGCTATAGTGTCGAAGTTACGGCCTGAGCCTACAGCCTGACCATCGGCATCGGTGACAAGTAGCTCCCCGTCAACAGGGCTGTCCACCAGGTTCATCTTCTCGTCTTCAAGGCGGTCAAGTTCGGTTTGTACTGCCGCTTGGTAGGTGATAAAGGTTGCTACATCGACTTTACCAGCCAAGAGGTTTTCAATCTCGGTCTCGGTCAAGTAATCGGTCAGGTCTACTTTCTCGGTTTCCAGTTCCTGGGCCTGGGTCCCATCCCACCAGTAATCGGGCACGTCAAGGGCGATGATATAAAGATTATCCCCCACGTTGAGGCTGTCAGCATTGGCCTGATCGGCAAGCCATGTTTCCATAGCCTCAAAGGTGGCGAACACCTTGGCCTGAGCCCGGCCCTCGGCAATAGACCTGGCATCGTTGATATCTTGACGCATATCAGCATGGGCTGTGCCGCTGGTATTGTGGGCCTCTATCAAAGCAGGGACATTGGGCAGGTCGGCCTTATCGGCTTTGTCGTTTTCCAGCCGGGCCAGCTCTTGGTTTATAGGGGTCAAGTCGGGCAAGTCATTTGCACGAATGAACGGGTTGACCGTGGGGTTATTCAGATCTTCAAGTGATTCTGGGATGTCTATTGCGGAGAGGGCTGTATCTACGTTACCTTTCCATTCAGCGGTAACCCCGCTGTTCATGGCTGCCGTCTGGGCCGTACTCGGGGTAAAGCCCCCACCTGGGGACTGGGCTGGAACCTTCAGTTTCTGCTGAGCGTCAAGGATAAGGGTATTGTCTGGGTCGGCTGATATCAGGTCAGCAGGGTTTATACTGCCCCCACCCTCGGGGAAGGTGTAGATATCAGTCCAATCTGGTGAAGGCGGGTAATTTACCTGGAGGGTACGGTTCTCGGCCCCGCCAGCACGGAAAACGGGGTTAACGCCGTCTTTACCCTCTGCCACCACGCCCGTATCAATGTAGTTACCAGTGGAAGAGTTAAAGACCTCCCAGCGTTTGCTGGTAGGGTTTACCCTGGGGTATTGTATAGCCACCCCATTCAGGGCAACAGAATCAGTATATTTTTTCGCCTCTTTAAGGGTTACTACGTCCATTAGAGAACCTCCCAGCCCGTGGCCCACAGGACGTAGGTCGTATCGGTCTCTTTGCAGATGGCTATGGACCCGCCGTCAAAGTCACGGGTCGGGACCTGAGGCAACAGGGCTCTATCTGCCAGGGTGTCAATCCAGCACTCCATAGTCCGCCCAACAGCCCGGTATGTGTCCTTGGGGTCGTAGGTATACCCCCTAAATTGCATGTATACAGCCATTTCAGCCCTCCTGCTTTCCAATCATGTTAAACAATGCCGAATAAACTTCTTTGGGGACATTTTCTATGGGAACATCAGTTAGTTCTATTTCAACGAAGGTTTCGTTCCTTTTGTCCCAGCAGTATATTTTTCCTTTATGCCTGACGCATCCAATAAAATCCTGCATACCAGCCCCCATATTCTGACAAAACTGTAAGACCCCGTTTCTTTATGTGCAACCCCGCCATTTTGGGCGGGTAGCCAATAAAAAAGGCCCCCAATCCTCCTGCCACTGGTTAAAGTCGCAAGGGGATTGAGGGCCTCCGCATATCGGTCAGCACCGTTATACCCAGTATACCATACCGGGCTTTTTTGTCAAGGGCTATTTACTTATCCCGGTGGCTGGGCTATAATTAGAGTATGAAACATCTACTGAGAACCTTTACCATTGTAAGCATCTTGCTGATGGCCCTGCTCCTGTCCGCCTGTGACGGGCTGGGTCCTGATACCACTACAACCACCGATACCACTGATGAGGAACAGCTACCGAGTAAGGTGATAGAGGACGTGCTGATAGGTCAGTGGGCGTGGACTTTGCAGGATATAAACTTCACATTTACTAAAACAACTGTTACTGGTCCTAATGTAGGAGGACAAACAACATTCAATGCGTACTCAGAAGATGGTAAAGTCTATAACTATGACACCGATGAATTGCTTTATGAATTCAGACAATTAGATCCATCGGAGTTTGATGCCGAATTAGCTGCAGCATCTCCTGGTGGACAACAAGCAATGGTCTATATGAAAATAAACCAAGCCAAGACTGGTTATTTTTACAGATTCACAGGGTTAGGCATAACTAATTTTTTTGATGTCGGTAGATGGGATAAGATAAAAGACGTTATTTAATTATTACGCTTCTGTTACTTCCTGCCCTCTTCTAAGTCCCTCATGCAAGCCAGACACAAACAAAATCACGTCATCAAGGTTTAATATGGCCCGCTGGTTTGCATATTCTACTTCGTCAACAATCCAGTGGTCATCTTCCCATATACTTGGTTTACCCAGGGGTGGAATATCGGTAAACCCATCTGGGATGGGAAGGTCATAATCACGGATAGTAATATCAACCGTATAGTTTTCTTTGCTCCAATATCTGCCACGGTTGTCAGTTCGTATACCCATTTCCACCAGCCTATCATCGGGGATACGCTTCCAGTTGTCGTCATACCAGGCTACAGGGACACCTACATTAGCCTCGGAGTTCCAGGGGGTTTCTATCATGCCAGGCTGGGCCACGGTACTATGATGAGTGTCAACGATGATACCGCTTTCTACCCGTATCCATAGGGGGAATCTGCTAAGCCTCACGGAGGGCCTCCAGAGGGTCGCACCCTATGACATCTATGATGGTTTTCTCACTTTTCAAATCCCTGCTACAGCGTAGAACCTTGACCCGCATCCGTCCCATGGCGTTACGCCGGGCCATGTATTTTTGAATAGCCCTCATCTGCCGGGGAAGTTCCATGGTGAAGTCTATATACCCTGTACTAAACAGTTTTATCTCATCCCACCTGAGCCCCTCTAATTCGATGCCACGGATATAGGGCCGGACCTCCATAAAGTTTTCAAGGACAATCTTGGCCTTTCGTTCTGCGTCCTCTGGGCGTACAAGAAAAGAATCATTGTGGTATTCCTTTTCGTACTTGTAGACATCGAGGATGGCATTACGCAAGGACTTATCAATCACCGATTTGTACTCTTTCTCGGTGTACTCGTAGGAATAGTTTATGGTGGCAAAAGATGCGTAGGCATCGCCATTCATTTCGGGGGCTATGGCATCACGGTTGAGAATCTCTGACCAGTGAATATCGAAATCCTCTTTCCTATTGGGGTTGTCTACACGGGCTGAGAATCGGTCTTTGTATATCAGTACCTGGAACCCTAGCATGGAACCATTCTGTATCTTTTCCACCCATGAGTAGATATCATCGGCCTTGTCTAAGCAGACACCAATTTCCTTGCCCCCCCTCATTTCTGTTTCCCATTCGTCCATATCAAAGAACTGGGCCACATAGGGTCTGTCCCCGTAGTAGTGCATCATGTCACTGACTATCTCGCCGGGGGTGTGGAGGTCTACGAACACGCCGTCCATCTTTACCACTTCGGGGTTGCCGTTGGCCCTGTGCAAGTGCCCTGGGTTTTCTTTCGTGGCCTGGGTACGCCAGATAGCAATCCGCCCATCGTTAGGGGTCCCATCAGCATTGGTGGGGAGGTTTTTACCAGACATATCGGTTATGACTGATAACACATCATTGCCTAATGCGTCTTTGGTCACTATTCGGGGTCTTGTACCTACAGGATGGTGTTCTTGCCAAGTTTCAAGTGAATCACCACTAGTAACTAGTCGATTATCAGGTATACCAAGACCGGGGAATATCTGCGTCCATACGTCAGACTTCTTGACCCATATTTTGTCTATCTCCGATATCGTCCTCGCAAACTTGAAAATAAACCAGTTGTTCAGGGTGTCTTCCGTGGGCTGGGCTGGGTTTTGATACAACTCATTCCTGTTTACGCAGGTCCCCGGCACCCCACGGCAGTAGCCATAGGCATCCTGTATAACCTTGCCTATCAGGTTTTCCTCTATATCGGGGAACTCTTCACGGGTATAGAACGTGTTCGGAGCCTGGAAGGTCAGCCTCGACCGCTTGTCTTTCACCGTCAGGTCAATCTTCGTCAGCCCCAGGGTGTACCGCTCGATGAAGTATGACCGTATGATGTCTAGCTCGTTGTTCGTGAACATCGACAAGTTCACATCGTTGCCAAACAGCTCAACCAGGCTGTCCAGCATCCCCGCTGAGTTGTCTATCGTGATGTTGCCACTGCTAAACCGCATCTTCTGGTAGGTGAAGTTATCTGACTGGTCCTCCACCTGGGGGAAGGATTCTAGCAGGGGGTAGGTCTTGGCATCCCCCAGTTGCACGGGGTTGCCATGAGAGAAAGCAAACATGATGCCGTTTTTATATGAGATAAAGCTAAATGACGGATTATGGTCTTCAAAGTGAATATATATCAGGGAGTTATCGTCTGGGTCTACCATCCATGTCCTGTCATTGGCTCTTAACCCATTAGGCCCATCGAAGGATGTTACTTTCATGTAGGGGACGTAATCAATTATTACAGTGAACAGCTCGAAAGCAAAGTTATTCCTCTGCTCATCATTCATGAAAGGCAGTTTCTTTTCGTAGTTATAGCACCATAGCCTTGCCCTCCATATGGGGGAGTCATAGGCTGTGAACTGGACGTTGAAGTCTAATACGTTTTCTAATTGGACTACGGGGGTGTTCATAGGGTTCGGTATACTCCGCAGATTGTGGTTGCTCCTGTGCCTCCAGTTCCGCCGTTCGCACCTGGCCTACTCTGGTCATTGCCAGGACCACCTCCTCCTCCTCCTCCTGCATTACGAGATCCTATCGTTCGTCCTTGACCACCTATGCCTCCATTTATCAACCAATAATTTATAGTTACATCTATCCCATTGTTACCGTTATCAGGAGGAACGCCTCCATCACCACCTGAACGATGGAAGATTGTCCACATAGTTGGTGGATAATAGACATCACCGCCATCACCAGCCCCGTTATGACCTACTCCACCTAAAGAATATATATTGTTACTTTCTGCGTTGCGACTACCACCACCACCACCACCACTTCCTCCATTAACAGAATTGCCATTGGCATTTTGCCCATTAGATCCTTGTGTATATACTGTTGCAGTACCTCTGTGAGATCCACTTCCACCACCACCACCATGCCCAGCACCACTTATTATTGTAAGATCGATACTTGGAATAGAAAATAAAGCTGGCAATCCACCACCACCACCACCACCACCTGGTAATACTATATTATTATAATTTATAGTAACATCTGATGCATCTAAGCCATTTCCACCATGACGGCCCACCAAAACTTGTGCATTAACTGATGAAGCTGTACCTATAATAATTTCTTGAGTAACAACATCACCCTGTGAACCTAAACCACCTAAACCACCATTAGCGCCAGTGAATGCATTCCCTCCTCTGCCACCGTTGCCACCATTACCACCACGGAGAATAATGGTGTACCGCCCTGGGGCAAGAGTTAAGGTAGTATCCTGATTGCCTTCCCATATAGTACCTACCACCGTTGAAATAGTGTTCCAAGGTTGCAGCCAGTTTATTAAATGAAACCTATTATCTGCCTTTATGCCAAAAGCCAAGCATTTATTATTATTATGATACAGCCCACCTCTAATCATGTCTCTTATAGGAGCAGTTAACGAAAAATAGTATTCAGACATTGGAGACAGGTCTTCAGCATATAAATATACATGAGCCCCTTCGGGCCAGGATTCAAGAAAGCCTTCTATCGGTTGATCAAAACTATTACCTCTCATAGCCCCGTTGCTTTCATAAATGGAATTAGCTCGCATAATGTAAGAGCCTTCTATATCAGCATTTATATATCCTCTCGAGGCCAGAGAGATCATCTGGTACCGATTCCGTATCTTTTCAATGTATTCTGTAACGAAGAACGACTGGTTCATCTTGTGCCCACAAGCTATGGCTCTATCGGTTCCCCTGTACATGCCGTTTTTCTCTGGGCTAAAATCTGGTTCAGTAAGACTAAAATAGAAGGTGGCAGAATAGGGCAAAGGCTTTGCGTACACATAAATATCATGGAAGTCGGGCCATGTATTATCCCATTCTTCTATTTCTTGGTCCTCTTTCACAACATAAAAACTACCGTTTATTCCAAGCCTACTTCCTTTTTTGAAGGTCTGGTTATTGATGTTTATATCCAACAGGTTATAACCAATGAACGTGTTTCTAAAGAGGTTTCGTTGCCAATCGGTGTTGTCTGGGTTCTCGTCTGCTGGTTCACTTATTATTTCGGTCATTACTTAGCCTCCTGCCATACGCAACTAAAGTTCCAAAAGAAATTATCTTCATGCCTTTTTTCCGCTGGGCTATAACTATCTACGGTAGCGAAAAAGGGCTTAACCTTATCAGTAGCTTCTGGGTACGGGTTTATTACATGGGGTAGAACATTCTGAACACCATGTATATAATCATCAAACTTTGCTTTCATTTCATGGGGTACTCTGGTAAATATAGCAGTAAAAGAACGTAAGGGCTCTGCTATAATGCCTGTTGCCTGTCCTGAGAACGACCGACCACTATCTCCCCTAAGCCTTATTTCTTCAATAGGTATTATAGAAAACCTTGGCAATTCCCACGCTTCACCTAAGAACAGCAAGCCTATTGCCAGGATTTCATCACCGCTTAGTTGGATGCTGTATTCGGTAACATCCATGGTAATGAAGTTATTCCAGACATCCTTAAACTCCACGATGGTAATGATGTCAGTTACAACGAAGTGTTTCTCATAGATTAGAGTATTATGGCTGTATAAACGGATGACCCCGGTCTTGGCATTCGTATTGCCCACGATAATTGTGTTTATGGGAATAGGATTCTGCCATGTACCAGATATCTCTATAATTGGCTCGTTAAAATCAACTTGATAGGCGAGATACCTGTTGTACAGGTCCATCATATTAGAACTCATGGGTAACTGAGCAGATACAGGGATTGATGCTTCAATAGCGTTTACTGGATAAACGTACATATCAAACAATCCCCCTGCCTTTTATAACTCCATACCCGTTATTGATATGTTCTGCCACTACTTCGGTTAGTATCCTCCCATCAAGGCTTACGGGAACTATTATAGTAATGTTTTTTTCTTCATTTGAACCTGATACACCATTCTTTATCATTTCCCAGAGATTTTTCTGGTCTTGCATGTCTATTATCATCTCCCCGCTGTTTACCATGGCATGGACATTATCACCCCGGTAACTACTACCAGATACTATACCACCCTGGGCGTACTTCTGTGGTTTACTTCCTTGTATCGCTTTTAGATTAGCAACTTGATTAGCTTTAGCCATAGCAATCATGGCTACAGCAGGGATAGGCCATTTATTTACCATGGCTTGCATGATGGCTGATGCTCCGCTTACTCTTGCTGTGTTCAATTGCGTTTGCCAATGTGCCATGGCAGTATCATATTCGATCTGCTTTTTTTCTTGGGCATGTTTTTCATCATTTTCTATCCGCTTTTCATTGTAAAGACCCTCTGCTTCTGCTTTTAACTGTCGATATTCCTCTTCAATCAAGAACCTTTCCAGGTTGCTATGGGCAAGAAATATCCGTTGCTGGTCCCCTGATTCAATAGCTAACTCTAGTTCCCTCTGATGCTGTTCTTCGGTAGCGGCATCAATGAACCCCATGGCGTAGAGTTTTTCCTGTAATTCTCTATCAAGGATGTCCTTCCTTGCTAAGTAGGCTTCCTCTAATAAGGCCATCTCCCGTCTATGGTATTCATCCAATAGCCTCAGTTTTTGATCATTGGCTCGTTTCGTTGCTTCGTAGTTATTCTGGGCAATCTGAGAATATAACGATGCTAATTGTGGCCCATAGTTGCTGATTAGCCCTTTCCAGTCTTTCAGGAAGTCCTTAATCTGCTGACCCCATGGCTTAGGGTCTGATGCTTTCCATAACTCTTCAAAGGCCGCTTTCAAATCCTCTATCTTCTTCTGAGACTCTTCACATTCATCATTAGCCTTTTCCATGAGGGAACGAAACTCTTCCGTCTCCGTTATCCGCTTCCATGCTAGGTCTTTCTCCAGTTGCCGTATCTCTTCCAGGGTCCCTGTCCGTCTAAGTAGCTGGTTATTTATGTCCTGCAACTGCTTTTCGTAGAACTTCTCATCCCGCTCAATGTTCTTCAGCTCTACCTCGGCCTTGTACAGGTCGTTAATCGCCTCAACCCGCTTGTAGATGGCCTCGTTGGCTTCATCTTCGTGGTCTACGCCATACTGCTCAAGCAGGGACCGGGCCTGGTCAGCGGCTGACTTTTGGAGCTGGAACATCCGCTCTTGATAGTCTTCAGTGGATATCATGCCCAGCTCATACTGCCCCCGGAGACCTGTCATGGCCCGCTCTGTTGATTCTTCAATCTCACGGAGCTGGTCTAGGATACCTTTCTCACCGCTTCCCTGGGCAAACTCTTGGTACTTAGCCGATGCCTCGTCAAGGCTCAACACCAGGGAGTCGTAGAAGTCCTGGGCCAGTTGCTGTATCTCGGGGTCATACATGGCCTCTCGAGCGGCAATGACATTGGTCATCAGCTTGTTTATGGAGTTAGCCTCGGTCTGATGAGCTGCCATGCGTTGCTGGGTGGCTTGCTCTTCGGTGATAAGGCCAGCCTTCAAAGCCCGTTCGGTCTCTTCGAGGGAGTTGGCAAGGACGGTTCCAATTTCTCGGTAACTGGCTTGGAGGGCCTCGAGGTTGTCTACGTCCTCAGTTTTCCTGGCGTGTTCGCCCATGGTCTCAGCGAGTTTAGCGGTGTTTTCATCTACTAAAGCGGTTATATCTGCTAGAGCCTGGTTACTGATTATCAGCATTTCATTTGCTTGGAGGTATTCTTCTACCATTACACGGCGTTGCCTGGCTTCTAATGACTCGAAGGCACGGTGTGATGGAAGTTCACTAAGCCTCTGGTGTTCTTCGATTATTTCTTGGATTTTTTCTTCTGTAAATCCCCAACCCATCATCCTGGTTCTATTTAATGCTTTTTCAGCTTCCTCTTGAACTTCAGTAGCTTGCGTAAGTAAATGAGTAAGCTCTCCTCCACGCTTGCGTAGTTCATTTTCCTCATCGAGCATCACCAGCCGGGCCATGGCATTTCTGTCAACTGCTTCGCCAGCCCTTATGGTTTCATAATAATGCTCCAGCTCTTCCCTCGTGGTGATGTAAGCATTGGTCAGCATCTCTACCTGGGCAATGTGGGTGGAATAATCTGGGCTTTCGTTTCTTCGAGTGGCATTCCGTAATTCCAGGGCCTCTGCTCGGGCCTCTTTCCATTCTGCCCTGACCTTAGTCCACCATTCGGTCATCTTGCTGGTAGTCTCGCCCTGGGCTACCGCCAACCGCTCGGTGGCAATCTCCAGCCGGGACTGGGCACTAACCTCGTTCATGGCCTCGGCAGCTCCCTTGTAGACGCTCTCCACTTCCGCCAATATCAGGGCCTGGGCCTCTGCTACCCTGCCCATTTTGGTAAACTCAACAATCTGGTCTTTCAGCTCCCCCTTAAACCTAAAGCCCTGTCTGGTCAGGGCCGTTAAGCCCTCTATGGGGCTGTCCAGGGCTCGCCCGAGGGTTTCCGCTGCAGAGGTGACATCCATCCCCATGACAGCAGCCATATCAACAGCCGCTTTAGAGGCCCTGTCAAAGTTTTCTCCTACGATCTGGGTATAGCCCAAGAGACGGGACTGCATCTCCATGATGGAATTAAGGGAATTACCTGTAGCAGTGGCTAAATCAACAGCAGCATCCTTTAACTGCCGGGTGCTGGTCCAAGCGGCAGCCCCAGTAGTGCGGAAGACCGCATCCAGCCGGGCCAGTTCTACCCGGTGCTTGATATAAGCCTGGGAAGATTCTTTAATCCAGTCCATTGTAGCGGTGAATAGTTTTTTAATTACTCCGATAATAGCCTGAATGGCTCCAACGATAGGCACCGCCATGAAGGCTTTTTGCATCCCAGTAGCCATGGATGCCATCTGGGATATGCCGGAACTGCTCATCTTCTTGAGAGCCCCGCCGACATCAATGCCCATTACTTGAAAGTTTTTCGTCACCGCATTGGAGGTTGTCTTGGTGGGCTTTTCTATGTCCCGTATCATGTGGGAGGCTTGGTCTACGTCTTTTCCCAGGTTACCGAGGCCGAGTCTTATTTCTGCGTATACGGTTCCTGCATTCTCGGACATGGGGCCCCCTACCGTTTTGGTAATGCTTTAGCTTTACCGCCCATAAACCATTGATGCTTGGCACTCTTAAAGGTATCTTGGTCTTTAAGGTACTCCTGCAATATATGGGTGGCATACGTGTCGATGTCTTGCTTATTGTGGTCGGTATATATCCCAGACACATAGTCAGAGGGGGCCTTGTTATGCTGTTTCGCCAGGGTCGCCGCTTTTAAGAGGCTGTCCCTGTTCAACCGCTTGATGTCTGATATATCGTTCCCCATAGCCCACTTGCAAACAAAAGCCATGGTGTCATCGGGCAGGATAAACCCCAGCTGGAGGTTTATGGTCTGTATCTGCTTTTCAATGATGCTTTTCTCTATCTCTGACATTTCGTCTTTATGCTCTTCAAAGCGTTTGGTCAAAGCCTCTAACTCGGCCTTTTTTTCGGATATCACAAAGTCATTGTCATTCACCAGTTGGGTGATATGGTCAAAGGTGGGGATATTAAAGACAATTTTACAGATATTCTCTTGATAGTTCCGTACCTTGATAATGTCGTCATAGCTATATTTAACGGTTTCATTGACCTGCTCGGCGGCGATACTGGATATATCCCCGCATTGCTCTATCTGGGTGGCGTTGGGGCACCGTAGCTGGCACCAGACATCAACCCCTTCAAAGGGAACCATGACCCAGCAGTACATGGCCCCCCTGATTTTCTCGATGGGGTTGTATCCAACAAAAGATACCTCGTCTTGACCAAAGGCGTTTATTCCCGTGAGCCGGGCTTTAATCTTCTCTTCGATCAAGACTTCGAGGTTTCTTTCTTTCATCGCTTAACCCTTGTAGGTGATTTCCTTCACCTTAAGGCCATCAAACTCCGTCAAGGATAGGGTCTGCTCTTCCCATGCGGGGAACCGGGTGTTGTTCTCATCGGTGTACTCCGTGGCAGTACAGTTGTACGCATAGGTAGCCCAGGCTTTTGCTTCAATGGGGACATCCCCTTCAATACCAGTCATGGTGCGAATGAGAATCTTCTCATAGGCTGCCATATCACCGATGGTATTAGACCCAGCAGTGTAGGTAGGGGAGTATATCTCCGTATAGAACGAAGGAGTCTCCGATTCGTTGCTTAAAGGCGGGTTATAAGTCCCGGTCTCACGGTTAAGACTACCCCCCTGGATAAGCTCAAGCAGGGAGTAGTTCTTTTCCTTCACGGTAATGACCGGGGACAGGCCCTGTAAGGTGGCCCCTATGACCATGCGTGTGATGGTTCCCATGGCACCTTCCAGGTCGATTTCTTCCTTGTCCTTTATGTCTTTGGGGAGGCCAATGGAGATGGTCTCGTCATCAAAGAAAGAAAGGATTTCCAGCCCGTTGCCACCGAATCTAAGGCCCTGCCCAAAGTCTAAGGCACAGGCCAGAGGCCCCAGTACCTGGATTTTCTTTCCGGGTATGGCAGGGTTTACCCCCTGGGTCGTGGCAAGCACCGTGGCCTCGAGGTCAGATGGCAAGGACGGGCTGATGTCAGATAGGCTGATGGGTGTGTCATTGGCAGGTAGCCCTGATACCACCCCAACGGTGGAGGCAACGAAGACAAGCACCGTGTCGTCACCTTCGGGGACATTCAAGATGCTGGGCACGTTAGCCACAAAGGTACTGGTCCCTATGGTCATGGCATAGCTTCCGGCGTTGATATTCACAGGCCCCGTGCCTTCGTTGGCAAGCTGGACCCGTATCTCGGCAGCACTCCCACTGGTGAACCGGCCCATGAGGCGGGTGGTCTTTTCGTCTTTGGAAAAAGCCATCTCCGGGAAGTTGGCAGCGTTAAGGGCGGTAATCGCCTCCTCAACGGTTACCCGAGAAAGGTTATCAGCCCCGGCAAAGCTCACGCTCCTGGTTACAGCAGCCTCAGAGTCGATCTTAATCGTCAACGGGGCTACTCCGTCTGTTAGTACCCTGGTAAGGTTTACGGGGTTAGCAAACCCCAAGAACCTCTGCGGGGTGGGTATGGTGCCATCGGGATTGTGCCTCTGTACACGAAACCCCGAGGTAGCAAACCTAGTTTTTCCAGTCAAATCAACCATTTTGTTCCCTCCAATTGTTAGTGCATCCCCGGTAGGGGAGAAACATAAATTCGTTCCATGAAGTAAGTATCTCCTCCGGGTTCTGCTGTAATATCTGTCATCCCTGCCTTATACAAGGAGTATCGCCTACCTTCATCATCATCTATCCAGCCGGGTAATAGATGCTCAATTTCGTTTGCCACATACTTTTCAAGGGCATCAAACATCCCCGCAGTATGATGAACAATGATCCGTATCCGCCTGGTGTTTTCTATAACCCCCGTTTCTGGCTTCACCATGACAAAAGGCGGTGGCGGGATTTTCATCCCATCTGAAAACAAGACCACATCCTTAATTGACCCGTGCTTTAATCTGCTAATAACTGCATTAACCAAAGACACGTTTCACCGCCTCCATGAACTTAGGCGTAACCTCTTTTATAGTGGGCTCAAGGACGGCATATTTCCGGCCCTTGCCCAACTCCAAAATAACGCCGTATTCCATGGTATGGGAAAGTCCAAATCCAATAGAATCGTCTTCATCAATGGTGAATCCCCGTATTCCTTGGATTGCCAGAGAAGTCCTATTGGTCCAGTAAAACCCTGCCCCCTGGGCCGTCCCCTGCTTTTTCTTGATGTTCAGGCTCTGCTCGAGGGCGTACTTAGAACAGAGGGCTTTAGCGGCAATGGTCCTACGTCCCATCAGATCCTTCATACGGGCTTCCACTGCCATGAGGCTCTGCTTATTGATACTAGCCATTCCGCATTACCTCGCTTAAATTGGCTCCCTGCCCGGCCCTCCGGGTTTGCAAGGCACTGGATAACTGGGCTATAACCCCAAGGGCCTCCTGCTCTGTTAAAGGAATTGCCATGCCCTGTATGTATAGGGGCACGGCATCCAATTCTGGCCTAATCTGTGTAACAGGGGCCTTTTCCCCGGGTCTGGGTGGTAAAGGGGTGCTATCGTTCCTATCCATCTGCCCTCACTAATGGGGCTTGCTTGGCATAACACTCTCCCTCAACGAAGAGTTCATCCACTACCCCGACTTTCCATGTCCTAATAGGTCCAAAATCGACCGTTATAATTTCATCTTTCCTTAAATCCACGTTGTACAGCATAAGCAAATACATCGACTTATTAGTGGTAAGCCCAACAGAGGCAACCGAGGTATCCTGTACCCCACCAGCTTGATGGCTTAACCTTACCCAGGCTTGATGCTTTTCAGGGGGGGCACTGGGATCAGGCACCATTACACCCCGACCGTTGTCAATGACTGGATACCGATCCCAGGTGATGGAAACGGGGTTTATATCAATGAGCTGTTCTACCCCTTCAACATGGTTTTCCCACAAGCCCATTACATAAGCTCCATAACTCCACCAATCGCAGATCGTCTTGTCCGCAAGGTTCTGCCTGTACCTGCCCCGGTCTCTTCCATTAGGATGGCCTTCTTTTCTTTCAATAGGGCTATCTCATCTGCAAGGCTTGCCCTGGTGACACTTTCTGCCCCAGCGGAGAAACTAACTGCCCCAGATTGTAACCCCATGATGATGAAGTCAATTAAAGCAATTGCACCCCGTTGAACGCCTTTCTCTGCCACCGTCTCTTTTATGTAGGCATCGCTTAAGCGTAAAATAAGCAGTTCCCAAACGCCTCTTCGGTGGTTGAATTTTTGGTAAACACCCAGGCTGTCTACATAGTAAGCAACCTGGGCATCAGGCTCGACAGGAAGGGAATTCGCATAGATGATATCATTCACCTCAATGGGGTCTCTGAGCATCATCCGTATTTTTCGTACTTCTGCGAATTCCGCTTCTGTCATCGGCTTATTCCGGGAAGGTCCCCTTGATAATACCGCCGTAGGCTACGCCGTCTTCGGTCTTACCAATGAGCCAATCCATGAAGGTGACACCAATCCGATACCAAGCCCTTTCCTCACGGGAGAGCTGAAGCACCGAACCAGTCCCAGTTTCAAGGGTCAGGTCCCGCTTAATGAAGGTCATTCCACCGTAAGGCGTTACCGCCACCAGATAGAATTCGTTTTCTTTCACGCCGGGGAAGTCTAATGCTTCCACCTGGCCCCAAGGTAAGCCGTGCTGGATACCGTGGGCATAGGGGATAATCCCGTCTATGGGAAGGGCATTGACCATCTGGCGGAGCCCACCTGCACCTACAAGCCCACCAGAAACCACGGGCTGGACTTTACGCCTGTCCATGGGGTTAAGGAGCATGTAGATCCGGGGGTTCATCTCACCAATCCGCTTCCGTATGAACTGGGGATGGAAAAGCCGATACAGCTTGTCTATGGCCCTGTCTACGGTTTCGTAGATGCGTAAGTCCCTGGTATCCGAAGTGGTAACAGGGGCCTGGGAATGGTTCGCATCATAGGTGGCCTTGACTATCTTCCCAATGACATCATCGTTACGAGAGTCAATGCGAATGGTAGCCGCAGTTTCCATGAGGCGGTTGATATCCCAGAAGGGATTAAACACCACGTCATAAAGGCTGTTTTTGTGTCCGAAAGCCTTAATGACCAGGGAGATCAACACCTTTTCGGCAGCCGCTTCTTCAATGAGGGGCACGCTGTCGTTAGACCCGTTAATCTCCCGTTCCATACCAGTGTAGGGAAGGAAGTCACGGAGGTTGATATCCTTGGGCATATCAGGCCGATTGAACACGGTGGTCAAGGTCCCGGTGTAATCGGGCATCTCATCGGAAAGCCGTACAATGTCAATAAAGTAGGCTCCCATGAGTTCCGATATGGTAGCAGAATCGAGGCCCTGATTGGCGTTCTTCTGGGCTTCAAGGCGGGCTCTTAAATCCCGGATGGAGTTGTGGAGCCTGGCCCTTCGGTCGGAATCCCTCCAAGCAGCACTGGTAACCACAATGTCCTGGTTGTAATAAGACGCAACCTGCTCCATGTTCAGGTTGTCTTTGGCGTTCCCCTGGTACACACCGATATTACGGCTCAGGCGGGTATTCGCCATCCGCTGGTGTAATACATCACCGTCAATGACAGGGATGAGTTGATCTTTTTCCATGTATGTCTCCTTAAGCCACCGCTTGGGGGTATTTGTAGAAGGTTACGATACCTTCAGGATTGAGACGGTTATGGGCAATCTGCCCCACCGCTACGAAGCCAGCCCCAGCAGCATCGGCGAACAGGCCCGTGGTCTGGTTGAAAAAGATAGTCCTACCTTCCCCATAGGCATTGGCCTGGGGGGCAAGGTCTTTTTCGTTGACCTGTATTTCCATGAAGGGCTGAATCTGTAAGCCTACAAACTCTCCGTCCTTGGTGTTACGGTCAACAACCCCGGATAACTGGCCCATGATAAGGAACTCCATCTGCTCCAGGTCCCGGCCCAGATTGTTCCTGATGCGTACAACATCGTTGTACTGCTTTTCAATGTAAACTTTAGGCATGGGTTACACCTCCATCACAGCGGGGGAAGCCGCATTGCTTTGGGCACTTCCACCGCCTTCAAGGCGGTTGAACTCCGACTGATGGTCAGCCTGGGAGGCCAGAAGGGTCTGCATGACCGAATCGTTCTTGAGAGCCTCAAGAGCAGCAGTAAGGTCAGACCCTACCTTGCCGTTACATATACGCATGGCGTATTGGTACGCAGGGTTTTCCACCTCTTCACCCTTGGCATTGCTAATCCTTTCGGTGCCTACCTGGGCTCGAACGGCATTCTGTACCAGGAACTTTTCGTTCTCGGCCTTGGTGTTAAGCAGTACCTTAAGGTTGTCCAGGGGTTTATCCCCAAGCAACTCTCTTACCGAATTGGCAAGGGCGGTATTGGCATCATCCTGTTCATTGCGAAGGAAAGCGGTGGCCTTGGGGCCTATCCCGTCAAGGATATCCTTCACCGTTACAAGACCGTTCATAAAAAGACCGTTAAGGACTTTAATGGCCTCTTCTTTGGTTACGACTTTTTCATCGTCCATTTTATGTCTCCTGTTTCGTAGTTTATCTGCCAGAGATACGAGGTCAGTCAGTCCGGGTGTTCGGTTATCGGCATTAGCGGCATATCGGCGTAATGCGGAATAAGTTACTAGGCCATCCTGAATGAGTTCATCCCCTTTCGATTTATAATCAATCTGACCCTTTTCAATCAGACTTCTTACCTGCTCAATGTCAAATTCGCTATTACTTACCCTCTGTGGCATGGCTCCCCCTTCAAAGGGAACCGCATCGTTGCGTTCGTTTCCAATGGATTTTACGAAGTGTTTCTCCATCTCCTTGGTCTTGGCATTTTGCCTAAGCTCATATTCGGGCAGGGTTACAAGAGAGAAATGGACATTCCCTGCCAGTACGTCCCGAATAAAGCCGGAATTAGTGGTTTCATAGCCCATGGATGGTATTACGATTTTGAAAAAGACCGTCCCCGTTCCATCTCCGTTTTTCTCTATCTTGCCACCGATGGTGTAAAAGTCATTCTTTTCAGGGTAACTATGCCCAAGCTTATTCCCGCCAAAGGGATGGGCTTTCATGCGGTTAAGAAAAGATTCAAAGAAAGCCTCGGTATAAATGCCACCAGTACCTGCTACGGGGTAATCTATGGCCTCGGTACGGTACAAGGGGCTTTCTTCGTTCCTGGTGATGGCAGACATGGCCTCAGACTTTATTAGTGTAGGAAGGCCCTGCGGATCGGGCAGATCAGCCTTCGATGTGCGGTAGTTAAAGTATACAACACCGGGGGGTGGTGCATTGTTTTTATACAGCATTTTCATGTACTCCTTGGGCAATAAAAAAAGGCGACAATGAGCCCACGGGAAGTTCGGCTGGGTTTTCCAGCTGAGTTTCCTATGGGATCACTGTCGCCTCCGCATATCGGTCAGCAACGATAATACCAATTATCAGTATACGATATATACCGAGTTTGTCAAGCCTCTTTTTCTACTCGTATTTTTTCCTGAGTCTCAATAACAATTTCCTGCCTAGGGGCGGTTTTATCAAGCTTGATTATTACCTGCCCGTAATCAGTGGAATGTGCTATCTTGCGGATGGCTACCAAAATAGCCTGTTCCGTTGCTGGACCTAATTCCATACTCCCTCCCGTGGCCCTGTTACTTATCACTAGGTGCAGGTGGAGTTACTTTAGGGGTTGCATTTCCTCCGTTACCTTCACCTGCTGAGGGGCCTCCATTGCCACCTCCAGCCCCGCTATCGCCACCTTTGGGAGCAGCTGCATCCCCGCCAGCACCGCCTTTAGGTGCGGGCCTTAAGATGTCATCGACTGGTGTTCCATGTTTCACGAAAAACAATCCGTCTGATTCCTTGGTAAGGCCATGGTACTGGGCCGTTACAAGGGCATCGGCTAGGGTGGGATACTGACGGGGCTTGCCATCGGCATCTTCGTAGAACCTGGTCTGGTTCTCTTTGGTTACTGCAATGTTGAACATATTGTTCCTCCCGGTTTTATATTATGAGGATTCATCCTCGGTTTACCTAGAAATACTTTTCATAGCGTTCTGCTAACTCTTCATCGGACAGAGCATCCATCTCGCTCTTATACTCCCAGAACTTAACTTCCTGTTCCTCTGGCGAGAGTTTCTTGAATGCTTCAATGTCTTTTTGTAGAACCTTGGTATATTCTAAGGCCAACAAAAGTGAAAACCCATCTGCTTCATCACCAGAATCTAGCCCTTTCCGCCCTTGTTCTTCTAAGTAACGTTCAAGGTCATCCCGGCTGTTTTTTATTGTACTCATTATTTTACTGCTCCTTCTTATTTGCGAATGCCTAAACACCCAATGTAGTTTATTTGATAATCGCTTATAAAGCTCATTCATAAATTCTTCATTAGGTAGCAACGGGATTTCGTTTAGCATCTTACTTTCAATAAGGCTATATTGCATGTTAAAAAAACGCAGGTCACGAATTCCAGATTCTGGGACCTTCATCGAGTAGAAATTACCATTTACACCGTATGCTATCAATTCACTTACACTCTTGTTTTTACGCAAGGTGCGAATATCTCTTATTGAAAATGTTGAGTCATCAAGATGCGTATGTATAATCCTCAATGAACTAATATCAGGGTCGTTAAGGATACTCATAATATCATGATTTAAGTATAGGTTTATTCCTTCTTTCGTCCCTTCCCATGACCCAAGAACATTATTACCAGACATTATTGACATAGCTTCTTTGCCATGGATTTCGCTATAATTTCTAAGGTATTCACTTTCAATACTGACCGCTGTTGATATGTCATATTTTGAATAGTCAGGATTATGGTCTAGAGCGACTGGAGGCGTTTCATCTGCTGAGAACTGGCTAAAAGGACTAGATAATCCATCCTCCATCAAATTATTCTCCCGTGCCCATTCCTCTATCTCATGGGCTCCCGGTGAATCGTCCCCATTGACGAAATCCCTTAACTGTTGAATGAACTCATCATCGTCCTTTAAGCGGGGCTGGACACTGCATAAGCAGTTAGCGTGGGGATACTCCGGCACCGTCTCGGCGGTATAAGGGCTACCAGCAGCTAAAGCCATGCAAACTGAGCAGGTATCTTCCCGTCCACCGAAACGTACCCAGTCGTAGAGCCCTGTACAGGCTGGGTTGTTCTTGCCCTCTGCGATGGACTCTTCCTGCATATTGCGGTACAACTCGGAACGGTAAAGCCGTATGGCCCGGTAGTCGGGGCCTAGCCCGCCTAGCCTCCGGGCATATTCTCTGGTCCCAGGGAGTAGTTTACCCCACCTACCGGGCATGGCAGCGGGGCCTCCCTGAGCGAATGCCATAATGTCCTGGGAGATGGTGCGTATGTCTCGGCCCTGGGATATGCCTCCCCATACTACGTCCAAGAGCCTTTCCTCAGTCTTATTGACAGTAGTCCACACAGACGTGCTGAGTGGGTAAGACTGCCTAAAGGTGCGTTGCCTCTCTGTTTCACCCCAGGTGCCATCAGGCCGATATGCAAACCCCGTGCCCCGGTAGGTTCGGTGAATGCTATTGGCCTGTAACTCTTGGTAATGAATCATGCTATTGGCTTGCCGTACCTTTTCCACATTGGCATCGAACATGGCTGCTATCTTTTCTTTACTGAGCCCGTGGCCCTTTACCTTGTCCAGTAACCCAAAGAGATGCTTTTTATTGATATCCGCTACCAACTGAGCGGCCTTGCCCCTGCCGTCCTTCACGAGGGCAGTGATAAAGTCATGCAATTCTTTACGGGGAAAAGCGGCTCTAACGGTCTCTTCGAGGAACATCTTATTAGGACAGGCCCGTATGGCCTTGGCAACAATGGAGGCTATGCGGATATATTCCCGGCGTATCTGCTTCCCGGCCTGTATGGTGAGACCCTTACAGGTGGCCCTCGCCTGGTAATGCTCCCGGCGATACTGGGTCTTAGTCACCTATGTCCTTCTTTTCATCGGGGTCCATGTCATCACCATCCCCCTCAGTGGAGTCTTCGGCCCTGGGCTCTCCCTCGGGTTCGTCTTGGGGCTCTGGTTCATCTTCTTCGTCTATGCCCCCGTATGTGTCCCCCTTGAGTATGAGGGTATGGTCCATCATAAGCTCGGTCATGTTCTCTTTAAGCCTGTTTCTGGTCCTGTCCGGCAGATCTGGGTAGAACTTGTCTATAAAGTATTGGATATCGTCATACCCCATAGAGGCATTAGTGATAATGGAGCCCAATGCCTGGGTGAACATCGTGAAGATGCGGGCCTGGACTTCCTTACTTACCATCTCGAACTGGTCCCAGTCATTTTGAACCTCGGTGTAGCGGGTCTGCTCCATGAAGGCTTTGATTGTCAAAGACTGGTTAAAAAGCAAGGTAAAGGCCCGGTTTAACTCCCGCCGTTTCCCATGGATGTAGGATATTCCCAGGTCTTTCTGAGTCTCAGTAGAGGCATGGTTCCCCGTGGCTAAAGAGGGCCAGAATAACTCAGGCACCCCGGACCCGATAACAAGCAGGTGGTTATTCGCCGTAATAGCCGCTGTATGCTGGCTAGTAGCATCACCATTAAGGTAAAGGAAGTCAGTGGTCTCTTCCCCGGTGTTGACGTAGAAATCGTCTTCGTAGGGGTCTACCCTGGCAAGGTCGTCATAACCGTTATTCTTGAGCCATTCGGACACATTGGTGGTCTTCTGTACCAGCTTGGGCTTAAACTTGGCAAGTATCTCGTCCCGGCTCAATTGAATGTCATGGGTTGACTTGAATAGCCGAAGGTTTCGCCCAAAGATGGAATGACCCCGCCATTCATCTTCCTTGGGTTCGTGGCTGAAGGGAATGGGGATAAACCCAAAGGGGTTTTTCATGGTCGTGCTTCTAATCTCTTTCTGGTTATTGGTCTCTATCCACCAGATTTGAATGTAGTCCCGGCCTATTCGGCGTTTGCGTTCAGCATATTTAACCTGGTTATATTCATCGGTGTACTTGATGCGTACATGGTCCCATACCACGTTGATCTCATTAGTGTCCAGGTCAATCTCGATATCGGTGATATTCTGGTCTGGTATGGCCTCCCAGATAACCCTCCCCAGTTTCTGACTAAACCGACACCACCGCCATGCAGTGCCAATGAGCAAGTAGGTCTGCACGATGATAGGACACTCGTCACTTTGGCTGTCAATGATGCTCTTTATTGCCTCTTGAGTCTTCTTATCCCTGGCCTTCGGCGTAGGAATACCAATAAGGTTCGTAGGCACGTTTATGGGTGTATATGCCATAGGAGAGGCAAATTGTAACTCCGGGATGTCCCCGTAGTAGAGCCCGTAGAGAATATCTGCATTTGCCTGTAAGCCACCGCTCATGTCAACGTGCTGGGGCCTATGGGGCCGGTCCCGTTTGCCCAGGTCCCGTTGTAGGTCTCCACCTTTCTTCCAAATACCTAACGGGCCTAATAGTTTTTGGAAATGCCCACCTTGCTGTAATGTGCTACTCATACCGCCTCCCTCATCCGCCTGGATGCCATTTGATTACGATGCTCTTCATCGAAAGCAATGTTCTTGAAAAATGCTTCACGAAAGAGTGAAGCGGCACTGTCAGGTGCATCATCGGGTGTACTTCCTTCCTGATAGTCGATGATCTGTGCCATGTATTCATCATCTGTCTCAGGTGCCCATTCTATATTACGCCACACCTTGTATAAGTGGGTGCTAATCTTGTAATGCTTGCTCTGTCTTTCACTATAGGAAATAACATTGAGCCCCTTTTTCGTAAGGTCATTAGCACTCATTCCCTTATCAGCATTCGATTCTTCGTGCAAGGCTGTGACCCGGTACTTCTTGCACATCGAAACAATCGTATCATACCAATCCCGTATGTTACCAGGATAAGTAAAGCCAACTACTTGGTAGACCGTGTTTTCGCCTTCACCCTTTATTGCCGAAGCAATGGTGAGAGCACAGAAATGGTTCCCATCGTAGGCAGTATCAAGTTGGGCTACAGATCGGTTAGTGTAATCCCACCCCTTTGAATAAACCGGGTCCTGGAACAAGAGGGATTCGTCAGATATAAGGTCTAACTCATAATTAGCGGCATATAGGGCTGGCGTGGTAGTTGCCTTTTTATTCTTTACCTCGTCTTCACCTACAATGCTTCCATACCTGCTAATAGGGTACTTTGCCACGGGACAGAGACTGTTGACATACTTCCAAGCATCATCCCGGTGCCACGGGGTGCCGATGTAGCCAACTCCCTTCTTAGGGTCGATGATGTTTGTTTGTATTTCCATTAGGGATAACTTGGTGTGCTGTCTTTCTGCTCTGCTTACCCTATCTCGAATTGTTGCGAAGTCATCAATGATTATTTTATCAAAATGCTTACCCGTGATATCTCCACTGGACACCCCAAGGGCAATGACATTCGGCTCCGGGGTTATCGTCTTTTTGAAGGTGTATTGCAATGCCCCATTCCGCTGTATCTTTGCATTGGGGTACTCTCCAAAGCGATACTTGAAAATCTCTGCTACCTCGGTATATTGCATTGCCTGAGCCACGGTATTAACCACATCAGCAGAATGACCCACGTTTTTCCTGAAAATGGCTATGCGGTCATCCGGGTTAAAGAGCATCCATCGGATAGTTCCAATGGTGCATATTGCTGTAGTTTTATAACTGCCACGGTAAGCCATTAGGGCTCTTTGCTGGTTCGTGTCCCAAATGTATCGTATCCAGTCGCTGTGTACTGGGGTAAGTTTATCCTTGCCGATGATATGACCGAGTAAATGAGGTTGCTTAGCCACCATCATGATAGCCTTTTCTGAGTTAAGTAACCCTCTCCAATCACCCATCGTCCGGCTCCAAATACTCCATTTTTTCAGCAATAACATCGGGTTCTATTGCTTCCGATTCAATAAAGGTATTCTCGAATATATTCTTAATCCTTACCTCTGATTCCTCTGATATGGTCCCAGATAGTATGATTCCTGTCTCCACGGGCTTCCCAAAGCAACGGTCTATCATATACTTCACCGTATCAAATGACCTTTCTCTCTCAGGCCGCAATTCTGGTTCCATTATCATGTTACCTTCCGAATCATGCTTCCCGGTCGGTAATAACCTCCCCGTTGCCTCCATCCTGCCCGTTAACTTCCCTTTAATTTCTTGGGTCAGCATATTAGCCAAAGTAACTGTTAAAACGGTCGGATATTTTGCTACCACCTTTGACAATTCACTTGGGTCGCTTTTTAGCAGGTTTTTACAAATTTTTTTGACATCCTCATTCGTAAGATTATCAGCCTTCGCCAGTGGTCCAAAGACATTTTTAGGTCTTCCTGGGCTACGTTTAGCTGGCTGGTTTTCTGATGAAAACCTGGTCAATTTGCCAGGTCTTTCTCTCGGCATAGTTATTCTCCCGTGATATAACCCGCAATCCACTACTCATAAGATACGCCGTACTCATCAGGGTGGTTTTTTAAGTATTCAACCCTATGAGCCGCCATTTTCGTAGTTTCCCATGCTTTCCCGTATTCCTTGTCTTCGAAAAGCTTAGAAAACCCAGTAATATGCTTTAACCTAAGTACCTCCTCGGCTTCCATCCCTAATTCATTGGCGATGTCTTTTTCGTCCATCCCCTGGGAGAGCATATTAAAGACAAGTTTAGACATATTAGATATTCCATGGGTTCCCCTGGCCCTATTGTGCCGTACTGTAGCAGCCATACGCTCTTCCATGGTTTTTTCTAAGACAACTATAGGTAGATATCCTTTATTCCTGTCCTTAATAGTATCTACTGACTTACCCACGAAATATCTATGAAACCCATCGATGATGCAGTATCTGCCATCTTCGTCTTTTACTGTGACTATGGGCTGTGTATACCCGTCTGCTTCGATACTCTTTTTTAGGAGAGCCAACTCCTTTTTTGCTACAGAGTTGGGGTTATATGAATTAGGGTAAACTTTCTCTACGGGCACCCAGATAACATGGTCTATCGGTTGGCTGACTGCTTTTATATGGGCTCTTATTTCATTGGCTCTTTCGATGTCATCACCAATATATTCGTTAATAATTTGAATGGCTTCGTCTATGCTCATATTACACCCCCTGTCTTCTTAACAATTGCTTGGTCATATTTACCCGTTAGAGCCTTAAGGTTAGTCAAACCTGTTAAATAGTAATCATCTGCTAAAATTGTTTTAATATGAGTCAAATAAACCCGGGAGGCTACGTCTTTAGGGTAAAATGGTGTTTTTTTATCGTCTCTCTCAAATGCTTTTTTCATACTTTCCAAGTGTTTTTCATCTTGGATTAGTTTTATTAACAGAAAATCTCTATATTCTCGCCAATTTTGGAACATAACAGGTAGTTTTTTTGGTATTTGATAAGCTTCTGGGCAATGTTTATATGTGTTTATGCCATGGATACGTTCTGTAAGCTTTTCCCACATCTCTCCTTCTAGTTCCTGGGCATAATCTAAGGCTGTGAATGCGGTTTCGTGGATTAAAGAAGATACCCTCATTCTGAAAATGGGTAATCCCTTGGCATATTGAAAGTCATATAATCTGTTATAATCGAGGTCATGTTCACTTATGAATTTCCAGACATCGCTTGTAGACCAGTCATAAATTACTGCTGCTCTTTTTGGCTTACTGACGGCTCCCCACACCTCGGGGCCGACAAATTTCTTAATGGTTACTAGCCCCAGGTACCTATTTGGACTCTCTTCACACCTCATCCCATATATGGTACACCCGTCTTTGAATAGTTCTTTTTGAATCAAATCTAACGTGTCATAAAATACCTTGTCTTTACTTCCCGGTATTTCATGTATTGAATTCGGGTCTTTTTCACGTATGGTATCACCTTCCCAGCATTTTAAGCCCCCGTCATGTCCATTTAAGGAGCAATCCAATATAAACGGGGTTTGAATCCAATATGGTTTTACCCAAGGTAATGAGAATACTCTTTTCGCATACTCTACTGTCATTCCCCATTCTGCTTCCTGATCTAGCCACATAACATTAACTGGTAAAAGGCCCATTTCTTCTGCAACAATATGAGCCAACTCAAGGCAAACGGTGGAATCCTTCCCTCCAGAAAAAGACACATAGGTTTTATCACCAAAATGTTGATAGATAAATCGGGTCCTTTTAAGAGCGGCTTGAACAACATTGTCGTTGTAGTAAACTTTCATTGGGCCTCATAAACAATGTGGACGGTGCCGCATTTTGGGCAAATTATGTCCCCTGCTGGGTATACCGTTGGCACTTCCTCTGGTGACATGATTAGTTCATCTAAACTAAGGTTTTCTAGCATACCTTTATAATCAATACCATCCATAAAATTGTCTGCGGAGGTGTCGGTAATATATCCAAATCTGGTATTACACAATAGAAGTATCCTAATTGCCTCTTTGGTATCAGTCGCTTTGACATAAACCACTGGAACAGGAGGGATAGAATGACCGTCCTCCTCCAGGCTTTTAAGTGCCTCCAATCTTCCATGTCCATCAATGACATATTTTTTACCCTCACATTCCCACACAAACATAGGGAAAGAAAACCCGTACTCCATAATTTTGGACTTAATTTCATTGATGTCCAAATCTGTTCTAATTTTGAAGTTGCCCTGAAACTCTGTAAGTTCATGAAAATCAATTAAATCACTGCCACAATCATTCACTTTCATAGTAGCCTCTCTCCCATTAAAAAGTGTTTTTTTTGTATTTTTCCAATCGGTGCTTCGATAATAATGACTACGCAAGAACCGCCAAATTTAAATAAACCTATTTCACTTCCCTTTTTAATAGTATCTCCTTCTTTACAGGTTATCTCAATAGAACCTACATGGGACATCCCTACTGGGACTATCCAAAATCTACCTATGGTTTCATTACAAGCTTTGACAATAACTCTGGTCTCAAGAGACTGCCACCCATACTCTGAGCTGTCTAATACATACTTGCCATTGATATATTCAACAAACCCACCTACAAAATTACCACCCTTTACCTTGCGAATACTCGTTACCGTCATGTCATCGGGGGCATGAATACGGTGATAATCATAAACATCTAAGAAAAGACTTATTAGAGTACCATTATTTAGTGGTTCCTGAATCAATTCTTGAATTTGCTGATAAATTGATGATTTAATTTTAGTAGCGACAATCCCATCATTTATAGGGTGTACGTTTTGAATCACGCCATCGACTGGAGAGACAAATCCTTCTCCTATTGGCCTTTTTCCGTTTTTTAACCTCCTGGTAAAAAACTCATTGAATGTATTGTACCCCTCCTCATAATCTTCCATCTTAAGTCTTTTATCATTGCAAACTAATTCATTATACTCTGGCTTCCATGATTCGGTTGAATCCATAAAATCACCATAAAGTTTAACATAGCCAGTTATAAATCTACTTATCTTTTCTAGGTATTGTGGTTCCGGCCTGTATTTTCCTAGTTCGTCTATATGCCCACCAAATAACCAATAGAAATAATTTAAGCTTTCATTTATCCTATCTGAAATATCACCGTTATTAAATCCTTCCCACGGCGGGGCACATAGAGTATTTTTAATATATTTTTTAAGGTCTTGAATTGATATCCTGCTTAAACGCTTTAATTCGTCTATTGAGTCAATGCTTTCACATAGATTTTCATAATCCTTTGGCATCTACGCCCCTCCCTTTATGGTGATGAGCCCAAGGCCATACTCTTCAAGTGGAGGAGACATCTTGAATGTTTTAGATTGCCTTTTACTGCTACGCCTTGGGTCTATGAGGGATTTTCCTTCCATGTGGTCTACCAAACTAGGAACTACTACAAGATACTTCCTTTTTTTCATCTTAAAATAGTCTGCAACCATTACATCAGACCATCCGCCAAACTTGTTATCCCTATCTTTCCAGTTTAAGCTAAAATGATACATTTCCTTACTCATCCCAGGTGGCAAATAAAAACATTGGGCCCATAAAAATTTTGCACCTGTTTCATACCTAGTACCTTTTTTTTGGTCATCGCTTCTGGTCCCGCTGAAAAACTGTATAATATCATTGGGGCGTTCGTTAACTATGATTTTAATACGGTTATAGAAATCTGCACATAAAATTATGTCGTCTTCCATGTGGACAGCCGAATCATCACCTGCTATTGATAATGCGTTCTGAAAGTTTTTATACCCGCTTCGTTCTGATATTGTTGAAAATATAAGTCCCGGAATGTCTTTAGGGTATTCATCTACTTTTCTTTCGTAAGTTGTCCTCATAATAAACTTCATGTTTTCTGCCCCTCAAACTTGCTCGAAATCGAGAATCTTCATCGTTTTTTCTGCTCTTTGCGGGTTTAGTTCATTCGCATAGCATATAGCCCCTATTTCTTTGCAAGCCCTAGCAGTTTGCCCTAATCCTACACAACAATCAAAAACGCTTTTGGGCTTATTTTGTATAGACCCTAAAACTGTGTAAGGTATTTTCCAATCCTTAAATGCTACTGGGCTGTTTGCTGGCACTGCCCCGAAACATAAAACAAAGAAAGGTAACCCAGCACCATATTTACATTCATACTTTGCTGACGGGGTTCCAAAGACTTGTAATATATCGTTAACGAATCGTGGGCCACACTCTAGAAACAATGGGCCAGTAACATGCCGATTATAAAGGAATTTAATTCTTCCTAAGAACGTAAGCCAATCATCACTCTGCTTATGTTTCTGCCCGTTTAATGTCCTAAAATACTTTATATGGCCTATTCCCCAAGGTGGGTCACAATACATAGCCTCTGCTTTCTCTCCCTTAAACAAATCATCGAGATTATCAACCATAATATCTCTAATTGATATCCTGTGGTTCATATTACTGCTCCTTGGTATTAGCATATAATGATTCTTCTATGAGTTTTTCAACATCGTCTATTGGGAGGTAATTAAAACCCTTCCTGAAAAATTCAATATCCATGATTTCTAAGTAATTCCAAAGAATTTCTTCTCCTGCCTCAATATCCCTTTTTGCCGTAAGATAAGTGTCACTATCATTTATATCTTGCGTAATATTCGAATCAGCAGAATGATTCAAGAACCTTAATCCTACATCAAAATCTAACCTATAAAGATTTGTCCGCTCGTCTTTATACCCATAATGTATAATCTCTTCCTGGTCTACATTAGGCAAATATGCAAACTCTTCTTCCGTTAAAGTTTGATCAAGATTCGGGGTAGAAACAAAGCATACCTGTCCTTTACCTATTTTTTCTTTCGTGAATAGACCTAGCCCGTTATTCTGGGAGACACCAATCCTGTAATCAAATAAAATCATCTATACATTCTCCACTATAGCATCAGAGTTAATACCAATTTCGTAAAGATATGACTTATGCAATTCATAGAAAACACTGGTCTCGACCCATTGTTTTTCAAATATGTGCACAAACTTATACCCCCCCCCCCCCATTATTTCGTTGATTCGTTCATTTTTCCACTTCTTGCTTCGGTTGTATAATAATAAACCATACCCATCCGGGTAATACTGGGTTTTTCCTGAAAATATGATGTTCACTATATCTTGTTCATTATGCTCTAACGCTGGGTGTTTACCATGCTTTTTTAAAAACTCCGGGACTACTCTTTTATGGATTGTTCCTGGTAATACAAATAATACTCCACCATTCAAGTATTTATCCATTGTGGATCCGAATGCATTATTCAACTTTTCCATTTTTCCTTTTTTTATCTGGGCACTGTCGCATAAAGATGCTATTGGTTTTTCGGGCGTGAGGAAAGATATATCATCTATTTTGGAAAAAAATAACACATCTGCATCAATAGCCATATAAGGTAGTTTAAAGTGGTCGCCAATTAAAAGTCGTGCATAAACGATGGGGGGCCATGAACGTGAATATCCTTTGAATGCAGATATTCCATTAAGTTTTACTATTTCAATTTCCTGCCCATACGTCCTAGTAATTCTATTGACTATATCCTTCTGAAATGCAGTTAATTCTTTACTGGTTATTATGTGGTATAATATATCATCTCCATGGTATTTCATACATGAACAGATGCTACTACTTGCCCCTAGAAAATACTTGTCACTGGCATCAAGACACCAAACGGCAGAAAACAGCTTTTTAGTCATCTAAGCCACCATACTTACTTTTCATCTCTTTGTTTACTTTTTCGACTGCTTCTACTAATTTAGGTTCAATGCCAATTGACTTAGTGAATTTCAAGAATGCTGGTACATCTTTATTAAAGCAATGATTGTCGTAAAATGGCTGTTCTGGATATGAGATAGTATGAGACGGGCTTATTCTTTCATCTAAGATAAATAATTCTCTTAACTCCTGGTACTCAACTCCAATTTTATTTGCTACTAAAGCAAACTCATTGCAAAATGTTACCTTCATCGCAAGGTAGCAATTTAACATATATTTTACCAATTCTGCTGTAAGAGAATCAGTATAATGTATACGATAGTTCCCGGTTTTTACTTTGGCGAATACTTGACCTACGGCATATTTACTCGGCCCGTCTGCCCCCAAAATGATGAAATCAAGGTTTCTCTTGCTGTGCTGTGATACTCCATAAAACTCGGGAGCTGATACTATGGTTTTTCCTGTTATTTTTGTTAGTTCTTTGTTCGTGCCCGGAGGAACAGTAGAACGTATTGCTATTACCTTTGCATTGGCATTCTTTACCGATTCTATTACTATTGAGATATTACAACTCCCGTCATGATTCATTTCAGTGGGAACTGCAATAAAGGCTACATCATAATTTTCAGTAGGCATTTTAGAAAATTCGGGTATATACGGGTCATAAATATCAGGGTCTAGTGGTTTTAATTCTTCATGTATATGTTTACCTATATTCCCATATCCTATGATGAGTATTTTTCTGTTCATTTAATGTCCCTCCCGTGTGTTAGCAATTCCTACTTACCTACAGTGAAAATATGTCCGCAATTATGGCAGGTTACTGTTACATATTCTTTCTCTTTAGTAGCTACAATTTCAGTGATTTTTTTCTCTGCTTTACTTATGTCTTCTTCTGATATATCATGCCCCCCAATTTTCGGTTCATAACCAGTGTTTAGCCATTCGGAATCTAAAGATATTTCTGGCATCTCAGCCTCGACTTCGTTCACATACTCAAAAAATGTAGTATGGCAATTTATATAGTCTACGCTATCCCCTGATAATTTACTGTATTCCTCCAGTGTATCTTTATCAATCTTCCCAAACATAGAGTTTACAAGCAATACCTTTTTCTTTGCCTCTTCTAATGAAGTAGATTCAATATAAACTACTGGGGCTTCTTTTACCTCTTCCCCTAGATTATTTTCCAATTCCCCATTAAGGTTAAGGCCAATTAAATTATCGTTTATAGCTTTTATAGCAAGACACCTTCCTACACCGTCAACTACCTCATTAACTTGATTATTTTTCCATACAAAAATAGGAGTTAAAAATCCATGAAGAAGCAGCCTTCTTGCCTCTTCATTAACGCTCTGTTTAGTCCGTATTTTTAACTTCTCGGTCATTTTTATGGAGAGTTGGCTAATGGGCAGTAATTCTTTATATGTACAATTAATTTTCACTTGTCCCTCCTAAAATAACATCCCTTGTCTGTAAATTATAGGTTTGTCTTTATAAACTACTGGTTTCTTTTCTTCTGTATAATTACTTTTTACTGTAAATTTGCAATGCTCTGGGTCCAAATTAAATTCTCTAATCGGGTTCCCATTAAATGGGTTCTTGTCTAAAGGTTTTCCGTTATAAGGATTACAAGGGTAGGGGTAACTTTTAATACTGGGTTTTCCAACAATTGCCCATTTCCCTTCAAAATTAGTTTTATACGCTTCTTTCGGTGGGGTATCAATTCTAGAACGGTTTATCAATTCCCATGAGTCCGGGTACAATGAACTCCAGTAATAAAAGTCTCCTAAAATGAGGTATTGGTGCAATTCACACCAATAATACCCAAAAAAACCATATTTCCCTATTGCTGAAGTTATTGAACTATATTCTATGCCACCTGTATCCTTAAAATCTTTCATCAATGTATACTGGTGAGGGCTTGACTTCGCAGAAATCCAATACTGGTTTAAAAGACATTTCTCTAATAAAGAGCTATATTCATCGGCAATGGGATCGCTCTTAATAAAATTTTCTACATGGGATTTTTCTAATTCTCTTTGCTCGGCTTGCCATTCCTGGTCATTCCATATTTTAGCTCGCCTGTAATGCTCCCGTGTGTATTCTTCCCTTGTCATCCCACCTTCCCCCAAAACCGTTGCACCACATCATTGGTCACCATGTTTACAAACGCATCTTTCTCTTTCCCGCTCAGGTTGTAAGACCGAATAATCCCTAAAGCGAGCTTCTTCGTCAACGGTTGCCTGTACTCGAGCAAGCTAATATAAGGGGCAGTAATGCCTAACTTCTGGGCCATCTCTTCTTGACTTTCGTTATGCTCAAACCTGAGCCTTCTGAGAAATAACCCCACTGGAGTAACATCACTTTTCTTAGGATTCATCTTATCGCCTCCGTTCACGTTCCATTAAAGATTATTTTATATCTTCTTTACACTAACTGTCAAGAAAATTAAAATAATTTTAATTAAATTCTTGTCTCTTATGTACCCTTATGTCCACATATGTCCACATATTGCACATAATTATTTTTCGGACATGCTAAAAAATTCCGCTACAAACTGCATTGTCTCTTCAAAGGACAAGCCTTTAGCCATATCCTTAGCAACATCGCTGTCTCTTTGAAATGAGTAGACCCTATCATTCCCACGGGCTACGATGATGTGATCCACAACAGGAATACCCAAAACCTTTCCTGCCAGTGTCAACATTTTGGTTATCCTGATATCCTCTTCGGATGGGATAAGTTCACCGCTGGGGTGATTATGGGCAAACATGACACTCAGGGCGTTGTCCCGAATGGCATGGTAAAAACACTCCCTAGGGTGTACTATAGTCCTATTCAAGACCCCCTTAGAAACATGGTGACACTTGATAACCTTATGAGAAGAATCCAAGGTCAAGGCCCAAAAGTTTTCCTGCTTTTTATTGCGGTATTTCTTGACAATGTTCCCTGCATCTTCTACTGACTTTATCTGCTTTTTTGTCATACCTGGTCCCCCTCTTCGGCGAATAGCGATTCTTGCTCTTCGTTAGATTCGGGCTTTCCAGGACGTAACTCTATATGCTCAGGGATGATAACTATCTCACCACCTCGGGGAATACCCTGCTTAGGATGGGAAAATCTCCCCACAACCCGTAGGCCCCTGCCGATTTTACCCTTGGCGAGTAGTTGCTCAGCAAGGCTCCCATAGGCAGTTATGGTTATATAGAGCTTTTCCTCATGTACTTCGGGGTATCTGGGATACCGTTTGTGAACTATCTGGCAGGCACACACAACTGTGCCATCGGGCTTTTGGTGCCTCTCAGGTTCACTTGCGATGCTCCCCTCTAACAATAGGCTGTTTAATTGGTTCATGGCTTTACTCCTTTTCTGTTACCTCGCCATATCGGCGGCGTTTTATTTCTGCTCTGGTGATACCCCCAAAATGCAGGTCAAGATTGATAAGGGCAATTTCGCACAACTCCCCTACATGGACATACCCAAACTCGGCATTATGGTCATCAAAATCCCCAGACAGGGTTACGAACCCAAAGCCCTCCATGGTTTCCATATCCACCTCGAAGATATACCAGTCCGCTGACCCTGCTATATTAAAATAATGAAGGTAGCAATGGGCTTGTTCATCCTCAAGGTTTTCGGTTTCATATAAGACAGGAATATGGTCTATTCTCTCTGCCATCCTAGCCAAAACCTTGCTCAGTTCTCTGCTTCCCTCGATAACCTCTAATTCTTGCCAAGGCACCAGCTTCTTAAGATCGTCAACGTTCATACTTAATCTCCTTTCCGTGTTCTTTAATCCAGGCTATCTGCTGGGCATTTTGCAACCTATAAAAGGACGTATCATGATGGGGACATATGTGGCATCCAGCATCGCAGGTCGCATCTGATTCATTCCTGCTTTCACACTCGTCATAGTCGTACCAGCCCCCATCTGACCATTCGGGGAAGGGCTCATCTAGGTAGAAGAAGGTGGGCCTTTCATATTCGTTATGCTCTAACACATAGACCACGGCATTTTGCCCCTTAACATACTTTCTGGCCCGGCTTTCGTTCCATTCTTCCCCTTGGTAGAGGGTTTCAACAACACTCCAAACATCCCCCTTATTATGCCCAATACCGTTGTCATAAAAATGCCTGATTCTCACTAGCGTCATACTTTACCTCCAAAATGGTCTTTGATTATTTTATCTTCAGATCCAGGCCCATATTCATTTATGGAATACTGGTCTAATAAAACCCAACTAGGTTCAATTATTTTATTTTCTACTAACCACTTCTGACGATTTTCTAGTATTCCCATATATTCGCCAAAACTTGCGTGTCTTAAAGGTATTCCATACCCAAAGGTAAAAGTATTATCTGTAAGTCCTGGGGTTGTTTCTAACCATTTGAACCCATGCCTTCTAAGCCATGATGGATGAACCAATGAGTAGGCGATTTTCAAATAATTCAATGGCTGTCTATAATGTTTAAGCATGACTATATTGCAAGCGACTTCACTTCTACGGGATACACTGCATTTCAAGGTGTAAAGGCCGATCCTGTACCCCTGCGTTTCGAGGGTATAAATGATATTAAGGAGCATTTTCCCAGCATTTATAAACTCTTCACCATCAATATGAGCGGAACCACCATTTTCATATACAATGGTAACGGTCTTATCCTTTACTTCCCTTTTCACCCTGTTGATCATGCTGTAGGGTTTTCCAGCAATCGCATTGGGAACATGGGGAGTAAACCCAACAGGTTCAACGCTGGGAAAGGCTTTGGTTGCGTTGCTTCGATATTGTGCTTTTGCATTCTCACTCATTAAAGAGTCAAACCCTTCTTTGTAGCCATGGTACGCCAACTTGTCAGCATCTTCGTAAGATGAAGTATTTGCCCATCCCTCGTCTTCACTTTCCCATTTTTGGGAACTTTTAGATTGAAATTTGAACACTTCATTAGGCTCCCTAGTGTTTATTGTTGTAAGGTAGTCCTCTAGGCTTTCAAATCTTTCGTATACAATGGTCATGCCACTTCCCTCCCCATCTCACTCAGGGCTTGCTTAAACCCCTTCGTATAGGCCGAATCTTCGGTTTTAAGGTTATCGTACACAATCCTTGCATCATGGTGTTCGAGCCCCTTCAAGAGGACTATCTTGATGGCCTCTGCATGGGCAAAGACGTTCTCCAGTTTATGCAACCTCTCTATGGCCCGGTATGAGACAATGAACTTGAGGTGCTGTTTATTACAGGCTTCCCTAAAGTCCCTGACAAACTTGACCAGCTCAGTGTTCCCGCAAGCAATGGCAGTCTCAATGGCCTCGTCATAGTCAATTTCCACGATGGCAAATCGGTCTAAACTGGAAGCATCCAGTTGATACCGCCCGGTGTAGGTTATGTCTGCCCCTGACCCGAAAGTATTTCCGGCAGCACAGATGCGGAAGTCCTCATGGGCCGTTACCTTACCAGTGGGGAAGTCAAAGTACCCGTTGGCAATGGCAGCGTTTAGAATGACAAGCACCTCGGGGGTGGAGGCATCAATCTCGTCCAGCATGAACAGGCCCCCATTGGTGAAGGCTTTATAGAACTGGGTCTCATGGAACCGCCCATTGGCATCAATGAACCCGGTTAGTTTGTACTCTTGGGTTATGGCATTGGAGAAGTAAAACTCCATGTTCAGGGCCTCTGACACCTGCTTACAGATGACATTTTTACCACTTCCCGCTGGACCTGATAAAAATACAGGCACATTGGCATTGACCAGTTTCAGGACCGTTTCAAACTTATGGTGGGCCACGCCTTCAATGACTTTAGTTTCCTTCTCGGTCTTTATCTCGATTCTCTTAGGCAAGGTGCCATAAGTATCCCGGATATAACTGTCAATCATGGGTTTCGTGACATTCACCACCTGGTCAACTGCTTCTTTTTTGACGCAGTGAACTATGTAGGATTCCAACGATGTAGTCCCTGGCATTATTTTCATATCAGGGTCATCTGCCTTAAATAACTGTTCCTGTTTCATAGGCTCTTCCTCCTCTATTGTTTGTGTATGAGCTTCAATTCTTTGCTGAGCCCGCTCGGCTTCATCCTTTATGTCCATGTAATTCTTCAAAGCAAGGTCAAGCAACCCGGTGGCTATTTCAGCATATCGATGATAAAGTTTTTTCACCCTGGGAGGGGCGTTTACCGGCCTATATCCCGTGGCTGGGTCATAATAGAAAGAACAATCACCAATCTTAGCGTAGGGCCTATACCTTTCGGCTTGCAGGTCGCAAACTATCCTGACCTTTCCCTCTATGGCTATGCTTACTTCATGTTGCATTACTAATGCCATGCTTTCCCCCTTTATTGCACTCTTGGATGGCTTCATCGAGTACCCGTAGAAGATGGTAATAATCACCTGTCATGGCCTTATCCATCACGGCTTGGATCTCGTCCTTCGGGAACCCACACTCCCGCATTGCCTTGCGGGTATAGCCCATCAACGCAAAGGCGTTGCCGTCCTGACCGACTAGGTTGTATTTCTTCTTCATACCGCACTCCTTGAAATAATTTTCCAGCCTTGCCTTTTATGGCTCTGTAACTCAGCCTCCCATTCACTTCGGAGGTTATTGGACATCCATATCAGGGTCTGGGCTATTTCACTAAGGGTTAGGGTTTCCCTTGCCTTCTTGGTCTCTGGTAAAACATCCCGGTAATTAAGGGCCTCATTGACGGAGTAGATAATGTCACTCATCATCTTCCTCCTCATCGTTTTCTTCGGTGCACACGCAGTGTTCAGAAGGATATCCACAGTCATCACAGAGGACCTCATCGTCTTCGTCCTCGTCACCAGTCCAAATGGTTTCGATGACCAAGCCGTTATGGGAGAAGGTGAAAGTTCCCTCGCCATCGGTCTCTAGGGTTATTTCCCCATCAACATCGAAATACTTACCAAGCCTTTCAGCGTCTTCATGGCATTCCATAGGGATGAGGTAATCTGGCACAACACCGAGGGTCCCAGAATCGACACCATATTCATAAGCGGTTTCTGACTGGTATTCACCGTCACCGTACATGGTCCCGCACTGGAGGAACTGCAATGGTGCATCTTCGGGGGGAAGTAGGATTTCTGCATCTTCCACTTGGTCCCGGGTGAAGGTAATTACAAACGCTGTTTCTTCGTCACCTGTGAAGGTCTGCTCACATACGCTATCCCATAATGTATCAGAGATAACGTAGCACGGGTCGCCAATCCATACTTTCTTGATATGGTCTGACTTGATAGTAACCTTTACTTTGTTCTGGCTCATCTTCTCCCTTCCTTCATGTTTTTTTATAGGATTTTCAATTTCCTATATATATTATTATATCGTACCCGTTATAGTTTGTCAAGTCTTTTTTATAATTTTTTTTAATTTTTTTGTAAAGTTTTTTTACTGGAATTATTGGAAGAAAAAAGATTTTGCCAATGGGCTTTACATATCAAGGTCGGGGTCTTCGTGGTTTTCGTTTTCATAATTGGAGAATGATGCTGTGTACATATCAGCATGGCATAGCCCACACGTCATTGATATTGGGTCAACGTAATAATCGCCACTTGCTATCTGCGGGCATTGCTCGTTGACAATAAATAGACAACCGCAATTCTCACATTGAAATACTCTCATTCACCGCCTCCTTTTAAGCTTTCTATTATCTGTTCTATCTTCCTTTTTGTAATTTCTGCTTCGGCTTTTTCGATTTCCACAAGGGCATTTACGATAATAGATAACATGACGATAATACCCAAAACGAACATGACGCTCATATTCACCATCTGCCCCAAAGAGAATGGTTCGCCACTCATATAGGTAAGCCAGTGCCAAATATGAACTGCAACCGTGCTAATTATGCCTAGTACGCCCATGACGAACGTGAACTTCCACCAAAACATTCCCTACCTCCTAGGAAAATATACAAACACAGGGGCCGTTCCCCCTGATAGTTCCCAGTACAACGCCAGCACCTTTGACGCATACTCAATGGACGATTCTGGTGGGTTATTCAAACGGCTTAGACCCGCATTATATGAAACAGCTACGGACCAAAACGTGTCGCCCTCTAACTGCTCCATCAGCCACCTGATATGCTCAACCCCGGCCCGGATGTTTGTCTCAGGGCATTGCCAGTCGATATGCCCAAAGTAGGCATTATTTAATTGGAAGATACCCAAATCTACCGTGCCGTTGCTATTCGGCTGGCTCACGGCTAATGGGTTCAAACTGCTGTTCTCTACCCTGGCTATGCTGATAGCAAAATTAGGCGGAACCCCGACCTCGACAGCTATCATAAAAATCATTGCTAAAATTGTTTCCATGTCCCCTCCCTAGGGTTTTTTTAATTGTTTGCAAGCATTAGTAGGATATCTGCATGACACGGCTTTTCTAATGAACACCAACAGGCAAGGTCTTTACCTCGCAGTTGATCAATCAACATTTGCATATAATTTGTTCGTGCTTTATTATTAGCCATCATCAATTCTTCAAATTGCTTCACAGCATTCGGCCCGGTAAACGGATTGCCCCACCTACTGCCACGTCCTACATAGATGGTATCGGGAGGCATCCGCCAGCCCTTAGTCCTCTTGCGTTGTATTCGTTTCGGCATCATTCCTTCACCTCCGCATCAAAACAAGACTGGCACCTTAAGATTTTCAAACTCCCATCAATTCCACCAACCTTACGGATCTCTAGTTTGACCCTACCAAATTTTCCACAATGGCTACCGTCAGGCTGGTTTATGCTTGCGAGCAGGTTTACGCACTTACCACAGAACTCACCATCACAGGCGATAATCTGCTCAACCCTTATCTTTGTCATCCTTCTGCCTCCTGGCCTTGATTGCATAATCCTCTCTGCTTTGGCCTCTTTCACCAATTCCTGTATTACAATTTCAGCACCCTCTCGGGTTATCAGGCCACGCAGAAAATCTTCACCTAGGGCAATAACACGGTCTGCTAGGCTACCATTACTCATCTCCATCCTCCTTAATCACCGCCACGGGGCTCTATGTAATCAGCGAGTTTGAATATGACATTCTTGCCGTCTTGGCGAAGTTCAGGTGTGCAATTTAGCCCCCTCCTTACACAATAACGTCTACGCTTATCCCAAAAGAAACACTCTTGACAATCCGTACTATCTTCTACAGGCACCAGGGCCTTGCCTAATGGGATATCAATCATGGTCAGCCTCCTTTTTTTTACGCTTTATCAAACGCCGTACAAACAACTTATTTCGGAGATGTAGCTCGTGTAACTCTTTATCTTTAAGTCCGGCTTCTCTCCAGTCTGTCATCCACTTAATTTCACTTTGTAGATTTTCTGGTATACTGATATCTTTTTTCATCTCACTCCTCCATCAATCTGCCTATCCAGACTTTCTACTATTTTGAATACAGCATTTGATGGATGTTCCCTAGAATCCCACGCCGTTTCGATAGCATTTGCAAACCACGCTCGCATAGTATCTTTTTCTATTGGAACTAATCCTTTCTCATAATACTGAATAAAGCACTCTGCCCATTTTTCTGCGTCATCTTTGCAGTAGTTTATTATCTCTGCACCACCGTTAAATTTTAATTTCATATCTGCTCTCCCCACTTTTCATGTTGCCGTTGACGCTCGGCGACGATCTGTTCAAATATGTGGTTCATAACCTATACCCTCCGACCACTCTTTACAGACATGGTGTGCCATGACCTCCTTCAATCCATCTACACTATCTAAATTTTCACAATAGAACAGTTCCTCTTTTACCCAGTCGCTGTGCATGCAGTTTTCGCATGACTTATCCACCTCACACCTCCTTTGCGAGCCTTTCCATTTTCATAGATTTTATATAGATATTACTTGCTAAATTTCCAATAGTCTCAATTTCAGTTTTCTTTAGCGTAATAACATGCCTTTCTTTCCAGTTCTCATTCAAAAAAGCCTCAATCTCATCAAGGGCTTCTAGGGCCTCAGCTACTGTTTTAATTTCCATTATCTTCCTCCACCCTCCTAAGCCAATCAGCCACAGCCGAGGATGTGATGCTGTCAAAATACTCCCCGTACTCTTCCCTAAACCGTCTTTCTGCCTCGGCCTTGGCTTTACCAGCACTCTTAGCGGTTATGCGGAACGTGTTATGGCGTAGACCCGTTACCGTCACGGTGTAGGTTCTTTGTTTCACTCTGGTCTCCTACAAGTTCTCAATAATTAAACCAGATGCTAAAAGCAACATTCCCAAACCGACCCCCACTGCCAGTGATAAATAACTTGGGGCATCTTTACATTCAAGAAAGCCGTTGCTTATACCAAATACAGCTATAAAAACGATGGGGTGTATTATTTTAACAACCAGTTTCTTCATACTGGTCGCCAATCGTTTGGAGGACAGCCCCAAGGGGTACAGGCACACACAATAATGAACCGTTCATCGTCTTTTGCATCTCCATAACTAGTAATTCCCCAGACATCGTTAGGGTCATTGCCGTCTATGTAATAAACAGCTCCCTCATCAGGGTACGGCCTCCAATGCTCCCGCTCAAACTCTCGGACGGTGAGCCACTTCTTCTTATAGTTTCTGCAAAATTCGCATTGGTTATTCTCCTTGCCGTGACAGTGTATTTCCCCGGTCATGGTCTTTATCATCTCACCTGTGGAGCAGAAATGCGTCTTGTTAATCTCTATCATTCCGACCTCCTTTTTTCACATTGTTAGGCTCCACCTCAAGCAATTCATCTGCTTTTACCAGGTCCCATCTAATCGTATCAAAGGCATCCGCAAATTTCCTCTGAGCCTTAAACTGGGCTTCTTCTAACGACAGAGCACCATACACTATCACGATATCGTGCAATATCCCTCTCACTCTAAAGGTGTAGGTCTTGTTCATACTTCCTCCTTCTCCCCGCCATCGCCCCACACAAGGCCCGTGTAGGGTTCAAAATCATCTGAATCTGCAAGGACAGACACTACTCTTTTACCTCTTATAAGTACCATTCGTACAATCATCATGTTGTAACGCTCCAACTCATCGCCTGGTTCGCCTCTAACGGCATATTGGTATTCGTCCCACACCTGCACCACGAGACACGGGTCACCATGTCCTTTAATGTTTCTACCTTCCTTCGGGGTGATATACTCTCCCACCTTGTAGGGTTTGCTTTCTTCAAGCAGGTACTCTTGCATGAGCCGGGTTGCGGTGTAGTTGTCTACCTCGGGTTCTTTGTCGGTATCGCTGAGACTTTTTAATAATGCCTCTGCGAGCCCACCATTCATCGTTCCTTGTAATATCATCCTACGTCTCCTTTGTCTTCGTAACCGAGGGCCTTAAGTTCATCAATGACTTTGAACCGTTTTTTTTCAAAAATAGGTTTTAAATCATCCAAACTTACTTCAACACCATTAGCAAAAACATTCTTCGGTGTTTGTATATTAAGTGAATAGTCAATATCCTCTAATTCACGAACCAGTTTATTGATTTTCTCAAGCTTCTCTTTATTCAGCATCGTTTTCTCCTTCTGTTTATCGTTCAACACGGCCTCTGCTTCGGCTGGGTCGACTAGTTCAAAATCTTCGGAATCAACATTGTATATTTCCCCGATGCGATAATTTTCTTTATGGCTGATAACTTTCACATCTATATCACCGCCAATACGATAGGGAGGGTGTAACCATGTTACTCTTCCTAGATTCATTTCACTGATACTCTTAATGGCATATCTATTACTCGATGGTAACGCTCGCACATAGTCACCGACCTTAAACTTATGGACAGTTTCTTGCTCACTCATTTCTTTTACCTCTACCTCCATGGGTATTCCTGTATCAATGGCTCACCCCACACAGGGGCGAGGTTGTTTTTCATGAATAGTGGTATATTTTTCATTTGACATGTTTCAACAATATCATTTTTCAAATCACTCTTAGATGGAGTTATTTTATCTGCCCGTGGCCCCGTTTCTAATCCACAAATAATCCACTTGTAAATTGGTTTTAAGCTACTGTCAATAATCCATTCATCAATGCCGATATATCCTTGATAGGGCTCAATACTCAAGAAATAATTATATCCAATCATAGGAAATACATGCTTCAAATCTTTTTCTGTAATTGTGGTCACGCCATACCAGAAATTATCCCTACATGGTAACAATTCTTTTTCCGCTAAATCATGATACCGACTCGGGTTCTTGGTTAAAAATAGGTATTTATGCCAGGGGGCCTTTTCACACGCTTCAAATACCTGTTCTATCCACTCATCGGGAACCCATTCCCCGAATAGGTCAGCCATGGAACAAACAAATATATTCTGCGGCTTCTTTATCTTTTGCGGTTCGTCTAGGCGGTAGCGGTGAAAGGTGGGATCAAACCCGTAAGGATACGGACTTCCTTCTGTTCCGTCTATTTCATGTAACTCGTTTTTTTCACACTTTTTACCAATACTATGAGTATCTTGCCCGTATCCATCAAAGCGAAATGCAAACCTACGAGCTATTTTCCGGGCATAGCAATAGGGGCACATCGCTTTACACCCGGTAACAGGATTGTACGTATAATCACACCATTCAATGCGGCTCTTATTCATACAGCCTCCTTTTCTCGGTACTGCTTCACTTCATCAAGCCACTTCATGACATCCGCCTTCTTAATTGTTCCCCCTTCTTTGGGAAGGTTGCTGACAAACTTAAACTTGAAAGCCTGATACAACCCGCCACTTTTAGCGGAATCTTCACCGATATAGCAGGACAGGATATTGAACGCAAAATCTGCTGGGCCACTTCCTGCGTAGCCCCATTCGAATCCGTCAGGGCTGTGCCGTATAATTCGGCGGGGCACATTGGTGTATATCTCACCGTTTTCTCTGCGACAGATAACATCGCCAAAATTGGGTATTGCCTCAACCATAAAATCTAACTCTCCTTGTTTGTCATCAATTTCAATTCCCTTGGTGCTTCTGCACACCGGGCCTATCCCTAGCTCAACCGATATAGGATTTTTCAAGGGCCTCCCGCAGTTGTAACAGTGGGTAGACCCTCTTACCAATTGCTCCATTCCCATGTCTGCGTTCCTTCGTAATATGAGCAATTCAACTGGCATTTACGGCAATACAGTTCATCGTTGTATTGCCCCAATTCGCCTCCACACTTCGTGCAGGTTTTCGGCTTAGTTTTCTCTCTATGCTGTTTATCTTCTTTTAAGGCCATGGATTTCTCTTTGTCATTTTTCCATTTTGGGTATTCTGACTTCAAATCATCCCAATCTTTAATGGCTGTGACGAATATCTTCTTTTTCTCTACAGAGCTTTTATTCTTGTAAGATTCTTCAACCCGGTTGGCAACAAACTCTATAAAAGACAGAGGGGGCTTTAACCAGTTAGGGTCCATCCCACAACGGACAAACTCAAGGGCCATTTCATTGTCAATATAATAGCCATGGTCTAGTGATTCATTTATTACTTCGTTTAATTTTGATTGGTTTCTGTTCGTATTCCCCACTGGGGCTCCCCCTTTCTTGCCGTTATCACTGTAAACCCTGCTCCGATCTGACGCCGAATCTATCAGGTCCCTCATGGGTATCCATATAGATTGCTCAACGCCCTGGAAGTCTGGTTCTATCCCATACAACCCGTAATTACATACCGCCTCGTAATACCGCAACCGCATATCTTCTGGTAGAGTAGATATCTGGTTATGTGTGGTCTCACTCATGCGGAAGGTACTAAATTGCCTCATATTCTCCCTTTATCCCCTCTCCCTTGGATCTGTTAAAACGGCACATCCTCGTCCGTTTCTTCTTGGGCATCTGCATAGTTATGATTAGTATTGCTGTCCAGCAGTTTTACATGATGAGCGTGTATCTCCACCCTTGACTGTCTGGAACCATCGTCTTTCTGGTAACGGTATTGACGCAACTCCCCAGCGATGCCTACGGGCTTACCTTTTATTAAAAACTTGTGCAGAGACTCACCCATCCTTCCCCAAATTACGATGTCGAAGAAATGGGCATCGTCTGTATAGACATCACTGCCCTCTTGTCTCTTTCTGCGATTGACAGCGATGGAAAACTTGCACATCGCAAGGCCATCGGTGGAATACTTCATTAACGCATCCCTTGTCAGTCGCCCTGTCAGGGTAACATTGTTCAAATCGTTCACGGGTTCTCCTTTTAGAATATAGGTAATTCATCACCAGACAATTCCTCTTCTTCGGTTATTTCGGGGATATCATCCTCAAAGGGGGGTTCGGGGTTTTCCTTTTTTGCCAGCCTGTCTTCAAAGCCCTTAACGAAACTCATGGGCTCTTCTTTAGAGGCGGAAAGGCGTTTCTCAATGGTGGCCTTGGCTGTTGCGATTAGTTTTAGGATTTCTTCGATACATTCCTGGGGGTTCTTGCCTTTCAGGCTTGCTAGTGATGCTTTAACTCCTGCTACCTCGGATTCAGCGAATATGTTCGCACCGTCCTCATAGCACGATTCCAACAAGTTTTTTAATTCCGCATCATGAACACGGTACTGCTTTACCATTTCTTCACGGCTTTTTTGTAATGTTTCTCCGGGATTGTCCGGGGCTTTCGGCTGTGGCTCATCGGGGATATCACCCTCATTCAGCCAGGCTATAAGGTCTTTGCCGAAGTCTTCACCGGGCAATTCGATATATTTATCTTGGAACTTTCCCGTGCGGTCTTTACTGATAAACCCGGTATGTTTCTGGGACATCTCCATCACAAGGGACAGTTCATATTCAAGGCCCTCACGTTGCTTCGGGGCGGTGCCCAGTTTCGTTATCTGGGTTTTCCCATTGTCATTGTTGACGGCATACTCGGCCTTGGTCCGTATGGTGGCAATGATATGACAGGGGGATGATAACATGGCCTCAACCAGTTTCTTTTGTAATTCTCCACCTTCTGCCCAGGCCCGGAAGGTATTCCCTCGATACCGCTGGTCTGCAATCATGTCCACCCGCTCAAGTAACTTTTCCCAGGCATGGCTTAGGCTGTCTATGATGATAACGTCATAGCCCAGATTACCTGCCGATACAATGGCATCTACATACTCTTCGATGGAAAAGGTATCTAATGCACAAAGGTCAAAGGCGAACTTGGAGGCGTATAATTCAGAACTGGAATGTTCGGAATCTATGACCGCTATCTTTTCACCCATGCCAGAGGCAATCCGTAGGGCACTGTAGGTCTTACCAGACCCTGCCAGCCCTGTAATACCTAGCCGTAGTTTCTGCTGTTTTTTGTTTGCAGGTCTAAATGTTGCCATTGTCTTTCTCCTTGTATAATGGTTATCTGGTTTCTACTAATTCCAGTTTTTTATCCCATACTTTTTTGATTTCGGTCCCCATGGTATAAAGCTCATGGTATTTTTTGACTAAGGCTATTGAATTGGTTACCCATGCCAGCTCTTCGATGGTAAGGTCCTCTTCCAAATAGTCGAGCAGATATTCAGCGTGTTCGTAAAACACCTCGGGACACTTATAAACTGGACTACCATGTTGAAAATCTTCAAAGGGGATGTCAGACTGGTTATTGCAATAGTCCATAAAGTCCTGGAGGCTCGGGTAACTATTCAGCTCACTTTCCATTAAGGTTAGTCGCCCTTCTTTGGAGGCTTTCCACCGCTCATAAAATACAGCTTCACTCGGGGGTGGGTTAGCGGCATGCCACGCAGCCTCTTCACAGGGGTAAGTGTAATTACCTAGCTTTTTGGTTCCCTTCAAGGTGTCATACATAGGGCTTCCTTCTTTTTTGATACTGCTTCCTTGCTTTGGCGTAGCATCTCCCTTCCCTGTGCAAGCCCCTCCATAATCATAGATATGAGCAACTGGACAAGTTTGCGTCCGGGGTTCCTTGTACTTTCTTTCATGTAGGTATGGGTTAGATACCCAACATAATCGAGGAACAATGTGGGGTTTTTGTGGAAGTCATTCGCTAAGACCTCACTAACAGCTTCTTCATCGTCAAGGGATAAAAGATGCTCGGTCAACGAATCAAATAAGTCTACTTTCTGCTGGATTGTTGTATTGCTCATGCTACCCTCGCTAGTTGTAGGTGGCCCTCGGCCTCTGCTAAGGTGGGGAACCAGTCAACGTAAAAATCTGCTATGGATGTTTTCCTGTGCTGGCTCTTTGGTCTCTCATTGGTAATGCGGTCGATGATGCAAGCCTTAACGGTTCCATCGCTGTAAAACTCACTGATAACGCCGTAGTAGGTGGATTCTTTTTTCTTCATGCTTCCACCGCCTCTTTTTTAAGGGTATCAAGGTAGTCGTAGACTTTTTCCATCTGGGCATCTAGGTACTTCTCATATTGAGCATTGGCCCTGTCAACCTCGATGAGCCACTGATAAGCCATGTCAATGATTTTCTGTGCTTTTTCGTGGTTGCCATCAAAGACTTCTGCCAAGTCTTCTAAGGTGTAAGCATCAACGTCACCACCGGGGTCATCTAGGAATAATTCCATAATTTCCCATACTTCGGGGTTAGCATCGACTTCCGCAATTCTTTCTCTTATTTCTGCTCTGTAGTCAATCATCTTTTCTTCCTTCCTTCCTTCATGTTTTTTTATAGGATTTTCAATTTCCTATATGTTTTATTATATCGTACCCGATATAGTTTGTCAAGTCTTTTTTATAATTT